>Ga0137389_10002837_pt1 | contig 10606 bp, 6 predicted proteins | sample 15con2h14BmetaG_FD_104645 | JGI IMG/M metagenome (GOLD analysis project Ga0137389, IMG submission 104645) | Vadose zone soil microbial communities from Angelo Coast Range Reserve, California, USA - 15con2h1.4B metaG | ecosystem: Environmental > Terrestrial > Soil > Vadose zone > Saprolite...
GAATCTGGTCCCCTGCTGGGCCAGGAAGGAACACCGCCAGAACATCCCGGGGGTGACGGTTTTCGGTCCAAGGGACGTATTCTCGTGGTTGCACTGGTCGTCGGCATCGTTCTATTCGTGGGGCTTAGGGTCAGGACCCCATCGATTAAGAATGCCGTGCTTCCTTCAAATGCTCCCGCTGATCTGAGCCGAACCCTACGTCTCAAAGGCGCAACCGAGGCCGTGCAAACGCGCGCCGTACTGGCGCCCCTTCTGGCAGGCCAGCAGGTCGGGACCCTCACAATTACCAAGCTGACGCTTGGCGGAAGTCACGTGAAGCGCGGGGACCTGTTGGTGGAATTCGATCGCCAAGCCCAGATTCGCGATTCGCTCGACAAGCAAGCGGAATACGACAAATTCAGCGGTGAGGTATTGGAGGAGCTGGCGAAAGAGGATGCGGCGCGCGCCAAAGACGAAACTGAAATAAAGCAGGCCGAAGACAACCTGAGCAAAGCAGAGCTCGAGATGCAGAAGGTTGAGACCCTTTCGCGCATCGATGCCGAGAAAGCCCACGCGACTCTTGACGAGGCCAAGGCCACACTGCAACAACTTCGGGAAACCTTCGATCTGAAGCGTAGGGCAGCGCAGGCTGCCATTCGCATCCTGGAAATTCAGCGTGATCGAACTCGCGAGACCATGTTGCACGCTAAAGCGAACGCCGAGCTGATGCAAATCCACTCGCCTATTGATGGTGTCGTCGTTCTGAACACGATCTGGAAACAGGGAAAAATGGGAGAGGTCCAAGAGGGCGATCAGGTTCGGCCAGGCGTGCCTTTCATGCAGGTGGTCGATCCCTCGATGATGGAGGTGCGGGCGCTGGTCAATCAAGAAGATTTCCTTAGTTTGCAAATCGGCCAAGCGGCCAAAGTGCACCTCGATGCCTATCCAGCGCTAGTGTTCCCGGGCAAGCTGGAGGAGATGGCTCCCATTGGCAGGAGTGGTGACTTCTCTTCCAAGCTTCGTACATTCGCCGTAGTTTTCTCGATTGCCGGCAATGATGCGAGGTTGATGCCTGATCTTTCGGCCGCGGTTGACGTAGATCTGAGAGCGCGATAACGGCACGGACGGCTTAACATGACCAGCAGAATCCGGCAGCTGTGGATTCAGCGCAAAGCGATGGTTGTCGTCGCCCTTCTCTCGATGGGTAGCGGTGCCGTGCTCGGAGCCGTCCGGTACTCCAACCGGTTTCCTGCGATTCCCACTTTGGAAGTGAAGCGTGGTGAGTTCATCGACTCGGTCCAGTTCCGCGGTGAAGTGAAGGCGATGAAGTCGGTACCGATTTCTGCTCCCGCTGAGGCTGGTGATCTTGAGATCGTCAAGATCGCAGCCGACGGAACCCAACTGAAGCAGGGCGACACTATCGTCGAGTTTGACAAAACAAAAACCGAGCAGGAGCTAGCGCAGTACCGGTCGACTCTGAAATCGGCGCGGGCAGAGATCGAACAGGCCCGAGCTCAGGCGCGGCTGAAGGAAGAAGAGGACGTAACCGCGGTGATGAAAGCCCGATACGACGTCGAAGCCGCGAAGTTGGATGCCAGCAAACAAGAGATTGTGTCGAGAATCGAAGGCGCCGAGGCGAAGTTGAAAGTGGCCGACGCCGAGCAAAAGCTGCATGAAATGGAGGAGAAGGTGAAATCCGATCGTGCGGTAAATAAGGCAACGATCGAGAGCAAAACCCAAGCCAGCAAGAAAGCGGCTTACGATGTGCAGCGGGCCGAGCGCGCGCTAACCAAGATGATATTGCGGGCGCCATTGGCGGGCATGATCAGCCTGGTACCGGTTTGGCGGCCCGAAGGCGAAGTTCCGTTTAAACCGGGAGACCGGGCTTGGCCTGGCGCACTGATGGCGGAGCTACCCGATGTTTCTTCGCTGCGAATCTCGGCGCGCGTGGATGAAACCGAGCGCGGCCGCATTGCAGTAAAGCAGTCTGTCACCGCGCAACTGGATGCGATCCCCGACCGTCAGTTCACCGGCAATATCGATCAGATCAGCACGATCGCGAGCATCGATTTTTCGGCGGGCTGGCCGATCCCTAGGAATTTCAATCTCGAGATCGCGCTTGACCAGGCGGATACGCGCTTGAAGCCGGGCATGACAGCCCAGTTAACCGTGGTGGTGGACCGCGTTCCGGATGCGCTCAGCATTCCCAGCGAGGCTTCGTTTCAGAAATCGGGTCAGACCGTAGCCTATGTATGGGAGGGTTCGAACTTCCAGGAGCATGCGATCGACATCGGCCGTAGGAGTCGCAACCGCATCCTGGTTGCGAAGGGTCTACGCGCCGGCGACCGAGTGGCATTGAAAGACCCGTCGATGAAGGAGTGACCCAGCATAAATGAAACACCGTCGTGCCATTACGTGGGCCGTGGTCGCAATCATTCTAATTACTGCCATTGGTATGGTGGCCGCAGCGCGTCGAGGCAGGTTCACTACTACCGACGATGAGATCCCTGTGGGAAAGGTGAAGCGCGGAGACTTGAATCTGGAGATTGACGCCACCGGCGAACTTCACGCAAACCACAACATCACACTGACCGCTCCTCCTGTTGGCGGTGGGGCCCTGCAAATGATCCGGTTGCTTCATACTGGTGTGCCAGTCAAGAAGGGTGACATCGTCATCGAATTCGACCCCAGCGAACAGCGCTACAAGATGGAGCAGAGCCGTTCGGAGTTACTGCAGGCTGAGGAGGAAATCACCAAGGCCAAGGCCGATGCTGCAGTTCTGGCAGCACAGGACAAGGTGACACGGCTTAAGGACCGCTACGATGTGAGAGGTGCGGAGTTGGAACTCCAGAAAAACGAACTCGTGAGCGCCATTGATGCAAAGAAAAACCAGCTCGCCCTGGAGCAGGCGAAGCGAGTTTTGGCGCAGCTTGAGCAGGATATCCAATCACATACTGCATCCGGTCAAGCCGCAATCTATCTCGCTCGGGAGAAATGGAACAAAGCGAAACTGTCCATGGACCAGGCACAGGAGAATATCAAAAACATGAAGGTTCCTGCCGCCATGGATGGCTTGGTCTCCATTGAAAAGAATCGCGACGCGAATGGCGGATTCTTTTTCGACGGGATGTCTCTGCCCGACTATCGCGAAGGGGACCAGGTAACGGCGGGCAGTGGTGTGGCGCAGGTGATCGACGCTCGGGAGATGGAACTTGTATCTAAAATCAATGAACACGACCGAAGTAACGTTAAAGTAGGGCAATCCGTAAGGGTTGAGTTCGATGCATCCCCTGGTCAACTATTCCACGGAACGGTCAAGACTGTAGGTGGAATGGCAGTGCGTCAATTCTGGGATCAGAATAACGGAGGCAAGTTCGACGTCTCCATCGAACTCTCCAACAATGATTCGCGCCTTCGCCCCGGCCTCACTGCTCAGATCGCGATTCTGGGGGACGAAAAAAAGAATGTTCTTTACTTGCCCAGGCAGGCGTTGTTCTTGAAAGATGGAAAGCGCGTCGTCTACGTGAAAAGCGGCAATGGATTTGAGCAACGCGACGTCACGATTCAAAGTGAAAGCGAGAGTCGCGCAGCCGTGGAAGGGCTCAATGCCGGGACCGAGGTCGCTTTAGTCGATCCGACAGCGCCGCGAAGATCGGGCATCTCGGGCGGTTCCTCCCCCGGCATAGGCGGGGTAACGCCTTGATGTCAGCCGCGATCTCAACCACTCCCCGACGTGTGCTCCACATTCAGGAACAGTGGGTTCCAGATTTGCGCCTGGGGCTGCAGAACCTTCTGCTGCACCGGCTTCGCTCACTGCTCACAATGTTGGGCATGATTTTCGGCGTTGCGGCGGTGGTGTCCATGCTTTCCATTGGCGCCGGCGCACGCCAGAAGGTGATGGCTCTGATCGAGCAGATGGGGGTCCGCAACCTTATTGTGGAAGCGAAGGAAACCACGGAGTGGCAAGCCCATCAGAAGATCCGCAAGATCTCGCCCGGACTTACTTTCCAGGACTACCGGACGATTCGCGATGACGTGAGTGACATCGTGGTTTCGACTCCCCGTAAGCGGTTGACGGCCTCAAAAACCATTCCAAAATCTCAGCAGGATGCGCCTTCGGTTTACGGAGTCAACCCCATTTACACGCAGATCGCAGGACTTCAAGTGCTGGAAGGCAGGTTTTTCGATCAAGGCGACGAGAATCGTGGTGCGCCAGTCTGTGTGCTGGGAGCCGCTGCCAAGTCGAGCTTGTTCGGAGCTTCGAATCCGATCGACCAATACGTCAAGCTTAACGAACAGTGGTTTCGTGTAATTGGAGTGGCTAGCCCTCAGCTCAGCTCGAAGGCGGAAGTGGCGGGAGTACCGACTCAGGACATGAACAACATCATCTATGTTCCGCTGAAGGCCGCAATTCTTCGAATGGAAGACAGTTACAGCGATGTGCGAGATGAAATCGACGGCATCTATCTCAGGGTGCGGGAGAACGCTGACGTGCCTGCGGCTGCGCAAGTGGTGCGGGCCATTCTGGATTCGTCCCATCACGCTGCGGGCGATTTCAGTGTGATCGTGCCCGCCGAACTGCTTGCCGAACAAAGGCGCACAGAACGCCTGTTCAATGCCGTGATGGTTGCAATCGCTTCCATCTCCCTGCTGGTGGGTGGCATTGGGATCATGAATATCATGCTGGCCAGTATCTTGGAACGCACACGAGAGATTGGTGTGCGCCGCGCGGTGGGCGCTCGGCAGTCGGACATCGTTCGCCAATTTGTGGTTGAGGCCATGATGATCTCGTTCGTTGGCGGAAGCTTGGGCATTGTCTTTGGCTTCGTGATGTCACGCCTGATCGCCTGGCTGGCGGGATGGTCAACCATCGTGACGGTCAGTTCCATTCTTCTCGCCTTTGTCGTTTCCATCACTGTTGGACTAGTGTTTGGGATTTATCCGGCGGTCAAGGCTGCTCGTCTGGATCCAGTGGAAGCAATTCGCTACGAATGAATGTCAGCCGTAATGCAGCGAGAATGTAGTCGCCTCGCTCTTTCCGCACTACTTTGCTGACCGACAAGACTTTGGAGGTGGAGATGAAACTTTATCGTCTGGGGATTCCCTGGTTGTTCTTGATGCTGGCCATACTGGCGAAAGCACAGAATCGCGAGAACTATCGCGGGTTGCTCACGCAGCAGGTGCTCTCGGGCAAGCTGCCGCCACCACAACACTTGCAAGACCACGTGGACGACGGCAAGCTGCGTCTCGGTCTGCGCGACGCCGTTCTCCTGACGCTCGAAAATAACAGCAATGTGCGGATTCAGGAGGCGCAGGTCGAAACCGATAAGTTCGCGCTGTTGCGCCTATACCAGCCCTTCGATCCTGCGCTGCAGAGCCTCTTCAATCTGAGTCGGTTTTCCTCTCCGGGGTTCAGCCAACTTCAAGGAGTGGGAGTTTCGGGCGCCGCTGCCCTCAATTCGTTGACTCAAGCCGGCCAAATCAACTACACGCAGACCTTCTATACTGGCACGAACGTCGTTGTGGGTCTCGGTACTACCAGGAATTCGACCAACAGTTCGTTCTACTATTTCAATCCGTATTACAACACCACGCTGAATTTACAGTTCACCCAGCCGCTGCTTCGTAATGCCTGGCGCTTCGCCAACGAGGCCCCCATAGTCATTGCCCGTCGCACTCTGCAGCAGTCGCGGGCCAGCTTTGGAGCCCAGGTGAGTGATGCGATCTTGCAAGCCGTCAGCCAGTACTGGACCGTGGTTCAGGCTCGTGGCAATCTGGAGGTCGCGCGGAAAAACCGGAACCAGAGGGCGGACTATGGGGCATCGACTCTGGAACCGCGCTGCAAGAGGCGCTCAACCAGCGGCCGGAAGTTGAAGCCGTACGTGATGCGCTGGCCAATGACGACACCAGCATTCGAATCGCGCACAATCATCTCAAGCCCGATCTTTCTCTGACTGGTTTTTTCCAAAGTAATGGACTGGGCGGCAATCAGTACAACCTTAATATCAACCAGACTACCGGACAAGTTACGTCCCAACTGATCTCTCGGGGAGGACTGGGCTCGTCATTCCATCAGCTTCTTGCTTTCGGTTATCCCGGATACGGTGCGACCTTGACTTTGAATCTTCCGGTGAAGAATCGAGCAGCCCAGGCTGATCTGGGCAGTGCTTTAGTGTTGCGGCATCAGGATCTTTACTCTGCTCAGCAAGTTCGTGAGCGCATCACACGGGAAGTGGCGGATGCGGTCCATCAACTGGAGGAAGCGAAGATCACCCTGGCCGCAGGAAAAACGTCGTTGGATCTCGCACAAAAAGATCTCGCAGCCGAGCAGCGCAAATACGAACTCGGCTCGGAGCCCATCTTCTTCGTCCTCAACGCCCAGACGGGCCTGGCGCAGGCCGAGTTGAACTTGTTGCAGGCGCAGGTTGGTTATCAAGTTGCTCGTGCAGCCGTCGATCACGCGACAGGTAGCCTGTTAGAACCTTATGGCTTGCAAATCGCGGAGCTGACGAAATAATTGGTGCTGTCACGGTACTTAAGGCAGCGTTGCTACCACGAAGCAATTAGATGCTCGCGCCCCGCCGCCCATGCATCTCTCCGCCAACTCCCACCCTCGCGCGTCCATGCTTACTCAATGGTTACCATGGAGGACGGACTTTAAATCTCCTACTTCCTAATCCCGTCAAACGAGAGAGGTGATATGTATCGCGACCCGCAAGAGTGCTACACGTTACCATTTGGCAAAAGCCGGGGGATCGGAGTGCGGGAGGGCACGGGTGCGCGTGCAGTGGGCGGGCGGAGTCAGGGGAATGAGCGGCGCCATGCTCGGGTAACAGATTACTGGTCCACCGCCCGTCCCTTTACCTGCCACTCAAGGCCCTTTCGTTATCTGTTTGCTGGAGCTGGTTTCGGAATATTCTTCTATCAGCGTCAGAACCCTTACAATGTACTACCCCCGGCAACCCGAGCGGCAAAATGTACGCTACCCTCTGCATCTGCCTGTTGCGGTCAAGTTGGGTCACGAAGAGATGCAAACTCAATCTGAGAACATAAGCCTCAACGGCATTCTGCTATCCAGTGCTTTTCTAATTCCAGCGGGTTCCACGGTCGAGTTAGCGGTTGGAGTTGCGCAAGTGCCCAGCCCCGGCATACTCCTGATAGCGCGTGGTAAGGTGCTTCGAGTACAAGCAAAAGCCTCCGGAAATTTTGCCGTAGCAATCGAATGCGAGTGTCCTTTCGAGCTTAAGCGAAAAACCCCGAATTCCATGCCGCCGACTTGGCACACAACGTAGTCAAACAACGCGAGTGCTATGGCCTGGTTCGTAAACAATCTACGAAATCAGGTAGTAGGCTAGTTTGAAAATACGGGCAAGTGATGCGCTCGAACGCTATTCGAGGATCTACCGACCCGCTTGAAAATATGCCTTCAAGTCTTTCCGAGTGAAGAAAACCAGCCACCAGAGCCCAACTGCAGTCGGGATAATAAACAGAAGTGTCGTGGCAGTCCTGAAGATCATGAGCTTCCCGCCAGAGATGCCGCCTCCGGGCATGAGCAGCCATACCACGACTTCCAGGATGCCCAACGCCGCAAGGAGTCCGCTGAAGATCACCGTGGAGACACGGGCCCAGCGCCATGCTCGCAACCGGTCCGATTCCGGTAGCTAGGCCCCAGCCCGCGAAGAGTCCAAACCATATTATCGTGGTAGAAACTTCCCATTTCTCCGTGTCCTCCCGATTGGTATTCGTACATAAATATCCCGAACACGGCGAAGGCGTTGGTAGCGACAGCCAGGCGGCCCGTGACCCTGAAGCGGGGCGCTCTTTCATAATGTATGGAAAGGGTTCAGTGCGCTATCGATGTGCAAAGCAGCGAACAGGCCCCTAACCCAGGTTACTAACCGTCCGCCTCGGAAAAGTTGGATTCAGCCGGAGAAATCACTTGTGCTCGACGAATTATTTGAGAGGCTTGGCAACGGCTTCCGCCATTGATTGCGCGTTCTTGCCCCCGCCTCTCTGTTTGTTTACCGAGTAGGCCCACAGCATCTTGCTCGAACTCGTCTCGATAAGTTGAACAGAAACGTTCCCCTTGTCCTCAATCCCGGCACAGTAAGCGAATAAGCAACGCGCGATCTTCCCGCCCGTGGATTCTGTCTTGATTTCGATAGGTGCGGCTTTGAGCAGGTAGGTTGCTTTGGTTTGGTCTGTTACCACATCAACCGGAACGTTCTTCTTTGAGATCGCAGCGGCTAAGTACGTTTCAAATCCATTCTGCGGTTCAATGTACACTGCGGGGCGAGCAAGCTGAGCGAGACCAGCGACTGAACACAGCAGCACTAGTATGACGATTTTCTTCATGCGTTGTGCCTCCGCTGACCATTGTGCGGAAAGCGGGGCTGCTGGGACAAGGTACCGTGGTATTGGGCTAAACGAGGATTTCAGCGTACCGTTACTCGCCGGAATCGCAAACCCGGCCATCATGTTGGCTCTCGGCGTTTCTGTCACGTATGCCGTTGCGTTCCGCGACCGCGTCCGGGGCATTGGGAGGCGCGAGCGGAATCTTAGTTAGCCGCGCTTATGCCGCCTGTTGGTGCTACTTGCGAGGATGCAAAACAAATCGCCCGAGGCCATAGCGGCGAAGTCAGAGGGTTCCGGCTATCGCCCCGATCTTATAATCGGCATGCGCACAGGCAACATTCTGGCCGCCGTTGCCGAGCGGTTTGTGGCCGTAACAAGCCTGCCAGCCACTGTCGGGCGAACGTTGAGACGCTGAGGCATTCCGTCTCCGTTGCGCGAAGCTGCCAATGCCTGCCGCATCGAACTGACACTTCTAGGCCTCGGTGCCTGAGCCAGTTTCTCCGGGATTCGGTTCCAGGCGGAAAATACAGGCGCGGCGTGAGATACGCGGATGCTATTCCGCTCCCATGCCCGCTCGATAATCGCATTGGAGTGTCCGCTTGCTCGTCGCAGTTCCGCTACCAACACCGGTTTCGTGTCTCCGCCAATCTTGTACCTTAGCCCGCTGCTCAGGACAATCGGCTTGGCGGTCGCGATTGCTTGCTTTGTGTTGGCTGCAGCCATCTGGGAAATGAGGGCAGTGCTGGCCGACTTAGAAACCGGACCCGATGCAACCGTCAGCACAACCCCGGTCGAAGTGTACGATACGGAGAAGTGCTCCGTGGAGTTGATAGCGATGGTCGAGTTCGAGAAGGTTCCGGCCACGCTGCTCGCCGTCAACACGGTGAAGGTCTGGCCCACCGTGGGCGTGAAACCGTTCACCAATGCAGCCGTCAGCGTGCCGCCCAGGCTGGCCGCGCCCGATACTTGTAGCTGACTGAATTTTGTGCCCACGGTCGTGCCGCCGATGGACAGGTTCATCGTACCCGTCGAAAGTTGAGCGTAGGTCCCTGTGATCTTTAGCAGGCCAGCCTTGCCCGCGTCGCCCACGTTGATGGTCGGGGTAGTGCCGCCACCGCCGATCGACACGTTGCCCTTCAGCGTTCCTGCGCCCAACATCTTGCCCCCGGTGACGCTAATACCGGTCGTGCCGTTGCCCACCAGAGTCCCGTCAACCGTGGTCGTACCAGCGCTCTGGTTGTAGCTGTTACCAGTGCCTCCCACCGTCAATGTTGTTCCGCTGGAGACGAGCACAGTGCCAGAGTTAGTGAAGTTGCTGGAGGCCGTTGTCAACTTCGCACCGCTGGCGAGCGTGAATGCGCCTGTATTGTTATTGAATCCGGCGAGGGCGTTGTTGGTTCCATCGAGGATCTTCGCCGTAGTACCCGTCAGCGTCAGACTGGCGGCATTGGTGGTGATGCCGCCGTTGGCGCTGGCGAGCTGCATAGTTCCACCGACCGTGTATGTTCCTCCGGTCAGAGTGCCGGCACTCAGGTTCGTGAGCGTGCCCGTGACGCCGAGCGTGCTGCCGCTGTTGACCGTCAGCTTCCCCGAATTCGTGAAGTTGCCGGCGGCGGTAAAGTTGGCGTTGCTGGCCAGCGTCAAGCTGCCCGTGCTGCTGATAGTGTTCAAATTGGCCAGGGCGTTCGCGCTGCTGGTCGAATTTACCAGCTTACCGGTGCCGTTCAGAGTGATGTTTGCTGAGTCGGTCACGATGTCCAGACCGGCGGCAGACAGCGTTCCGCCGACGGTATAGGTCCCGCCAGTAAGCGTCTTCGTGGTGCTGTTGTAGTTGGTCAGATTTCCGCTCGAGATCACAGCAAAGGTGCTCCCGCCGTTGATCGTCATCGTGCCGCTGTTAGTGAAGTTCCCGGTGGTAGTGAAGTTGGCGTTGTTCGCGAGCGTCAACGTCTTGGTGTTGTTGTTCAGGTTAGCCAAGGCGTTGGTCGCTCCCGACATGATGGTGCCGCCCTGCAGAGTTAACGATGAGGAATTGGTGGTGATATTGATGCCGCTGGTCGTCAGATCCAGATTGCCGCCCAGCACGAACGTGCCGCCGGAAAGAGTCGAGCCGCTGATCTGAGTCAGCTTGGCAGCGGTAAAGCTGTCGCCGCCGTTGATGGTCAGCGTGCCGCTATTGCTGAAACTCGCCGCCGTGGTCGAGACATTATTGCTGGTGCCCCCGATGGTCAGCTTTCCGGTGTTGGTGGCCAGGCCGGCCAGGGCATTGGTA
>Ga0137389_10002842_pt1 | contig 10602 bp, 8 predicted proteins | sample 15con2h14BmetaG_FD_104645 | JGI IMG/M metagenome (GOLD analysis project Ga0137389, IMG submission 104645) | Vadose zone soil microbial communities from Angelo Coast Range Reserve, California, USA - 15con2h1.4B metaG | ecosystem: Environmental > Terrestrial > Soil > Vadose zone > Saprolite...
CGGATACTGCTCCGTCCGGCGCGAGTGGAGCTGGCAAAGAACCGGGATCGCCCTGCCTGGAATGCGCTGCCCTCAGAGATGAGGTCCAGGAGCTCCGGATCTCTAGAGATGACGCGCTGCTCGCCCTGGCCAAGGAGCGCGAGCTCCTCCAGGCCCTGCGGGCGAAGTATTCGATGGCGGAACACGTCTTCACCACCCGGGAACCTCCTCTACGACACGTCATTGCGGACAAGGTGAACGATACCTTCAAGAACCAATTTGCGATCCTGCACGTGGGAGCGCGGAGGCTGTTGGCGATCTTCGTCGGCTCGACCAGAAAAAAGGATTGACGCACGGCGCGCACTGGATCCGGGTGGAGGCCGAGGACGCTGCGATTCTGAGCTGACCGCCGTCTCCTAGCCCACTCCTAAGCCCACTCCTAGCCCTGAGCACACGAGGCATGCTCTTCCAACCGCGCCAGACTTCGCAATTCGCTGGCAGGCGGCTCCTGTTCCTCGGCCTTGCTATTTTCGTCATCGCGAGACAACTGACCTGGTCGCTGGTCAATCCTCTGTTCCAGGCGCCCGACGAAGTCGCACATATCCAGATGGCGTCTCAGATGGACAGACATGACCTCGCCTTTTATCGCCTGAGCGACCCGACAACTGACTTATCGAATGATGCAGTACAAGACTGGATTCATGAAGAGCGACGTCAACTTTGCGGCACTGAGTGCTGCTTACGCTTTCGTCCACCTGGGCATTTTGGTCTACTTCACCTGCCTGAGCAGGGATCGGATTGGACAGTTGAGGAAAAGATCGCAGGTCGCGTAGGCTCATTAGGGCCGCGGCCGCGAGCTCAAGAGGTCCTCCAGGCAGACTGCGCTCTTGCGCCTATTTGACGAAGATGCAGAACTGCGACGGACCGTGCTCGGCGAGGAAGAATTCGGCATAGGTGCGGGACACGGCTGATAGTGCATCGAAGGCCGCCGGGTCGGTCTCGAGCGGAGGGATCTTCCCTTCATTGGCCAGGCTCGCGAGGATGTCGAGTGCAATATCACGCATCACGTTTTCGCGTTCCGGCGAAAAATCTCCGTACACCGACGCAATCTCCACCTCACGGAACCCGGCATCGCGACCGATGCGCCGCAGATCTTCGCGGATGAAGAGGTGCTTGTCGTCGTGGGTCACGAGCTTCTCCGGAGCGTTTCGATGCTGGTGCCGATATTCGATGTTGTCCATCCACGAATCCACCAGTGCATCGAACGCAGCCAGCCTGGATGGCTTATGGCGCCCGTGACGGCGCATCTCACCCAGCAGAAAGCGCATCATGAAACCAAGCATCCGGTTGCCGGCATAAAAAGGTTCCATGAAGACGGCGCAACCACCGGGCTTCAGCACGCGCGCAATCTCGCGCAAGCAAAGACGCACATTTAGAAGGTGGTGCAGGATTGATCCCCCCGCGACCACGTCGACACTTTCGTTCGCGAGGTTGAGATCGTGGACGTCGCAGACGAAGAAAGCCACCCGATCCGAGGCCGTACCCTTGACCGCCTCGACCAACATCTCCGGAGAGATGTCGGTGGCGAGAATGAACTGGGCCATTTCTTGATGAAGCCATCCTCGCGTGTGCACGCCGGTACCGCAGCCGATCTCCAGGACCAATCGCACCGGAAGCTGCAAATGGCGGGCGAGCCTCGTCTTGGCTCTGGCGGCAATCCAATCCGAGTACGTCGCAGTGAGATTATGGGTCTCCTCGTAGGAAGCAGCCCCTTCCCGAAACCAGGCACCGTACCGCCCTGGTTCGCCAGCTCTCGCCTTGGCTGTGTTGTCTGCTGGGGACACAGGCGTGTGCTCGATCACGCTTCCGACCGCTGCGAACCGCGAAGCGCACGCGGCACAGACGAGCTCATTGCTTCGCCACTCGAGCAGACCCTTGCACCGAAAGCAGCGCAACGCGCGCGCGATCTCAGCGCGCAACCCATCGACTGACGGCTCATAGACGGTCATCGCCACCCTCAGGCACTTCGAGCGATCAACGTTCGCGCCTCGGCGGATGGTCGCCGACAGTAGAGCCGAAGCGCGTGTATCTCGTAATCGCCTTTCACTCTTCCCGGATCAAATCGAAGACGGCCTGTCAAGTTTGCCGTCAAGTTCAAAGGGAAGAGGTTACGCCCGCACTTTACAAATTGCGATAAGCTTGCTTCCTGGCAATACTCCGTCAGCGGCCCGCTCCGATAATACAGTTGAGCGATCGTGTCCTCCGGGACCGAGAAATCAATCCAGCCAATTGTCGTTCCACCCGGCGGCCAAGGTACTTCCGGTAGAAGCAGGCTCGGGCCGGGGCCAAACGCTCGGAAGAGTCCTGCCGGGCATCGCAGGAGATCCATTCCGTTTACCAGCAACTCTGTCCTCGTCGGCTGCCCCAGGGTCCAGCCCAGCGTCTCGCTGGCATCAAACCTCTCCTTGAGGGAAACCCCTTCCCTCGAGGGGTCCACCCCGCGAATTTGCAGCGAGCTCAAGAGTGTCTCGTTGCTTCCTCCAAACACCAACCGCATAGGCTCGCCCGGCCCTCGTGGAGGAAGCTCGACCAAGACCTCATTCCACCCTTTTGCCAATTCGAAATCCAATGGCTGTTCCGTGTCTCCGAGAAAAGGCAGACTTTGCAACACCCCCTCAATCGAGCCTCGTCGAAGGCTTGCCAACTGCCTGACCGCGCGCGCAGTGGAGCGAAGATAGGCCGAAAGATCTGGAGAAAATGAACCCGTTTGAGGGCGAAGGGAAATGGTTACGATTTGCGGTCCCGAGCTGAAGATCTCAAGCCTCAGGATTGGCTTGGTCCCGGTCGGGAGAGCGTACCCTGGAATGATCAGGGACGCGTGCCGTCGCCTGGGTCTGAGAATATAGGACTGTTCCTCGTTGGGAAGGAGATCCTGCACTACGCTCATCCCAGGGTCACCCGCCACCCAATCGACGATTGGCGCCTCGGTCGTCCATTCCTTCGCCGTCGCAAGGGCACGCTTGAAGTATTCCGCATATCTTTCGTAGCAGAGTGAAGCCGAGTAATGGCGCGCAGTCTTGAGGGCCTCAGCCCGAAGAGACGCAAGCAGTCGGCGATCGTGGACCAGCCTGAGGATCTCCGCCACGAATCGCTCCGCTTTGTTGACCTCCTTGACGATAAGGCCATTGTGCCGGTCGCTCAGGAAATCGTTGATTCCCCCGGAATCGGAAGCAATCACCGCTGCACCGCAAGCCATTGCCTCCAGCGGAATCAGCCCAAAACCTTCATGAAGTGACGCGTCGATCAGGATGTCGCATCGCCGCAGATGGCGAGCGATGGTACCCTTGTCAACGGGAATCCGGACAAGACTCGTGTCTTGGTCACCGAGCCAGCCGCGTGGTATCGGTTGCTCCCCCGAGAAAACGGTCAACGAAATCTCATCGCGATAAGGGAGTAGACGGTCTAGCATTTCAAGCAGGATCGCCTGACCCTTCTCTGGCTCGCGCCTCAGAAATACCGCAATCCGGACCTTGGCATGGAGGGTTGGCTCCGCGGGGGGAAGAAAGAGGTATGGCTCGACGCCGGCTGGCAGAACCGCCACTGGCTTCTCAGGGGTTCGCAATCGCACGCCGGCCTCGAGCCAGGACGAAGTGGTCACCACCCGATCGGGAAGCCAGTAAGACTGTTCAACTTTGTCTCGAACGCTGCCGTTGTCGAACAGAAACTCATAGCCTTGGACAAAGCTTACCAGCGGCACGCCCCGCATCCGGGCAGACAGGTATGCGGAGACGGTTGTTCGGAACAGAGTAGCAACGATCATTCGAGTCACTATCGAGCGATCGGCCAGGAAGCTCGCCTCGCTCTTGTGACTCAACAGGCCAAAAAGGATGGGTTCGGCGAAGCCCTGAAGCGTTGATTGATCCAGCTCACCCAGAATCAAGCACTTCGCACTAATCCCATGCCGTATCAGATAATTGCAGATTTCGACGACAACATGGACGCCGCCGATGGTTTGGGAGACACCTTCTAGCACAAAGAGCACGTCTGCTCTGATCGGTTCTTCCTTGAAGTTTTTTAGCCGGTCGGTGATTGTCCGAATAGGGTCGCGCTTGCTGCATCGCTGGCCGTACTCGATAAAGTCCGGTCCCCACTTGGAATGAAACAGGGTGAGATTCCGTTTCTGAAGCTCCTCGTGTCCAGTCTGATAACGAAACGAAGCGTTTCCATAGTGGTACACATAGGTATTGACCAGCACGACCCCGCGGAATCCCAGACGCATCGCACGAAATTGATAATCGGTTTCTTCCCCGTATCCGAGTCCCCAACCCTGGTCGAAGGGCCCGGTGGTCTCCCAGCACTTGCGCGTTATCAGCAGGCAATTCCCGACCACCGTGCAGGCATCGAAAACCGCGTCCGACAAAGCTCTGCCCTGATTGATGCGTTCGAGCAGCTCGTTCATTTCAAGATAGGAGAGCCCGGCGATCATCGGCAGTGTGAGCTCGGGGGAGTTGTTCGAAAGGGGGCAGGCCATTCCGATCGAAGCGTCACCCTCGCAGGCGAGAAGGAGCTTTTCGATGGTACCAGGGGTCAGCAGGCAATCAGTGTTGAGGAAAAGCAGATTGGGCCCGCTGGAGCGTGCGGCGGCGAAATTGCACGCACCGGCAAAACCGGAGGGACCCTCATTCTGCAGCAACTCAGCGTGGTGAAAGCGGGAACAGATCTCTTCGAGTGTTATCGATGACTCCCTTGATGAGCGATCATTGATAACCAGCACCTTTCCGAGGTTGGCGGGATCGGTGCACCGGAACAACTCCTCGAGGCACTTTTCCACCCACCAGACAGCATCTTTGACTGGAATGATGACGTCGCAGCGCGCGCTCACCGTAAGGCCTTTTTGGTAAAGGACTGATAGCTCGACTCCACAGGAGACGAGCCGATAGCACCGCGAATGAACCGATGCAACCTCGCGCCCCACGCGCACAACCAGGGCGGTCTCCACTCAGTCCTTGACCTGGGTGTAGCCCGGAACCTAGCGTAGGTGCGCATGTTAGCCATCGGCCGCGACGCCCGCGAGCGTTCGGGGACAGCGCCGGTGGGAACCGGACTCGCGAGCTCACTGGCGGCCGCCCTCGGTTTTGTCTTCACTGTGGCCAGCTTCTTTCCCGGCTACATGTCGCCCGATTCGGTGAGCCAGCTCTCCCAGGGTCGCGCGATGCGCTTCACCGATTGGCACCCGCCGGTGATGAGCTTCCTGTGGGGCGTCATCGACCGCGTCGTTCCGGGGCCAGCCGGCATGCTCGTCCTGCACAACGTCATGTTCTGGGTTGGTTTGAGCCTGTTTGTCTATCACCTGGGGTTTGAGCGAGCCTGGGCTGCAACCGCGATTCTTCTCACCGGTCTCTTCCCCCCGGTGCTCGCGCTTCTGTCCACGATCTGGAAGGACGTCGGCATGGTTTGCTCGTTCATGCTCGCCTGCGGGCTGCTCTTGCGGGCCGAGCGGACCGGTTCTCGACTTGCCTGGGTGATGGCCCTTATCCCTCTGTGGTATGGCTTCACGACGAGGCACAACGCGATCATTGCCGCTGTCCCATTGACAATGTGGGCGGCGCTCATTTCGCGTTCCTTGTTTCAGAGGGAGCGTGGCGATCCGCGCTGGTCGGCGATTCTGCGCGCCTGCCTCCTCGTGATTCTCCTCGCCGCTACGTCGGCCGGCGCGAACAGGCTGTTGACGCGATCAGGTTCTTCCCTGGCGGTGCAACAGATCCTGATCCACGATCTGGTCGCGGTTTCGCTCGAGACAAATGAAGTGCACCTGCCGGATTATTTGATCGAGGCCCTGGGCTCCCGAAAGGTAGCCGACCTCAAACCGCTGTACACGCCGAACGAGATTGTTCCACTGTTCTGTTGCGACAGCGGTCACCGCCGCTTGCCGCTGATATCGGATTCGGCCACATTTTCGAGCTTGTGGGCGGAATGGCGGTCGACCATCCCACGGCACCTGGGCGCGTACATCAAACACCGCGCGAGAGTCTTTGAGTCCCAAATGGCAATCGGTAGGCCCACCGTCTGCACGCCTTTCTGGGATGGGATCCAACCGAGCTCGCTCAATCTGACGTTTCGCCCCACAGCCTTGAACCGCTGGGTGATGGACCTCCTCAGCTCGGTAAAAAACGGTCCGCTTTTCAGGGGATGGTTGTACCTTGTCCTTCTGATGGGTTTGATCGGCGTTTGCTGGCTCGGATCTGCTCGGGACCGCGTGGCTGCCCTGCTGATCGGCCTCAGCGGTCTTCTCTACGCCCTCTCCTACTTCTTCGTCTCCACGACTTGCGATTTTCGAATGCACTGGTGGACTGTGGTGACGGTGTTTCTCCTCGTGCTGATGACGATCGCAGGCAGGCTCAACTCTGCGCGGCCTTGACGATTTCGATATCCACGAATGCTCCGAATTCCCGCGAGACTTTGAGCAGCAAGCCATCCGCGGCACGGACCCAATCCACCGCCCATTTGGGCACCAAAGACCAGCGCTTCAGCCCCCCGGAGAGCCAGTACGTCAGCGGGGTGTGCGGCTCGTACTTGAGTAGCTGAAGCATAGGAAAGAGCGCCTTGAACTTGTCCTGGTCGCGTCGGAAGACGATCCAGGCGAGGGCCCCGTTCGCCCCGGACAACGGACCGGTGGATTGAAATCGCCAATTCGCGGCCTTGGCGTCGAAGGGCTCGTGATGAACAAAACGATAGATTGGCCAGCCGATCCACCCCGGATGTTGATCGACGATCAGCAGGCGCCCATCGGGCTTGAGACATCGCGCGGCTTCTTTAAGAAAAACAGCGACGTCGGGAATGTGGTGAAACACGTTCAGCATGAAGATCGCCTTGAGGCTGTTGTCTGGAAAGAGCATCTTCGTTGCGTCAACGACGCGATCCACTCCCGAATAAGGCAGCGTATCGGAGGTGACCATCTCTGGAATCATTTCTTTCACGAACCCCCCACCGGAGCCGAGCTCGAGCGCAATTCCCTCCGACGGACAGCGCTGCAAGCATTGGGAGTACCTGCGATACGCATCCAGGTAATAGCGCTTCAAGCCAGGTTTGTGGTGAATCAGGTTCCGAAGCTCTTCGATGCGTCCTGGGTCGTCGAGATCGTTCATGGCTGCCCGTCTAGTAGCCCGATCAGGGTGGGTTTTCCAGCAGACAATCGGCGCCGACGCGAGGAAACAAGCAGCCCTCTTCATTGGCCGCCACGCTGGTCCGTCGTTGTGGCAGGACGAGAAAATCGAAGAACTCGCTTGCACCTCCGCAGTAAGCTCGGTAGGAGGGGCGTTCTCCCAGGACTGCATGAATGCAAAGGGCCCTCACCGATCCACTGATCTCGGTTTACGCTTGGTTGAACAGGCGGAAGGTGTTCGACGTTCCTCTGCTCCAGTCTCTGTTTGTGCGTTCCTACTTCTTTTACAAAAGCCACTTCGAGGATCCTTTTTTACACCTTATCGCTGCGCGTCCTCAGCTCTTCACGCGCGGCCATCTGCTGGACATCGGCGCTAACATTGGCTACACGGCCGTGATATTTGCTCGGAGCCTCGGAGCGGGAGATAGAGTCTTCGCCTTTGAACCGGAGAAAAGGAATTTCCACCGCCTGGTCGAAAATCTTGCTCGGTTTGGTGTGGGCGATCGCGTCATTGCAAACTTCCTGGCGGTCGGTGCCGTGAATGGTACGGTCGATCTCTGGCTCAACGAGCTTCATCCGGGCGACCACCGCATCGTGACCGGAGCATTCCGGGAACGAATTCAATCGGGCAATTCCGTTTCCCCGGTCCCGATGGTCACGATTGACTCCTTCGTACAGTCAAATCAGATCTCGAACCACATCGGGTTCATCAAGATCGACGTTCAAGGGTTCGAGACGGAAGTCTGCCGTGGTATGGAGCAAACGTTGCTGCTCAATCCACGAGCAGTGGTGGCAATCGAATATGCGCCCGGCCCGATGACCGAGCTCGGCTTTAGAGCGCAAGAGTTGATGGACTTTTTCGTAGAGCGCGGTTTCCATCTTTACGAGCTTGAGAGGCGCGGCAGGGTCCGGATGGTCGCCGCGAATCAGGTCCAGGTCGAGGCGGGCGGGTGGATCACCTTGCTCTGCTCGCGCGAACAACTCTGAGCTTGCTCGATGGTTCGGCGTCCATCAGACATTCATCCAATTAGACAAGACCCGAGCGAAGAGGGAGGCGAGTCCAAAGTCGCCGGCGAGTCCGAAAACGCGGTGTCCGAGGGAAGACTATTGGGTCGATTCCTGCCGTGGCGACTCATCTCGAGATTTTCATTCTCACTGACGGCAGCAACCGCGGTCCTGTTGGGGGGTTCTTGGTTGTCATCAGGAACGATGGCGCCTTACGCGGCTACGCTTGGTCCGAAATTAATCCGGATACGACAGCCCTGCGGGTATTTGACGAATATCGACCACGATCAGTTCCAGGCCACCTTCTGGATGCTACAGGGCGGACCGCGATACTCCTGGGAGGGCAGCCTTGTTTTGCGAAGGATACTTTATCCAATTCTCGCTTACCCACTGATGAGGGCAGCAGGGTTTGATAACGGCGGCTTCGCTACAAACCTGATTATCACGCTCGCCGCTTTCCTGGGATTTATCTTCTTTGTGCGCCGCGCCGTGGGTGAGCGGGGTGCGGTGACGGCGATGTGGCTTTTGGCGACCTATCCGGGCATCGCCTACTGGATCGGGCTTCCCTACTCCTACGTCTGGATCGTTCCCGGCTCATCACTGCTGACGATGTTGCTTTGGAAGATGGCAAGGACGACGGACTACAGGCGCACCTTTCTCCTTTCCATGGCAATTGGCTTTCTCTTCTGGGGATATGACCTCTTTCCATTCTTCGGAATGGCCGCCCTGTTGATCCTTACTCGTCAACGTCGTTTTCTAGAAATGCCTATTGCAGTCGCGGGAATGATTATCCCGGTCGGAATGCTCCTGCTGTGGCTCGGACTCGCGTTCCACGTCCCGCTCCGGAATTCCAATACGGAGAGCTATTGGTCCATTCTCACAAGCTTTACTTCGCAAGTGGACCTTCCAGGTTGGTCGAAGCTGATTGCGGACCTCCCGTCAGTCCTCGTCAACAGTTTCTTCTTTTCCAATTTCTTGTTCCTTCCGCTTTTGTTCTTTCTGCTAGCACTGGCAAGCTTGCTCGGGAAGAGGTCCCTCCCAATCGAGAGCCCGGAGTTGGAGATCCTTCTTGCCACGCTGCTGGTCTTTCTGGTCAACAATCTCGCCCCCCCCTATCCAGGTTGGCAGCTGCGCGGAATCTGGATCGCGCGACTCTACCAGCCGGTATTCGTGGCCTTCGTGCTTTTCGCGTGCAGGTCCCTCCAGCGTTGGTGGGAGTCGAAAGATCCCAGCGGGAGAAAGCTGGCAAGAATCGCGGCACTGTTGGTTGCTCTGACGGTGATTGCCGATGCTGGCGTGGTATTCGGCCCTGTTCTCCGACTGCCGATAGCCGCGGAAATATACTTTCGATTCTATCGCCATTCTGGGCCCGAGAGCCTGTTCCGTAATATCGATCTCTACGGTCGAAGACCATTGGGGATCTGCAAACGTGGCGTGAGCTCGGAGTAGGCAGCCTGGCGTGTTGGCGGCAGTCCGCCGGGCTTGGTTGGGCCCACCCCCAAGCGATCACCGCCAGCGCAGGAGCCCGTGGCAGCCACGTGCTGACCGTCGGACCGATCACCCCTCGCCTTGGTCGCCCGCCAGGGCTGATTCGGCTCGCTCATCATCAACCTCCTAGATCGCTCAAAGCGGGATTGCGAGCGATACATTCGACCCAATCAACGCTGTTCCGTGCTGCCGGGGCCCGGCACGGCCTTCGCTGCACACGCCTCAACGACCGCCTTGCGTTCGCCGGTATAACGAACGAACAGGTTGTCGAGCTGCAGCCTTTCGTATGTCGAATCCGGTAGGCTGTGCGACAGGCTCAGGCATCCGTACTCCCATGGGACACGTCCGGAATCATCACATACCACGAGCTCCGGCGGCTTCCAGGCCGTCTGGACTCGATCCGGCGAGAGCAAGTCTTGACGGTGGAAGCGGCCAAAGAGGCCGCCCGTCGAGGTGACGGACGCATCCGGTGGAAGGTCGCGCCCCAGACACATGAGGAATGCGTCCTCCGCGTTGCTCAGTACGGAAGCGACAAACCTCGGGGTGCTCGTGAATGCCTGCAAAGTAAACCTGGGAACGAACTGATAACCTCTCCGTGCTTCGAGAGCGACGACCTGCGCCACCATCGAGGCGATCACAGCGAGGGCCAGCGCCGTTCGCCGCCGCCAAATCGCGGTGAAAACAGGCACGCGGACGCGCTCGATTGCAAACAAGCAGCCCGCCAGCGCGGGCCCGCAGGGCATGGCGAAGCGCGGGGGCCCGGCGATGCCGTGGGCGCGCGATGCCCCGCCGTAGATCAATGAACCTAGGGTGGTGGGGACAATCAGCGCCAGCGAGACCACCGCGCTCGCCCCGAGGCCGCGCCAGGGAATCCCCGCCAAGTAGACCACGCCACCGGCGCTGAGCAGCAGCACGGCGTCACCCAGAGATTCGATCAACAGCGAGCGGGTAGATGAATCCTCGGTCAG
>Ga0137389_10002843_pt1 | contig 10602 bp, 9 predicted proteins | sample 15con2h14BmetaG_FD_104645 | JGI IMG/M metagenome (GOLD analysis project Ga0137389, IMG submission 104645) | Vadose zone soil microbial communities from Angelo Coast Range Reserve, California, USA - 15con2h1.4B metaG | ecosystem: Environmental > Terrestrial > Soil > Vadose zone > Saprolite...
CTGAGCCCGCGCCACATGTCCAAGATTATGCAGCAAATAAGCAATACGCCACTTGTTATCCAGGTGCCGAAAGAGGGCCAGGCTCTCGTCATAGAACTTCGCTGCCTGCTCATAGTTGCCCTGACAGCGCATCACTTCGCCCAGACCATCGAGCGCCAAAGCCAGGCCCCACTTATCACCTACCTCTCGCCACAGCGCCAGGCTTTCCCGCAGCAAACTGTGCGCTAAGGGAAGATCACCCTCGGAGGTGACTACCTCCTCCAGGCCGAACAGTGCCAGGGCCAGGCCCCATTTATCCCCTCCCTCCCGAAAGAGTGCCACGCTCTCCTCTAGCAACCCATGTGCCACGGCCAGGTCCCCTTGGAGCTTCAGCACTGTTCCTAACCTGGCCAGGGTATAGGCGCACCCCTGCCGATCTTCCAATTCTCGCCAGAGCGCCAGGCTCTCCTCAAGGCGGGAGCGTGCGAGCGTAAAGTTTCCCAGGAATCGGGCCAGTCCCCCGACGCTATACAGCGCTTTTGCTCGATACCTGGTGCGTTCAGACGCTCCGGGCAACGCCAGTACTCGCTCGAGCCATCCACAGCCCTCGCGCAAATACCCATGCAGATACCAGAACCACGAGAGCGCACCACTCAATCGCAATGCGCCCTCAGCTTCTCCATGCTCTACGAACCAGTGCAATGCCGTGCGCAGGTTTTGATGTTCAGCCTCTAACTGCTTCAACCATACATCCTGCTCAGGCCCACGCAGCGCTAGATCACCCCTTTCGGCGAATGTCAGATAGTAGGCAGCGTGGGCATCAGAGATGGCATCTTCTTCTCTACTCTCCCTGAGGCACTCCAATGCGTACTCCCTAATGGTTGCTAACATCATGCAGCGTGGCTCGTTCTCTCCCTTTGTTCCCTGGTAGAGTAGACTCTTGTCAAGCAGGGATCCTACCCGATCAAGGATTTCCAGGGCACTCACCTCTTCTCGATTACACACTGCCTCTAGCGCTTCGAGCGTGCAACCTCCTACAAATACTGCCATTCGTCGAAACAATCGCTGCTCATCTGAGTTCAGCAAGGAATAGCTCCACTCCAGTGTGTTTCGCAAGGTCTGCTGCCGTGCCGGCAGGTCCTGCGTCCCTCCCGTCAACAAGGGAAGTCGATGCTTCATGCGTGCCAGGAGTGCCTGAGGCGAAAGCAGTTTGATCCGAGCTGCTGCCAGCTCGATGGCCAGGGGGAGACCATCCAGGTGCGTACAGATCTCTGCCACCACACGCGCGTTGGCCTCAGTCAGTTGAAAATCAGGCCGAGCGCTCTGCATGCGCTGAATACAGAGGGCCACCGCTGGTGTCTGCACCAGGTTGTCGAGAGGGGGCAGATGCGCCAGATCAGGTACCGGTAATGGAAGGACAGGGAACTGGTGCTCACCAGAGAGATGGAGCACCGCCCGGCTGGTCACCAGTACTTGTAAATCCGGGCAGGCTGCTAGCAGTTCTGAGATGAGCGGGGCAGCAGGCAGCATGTGCTCAAAATTGTCAAGCACGAGCAAGAGATGTCTCTGCCGCAGGTACTCTTTGAGCTGCTCGGGTAGTGTCTTCGTCTCAGCTTCTTTCAGTCCGAGAACCCCGGCGATAGTTGAGGGAACAAGAGCAGGGTCGAGAATAGAGGAGAGCGGGACGAAGAAGACATCGGCGAAATCCGCAATCAAGCCCGTAGCGATCTGCAAAGCCAGGCGGGTTTTCCCAACACCGCCAGGACCAGTGAGCGTTACCAGGCGTACCCCGGTGTGACGGAGAAGCTGCTGGATTGCGTCCACCTCCCGTTCGCGCCCTATAAGTGGCGTGAGTGGAGCCGGTAAGTGGTATTTGCGAGCGAGTTGCCACGATTCGGATGATTGCTCCAATGGTGTTATCTACCCATCCTCATACAAAGTTTCTTCTTAAGCTCTCCGGGAGCAAGGAGGAGAGTGCGTCTCCCACGCAGACAGTATTTATTCATTGCAGCATAAATCAGTGATCCTAATTTCTGACACGCGAAAGCGTCAGAGCCATAAAGCCCTGCTTAAGTATATCACAAAATCGGAAAACAGTTAGTGGCCGTGATCGCTGGATTGCTGGATCAAAGATGGCCCCAGTTGCGGCGTTGATGCCAGCCTGAGACCGTCCAAAGTTTCTTGTAACGATTCGACCTCTATACTGGCTACATGGGATATCCGTTTGAAAAAGAGCGTCTTAGGTCACTCTATCAATTCGTTTTCCTTGCTATCCACACACACGACAGGTGACGATAAGTTTTCCAACATGACTGTCAACGCCCTGGTTTTCGAACGGATATCCCATGTAGCCAGTACAGTCTGATTCACGCTGCTCATTGCCGCTCAGTTAGAACGGATAATCCAAGTAGCCAGCACACTCGCTCGGTGTGAACGTCGGAGCGTCGAGTCCTGGCCGGACGACGGCCGTCAGGAGTAGCTCAGCTCCGGATACCAGTCGGTCCCGCGCCCCTCGGGCGTGAAGTCGAAGAGATTCCACTGTGGGTCGATGGAATCGATGTGGCGCGGGTCCTGCCCAGACTCGGTCGGCGCGTCGAGGAGTTCGGAGCCCCAGAAGTGGCGGATCACTTCACCGTCGCGCCGGAACACGTTCAGCATCGGCATTTGGGCTCCCTCCGCGCTCTCGCCAAAGTAGTCGCGGTTGTAGGTGTTGCCGGCCGAGGACAACAAGCGCAGCCCCCGCCAGCCGCGCGCTTGCGCATGGACCAGGATGCGAGGCAACGGGGCCTTGGCGACGACCACGAGATTGACGCGCTGCGCGATGTGCTGCGCGGCTCCGTCCAATGCATCAAGCATGGAAGTGCAATGCGGGCACGGCTGCTCGTCGTCGAGTGCGCGGGAACATGAAGTTGTAGATCACGAGCGTGTCGAGGCCTCGCACGAACAACTCCGACAGCCTCACCTCGGTCGGGGTGCCGCTGGGTCCTGCCTGCTGGAAGACGTAGTCCTGCGGGACGACCCCGCCGGGCGGCAGTGCACGTCTGGCGGCGGCCGCCGCCTCGGTAGCGCGGCGCAGCTCGACCTCCTGCTGGAGCAGCCGGTCGCGCGCCACTCGGTACTCAGGGGACTCACCTGGAAACGAAATGCTCATCATCACTCCTCTCGTACTCGGTTCTCACGAATGTAGACATGCAGGAGCAGACTTCACTCTATGCTGAAAAGCAATGGCAAAGCCATCATTCTTCGACAAAGCACCTGTGCGCATGTGCCACAGCGGATGTGTGGTTGTCTTCCTCTCGCTGCGAGAGACACCTGCATGAGAGCGTCACCTCCTCGTCTGCTGCCTTATCATAGCATGCGGAACAGAAAAAAACTTCTCCGATCTTGCTCTTCACAGTCTGAGGGAACAGGCCGATTTTGGTGAAGGATAGACTTTGAGAAGCATCTCATCTCGCATGGAAGCTCACGAAATGGTTTGAGAAATCTCATCAATTCTATAATTCACCAAAGCTGATCATGAGCCAGGATATGCTTCAGCAATGGTATCAAGAAAGGACTACATTGCCATGCAGGAACATATGCTATAGTGTCTAGCATCAAGTGTTTTTGCGTATCTAAGATTGAGAATTACTACTTCTCTACAAAACACAAGGTTGGTGTTGTGAGTATCCCCACAAGTAGTGCGCTTTGCCCTACTCACGCCAACTTGTTCAAACAGGAGGTGTGATAATGAAAGCCCAACTCTCGCAAGTGCATTGGGGGCGGGTCCTGCTGACTGGCGTTCTGGTCGTCATCCTGGTCGTCATCCTCAATACGGTTTTGCGTGTGCTCGCCACCCATGTATGGGGCCAACCGGATCAAGCTCAGATTGCCATTCAGGTCTCTTCTTGGAGCACATACATTCTGCTACTCCTGTTGACAGGGAGTGGTGCCGTATGGGTTGCAGGCAAGGTAGAAAGAGAGGCTCCTTTGCATGGCTTATTCGTAGGCTTGGTCGTTGGTCTCATCCTCTTCCTCTTAAGCCGAGGCTTTGGGAGTCCTATTCTGGTGGCACTGGTAACCTTGGTCCTGAATGCTGCAGCTGGCTTGCTAGGTGGCGTGTTGGGCAGCCGAGGTCGGGGGAGGTCATAGCCAGGTGATCTGTTGATGTGTGAGAGAGAAAAACGAGTGGTATCTCATCATTTCACCAAATCTGATTCCATTTTGAAGCATATGAGGGTCCCTGTTTGCCAGGAAATGATTCAAATTGCATTTTGCCATGTTCATCGGCAGCGAATCAGAAAGAAACTGATTCGTGGGAGCATAGTTTTGCAGAAAAACTTCCTATATAGTAGTATTCTTCTCGAAGCAATGCGTCATCGTCTGACCCGATTGGAACAAGAAGCTGATCATCCAACACTTGTGAGTGTGCGCCTACTTATTGACGAGTACGCCGAAGTGGTTGCTACAATGACACGCTACTAGAGGCAGCCCCCATCGACTGTTTGCTACTCGCATACTGGCCGATACGTGAAAGGGGATTGAAGCGACGAATTGAAGAGCGACAAGGCGCACGCATCAGCGGCAGGCGGCTCTCCAGGAGCCGGGTGATCGGCCTGGTGGTGAATGGCACGTCCGTTAGGCAAGCCACGCTCTCGACCTTTGTGAGTGACACCATCAGCCTGCGCGGCATCAATGACGGCGAGGACGTGTTTGAGCAGCTATCGATTGCGCAGGCATGAGGTCATCCGTGCGCGTCCGTACGGGTGTAGATAGAGCCAGGGGCAGTGTCACTGTGAAGGTGGAACCCTGCCCCATCTGGCTCTCGACGGCGATCGATCCGCCGTGTGCCTGTACCACCCAGTCGGCAATCGCAAGCCCCAGTCCACTGCCACCGGCTGCCCGCGATCGTGCTGGGTCGGCGCGATAAAAGCGCTCGAAGATATGCGCAGCATCCTCCTCGGCAATCCCAATCCCTGTGTCGCGGACCACGAGACGTGTCACAGCGCCACGCACCTCGACGCCCAGGGTGACCATGCCCCCCGCATTGGTGTAGGTGAGGGCGTTATCCACGAGACCCATGAGCACCTGGATGAGACGTGCCGTATCACCCAGAACGGTGACAGGAGAGAACTCCTGAACCTGGAGCTCGATGCCGCGCTCAACCGCTAGCGGCTCCATCGTCGCCGCCACATCAAAGGCAAGCAGATCCAGCCGCACCGGTTCATGGTCCAGTAGTAGCTGTTCCTCATCCACTCGTGCCAGGGTCAACAGGTCGTTAATGAGCTGACCCAATCGCTCAGACTCAGCATTGATGTCACGCAGGGCCTCGACGCATTCCTCGAGACCTAGAGGGGCTTCCAGTGCCACGTCCGTAATGCTGCGAATGACGGTGACGGGCGTGCGCAGTTCGTGGGAGGCATCGGCGACAAAGCGGCGTTGCTGCGTAAACGCCTGATCCAGTCGCTCTATCATCTCATTGAGGGTCAGGGCAAGGTCGTGTACTTCGTCCCTGACCTGGGGGACAGGAACACGCCGATGTAAGTCTCCCGCTTTGATCTCGCGGGCCGTGCGGGTGAGATTGAGAATCGGCCTGAACGCGCGCTTCGCGAGCCAGTAGCTGCCAAAGGCACCCAGCAGGAGCACAAAGGGGGTAATGACGAGCAAGGCAATAGTAATGCTCTGCAAGGTGGACGTCAATTGTGCCAGCGATTCTCCAACTTGAATCACCCCAATGATCGTGCCGTTGTCGGTCAGCACGGCGCTATACATGCGCACTGCCTGTCCATTGTGAGCATTCACCGTCGCTTGCCAGGGAATGCCATGCAAGGGCTGAACAACGCTTGCCGGTGGCAGCGAGAGTGCGCGAAACGCAGGGGAGATGTAAACCGTCTGTCCATTCCCATCCAGAATACGCACCAGTATACCAATGTTCACGTCCGATTGCACCCCATGTTGCCCTGTAGTATTTGGTCCACCGGTCTGTTTCGTTTTTGTTGTATTCGTGCCCTGCTCTCCAGGGGTTGCAGAGACATCGAGCCCTGGCAGTTCGCCCGTGATGTCTTGAATGAAGATCTTGCCACTTTCGCTGGAAACGCCTCCGGCAATCTGCTGCGCCCGTAGGTGCAACGCGGAGTCCACACCTGAGGCCAGGAACGCCTGGAGGGTCGTGTAGAAAATAAGGCTGAACAGGAGAATCAGGAATGCAAAAATGGCGGTGTACCACAGGGTTAATTGGACACGAATCCCAGGTGAGTGGGTCGGCTGTGCGAATTTCATCATGATTTTGGCTCCTTGAGTTGGTATCCTGACCCACGAATGGTGTGGATTATATCGGGCTCATCGTGTTCACAGAGCTTGCGCCGCAGATACCGGATATATACATCGATGACATTGGAAAGATGCTCGGCATCACAGTGCCAAACATGTTCTGCGATCATCCCGCGGCTGAGTACCTGATGGGGATGGCGCATCAAATATTCCAGCAGCGTATATTCCTTGCTGTTCAGCGGAATGATGCGCTCTCCCCGTCGCGTTTCATGTGTACTGGTGTTGAGCGTGATGTCCATGAAGCGTAATTCCACCGTCTTGGTTGCGCTCTCACGACGCAGCAGGGCGCGCACCCGCGCCTCCAACTCACGGAAGGCAAAGGGTTTCGTGAGGTAGTCATCTGCGCCGAGATCCAGCCCGGTCACGCGGTGAGCCACCTCGCCGAGCGCCGTCAGGAGGAGGATGGGCGTTGTTCGCTTGCGGTCCCGCAGTTGGCGACAGACCTCGAAGCATTTGATCTCTACCGTTTTTACCACACCGGCGAAGATGAGACACTGGCACTGTGGGGTGTGAGCCTGCATGTTGATGCCGGTGAGACGGTCGTCGTGATGGGGCCATCAGGCAGTGGCAAATCCACGCTCTTATCCTGCCTTGTCGGGCTGGATGAACCGGATGGCGGCCATGTAGAGTTGCTGGGCAAACGACTGACGCGCAAACCCGAAGCTGAGCGTGCGGCGATGCGTGCCGCTGAAATAGGCATATTACTGCAGTCGCGCAACCTGTTCGAGCACCTTTCAGTAGCCGATAACATGCGTTTGCAGATGCGTCTCGCACGCGAGCTCGATAAACAGCGGCTTGAGAGATTGATCGACCTGGTGGGTCTGACGCATCGCCGTCAGGCGCGACCGTCGCAGCTTTCAGGCGGAGAGGCCGCGCGTGCAGGTCTGGCGGTAGCATTGTCCTCCGATCCGAAAGTGCTATTGGCCGACGAGCCAACCGGCGAGGTCGATGCCGAGACTGAGCGGGACATCTTGCGTCTTTTCGCTTCTCGCCGTCAGTATGGAGGTGCTACACTCATTGTGACGCACAGCGATGCGCTGGCCGCGCACGCAGACCGGGTTATTCGCCTGCTTGATGGGAGGATCGTCAATGAGTGAGATGCTTGTCCGCATGGACAATATCGGGCGCACCTATTCGCGCGGCAAGACTCCTGTGATGGCTGTCGTCTCTGCCACCTGTACGGTGATGCCTGGTGATCGTATTGCTCTCGCGGGTCCTTCAGGTAGTGGAAAGTCTACCCTGCTGCACCTGTTAGGAGGACTCGATAGACCAACATCTGGAAGCGTCAGTTGGCCAGCGCTTGGCGCACGCGAGACCCTGCGTCCGGCGAGGGTGGGACTGGTTTTCCAGATGCCAAGTCTTCTGGCCCCGCTTACAGTCGTAGAGAACGTGGAGATTCCCCTGTTGCTTGGACAGGATAGTACAGAGAAAGCGCGAGCTGCTGCGCTTGATGCGCTTGATCGCATAGGGCTGCGCTCTATCGCTAAGAAACTGCCCGAAGAACTTTCTGGAGGACAGGCTCAACGTGTCGCTGTAGCCCGCGCCCTGGCCTCTCAGCCAAAACTTCTTCTGGCGGATGAACCGACGGGCCAGCTCGATCATCCTACGGGGCAGCATTTGTTTGATGTTCTCCTGGCTTCGCTTGAGGGCACCGAGACCGCGCTCATCGTCGCGACACATGACAGGGCAGTGGCGGAGCGGATGAACACGCTATGGCACATGCAGCATGGGATTTTGGAGGTACACGCGTAATGCTTACAATGCTCTGGCTGAAAGGCTTACTCGCCTATCGCTCCGGGCGCTTACTTGGAGCGATTGTAGGTGTTGCGCTTACCGTTGCTCTTCTGGCTGCAATCGGCGTATTCATCGCTTCCAGTTCCGCTTCAATGACGCAACGCGCAGCAGCGGATGTGCCTGTTGACTGGCAGGTTCAGCTTTCGCCTGGCTCCGATGCAAACGCGGTCGCGGACGCCATCGGTAAATCCACATCGTATACAGCGTTAGAGCAGGTCGGTTATGCCAATACTGCCGGTTTCACTGCCAGCGCAGGAGGAACGCTCCAGACCACTGGCCCCGGCAAAGCCGTTGGGCTGAGCCCCCAATACCGCCAGCACTTTCCTACTGAGCTTCGCCTGCTTATCGGGTCGCTGGATGGCGTACTTGTAGCACAGCAAACGGCCTCCAATCTGCATGTCACTGTAGGCGATACTGTCACGATTCAGCGTATAGGGTTACCCCCTGTGAAAGTCAAAGTTGCTGGTGTTGTTGACCTTCCTAACGCGGATTCGCTCTTTCAGGCGGTTGGTGTTCCCGCCAGTGTCGCGCCGCAAGCGCCGCCCGACAATGTCCTCGTCCTGCCTGCCGATCAGTGGCACCAGGTTTTCGATCCTCAAGCCGCAGTACGGCCCGACTCGGTGCGCATGCAATTCCATGTGAGAATCACGCGGGATTTACCAACCGACCCCAACAACGCTTTTATATACGTGCAGCAATTGGCAAACAACCTCGAAGCACGCAGTGCTGGCGGTGCTCTCGTGGGAAACAATCTGGCAGCGCGTCTCGATAGCGTGCGTAAGGATGCCCTGTATGCGCTGGTGCTCTTCTTGTTCCTGGGGCTACCCGGCGCTATCCTCGCAATTCTGCTCACCATGGCCGTTGCGGCTTCGGGTACAGAACGCCGTCGCCAGGAACAGGCACTGTTGCGCACCCGCGGAGCTTCTACCGCACAAATACTCAGGCTGACGGCGCTGGAAGCGGTCATCGTAGGTGTTGGAGGCGTAGCACTAGGTATAGGGCTGGCTTCCATTGCTGCCGGAATGATTGCAGCGGTGAACCTGTTCGCAAACGCGACCACTATTCTCTGGACGATCAATGCCTCGCTCGTGGGATTGATCCTGGCTGTAGTCGCCGTGCTGTATCCTGCCTGGACACAAGCGCGACATTCTACGGTCATGGCGGCTCGCGCTGTGGTGGGCCGCGGACGCAAACCCTTGTGGCGGCGCATCTATCTTGATGTGATTCTCCTGGCTGTCGCTGCGATTGTGTTCTGGCGCACGGCCAGTACTGGCTACCAGGTGGTGCTCGCTCCAGAGGGTGTGCCGGAAACATCGGTGGCTTATGAGACGTTTCTCGCTCCCCTCTGCCTCTGGGTTGGTGTGGCCTTGCTGGCTATGCGTTTGTGTGGGGGTGGCCTTGAGCATGGCCGCCATATGCTCGCAACTCTGCTTCGTCCCATTGCCCGGAAACTCTCCGGTCTCGTCTCCGCGTCGCTGGGTCGGCAGTATGTGCGTGTGGCCCGGGGTGTAGTACTCGTCGCATTAGCCTTTTCCTTTGCCACTTCGACCGCTGTTTTCAACACCACCTACAATGCACAAGCCCGCGTGGACGCCGAACTCACCAATGGCGCAGACGTAGCAGTGACCGGTTCTACGGCTTTCGCTCCCAGCAGCATGCTGTCGCAATTAAAGGCGCTCCCAGGCGCCGCCGCCGTCCAACCAATGCAGCATCGCTTTGCATACGTTGGCAACGACCTGCAGGATCTCTACGGTATCGATCCTGCGCACCTCGGTGAAGCGACTACGATGTCCAATTCCTTTTTTGCGGGAGGGGACGCACAGGCAACCCTTGCCGCGCTGGCGGCACATCCAGACGGTGTCCTGGTATCTCAGGAAACCGTGACCAATTATCAGTTGAAGGTAGGGGATCAGATCAATCTACGCCTGCAACGTGTCAGCGATCATCAATACCATATCGTGATGTTCCACTTCCTGGGCGTGGTGCGAGAATTCCCCACCGCGCCAAAGGACTCTTTCCTGATTGCCAACACGAGCTATGTTGCGCAACAAACGGGCAGTGATGCCGCGGAGATCGTGTTGATGCGCGCGAGCGGGAACCCGGTGGACCTGGCGGTTCGGGCACAGTATGCGCTAGGCTCGCTTCCCGGTGCCAGGGTCACTGACATTGGCTCGACGCAACGCCTCATTGGTTCCAGCCTCACGGCGGTAGACCTGCGTGGTCTCACCGGTTTGGAGTTGACGTTCGCCATTCTCCTAGTAGCAGGGGCAATGGGCCTGATCCTGGCACTCGGACTGGCCGAACGGCGGCGTACCTTTGCGCTGCTCGCTGCGCTGGGTGCAAAGCGCACCCAGCTCGGAGCATTTCTATGGAGTGAGGGGGTAGTGATACAGGTAGGTGGTGGAGTTATCGGGATAGCGCTGGGCTTCGGTATCGCCCAGATGCTCGTGACCATCCTCACCGGGGTATTTGATCCACCGCCAGAGGTCCTCTCCATTCCGTGGCCCTATCTGGTCTTGA
>Ga0137389_10002844_pt1 | contig 10600 bp, 9 predicted proteins | sample 15con2h14BmetaG_FD_104645 | JGI IMG/M metagenome (GOLD analysis project Ga0137389, IMG submission 104645) | Vadose zone soil microbial communities from Angelo Coast Range Reserve, California, USA - 15con2h1.4B metaG | ecosystem: Environmental > Terrestrial > Soil > Vadose zone > Saprolite...
CCATTCAAGGCGTCGTGCGCGCTGGTTTGGTCAGTGAGAACATCAGGAACGACGCCACGCTTTACGATTTCAGGAAGGACATCCGCGCAGTTGCCGAAGAGACCGACTGAAATCGGATGTCTTTTTTTGCGCGCCTGATCGATCAACTTGAGCGCTTCATCTAGCGACCACGCGATCTTGTCGCAATAGCCACTCTTCAATCTTTTCTCGATTCGCGCCGGATCGACTTCGACGCCCAAGAAAAGCGCGCCGTTCATGGTCGCCGCGAGCGGTTGCGCGCCGCCCATTCCGCCGAGACCGCCGGTGAGAACAAATTTTCCTTCGAGTGATCCGGCAAAATGTTTGCGCCCGGCAGCGGCGAACGTTTCGAATGTTCCCTGCACTATTCCCTGGCTACCGATGTAAATCCACGAACCGGCGGTCATTTGTCCGTACATGGTGAGTCCCATTTGCTCGAGGCGATTGAATTCCGTGTAGTTCGACCAGTGGCCGACCAGATTGGAATTCGCGATCAGCACGCGCGGCGCTTCGTCGTGCGTCCGGAATTTCCCCACTGGTTTGCCGGATTGCACGAGGAGCGTCTCGTCGTCTTCGAGTCCGCGCAATGATCGGACGATCGCATCGAAAGCTTCCCAGCTTCTCGCGGCGCGCCCCGTTCCGCCGTAAACTACGAGTCGGTCCGGATCTTCAGCCACATCCGGATCAAGATTGTTCATCAGCATCCGCATGGCCGCTTCCTGATGCCAGCCTTTGCAGCTTCGTTCCTTGCCGCGCGGTGCATGGATAACTCGTTTTCCTCTCATAATTTTTCGTAACCGCTATCAAAATCACCGCTGCGAATCGCTTGAGCAACACGCGCGATATCGCCGGAGAGCGAACGATCCTGCGTCAGCGGCAGCGCGATTTTTCTGACAGTGGCGAAAGCGCGTTCCACGCCAACACCCGCTTTCAATGGATGCCGATGTTCCAAAGCCTCCGCCCCGGCGAGCAGCTCGATCGCCAGCAAATTTTCGCCAAGATCGACAATCGCTCGGAGTTTCAATGCGCCGGTCATTCCCATCGCGACGTGGTCTTCTTTTCCACCCGATGTAGGAACATTGTCGATGCTCGATGGGTGCCCGAGCACCTTTGCTTCGTTGAGCAGAGCGGCTGCGGCGACGTGCGCGATCATAAAACCGGATTCCATGCCCGGATGCCGGGCGAGGAACGCGGGCAAACCTTCGTTCATATCGGGATTGATTATCCGCTCGATCCGGCGCTCGCTGATACTCATCAAATCTGTCAGCGCGATGGCAGCGTAATCGAATGCGAGCGCAAGGGGCGCGCCGTGGAAATTACCGCCGGAAATTACGTCGCCGTTTTCGGAAAAAACCAGTGGATTATCAGTGGCCGAACCCGATTCGATCAGCAGCACGTTCTCGCAATGCGAGAGTGCGTCGCGAACCGCGCCGTGCACCTGCGGCATACACCGCAAGCTGTATGCATCCTGGATGCGGGGATCATCCTTCAGATGTGATTGTCGAATCTCGCTTCCTTCCAAAATCCACAACAGATGTTTGGCCACGGCTTTCTGACCGGGATGCGGTCTGGCGTTTTGCAAACGCGGATCGAAAGCGACGGGAGTTCCTTTGAGCGCCTCGAGGCTCATCGCGCCGGAAACATCGGCGACGCGAGAAAGCCGCTTTGCCCGGAGAAGTGCAAGCCCGCCGACCGCGTGCATCGCCTGCGTGCCGTTGAGCAGGGCGAGGCCCTCCTTCGCCTGCAACTCCACCGGCTCAAGCCCAGCGCGACGAAATGCTTCGCGGCTTTCCATTCGTTCGCCTTGGAAAAACGCCTCGCCTTCGCCAATCAGGCTTAAGGCAAGATGGGCTAGCGGGGCAAGATCGCCGCTGGCGCCGACCGAGCCTTTTTCCGGAACAACCGGGCAGACGCGGCAATTGAGCATTTTACAAAGCATCTCGATGATCTCGAACCGGATTCCACTTAACCCGATAGCGAGCACGTTTGCGCGTAACAAGGTCATCGCGCGCACCTCCGATTCCGAAAGAGGATTTCCAATGCCACAAGCGTGGCTGCGAACAAGGTTAAGCTGGAGCTGTGCCAAATCGCCGTGACGGATGCGAACATCGGACAGTTTGCCAAAACCGGTGCTGACACCGTAAACGACTGCGTCACGCGCTATAATATCTTCAACGACTTTGCGCGAAGCAAGGATGCGGGGGTGTGCAGACGAGGAAACTTTCACGGGCGCGTCTCCGAGCGCCACCGTGGCGATCTCGGCCAGCGTCAGCGTTTGGCCGTTCAATTGCATCCGGACATCTTAATTACAAACCCAACAAAATGGGAAGTAGGCTAAAGTCGGTACCATCGAAAGAAAAAGGCCAGGTCGAACACGACCTGGCCTTTAGGCAAAACCATTCGCAGAAAAGGATCTCGGACGCCTGATTTATTTTCCCCCCTTCGGAGCCGGAGCCGTCACCACTGCCTCCTTATGTTGAGCACAAGCACCTAGTTCCAATGCAGTGACCAATACGGCCACAATCATGATCGTTTTTAAAAATTTCATTCTTCTCTCCTCCTTTCTTAGCAGGTTGCTGAAATCTTCTAGGCGGTGACGTTGGCGGACGCAATGCTTTTTTTGTCCCTTTTTTCGGAATATTTGTACTGTGGAATTACTCTTCGGCCAATAGTTTGGCACCGTCGTCAACTAGTTCAAACAGCCCGACAACGTCAGCATCGCGCATTCGTACACAACCCTGGCTCGCCAGGCTACCGATTTTGCCCTCATGTCCTGTCCCGGGAACGTAAATGAAACGATCCCGGGTAATGCCATTGTGTATGCTCATCCAGGATCCACACCATTGAGGCATAAAATGCGCGACATACCCAAATCCTACGCCGGATGAAGCGGATCGGCAGACAATAAAGTCAGCCGCCGGATCTATTTCGAGTAACCGGTCGTACCCGCACTTGTGGTCATCGTCTCCTGTTTTTTAGCACAAGCACCCAGTTCCAAAGTAGTGACCAGTAGGGCCACAATCATGATCGCTTTCAAAAATTTCACTCTTCTTCGCCTCCTTTCCGAGCAGGTTGCTGCAATCTCTTAGGCGGGGAACTTCGCGGACGCAACGCTTTTTTCTTCATTTTTTACAATCTCCGAGCCGCGCATTTCATTCCTCGATGATTACCTGCGCACCCTCATCGACGAGCTCAAATAACTCTGCGACATCACTGTTTCGCATCCGCACGCAGCCATGGCTGTCTGGGATGCCGATTTTATCTTCATGTCTTGTGCCATGTATATAGATGAACCGGTCGCGCGTATTGGCGTTGTGTTCGTCCAGACCATCAAGCCATAAAATGCGCGACATCACCAAGTCCTCAGTCGGAGGAAGCGGATCGCCGGGTTGGAGCGGTGCGCGACTTTGAAAGACAGTGTCGCTCGGCAATCCCTCGCCGATTTTTTTTGCCACGCGGAACCGTCCGGTCGGTGTCTTCATGCTCCCTTCTTCCCTTCCGACTCCAAATCGCGAAGTGGACACTGGGTAACTGCGGATTGGCGCCCCGCCTTCCTTCAGCGTGAGCCGTTGATCGCGAATTGAGATGTGGATGTTTGTTCGCGACGTTTGCATCGAATGAGGCCGGCGATAGAATCCGTTTGCTGATGAAAGCTTATCACATTGCCGTGGTTGGCGCGACCGGCGCGGTCGGTCAGGAACTCGTGCGCGTGCTCGAACGGCGAAGTTTTCCAGTTTCGACGTTGCGTCTAATCGGTTCGGCGCGTTCCGCCGGGAAATCGTTTCGATTTCGTGATCAATCCATTCCAGTGCAAGAACTCACCGATCGCTCATTCGATAAGATCGACATCGTCTTTTTCAGCGCTGGCGGCGAAATCTCGCGGAAATATGTTCCGGTTGCCTGCCAGGCGGCCGCAATCGCAATCGATAACTCGTCGGTTTTTCGAATGGAACCTCACGTGCCGCTGGTCATTCCCGAAATCAATGCGGAGGATGCGCGACGGCACCGCGGTCTCATTGCTAATCCAAATTGCACGACAGCGGTCACGCTGATGGCGCTTTACCCCCTGCACCGCGCGTTTGGCGTGCGCCGCACTTTCGCTGCAAGTTACCAAGCCGTTTCCGGCAGCGGGGCGCGCGCAATCAACGAATTGACCCAGCAAGTGAAAGACGCAGCGGAAGAATCCGTCCCAAGCGGAAGCCGAACGGATCGACAAGTCACACCGCGAGTTTATCCGCATCCGATCGCGTTCAATCTTCTGCCGCATGTCGATTCATTTCTCGAGAGCGGTTACACCAAGGAGGAAATGAAAATGCAAAATGAAGGGCGCAAGATTATGCACTTGCCGGAATTTCGAGCTTCGGTCACCTGTGTGCGCGTGCCCGTTTACCGTGCGCACTCGGTCGCCGTAAGCGCAGAATTCGAGCGCCCGGTCTCGTTAGAACATGCGCGCGAGGTTTTGGCCAAGGCGCCGGGACTCGAGCTGGTTGATGAACCGCAGAACAATCGTTATCCCATGCCGCTAAGCGTCGCAGGAAAGGATAATTGTGAGGTAGGCCGCGTACGCGTGGACTGCGCTTTTGAAAACGGGCTTTCGTTTTGGGTATCAGGCGATCAGTTGCTGAAAGGCGCGGCATTGAATGCAGTGCAGATTGCTGAGTTGCTGTAGTCGCGTCGCTCTGTCGAGGCTTAGACGAAGCAACCTCGGGAACGCGGCGGGAGAGCGCCGCGGCTACGGCGTCGGATTGTTAATCTGGTGCGTTACCCTCGACGCGCATTGTGTCACTCGACGTAGCGCGGCTAGGCGAGACCGCTTGCGAACATAAACGACGGTGATTATGTCAACATCGCGTCAACATTCTTGCGCGTAAGCGGCAACGGGAATGACGGAAATACCCGAGCTCCACAGACACAAATGTACACCGAGACCAAAGCTCGATTCGCGGGGATCATGAATCTCGAACGCTGTAAGCAAAAAGTCGAAATTCGTTTTGTGATTCACAAACAGACGTTTGAGCGATTACCGCAAACAGCGCGGTTCATCGCACGAAATCTCCCATGATTCGCGATGGCTGAAAGTGTCGTGTTTTTGTCTTAAAGCCACTCCGAATAAACTTGTGCTAAATTCGGAACGGGATCACAATCACAGCATGAAAACAGGAAGCAGACTCAGTCGCCTGTGCGGCTGGTCGGTTCGATGTGCAAGCGTCGTGCTCGCACTCGCGTTTTGCGCATCGGCATTTGCTGCCGATCCGAGTAAGAACGTAGTGCTCCCGGCACAGCCACAGCGGGTCACGAAGACCGCAAAGAAAATGTGCTACACGCTCACTCCAACCTCCGGTATTCCTGTGCCTTGTGACAGGCTCAGCGCGATTCCGACCACCGTCAGCCCGATGACTATCTACAGGCGCGGTCTGGAGACCACGAAATAAATAATTCCGGCGATTTCGCCGGAAATGGCACGCTGCCAAGGTGGCAGCGCGGGAGCAGGTTTACGTTTTTCCGTGCTAGGGCATTAGTCCGCGCAGCCGCGCGCCCACTTTTTCGATCGCCCCGACGATCTCGCTTTCCTTCCGCAAGGTTCAGGGCCGCAGGGACAGCAGCGTCCCGGCGGAGAGATGCGCTTCTGAAAAAGAGACCCCGGGTCCTGGTGTAATATCCCCCGCGCGCGAAAGGCCGACTCCATCATTAAAGGGGGTGAGAAAATTGTTTACTCAAAAGTTTAGGGTCGCCGTTCGCAAAGCGGGATCAGAGGTTTTCACCGCTAATTTAACTCGTCGCATCGTCTGGTAAGGCTGTTGAGCGACATCGTCGGTTATTCCATGGTGCTCATCAACGAGCAGCGCGAGCGAGATACCACGCGCCAGAACTCAGCTCAACCCGCCGGAGTGAGGCATGGGGCGCTGTGCAAAAATATTTCAAAAAAGTGAAAAATAGTCTTGCCAGCCTGTGGGATTTTTCTTAGTCCGGTGCCGTAAGGCTAATTTAACCAAAGGAGAAACTATGATCAGAACCGGACTTTATCAGTTCGGATTCCTGCGCATGACTCTCGCAGCCTGCGTCGGAATCCCTCTCATTATCGCGTCGAACGCATTTGCGCAGAATCTCGCGCCGCTGCAGACGCTCACGGGTGCTGCCCCGCCGCCGGCCACTGCGGAGGCCGAGCGCGTCATCGTAACGGGCTCGAACATTCCGACAGCTGAGGAAGTCGGACCTAACCCTGTTGATACCTACAACCGCGATAACATCAACAAATCAGGTGAGCACACCACAGAGCAATTTCTCCTAAGCCTCCCGGTCGTAAACGCGAACGTCGTTCCGATCTCGAATAACGAGAACGGCTCCAATACTGCGGTGGGTGCGGCGACGGTCGCGCTCCGTGGTTTCGATGCCAGGGCCACTCTCATCCTGATAGACGGACGCCGAGTCGCTCCGTATCCGACGGGCAACAATCCCGGCCTGGTTAACGTGATGTTTGTCGATTTAAATTCAATCCCGCAAGCTGCGATCGAGAGCATCGAAATTCTGCCAGACGGCGCGTCCACCACCTATGGTGCAGACGCGGTGGCTGGTGTCGTGAACCTCAAGATGCGGCACCGCTACGATGGCGCGGAAGCGACGGTCGAATACGGCAACACCCTCGATAAAGACTCCGGTGAGTTCGCCGCATCGGCGATCTTCGGCGTGGGCAACAATACACAAGATACCAACATTACCGGCGTCTTGAATTACTACCATCGCAACTCGATCGCCAATCGCGACCGGGGTTTCTCGGCCGTGCCGCCGTTCCTAAGCTCGAATACCAGTCCTTATAATCTTCAGCTTAGCAGCGATGTGGCGGCAGCCGCTGGTGGACTAAATTTAAATCCGGGAGGGACTGAATTTGCGGGCGCACCTTCGGGGACTAACGGATTGGCTCCGGCAAGCACGTATCTCTATAACGCGAATGCGCGTGTCAGGTCGGCCTCCGGTCAACTCCCGGGCTTCAACTTCAATCAGTTCTCGCTCTCCTTCCCGGAGTCGGAGCGCTACGGCGCTTATGTCAGTGCCGACCACAAGGTCTTTGGCGATCAGATGGTGGTCTATGCTGACGGGTTTTATCAGAACGTGAAAACGCACAACGAACTGGCGCCTCCAGCCACCGGCTCATTCCAGACATTGGGTCAGGTCACATTAGCCATTCCGCCACATTCGCCGATTGCGCCCGGCGCGGAGCCACCCAACACGCCAACCCACGCGGAAACCGGTGTTCCGGCCGACGCGTTCAATCCGTTTAATCCCTTCCAACAAATCATCTCGGGCGGCACTCGTGCGCGTCTGGCTGAATTTGGAAACCGTTTGTTCGATAACGAAACCGACGCGTGGCTCAGTACGGTTGGCCTCAGAGGGGACAAGCTTTTTAACGGAACCTGGGGTTACGACGCTGCGTTTCGCTACAGCCAGCTTAAGAACACCGTGACCGGACAGCAGGTGTCCATCTCGAGATTCAACCAGATCTTGAACCAGGCCGATCCGATCTTTCAATCGGGTGGAGTCCTCGCTGGCCAGCCTGCGTTTAATCCTTTCGGTGATTTTACCGTTCCAATCCCATCCAATCAGGCCACGGTTGAGTTTGCCAGGGTGCATCCCAAAGACGAAGACGTCTCGAAGTTGGCCACCTTGGATGCCACCATCTACACAACCTCGCTTTTCGAGCTACCGGCGGGCGGCGTTGGTTTCGCCGTCGGTGGTCAGTTCCGCCGCGAAACGCTTGAGGAGACTCCAGACATGCTGAACGTCGAGGGCGATATCGCCGGTAATTCGCCGGTTCCGCCTGCTAATGGTGGGCGAAAGTCTTACGCCTTCTACGCCGAAACTAGCATTCCGATCTTCAGCCCCACCAATGCGATTCCCGGCTTCCGTTCGCTGGAGTTTACGGCGGCGGGGCGATTTGAAGCCTTCGAAAACAACAACACAAACGTTCTTGTTCCAAAGTTCGGGATGCGCTGGCAACCATTCGACGAGCAGTTGACGTTGCGTGCGACCTGGGGCGAAGGTTTTCGTGAGCCCAGTCTCGAGGAATTATTTGGGTCTCCGCTCTCAACTCTGGAGCCTTCTCACGATCCCAAGAACGGTGGAGTGTTCGAACCTGAAACGAACACCCTTATAAGCAGCAATCCCGGGCTCCAGCCGGAGGATTCCCGCTCCTTTAGCGGCGGCTTTGTTTACACGCCCAAGTATGTGCCTGGTTTAACCTGCTCGGTTGACTTCTGGGACACCGAGCGCACTGGGGTCGTTACTGCGCCGTTGGCCGACCAAGTACTGCAACGTGAACTAACAGGCACGTTGTTGCCCGGAGAAGCTGTGGAGCGTGACATTGGTGGAAACATCACCCGCATCTTGATTCGAAATCAGAACATAGGCAATCAAGAGTCTCGCGGGTTTGACTTCGGCCTTAATTACCAGAGGCCGACGCCATGGGGAACATTCACTTGGCAGACTCAGGCAACCTACCTGGATGAATTCATCTTCCAGGGGTTCATCTTCCGAGAGTTCGGGCCGGACAATGGCAACTTGGCCGGCAGAACCACCGACCCAGGAACCTCGAATGAGGGTTGGTATAAATGGAAAGGTACTTCCAGCCTCGAGTGGCAATGGAAGGGCTTCGATCTCTTTACCATCGTGCGCTACATCGACGGATTCAACGAATTTACGCCAAACATTCACCAGCACTGGGTTCACCAGACCTTTTTCTTTGACGGTCAGGCTTCCTATGATTTCACTGCCCTTCTGCCGGTTGAGACCAATCCTGTGCCTGGCTATTCCAAGGGCGGAAAAGAGGTCGTCCGCGGCAAGGACGGTGCGCCTACAGAAACGGCCTCGGCTCAGACCAGCAACTACGGTCGCAGCGTCTTGGACCATCTGCTGCGCGGCACGATCATCACCATTGGATGCAATAACATCTTCGGTCAGGATCCGCCTAAGGCATACGGGGAAGGTGGAAACGCGGTCGGTTATCCCGGCTTCACTTACGATGCCACCGGCCGGTTCGTTTACGCGCGCCTCACGAAGAAGTTCTAAACCCGGGTGCTAGTGTAGTCTCCGAATAGGCAAAAACTCTGCCTCTTTTGCTTTTACGGATCGGGTCCAGTCTCCACCGCTTCAGAATTTGCACAGCGGCCGGGCGGGCGTAATGTCACTTGTGAAGACGCTGATGTTTGCAAGCGCTACAACTCTCATCGCGGTCAGCATGCTTGCCGGCGCCGTGCTCGCCGATCCCCCGGTCAACCAAGCTTCGAAACCCAAGCAAAAAGTTGAAGAGCGGGCGGTTTTCGTCACCGGTTCGCTTATCCCACAACGTGTTCAATTGCGACCGATCGGTACCACGACCGTCTCGCCGCTTCGAATCATTGATCGTCGTGAAATCGACCAGACAGGGCGACGTACGACGCCAGGCGTTTTGATCGATGAGCCTTTGCTGCGCGTAATCGGTCACTGATCTCCGATCGCCGAGGCGCATCTTCGCTTCGGCTCCGCCAAATGAGCTTTGCTTTTTACCGCTGCACTGTCTCACCCGCCGGTCGAACAAGATTCTAAAGGCGCTTTTTTGGAAAAATTGGCGGGCTGTGCTAACCTTCGTTCGCCGATAACGGGGGTATAGCTCAGTTGGTAGAGCGTCTCGTTCGCAATGAGTCCACGCAAAATACTCTCACGTTTTCCCATCCACTCGCTAATCCCTTTACCGCAATAAATCTGGTGAGTCGCGTCTATCTCACGTTGTCCGAAATACGCTAAAAGAACTTCGCGAGTGGACAAAAAGGTGTAACAAACCGTGAAAGAGCAGCTGTTTTGACGAAAACGTCGCCGGGAGATGTTCACGTGAACACTTCGGCACAGCGCCGCCGCAGCGCGAGGTTCGCGCACAGATCGCGTTTGATGTTCGCAGGGGTCCAAGACCTGCGGCTGAGGGACTCCGAGCGATTTAGCGGCCTCTGACACGACAACTTTTCACGTCATGCGGAAATCCCGTTACGCTGAAATTCGCGGAACGGGGGCGAAGCACCTTGGTGTTGTTCTCGTTTGTTTTACATGCCATGACGGAACGCCGGAGCTTGCCGCAAACAACTCAGCCGCCCGGCCCTTTTGGCCCCTCCGGCTACTGGCCGCAATCATACTCATAGGCACCGCTGCGCACATCTGAATTGGTCATGCCCGATTTGAACGCGATCGCTTTAAGGGTTCTCGTGGGACTAGGGCTGACGCTGACGGTACCACCGTTTGCGAGTGCGGTGCCATGCGTGCTGGTGGGCGTGCTGCCATCGGTGGTGTAACGGATCGACGCGCCGCTTGTCGTGCTCGATATGATCACGCTTACCGAATGCTTACAAAAGCGACCTCCGGGTGGGTTAAACGTCGGCGTAGCCACTTTTGCAATCACGGCAAAAGCTGGCGGGACCATTGCCGCGACTAGGCCGATTGCCGCCAGCGCAACAAGAAGCAAAGCACGTTTATTGATTTTGTGATTACTGGGAATTGCTTTTTTCAATCTGAATAAGTTCATGACTATTTTCTCCTTCTCTCGGTGGTTGCCCTAGCATTTTAA
>Ga0137389_10002846_pt1 | contig 10597 bp, 9 predicted proteins | sample 15con2h14BmetaG_FD_104645 | JGI IMG/M metagenome (GOLD analysis project Ga0137389, IMG submission 104645) | Vadose zone soil microbial communities from Angelo Coast Range Reserve, California, USA - 15con2h1.4B metaG | ecosystem: Environmental > Terrestrial > Soil > Vadose zone > Saprolite...
AGCACCCGCACGGAATAGATGCGACGGGGAGACACTTCGAGTTCGAGCCAGACACGCCTGGAGAGTACGCCTGATGCGCGGCGTTCTGGGTGCGTTCCGCGAGCTCGACGCCGCCGTCAGCGCGATCGAAGCGCTCAAGGAGAAGAACGTCGGCGCGATCCGGGTCTACACGCCGACGCCTCGTCACGAGCTCGAGGAAGCGATCGGAGCGCCGCCGAGTCCGGTGCGGCGTTTCACCCTAATCGGTGGCCTGCTGGGCGTGACATTCGGCTACTGGATCGCGATCTGGGTATCGGACTATTGGCCATTGGTGGTCGGCGGGAAGCCGATCGCGTCGTGGGTGCCGTACACTGTCTTCGGCTTCGAGGTGATGGTGCTCATTGGAGGGCTCTCGACCGTAGTCGGTCTTCTCATCAACTCGCGCATTCCGCGGCTTACAATGATGGTTGGATACGATCCGCGGTTCAGCCACGGCGATTACGGAATCTGGGTCGAATGTCCTCCCGAGAAGGCGAGAACTGCGGAGGAGCTTCTGCGAGAGCACGGGGCGGTGGAGGTGCGGCGTGAGCGCTAGAATGCGGGTTCTCCTGCCAGTGATTCCACTCTTGATGCTCAGCGCGTGCGAGTGGTTCACCGATTTCAAGCGCCAGCCATCGATCTGGACGTGGGAGCCGCTCAAGGACACACTCACGCCTTCGCGCGGAAATCCGCAGATGTCAGTTCCAACGACGGGAACTGCGGTCGCGGGATTCCAGGTCTCGTATGGGGCTTTCCCGGCGACGATTGATTCCATGTCTGCACTCAGGAATCCAACGCCAGCGTCGGATTCGTCTCTGGCCAATGGCAGGAAATACTTTCAGATCAATTGCGCCGTCTGTCACGGCGAGCGCGCGATGGGAGATGGCACCACGACGAAGTTCGGAATGCCAGGAATCAATCTTACGACGGACATGACCAAGGCACGCACCGATGGATACATCTTCGGTATGATTCGGAATGGGCGTGGCCTGATGCCCCCGTACAACAGGATCGAGGAGATGGACCGCTGGGATGTCGTGAACTATGTGAGGGCGCTGCAGGGTGTTAACGGAAAGACGGTGGCTGTTGGACCTCTCGCTCCGCCGGGTGTGACGGGTGACAAGGTTCCTGGCCCCACGAGAATGGGACCGAACGTCTCGGCTCCGTTTTTCAGTCCGCGCAATTTGTTGAGCGACACCCAACAGGCGATTGCGGGTGCGGCGGGTCGGACTGCGCCTTCGCAAGCGATCCCTGGTGCCGCGCCGCCAGATACGACACGTCGCACTCGTGCAGATTCGACGAAGGCGAAATCCGACAGCGCCCGAGCGAAGGTGATTCGATGAGCGCGCACGACGCCCACGCCCCGAGCCGGGAGGAAGTGCTCGTCGGGATCGATCGACCCACGCCGCCGATACTGAAAACGATCTCGCTTGTGTTGGCCGTCGTCGGACTGCTCGTTTTCGTCATCGGATTGTTCGTGAACCCCGATCGAGTGTGGCAAGCGCTGCTCGTCAGCTGGCTCTACTTCACATCGGTCTCGTCCGCAGGAGTGATGTTCGTCGCTGTGCAACGGATCACGACGGCGCGATGGTCGAGGCCGATCATCCGGTTCCTCGAGGGTTATGTCGCATTCCTGCCAGTCGCTTTCGTTTTGCTCCTATTGATCATCTTTGTCGGCCGGCATCACATCTTCTGGTGGTCCAACCAGGTCCCGGATATTCCAGAGAAGCGCGTCTATCTCAACCCGCCGTTCTTCCTCACGCGGGTGACTGTCGTCTTTCTCATCATCACCCTATTGAGTCTCTGGTACATCTACACTTCGGTGCGGTTGGATGTCGGAATTCTCCCGGAGGGTGGTGCGAGCTGGGCACGCGGCCTTCGTGAGCGGATGCGGAGGGCATACCGGGACGAGCGTCGTGAGCTTCACTCGACGCACTCGCTGCAAGGGAAGCTCGCGGTCTTCCTCGGGTTTGCGTTCGCGTTCGGCTGGATCCTGCTGTCGTGGGATCTCTCGATGTCGCTCGATCCGCACTTTCAGAGCACTATGTACGGTTGGTGGTTCTTCATGGGAGCATGGGTCACCGCTCTCGCCAGCTGGACACTCATCACCATGGCCTGGCGCAGGTACCTTGGCCGCTACGATCTGATCCAGGACAAGCACTTCCACGACCTGGGCAAGCTCTGCTTCGCGTTCACCGCGTTCTGGGGCTACCTCACCTTCGCCCAGTATCTCGTGATCTGGTACGGCAATCTCGGTGAGGAGACCCACTGGCCGAGGCTCCGTCTCATCGAAGGTTGGCGCTTGCCGACGCTGATTACCGTCGCGCTAATGTTCGTGTTGCCCTTTTTCGGTCTGCTCTCCCGCGCGGCCAAGGTATTTCTTCCCACGCTCGTTCTGTTCGCGAGCTGCACCGTCCTCGGATTGTGGATGCATCGTTATCTCGAGGTTTATCCGTCCATCTACGGTGTCGTCACCAGCATCCCGCTCGGCGTGTGGGAGATCGGCGTGGCGGCCGGACTTCTCGGCACCTGGGGATTCTGCTATCTCGCATTTATGGATGCGTTCCCGAGAGTGCGCGTGTTGCTGATGACGTCGCCGTATCGCGATGAGGTGCAGGTGCCGGTGGATCCGCGCACCATGGAGCCGCTGCCGGCGCACGAGTAGGAGCGGCGCCACGCGCACTTCCCTAGAGCTGCGCACACATAAGGTGCGTTGTCTGCGCGCACCACGTGGGTCTATATTTCGCGACGAGGGGCGTTAGCTCAGCTGGGAGAGCGCCTGGTTTGCAACCAGGAGGTCGCAGGTTCGATCCCTGTACGCTCCACTTTCAACAATCGCTTCGATACACCTAATCCTCGAGCAGGGTCGGGTACGAGCGCGATCGACCGAGTCAGTATATCGGAAGATCGTCGAAGCTCACGATCGCGTTACCGTCACCCTGAATTGGAGCGTGATCGAGAGCGCTCTCCGCGCGGTGCACCAGCTCGGCGACGTTGATTTTCGACGCCGCGAGATCCGACACGGCCGAATAGCCTACGCGCAGGCGAACCTGGCCGGCGATGGTCTTGTTCTTCGACGCGTGGTCTAGCTCCCGCTGCAGTCTCGCCACCAGCAGGCGCGCGCCCGCGGCGTCCGTATCGGGCGCCAGAATCGCGAGCCGCAAGTCACCGACGTGACCGACGACGTCAGACTGGCGACTCTGCTCGCGAAACACGTGGGCGACGTCGGCGAAGCCGACGAGACTCTCTTTCCACAACATGCTCGATCCTATCTCGCGATCATGCACCTGCGGCGCGAACGCTACGCAGGCAAATGGCTCGTGTTTTCTGAGCGCGCGCGCGCCGAGCTTTCCCGCGAGCTGGCGGAGTCCGAATGACGTGTAGAGGCCGGTTGTGGAATTGACGAAGTCCTCAGTGCGGGCCACGACGAGCTCGCTGCGCGCATGAAGGAATGTCTCGAGCTTGATGAAGATCGGTTAGAGATCGACCGGATGACTGCAGTATTCCCATGCGCCCGCGTTGAACGCCGCGATGCGCGCATGAGGGTCGACTGGCGTGGGGGATGTTATCACCACGGGCACCGAGTGATCGAACTGGGTGCCCTCCCGAATGGCGCGGCAGACGTCGATCGCTCTCACATCGCTGAGGGATTCGTCGAGCACCAGGAGATCGTGATTGGCGAGACGTGCCAGCTCCAGGGTTTGCACGCCCGAGCGCGTATGCGCGACGACGTAGCCGTGCTGCTGAAAGACGCTCTCCAAGGCCCTGCTCATCCAATCGTCGCTGCAGGCAATCAGGGCAAGCGGCGGACGTTCCCGGGACAGTTCCATCGAGGCTCCTCTTCGGTAGCCCGACCAGCTTGGCGCTTCGCAGCGCTTTAGCCTCGTGGCTTTGCGTCGCCACCTTTCGGTGGGTTTGCCGGTTTTCGGAGGTGCTAACCTGTCCGGACATTGGCCGCGTACAGGCTGAGCGTGGGCTCTATTTTGGAGACGATTTACCGGCCGCCGCGTTACCTGGGGACGTGCGTTTGGCGAATGGCTCGAGGGGCGGTGGAAAGCGCTAAGTGCTTGTTAGGTATGCACTTACTGCATCACTGGTAGAGAGAGGACGAACGAGAAGCGCGTCCCTTCGCTGCCAGTGTCGACCTGCAGGGTGCTACCCATGGCTTCGACCAGGGTGCGCACGATCGCGAGCCCAAGACCGGCGCTCGAGAACCGAAGCTTCACGCCTTCCGGCGGGAAACCATAGCACAGTCTCTCGAGCACTTCATCGGGGATGCCGGGTCCGGTATCCTCGACCCAGAACTCGACCCGATCGGCAGAAACCTCGGAGCAACCCATTGCGACCGATCCCGCGTCCGTATAGCGCAGGGCATTCGACGCGAGATTCAGTAGCGCCTGCTGGATGGCGGACCCGTGTCCGATTCGGGCGTCGTTCTCGGGGAACTCAATTCCGAGAGGAATGCCTTTCTCTTCACACATCGGCTGCACGATTGCGCTCACGGAGTGCATTGTCTCGCCCACGGAGAAGGGCATTGGCTGGCCTTGAACCAGACCGTCGCCCCGTGCTGCGCCGATGAGATTTGAAACGGTCGTGCTCAGGCCGAATGCCGCCCCATAAATGAGTCCGAGCTGCCGCTCTCTGATCGGGTTGGGCGACACTTTCTCGGCGCGGCGCAGCGCATCGACGAGAAGGAGGATGGAACAGAGGGGGGACCGAATATCGTGAGCGATTGCCACCACCGCGTCCGCACAATCGGCGCCAGTGAGGCGAGAGATGAATTTGCCGCGGTCCGTGCGCCTCCATGCGTCTTCCGCCTCATCGAGCTTGATCAGCGTGCTCACGACTTCGCCGGCGTTCAGGTCCGGCGTCGCCGCCAACTCGCTGAGAAAATTCACCTTCAGCGTCGAAACGTATTCTCGGGCAATTACCGGAGGAACCGGAACTGCGCTCTGCGTCTTATGGCGCAGACTCGTGATCAACCAGTTGACTACTTCGTTCAGCCGTTCGCGAACTTCGCGACGTGTCTGCTTCGTGCCGTGAGCGATGGTCGTCGCTGTGCGGTCTGCAGCCAGCTCGAGTGCCCGGACGAGAGAGCTCACAGTCGTGGAGTAGAGCGGGGCCGATTGAGGGGGAGCGACGTTGTTTGCTCGAGCGCCTCCGCCAGTGCTTGGCGGCGACGAAAAGGGCGAATAGTCATGGTAGCTATCCGCCGATGATGCCGACTTTGTTGCAGCTGGGTCCATCTGCGCCATGCGCCTCTCATCCCCCGATTGACCCACTCGCGGACGCCCAAGTTGGGGGGAAGTACCGACAACGTCAATAGCGGCTTACACCTGTAGCAAAAGCGTGACGTTCATAGGCCCCTTGTCGGCATTGGGAAAGGGCCGTTTGATCGACCCGGACCCCGGTCCGGGATCAATGAGGGGGCGGCCGCTCAGGACAAAGGGAGATCATCGAAACTCAAGACTGCTTCGCCGAGTCCGCTCGTCGGAACATGGGCTAGAGCGCTTTTGGCGCGGTGAACCATCTCCGTTATATCGATGTTTGCGGCGGAGAGATCCGACACCGCGCAATAACCGGCCCGCAAGCGGAACGACCCGGGGTGGGCTGTGCGCTTCGACGCCGTGTCGATCTCGCGCTGGAGGCGCGCGACAAGCAGCCGGGCGCCGGCGGCGTCTGTGTCGGGGGCAAGAATCGCGAGTTGAGAGTCGCCGGTCTTTGCGACCACGTCCGATTTTCTCGCCTGTTCACGCAACAGATGCACGACGTCGGCGAACGAGTCCATGTCCTCACCGCGACGACCCTGACCGGGTTCGAGACCGGTCGGCTGCGAAGAGAACGCGACACACGCAACCGCCTCGTGGTTGCGCAGCGCCCGCGCCTCTACCTGTTCCGCCACTTGATTCAAACCGAACTGTGTGTAGAGGCCGCTCGCGGGATCCATCAGTGACTTCACTTGCGACGCCGCGAGCTCATGGCGCGCGCGAAGGAAGGTTCCGAGCTTCAGAAAAAGTGCATCCGCGTCGAGAGGAAGGTGACAGTACTCCCATGCGCCAGCCGCGTATGCAGCCATTCTGCCAGGCAGCGTCCGATGTGAGGAGGAGATTATCACGATTGGAACGGCGTGGTCGAAGAGCGGGTCGTCCCGCAATGCAAGGCAGACATCTACTCCAGTCAACTCGTACAGCTGCTCGTCCAGCATCAACACATCGTAGCCGCCCCGTCGGGCCAGCTTGAGTGCCTGCTTACCCGATCCGGTACGCGTGACGTCGTATCCCTTCTCTGCGAAAACGCTCTCCAGCGAGCGGCACATCCATTCGTCGTTGCATCCAATCAGAGCTACTGGGCGTCGCAGAGTCGCCTCGGTCATGACGTCGCCAGGGTGAGAGGCGTTCCGGCGTGATGCGGAGAATTGACAACTGGACCGGAGGAATGGCGAGGCGTCGCGGCAACCGTGCGACCCACGGTTGTCCGCGCTCGCTCCACATACCAGTCCAGGGCTTCTTCCAGTCCCTGAGCGACAGTGTGTGTGGGTGAAAAGGAAAGCAACTGCCGCGCCTTCTCGATCGAGGCGCATGAGAATCGAATGTCCCCCGGACGGAAGGGGTCGTACTGAGGGAGCGCGAAAGAGAATACCGGGTCTGTAAGCGCCACGCGCGCGCGCATCATTTGAAAGAGATGATTGAGCGTTACCGATTCGGCACATGCGATGTTGTACGCCTGACCAGTTGCGTTGATATCTTCAACCGTTGCCGCCAGCAGGTTGGCTTGAACGACGTTGGCGGCATAGCAAAAGTCCCGAGTTGTTTCTCCGTCACCGAAGATTCGGCAACGCTCGCCCCTCAGCAGGCTCGCGATCCAGCGCGGGATTACCGCCGCATAGGCGCCGGCAGGATCCTGACGTCGCCCGAACACGTTGAAGTAGCGTAGGCCGACCGACTGGAGTCCGTAGCTCATTTGGAACGCAACGGCATACGTTTCGTTTGTCGTCTTGCTCGCGGCGTACGGCGACAAAGGGCGACCCAAGCTCTCCTCGATTTGAGGATAGTCTGGAGTATCTCCATACACCGCGCTCGAAGAGGCATAGACGAAGCGCTTGACGCCCGCGTCCTTTGCCGCGACCAGCATATTTACAAAACCGCCGACATTGACCGCATTTGTGCGGAGCGGATCATCCATCGACCACGGAACGGAACCAAGCGCCGCGTGATGAAGGACGTAGTCCGCTCCCTCACAGGCAGTCCGGCAGGTCTCGAGATTTCGAATGTCGCCCTCGATCATTCGGAAGTGGGCCTTACCGGCCAGAGGCCGTGTGAGGACGTCGTCGAGGTTGGCCCGATATCCGGTTGAAAAGTCGTCCAGACCTATCACCGTCTGGCCAAGCAGGAGCAGATCTTCCGCCAGATTCGACCCAATGAAGCCGGCAACTCCCGTAACAAGCCATGTCCGGGGTTCTGCGAGCAGCTGTTGGCGAAGACGTCGGTAGTGTGCGGAAATCACGTGTTCACCGTGGAAGATGGGCCCGCAGGATCCGAACGACGCAGCTGCTTTCAACCGTTGCGGCTGCTGCCAAAGCGGACCACGAATGGCTCTGCTCTGCGGGGGCGTCAAAGCATCTTCCATTCCCGGTGTGCGTTCTCGCGTGCCGTGCATAAGTCACGTTCGCACAGTGGCTTACCAACAGCACTGGGCCGGATTGTGTGCGCGACCGGAATTCCTTGTCGCGAAGCTACCCCATTCTGTGGTAACCGACCTACACCGTATCGCATCCAAACATCTCTTTGCCGCCAAATGCGAGCCGGCTCAGCTGTATTGCGCTTGGATAACGATGATGGGTGAGGACGTGTGAGCGATCTCGCCTCACTGAAAGTGAGACTGCGCCAGTATTGCTCCCGTTGCTCCCACGGCTGCTCCACCAATAGCGGCGATCCATTCCCAGGCACGTGCGGGAGGAAGCCCGAACAGCCCGGGCACTCCGACAAAGGCGATTATCAGGACCGCTAAGACGAACACCACTGCCGTCGCGTTCACAGGAACGTTCCCGAGCCGGAAGCTGCGTGCGGCGAACAACGCGCAGTATCCAGCGGGCATCATCAGGATAAATAGCCACATCGCCGTGAGGGCCGCGCCTTGCGCTCCGGAGTCAATGTAAGTCTGCATCGGGAGGAACAGTCGCCATCCCTGCGACACACTTGGCGCGATCGTCTCCTCGGCGGTTCTTCCGCGCGCCACGGCTCGCACGAAAACAGCGGTTCGGGTGTATCGCGCCTGGATCAGAATCGTGTCGGCGACCAGCGCGCAAGTCGACCCCGGACCGAAGACGTGGCGCAGGCGATAGCGCATGGGACGAAGCCTCAGCACCTCAGCGCCTGAGCGCACGCCGACGAGGAGGTCCGCATTATCCTGAGCGAGGAGAACGATCTCACGCATGTCGGCGTCCGCGATGCGCACGATCCCGGCCGTTTTCATCGGGCAACCACGCGGAATCACCGTCGCTTGAATGAGCGAGCCCTGCGGGCGCAGCAACAGCGCTCGAACTTCGTTGTCCGGGAGCTCCCGATCCGTTATCCGCACACTGTCCACGGTCGGCTTCAGGACCTCTCCGGGAAACGCTGAGAGCATTTCGCCAAGCTCGCGCGCGATCTGGCCGTAATACCGCGACCGTGTCAGCGCCGGCGCGAGCGAATACGCGGCGACGCTTTGTACCACGAGCCACGCAACGCTCCATGCAAGCAGCAGCGTTACCGCGGCGCGCCCGCGCGGCTGAACGAGCGACTTCAGATGCGCACCAATCGCGAAACCGAGCGCTCCGCCGATGGAATTCATCAGGACGTCACCGATTGTCGCATCGCGGCCGGGAATGACGAAGAGCTGAAGGAGCTCGATGGTGAGCGACGCGGCGAACATGCCACCGATGGCGCGAAGCGGACGCACGCCCGCGAGCGCGAGCCCCAGGCCGAGCGGGAGGAAGAGGATGACGTTGAGCACGACGTCCACGCCGCCCAACTCGCCGCAGACGATGCACAGTGGATCGAATGGTGGCGGGGGCCCTGCGTGCGGAGTTAGCGTGGCGAACGCGATCAGAGCACCGCTGATAACGACAAGCGATCGTCCGGCAACAAGTCTAGTCATGCTCAAGGAGGTGATGGATTAACACTTATCGCCGGAGATTCTTTACTCGCAGCGCTTGCTCGGAATCACCCTGGTTCGTGTTCAGGGGTTGCCTCGGATCGAGCGGTATTCGATCTACAACAGCGACGCAACGCTCCGACGTTCGTCAACTCCTTGTGGACACCGCCGGGAAATGTTGACACATTGGGGCCCGACCCGGAATGCCGCTCGTCAACGATTCTCTCCGTAGGATGAGAGTCCCGGTAACCGAATCAAGCAGAACAAAGTGCCCACTTTCTCGCGGTTCAGCGAACCAGCAACAGGCAAACGAGAGCTGATCGAGGCCACCCTGAGCGGACACACAGTTCGACCGACGACGACGTCGGTCTTCTCTCAGCCGGCGCTGGTCACCTGCGAGTAGAGACGTGGTGACGATCGAAGGGTGATCAATCCCGGCGACCTGCCGGCAGCATGACCAGCCGCTTTGGTTCTGCATCCGGACCCACGGTGACGGCGACATCTGCCGATGTCAGAATGGCCCGGCTGCTGCTGGGCGTCGTCGTGGTGGCGACATCCGCCTTTGCGATTCGGTACTACGACGGCCACGATTTCGTGAACAACGTCTGGGCGCCCATCCATGGGCTGCTCGCTGGCTACAATCCTTACGACGCGGCTGATATCGAGTATCATCTTCGCTACCAAGTACCTGTAGTGGCGGGACTGTATTTGCCCACGGCGCTGCTTATGCACGCGCCGCTCGCGCTGCTCAGTCCGTCCCGCACCGCGGATGTTATAGCGGTTCTCAACGTCGCACTGATCTGGGCGGGCGTACTTCTATTGATCCCGCCACGGACTTTTCGCGCCTGCTTAGTTGCAGCGCTCGCCGGCGCCACTCTGGTGGTCTCGGCCCCGGCTCAGGACACCATCTACCTCGGTCAGCTTTCAGGCTGGGCGTTTGCCGGGTTTGCGCTGCTCGTCTCGAGTCTGCGCCGCGACCCATCCACGGTATGGCTCCCCGCGTTCGGCGTGACGTTGGTGGCGCTCAAACCCCAGTCAGCAATTCCGATTTTGATCGCGCTGGCCATCCTTCGGTATTGGAAGGTGCTCGCACGGGCGGTAGTGATCCTCACGGTGACGAGTCTGCCGGGTGGGGTGCTGTTCATTCACGTAGCTGGCGGTCCGTCGGCGATCATCCATACTGTCACCAGCAACCTCAATCACTTATCGCACGTGCCGCCGAATGATCTTACAAATCCTGGCAACATTCGCATCGACGCGCTTGGCATCCTAACGCATCTGGGCGGTCCCGCGCTTACCGGGCTCGGTTGGACCGCGATCAACCTCGCGGTCGCCACGGGGCTTCTCGTGCTCGCGCTGCGTGCGATCGCTCGTCGGAGCTCACGCACTCTGGCGGATCCGTACGTCGTGATGGTGGTGGCGCTCTATATCGTCGTGTCGCTTATCC
>Ga0137389_10002847_pt1 | contig 10594 bp, 10 predicted proteins | sample 15con2h14BmetaG_FD_104645 | JGI IMG/M metagenome (GOLD analysis project Ga0137389, IMG submission 104645) | Vadose zone soil microbial communities from Angelo Coast Range Reserve, California, USA - 15con2h1.4B metaG | ecosystem: Environmental > Terrestrial > Soil > Vadose zone > Saprolite...
ATTCACGAGCACGACGACACCACCACCTTCGAACTTGCCAGGATATTTCAACGAGCTGTGGGAATTCACCGGAACTGCCAATTACGGTGGCAGTTGCGGGAATCTCTGGACGCTAGTGACGCCTTCAGGCTCCACCCCTCAAGGGCGCTGGGGCGCGGTCACTTGGACCGACCCTGCCACCGGCCACCTTTGGCTATTCGGGGGCCAGGATGGTTCCTTGGCGTTCCTAAACGATTTGTGGGAATTCACCATTGCAACGAAAACATGGACGTTCCATGCCGGCGGCGGGAACCAGCCGGGTGTCTATGGCACCCAGAACGTGCCCTCGGCCGGCAACTTGCCAGGCGGACGCTGGGGAGCGAGTGCCAGGCTCGATGCTTCCGGCAACCTCTGGTTGTTCGGAGGATTTGGCTGTGATTCGACGACAACTGCCGGTTGTTCAAACTTGCTGCTCAACGACCTCTGGAAGTATGGCGGCGGACAATGGACCTGGATAAGTGGTTCTATTACGGGTAGTTCGGCTGGCTCCTACGGCACCCAAGGCTCTACATCCGCCACAAATCAACCTCCGAGCCGTCAAGCATCCGCTGCTTGGATCGACAACACTGGGAATTTCTGGATGTTTGGTGGATTCACCAGCGGCACAAACGGCTTCAATGACCTTTGGAAGTTCGATACCGTAGCTACTAAGCAATGGACCTGGGTGAGCGGATCCAAGGGGGCAACAAGTACTCCCGGAAACTACGGTACCCAGGGCATTGCGGCCGCTACCAACGTGCCCGGTGCTCGGTGGCTTTCCGCAGCTTGGAGCGATATCCACGGAAACCTCTGGCTGTTCGGTGGTCAAGGCTACGACGCCACCGGCAACGGCTCGCTCGGCGACCTTTGGACGTACACCCTCGACACTACCACCGATCCGGGAAACCCGGCAAAACTTGCGTTGAATCAGTGGACTTGGATCAAAGGACCCAACGCTGTCAGCCAGCCGGGTATTTACGGTAAACCTCCCGACCCAGCGGTCTGGCCCCATGTGACGAGCAACCCCGGAACTCGCTGGGCTCCGTCTTACTGGACTACCACTCCTGCGCAAAGTGGGGAGCAGATGTTCTGGATGTTTGGCGGCGAAGGCTTCGATGCAACAGGATCAAGTGGAAACGGCTTTAGGCTTCTCAACGACCTGTGGCGCTATTTGCCGTATCCGTGATTCATCAGCGAACAAACTCGTTCTTTCACTAGAATAAACGCCGGAGGCCCTCAAGGGGTCTTCGGCGTTTTCGTTTCTGTACTCTCCGCGCCCTGTGCCGCCCCGCGCAAGATTCTTTCGCCCGCACAGCCCTCCCCGCGTGACAGCGGCTTTCCACGATTGTGCTTACCGATGCGACATCCTAACTTCTTAAATTTCATGACCAGCGCCTTCGGAAAGTGGTATGTTCAAAGCCGTTTGTTGGCCCCGTTTGCAGTTCCCACTCAACAAACCATAGGGTTGAGGCTTGTCCGGCCCATCGCAAGGAAATACTGTCTAAACGGAGAAGAGCGTATGCGCATTTTGCTGTACAACCCCGATAACGGGGTCACGCGTAATTTCATGCCCCATCTTTGGATGTTTCTCCTCCAGTCGCTGACTCCCGATGGCCACGAAGTGATACTCATCGACGGCAACGCTCAGCCCATGGATGAAGCCGGCATCGCCCGCTATGTTCGCGAACAAAACATCGGACTTGTGGGCATCGGCGCCATGACCCGCATGATTGCCAAAGCTTACCGCATGGCCGACGCCATTCGCGCCGTGGGCGTTCCCGTCGTCATGGGTGGACCTCATGTTACCGAAGAGGCCGACGAAGCCCTCGGCCGCAACGGCGGCCCGCGCCATGCCGACGCCGTCGCCCTCGGCGAAGCCGATGAAACCTGGCCAATGATCGTCGCCGATGCCGCACGCGGCCAGCTAAAGGATATCTACGCTCCCGTAGATGCGTTTGGCCAGGAAAGCAAACCCAGCCTCAAGGAATATCCTGCGATTCCCTGGGACAAAATAAATCTCGACCAGTTTAATTTGGTTCCAAAAATGGCCAAGCGCACCCTCCAGCGCATCGGTGAGGGCTGGGGCACCTTCCGCATCATTCCCATGGAATCCGGACGTGGCTGCCCCTACGGCTGCGAATTCTGCACCGTCACCGGATTTTTTGGCGACTCCATCCGCTTCCGGACCAACGAAAGCGTGGTGAACGAGCTGCTCCTCCTGAAAGCTCGCGCCAAGAGCGAAGCCGGCCAGATGGCCGTCTTCTTCATCGACGACAATTTCGCCATCAATATCAAGCGCACGAAATCCCTGCTGCGTGACATTATCGCCGCCGGCGCTCAGGTGCACTGGGTCGCCCAGATCAGCGCCAATCTCTTGCGTGACGAGGAACTCGTGGACCTCATCGCTGCCTCCGGCGGCAAGTGGATTTTTATCGGCATGGAGTCCATCGACCCCACCAACCTTGCCGGAGTGAACAAGGGCTTCAACAAACCTGGCGAATACGCCGCCGTACTCGAACGCCTCGCCCTCCGCAACGTTTACGCCATCACCTCCTTCATCTTCGGCATGGACAACGACACCGTAGGCGTCGCCGAACGCACCCTCAAAGAAATTCGTACCTGGCCCGCAGGGCTCCCCATTTTTGGATTGCTAACTCCTTTGCCTGCGACGCCGCTTTACAAACGCCTGGAAGCCGCCGGCCGTTTGACTCGCCCCAAGCACTGGCAGGAATTCATTCCCTTTGCGATGGCCCACACGCCGCTAAGAATGTCCATCGCCGAAGCGCATGCCGAGGTGAAAGCCGGATGGGCTCGCTCCTACAGCCCCGAAGCCATGGCGCAAGCTGTCGACTCCCTCAAGGACAAACCATTGGGTTATCGCGTCAACATTTTCATCGCTCGCATGTGTTTCCGGGGCATCTACTTCCCCCAAATGGGCCCCTTGTCCTGGCTGAAATTAATCTTTCAAAATCGCCGCACCATTTCCTCCCTGGTCAAAGAAGGTTTCGCCACTTGGCGCGGCCGCCCTGGCAACCCCGTATCGGTGCCCGACGAAAGCCTCCAAACCGGAGTCGGCGTCACTTAAGAACCGCGCTCGACCGCGAAGCTCTCATCCTGGCAATAACTTCCATTCGCCGACGCTGGCGCTTTCTATTTTCTTTTGAACCTGTAGCTCAACCACTGACAATCTTCGGCAGGAACATCCCGGTTTGCTTTGCATGCTCCCCAAATTTTTCACCAAACTCCTGTGTGAGAAAGGACTCTTCACGGCGCGCTTTCCAGTAAAACGATACCCAGGCTAGGACTACCGCGACCAATCCGCGCACTTCGCCCGCAGCGACAGCCGTCCCAAGCAGCGCGAGCAGAATCCCTGTATAGATAGGATGGCGAACGGCGCGATACGGCCCCGTGCGTATCAACTCGTGGCCCTCTTTGAGGGTGACAACCCCGCTCCAATTGGCTCCCAGATGCCAGCGGGCCCAAAACGCGACCGCCACGCCTGCAGCGGTAAGAAGAACTCCGCTCCACTCCGTTGCAGGACTCACGGGCACGAAGCGCGCTCCTAACATTCCAAAGTGGGCCTCCGGCCGGGACAACAGCCAAAACGCTACGGCCAGGGGAAGCACGTAGATCAGCCGTTGGCCCCATGATTCACGTTGCTTGGTTTTCTTCCGCTTGAACGCTGACACCAGCCAGTACAATCCGAACAAAATCCACAACGCGTTGATCCATTCACGTGCTGAGGAGAAATCCATGCTTGCCTCCGGGTTACTAATTCTCTTCAGGTGCCATGCTTGCTGGCTTTTCGTTTCAGACGCGAAACCCACTTGCGTTCGGAACGGATCTGCTCTCGCAGGAAATGTACGACCTCGCCGCCCCACGGGCCCAGATCCAGCGCACCCGACAGTCGCGCCAGCCGCTCTTCCCGATCGGCCAGCCACTGCTCCCTTTCGGCGAGAATTCGCCAGCGGGTTTCGCTGTCCAGCACGCTGAATAATCCGACCCGCAAACGGAAGCCGTTTTCCGAACTCATTTCTTTATCGGTCGACTGGCTGAGGCGCCGGAGCAATTGTTGCTTGCCCTTTTTGGTAAGCGCGTAAGTATCGCGCGTCTGTCCGCGCTCGCCGGGACCCTTGCGCTTGCTCACCCAGCCGCTCTCCACAAATCGCCGAAGGAGCGGATACACGATGTTGTTGTGCATCTCGCTCTGCCCTGAAATCAAGCCCACCTGCTTCTTGAGCGCATACCCATGCTTGGGCGCATCCAGGAGATTGGCCAGCACAATTAGGTCATTCATGACTCTGTCAGCATTGTACTAATTTAACGAATTGTCAAGCTTTGCCAGGCTCTAACTGACCGGGATGGTCGAGTTGTCCGCTGAGGCGCACCCTTAACTTGGCGTACGCAGCGTGCCAGCCCAATTTGTCTACGCCCCTGCCAATTTGGAAGCTGTTTTTGTTCGCGCGCAAGGCGCACACTCTTCCCCATGAAAACTAGCAAGCCCGCAAAACTCGGCCCGCAGACCCTGGCCATTCACGGCGGTGAACCGAACCGCCGCGGTGTCAACGGTCCCATCGTCACCGAAATTATCCGCTCTTCCACTTTTACCTTCTCTTCGACGGAAGAAATGAAGTTGTGGGCCGAAGGAAAGAACAAGGCTTACATCTATACGCGTTACGGAAATCCCACGCTCTCCGTTGCAGAAAAGAAAATCGCCGCCCTCGAGGGCGCCGAAGCCGCCGTGGTCACCGCTTCCGGCATGGCCGCCATTTCCTCCGCGCTCCTCGCGGCGCTCAAAGCCGGCGATGAACTGATCTCCACTGCGGAAGTCTACGGCGGTTCGTACCGGCTGATGCGCGACGTTTTTCCCAACATGGGCATCACCGTCCGCCATGTCGCCACCGATCTCGCCGGCATCGAAAGTCTTGTCTCTCCGCGTTCGAAAGTTCTTTACGTTGAAACGCCCACCAATCCCACGCTTCGCCTCGTGGACATTCACAAAGCTGTGGCCTTCGCCAAAAAACACAAACTCGTCTCCATCATTGACAACACGTTCGCCACGCCAGTCCTGCAGAATCCCATCGCCCTCGGCTACGACATGGTCGTTCACAGCGCCACAAAGGCTCTCGCAGGGCACTCCGACATCATCGCTGGCGTCGCCGTCGGCAGCTCGAAATGGATGCAGCGCGTTCGCCAGATGATTATCTACCTCGGCGGCTCGATGGATCCCGGCGCGGCGTATCTGCTTATTCGCGGCATCAAGACGCTTGGCGTGCGCGTCGAGCGCCAGTGCGAAAACGCCATCGCCGTCGCCAAATTTTTGGAAAAACATCCAAAGGTTGCGCGCGTCCATTATCCCGGCCTTAAATCGCATGCCGATCACAAGCTCGCCGCAAAACAAATGCGCGGATTCGGGAGCATGCTGGCTTTCGATATGCAGGGCGGGCTGCCCGCGGCCCGGCGCTTCTGCGATCGCGTGCGGCTATTCCTGCTTGCGGCCAGTCTTGGCGGAGTGGAGTCGCTGGTGATTCTTCCGATCTACAGTTCGCACTACAATATGACCGGCGAAGAATTGCGGCGCGCGGGCGTCAGTCCGGGAACGGTGCGCGTTTCGATTGGCTTGGAAGACAAAGAGGATTTGATCGAAGATTTGAAGCAAGCGCTCGCTTAATTTCTTCGAACGCTGCCACCCGGGAATCGTCCGGGCTGTTGCCGCCGCTACAGTAAATCAAATTCGAGGCGAATTACAGTATCCTACGACTTCTCTATAAGCACTGGGGAACCCCACGCATCCTGCGCCGGGAGCAGGGATTTCACGATGTCTTCCAGCTCGTGCGAGCTGTTAACATGCTCCGGATAATTGTGCGCCGTGATGTCAAACGACACGCTGTGTTTCGTGCGGACCGCTTGCAGTTCCTCCTGCAAACGCATCGCGACGCGCTTTGCATTCAGCGTGTCCGTCTCCGGAAGTACCAGCGCAAACACGTCGGTTGAAAGCCGGTAGATCGAATCCGTTGGCCGCAGCTTGCGCGACATCGCTTTCGCGGTATCGCTCCAAGCTTCCGAACTCGCGTCAGTCTTTGCCGTCGCGGAGGCGGGCTTGGCCTTCACGAGCAAAAGGGAAAGTGTCTTCTGCATGGTCATTGCCCTCCGGTATTCCATGGTCAGGCGATCCCAGAAGTGATTTTGGTCGGGCATGGTCTGGAGCAAATCCACGCTGGCCTGATGCTGCAGCGTGACGTTGCGCTCGAGCTCCGCCAGAATCTGCTGCTTCAATTTGCGCACCGTCCGCTGGCGGTCCAGCAAGTAGCCGGCAAAGAGCAGTGTCAGCGCGCAAAATCCAAAGAACGCGGCGCGCAGTGTCCACTTGTTCCCCACCGGATGTAGGAACACCAGCGGGTACATGAACACGGCCAGGCCGGCCGCCTGCACCAGAACAAAGGCAGCGGCGAGAATCGTCAGCTGCAGCTCACGGCGTTCGAGACGATCCAATTCTGCGCGGTTGAGTGTACCCATGATGTTTTTTGTTCCCGCTCCGACCCGATAGCGATCGACCTATCTAGACTCCCATCGGCCGGCACCACGCCCATGCGGGGGGTTACACCTCGGCCTGCCTCTCTATCGTCCGGCCCGTGAACGCTTTCCACAATGGGAGCGAAGTACTGTGTATCGGAAATGCTACTGTCCTTCCGGAGAGGAAGTCCGCAGTGGAAGCCAATCGGTCTCCTTGGTAAATTTTACTTCTGAGAAGCGGGAAATAGAGCCTTTCTGCATACTATCGCCCGCCCTCAGAAAACCGGTTTCGTCTTTTAAGGTCCGCAAAACTCAAGACTTATCCTTGTTGGCGAACAAAGTGCACCACCGCCAAGGAAGGGGAGGAGAAATGAACAACGAATTCTCCGTCAAGACCGCGGTTTGCACAGAACATCAAAGGCTTCTGGCAGAGTGTCAGAGGGCCTTGGAAGTCTGGAACGAACGCCGAGCCGAGTTCTGTCTGTCTCGTTCCAACGTGAAGGAAGCAGGCGACGAACTCCTGCGACTGCAGGCGAAGTACGCTCGAGCTTACACGGTGTTGCAGTCCCACGCACGCAACTGCTCACTCTGCCAGTTGGCGTCTAGAGAAGGGCGACGTGATTCTGAGGATCGTTCGGATGCCCACTCCGACAGCAGAATATACGTTTGAGCGGCGACCTCGTGATGTTCAAAAATTGTGAACCTTGAGCAGTACACAAACCCAGCCATTGAAATCCTCCAGCCCTTGACCCTCCCTGCTTCTTCGTTAGTACTTGCAGTACTCCAAAATTTCTCCGGATCTGAAGGTTTTGCCACGTTGTAACAAACGGAAAAACGCTATCCGCTTTATTTTAAATATCTTACGAAAGCAGCATTGGGCCGGAGTGGTCCTCCAAATGGGGTGGGAGGTGCACATGCATTTGACCAAACGGCATTACCTTATGATGGGGGGCGCGATCCTGCTGGCGGCGGCACTTACGGTGTCTGCCGCCACTTTGCGGGACGGGGCCGACCCTGTAACGTTGCCAGAGCGCACGGCAATTCACGTGACTCTGGACCAAGCTCTGGCGACGAACCAGAGCAGACCGGGAGACCACTTTGATGCAACGGTCTCCGAGTCGGTGGTGGTAGGCGGCAAAACAGTGATCCCTCGGGGGGCCCACGCTGAGGGGTTGGTGGTGGACTCGCGGCAATCTGGAAGGTTGAAGGGCCGGGCGCGGCTGCAGCTGGCGCTGCAAACCGTGGACGTGAATGGGCGGAACTACGATGTCCGCACGTTTTCGCACCCGAGGATTGGCCGGGACCACAAGAAACGCAACTGGGAGTGGATTGGCGGCTCAGCCGCTGGGGGAGCCGTGATTGGCGCCCTGGCGGGCGGAGGCACCGGCGCGCTGATCGGCGGACCTGTGGGAGCGGGCGCCGGAGCGACGGTTGCGTTGGTGACAGGAAAGAAGGATATCAAACTGAAAGCGGAGACTCCGCTGAAGTTTGAACTTTCTGAACCTGTGACCGTCAATGTGAAGGGCTGAGATTTTTCGCGGCCTTTCTCACATTGCATCTAAGGGGCGGGCGTGACTCGATCCGAGATTTTGGGCGAGGGCGCCCGCCCTCTTTTTGAACGTGCTTGCAACTCGATGAACGGCTCCGGAGGAGCATCGAGTTTGCTCGTTGCGAGTGTTATCCCTTCGTTCCATTGACGCGGCGAAAGAAGCACGGCAAAGTAAGCCCAAGACCGAAAGGGGGTATCGCAATGGCGAAGTGCCCCGCTTGCGAGCACGAAGTGGCTACTCCGTTTGTGCTGAATGAGGATGCATGGAGGTGGCTTGCCTGTCCGCATTGCGCGGCGAGGCTGGAAAGGAAGAAGCCACGCCTTGTTGCGCTCTCGGGGTTCTTTATCGCCTTACTTGCGCTCGGAAGAATGGGAAAGCGATTTGCTTTCGTTGCCGAAGGGCTGCTGATTGTGATGTTGGTGGTCATCCTTGTGGAGTTGATGCGTCCTCAATTGCAACTCCGAAAGCCTCTGCCGAAGCCGGAAATTGAATTGAAGATTGGCGGCCCGCCAACGTAGCACACTCATGATAGGTCGAGGACCGCGTTGTCAACGAAAACGCGTTGGCTATCCGGGGGAATTAGGTTGACATTGGGAGGGTGGGGGCATACCGTGTGTGCACACTGGTCGGAACCCCGGGCGCAAGCCACATTTCCCAGGTTACCTAACAAGAGCGAACGCCGTATCCCGCACCCTGCGCGAAGTCTGCGATTGGGCGACGAGGAGCGACCTTCGAACGGATTGCGTCTTGCGGCCTGAGCAGTCAGTCCAGGAGGACTAACTAATGAGGAAACAGATAGCGGGCCTGATCGTGATTGTATTGGCAGCCATGCTTGTACCAGCGGCTCTTCCCCAAATGGAACCGACGCCTGTGGTGTACACGTATGTAAGCCAGTTCCAAGTTCCGAGGGCGAATTGGGCGCAATACTCGGAGGACACCGAGAAGACGCTCGTACCCGTTGCGGAGAAGGCGTTAGCCGACGGGACCATCCTTAGCTGGTCCACTTTTGAGCAAGTCATTCACACACCCGACGGATATACGCACGGTGCGGCTTGGTCGTCCAACACCATCTCGGGGCTCATGAAGGTGCTCGACGAAGTCCGCAAGAACGGGCCGCGGGCGAGCCAAATCGCGGCGACCAAACACGAAGACTATTTGATGCAAACGAGGATGTACCACGCCGGCGGTGGAACAGAAGCGTACTTGCGCGTGGTCTGCTCGAATGCTAAGGCTGACAAGCCGGAGAGTTACACGGCGATGCTCAAGAAGCTGCTGGTGCCGACGTTTGAGGAACAGCTCAAGAAGGGCGTGGCTACGTACTACGGCGTCGACGAGCAGTACGTAAATACTTCAGCGCCGTCGACGCGCTGCATCGTCATCACCTACCCCAATGCCGAAGGCATGGACAAGTGGGCGGCAGCCATCAACACGACGATGAGTAAGTGGAGTCCGGCGGAACGCGCGGAATTCCTAGGTGCCAGCGTGCTTGACAGCCGGCGCGACATCATGGCGCGGATCACGCACTCCGGCCATAAATAGCTGATTGCGGCGGTTTCCTTAATAAGAGGAGGGGGCGAAGTTGGCTCCCTCTTTTTTTTGAAACGTGCAAATCAAATTGGTGCGGAGGAAAGGGACGAAGGCGGGGCGGCGGCGAAATGGCGGGGAAGGAGTCAAAATCCGCAGGCTCCGCAAATGCACGCGGAGCGTAAATAACGCGCCTTAAGCCGAAGGCAGCGGCACCCGGCTCTATACATCGATGGCTGGGCCAAGCAATTGTTTCAATGCCTGGACATATTCAGTGAGGGCTTGGCGGCCGGTTTCGGTGATGCGATAGAGGGTTTGCGGCTTGCGCAACACGAATTTCTTTTCGACAGCCACGTACCCGGCTTCTTCGAGTTTGAGCAGTTGCGCGCCCAGGTTGCCGTCTGTGGCCTCAGTCTTGGCGCGGAGCCATGTAAACTCAGCCTCTTCCACGCCGCTGAGCAGCGAAAGCAGAGCCAGTCGCAGCCTGCCGTGAACCACGGGATCGAGCTCGGGCAAATCAGGCATGGATTGGGCGTCGTTTGCGTTCCTGCGCTTCGGCGATCACGCCGTAGACGCCGAACACGATCTGGCAGAGAAAGATGGCGACCAGAAACACGATCGTGCTCTGCGCATCGGTACCGAAGCACGTAATCACAGCCGCCACCCACCAGACGACTGCGCACGCAAACTGAACCTTCCAGCGAAGAATCAGGGCTGAGGCTCCGTTGGCCATCCCAAGTATGGCCGACATCACGGCCACAAAGAGATGCTGATCGGTCAGTCTTCCACTCAGACCGAGGGCTAAAAAGAGCAGAAACATCGAAATTCCCAAAGCAATCCAGATAGAACCGATTGCCCGGCCCAGGGTGGTCTCCGGACGATTGCCGGCCTTCAAGGAAGCAACGACAACGGTAACAATAACCGCGATCAAGATAGTGACCGGCCAAGCCCACACGCGGTGACCCCACGCGGACCAGGCGATTGCGAGA
>Ga0137389_10002850_pt1 | contig 10579 bp, 10 predicted proteins | sample 15con2h14BmetaG_FD_104645 | JGI IMG/M metagenome (GOLD analysis project Ga0137389, IMG submission 104645) | Vadose zone soil microbial communities from Angelo Coast Range Reserve, California, USA - 15con2h1.4B metaG | ecosystem: Environmental > Terrestrial > Soil > Vadose zone > Saprolite...
GGAGGTCGTCCCGGAGGCGATCAAGGTGCTGCGCGCGGCCGGCGCCGATTTCGACTTCGAGGAGTTCGACGTCAACGCCGATGCCTATCTGCGCACGGGGGTGCCGATCCCAGACGATGTTTGGAAGGAGCTCGCCGCGGCCGATGCCATCCTCTTTGGGGCCGTCGGGGACCCGCGGGTTCAGGATCCGAGCTACCTGGCCGGCGTTCTTCTCCGGCTGCGCTTCGAGCTCGACCTGTACGTCAACCTCCGCCCCGCCAAGCTCTATGACGACCGCCTCTCACCGCTGCGGCGAGAGGATCGACGCGGAACGGACCTGTTGATCGTGCGGGAGAACACCGAGGGCCTGTACGTAGGCATGGGCGGGCGATTCAAGAAGGGCACCGAAGATGAGATCGCTACCCAGGAGGACGTCAACACATACCTAGGCGTGACACGCATCATCGAGCACGCCTTCAAGACGGCCAAGCGCGAGGTCGTCATGGTGGACAAGTCCAATGCGATGGTCTTCGCGGGCGGTCTCTGGCAAGAGCGCTGGAAGGCCGTCGCAGCCGCTCATCCGAAGGTGAAGACGCGCCACCTCCTCGTCGACGCGGCGGCCATGCAGCTGGTCAAGGATCCCAGCCAGTTCGACGTCATCGTCACCGGCAACCTGTTCGGCGACATCCTCTCCGACCTCACGGCCGAGCTGGTGGGCGGCATGGGGATAGCGCCCTCGGCGAACATCAACCCTTTGAGTGGTCGCGGCCTGTTCGAGCCCGTCCACGGCACCGCGCCGGACATAGCCGGCAAGGGCCTGGTGAACCCGGTGGGGGCGATTTTGAGCGCGGCTATGATGGTGAAACACCTGGGTGTTCCTGACATGGCAGACGCGATCGAGGGTGCGGTCGAATCAGCCATTCGCGCCCGTGAGTGCACGCGCGACATCGGCGGCGACTTATCGACCTCGCAGGCCGGCGACGCAATCGTCAAGAGGCTGAAGGACTAACGACAGATGGGCATGACGATGACGGAGAAGATCCTGGCTCGCGCCAGCGGCCGCGAAAGCGTGCGCCCGGGCGACCTGATCCTGGCCAAGATCGACTTCGCGATGGGCCACGACCTGACGATCCCTCCCGCCGGCAAGATCATGCGGGAGCAGATGGGCGCCGAAAAGATCTGGGATCCCGACCGAGTGGCCGTGACCCAGGACCACTTCCAGCCGGCGAAGGATGCGGCCAGCGCCACCCTCGGCCGCCTGACCCGCGAGTTCTCCCACCAGATGGGGGTCAAGTGGTACTTCGAGGTGGGCCAGGGCGGGATCTGCCACACGGTGCTGCCCGAGAACGGGCTCGTGCTCCCAGGTGAGCTGGTCGTCGGCGCCGACTCGCACAGCTGCACCTACGGCGCACTGAACAACTTCGCCACCGGCATCGGCTCCACCGACCTCGCATGCGTCATGGCGCTCGGTGAGCTGTGGTTCCGGGTGCCGGAAACCTTGAAGTTCGTCTACCACAACCGTCTTCGCGAATGGGTCGAGGCGAAAGATCTCATCCTCTATGTGATCGGCCAGATCGGTGTGGACGGCGCGCGGTCCAAGGCGATGGAGCACGCCGGCGAGACGCTCAAGTTCATCGACATGGAGGCCCGCCTCACCATCACCAACATGGCCATCGAGGCAGGCGCCAAGAATGGCATCCTCGAGTTCGACGAGGTGACCAGGGAGTATCTCGACGGGCGCGCCAAGCGACCGTACACGCCGGTCTTCTCCGACCCCGATGCCGAGTACGAGAAAATCTTCGAGTTCGACGCGGCCGCGGTGGAGCTCGGCGTCGCCAAACCCATGTCGCCCGACAACTACGCGCCCTTGTCGGAGGTTCTCGGTACGCGGCTCGACCAGGTGTTCATCGGCTCGTGCACCAATTCGCGCATCACCGACCTGCGTCGGGCGGCAGCCGTGCTCGACGGACACAAGGTCGCCGACGGCTGCCGGCTCATCATCACGCCCTCGTCGCACCAGGTTGCGATCCAGGCCGAGAAGGAAGGGCTGATCAGGACGTTTTTGGCCGCGGGCGCGGCCTGGACGACGGCCACATGTGGCGCGTGCCTCGGCGGGCACATGGGGGTCCTCGGGGAAGGAGAGGTCTGCCTCAGCACCACCAACCGGAACTTCCCGGGCCGCATGGGCCACCCGAAAGCGATGGTCTACCTGTCGAATCCGGCGGTCGCCGCCGCGAGCGCGGTCACCGGCGTCATCACCCACCCGAGCGAGGTGCTCAAGCACATGCCGGCCGCGATCAGATGACTCCATTCACGCCCCTCTCCCTGGCCCTCCCCCCGAGGGGTGGAGGGGAGAGATGACCCTCCCGAAGGTCATTCGGGGCAAGGCCTGGACGTTCGGGGCCAACATCGACACCGACCAGATCATCCCGGCCAAGTACGCGATCTACTCGCTGGACGAGAAAGAGCTCGGCAAGCATGCGATGGAGGGCGTGCCCGGCCGGGATGGTTGGGCGGCCGGCGTGACGACTGGGGACATTCTCGTGGGCGGCTCGAATTTCGGCTGCGGCTCGTCGCGGGAGATCGCGCCTCTCGCGATCCGGGGCGCGGGCATCTCGCTTGTCATCGCCGACTCCTACGCGCGCATCTTCTTTCGCAACGCGATCAACCTGGGATATCCGATCCTGCAGTCGCCCCAGGCGGCTGAAGCCGTGGTCGAAGGCGATGAGCTCGAGGTCGACCTCGAGCAGGGCATCATTCGCGATTTCACACGGAGCGACGAGTACCGCTGCGAAGCCTTCCCGCCCTTCATGAACGAGCTCCTGCGCATGGGCGGGCTCGTGCCGTGGGTGCGTGAACGGCTGAAAGAGCGCCGCATGACCGCGAGGGCCTAGTGGACGGCGTCAAGCCCTTGCCAGGGGCCCCCGCGAAATCGCCAGATTTCGTGGGGCAAGTCGAGCTGCAGGAGCCGCTCGAGGAGCTGGCGCGGGACCCCAAGCGCTTCGGGCATGACCTGGTCTTTCCGCCCGAAAACAAGATCCGTGTCTACGACGACACGCTTCGCGACGGCGAGCAGATGCCCGGCGTCGCGATCACGCCGAAGGACAAGTACGAGCTCGCCCGGATGCTGTCCGACATCGGAGTCCACGTCATGGACGTCGGCTTCCCCGCGGTCTCGGAGAGCGAACGCGAGACCCTGAGGCTCGTCCTCGAGGGCCGCAAGCGTGGCGAGATCAGGCCCGACCTCGAGGTCGTCTGCATGATGCGCTCGACCCCGGGTGACATCGACGCCACGATGCATGCGATCGACTCGCTCGGATACAAACGCGACGAGGTCACTTACTTCATCTTCACGTCGGCCTCCGACCTGCACGTGAAATACAAGCTCGGCAAGACCCTGTTGCATCGCGAAGGCGTTCCCGAGTCCGAGTGGCTCGAGCTGCCGGTGTGGTTCTACCGCGCCGCCAATCTGAGGATGATGTGCGACGCCATCCGCTATGCGCGCCAGCAAGGCGCGACATCGATCGAGTTCGGCGGCGAGGACGGCAGCCGAGCCGACGTCGACTACATCGCGGAGATCCATCGCGAAGGCATGAGGGCGGGCGGGACCCGGCCGTCGACGCCGGACACCGTGGGCTGCTACTCACCGTTTGCGGTCCGCGAGTACATCCCCCGCATCAAGGCCGCGGCGCCGGATGCGCCGCTGGTCGTGCACTTTCACAACGATCTCGGGCTGGCCGCGTGGAACACCGTGATGGCGCTCGGGTCCGGCGCGGAGGTGTTCACGACGAGCGTCAACGGCATCGGCGAGCGCACCGGCAACGCGCCGATGCATCAGGTGCTCATGCAGCTGCGCTACCTCTTCGGGATCGAGATCCCGGACTTCAAGTACGAGAAGTTGCGCGACCTTGCCCGCCATCTCGAGCGGGTGACGGGCATCCCAGTGCAGCCCACCGAGCCCGGCATTGGCTTGAACGTGTTCACGCACGAGTCCGGCATTCACACCGCGGGCATGCTCATCCACCCGGCCATCTATCAGTTCCTGCCCCCGGCGGACATGGGGGCCAAAATCGATTACGTGTACGGCAAGCATTCCGGGGCGGTGGTCATCGAGCACGCCCTTCGTGAGGCAGGGATACGGCCGGAGCCTGAGCTCGTGGCGAAGGTGCTCGGCGAGGTGAAGCGCGTGCGCGAGGAGCGGGCAGAGCACGCCGACTTCTCTGACTTCCATCATCGCTATTACGAGCACCTGGGACGCCTGGGCCTCACGGCGGGCGAGGTCGTCGAAATCGCAAATGCCCTCAGCGCCACGGGCGCCTGATGGCGACCACGACGCGGCGCGAGACCGCCACCCACGAGGAGTATCTCCAGCTCCACCGCTGGATGTCCATGGCCAAGGCGCTCGACAACCGCATGCACATCCTGGTCAAGCAAGGGCGTGCGCCGTTCGTCGGGTCGAGCCGGGGCCACGAGGGCATCCAGGTCGCATCCACCGCCGCGACCGGGCCGGACGATTGGCTCGTTCCGCATTACCGCGGGCTCGCCAACGCCATCGTGCGCGGGCTGACGATGAAAGAGTGGATGCTGGCGGTGTTCGCCAAGGCGGGCGACCCGCTCTCAGCCGGCCGCAACATTCCGGGCGGCTGCTACAGCTACCACAGGCTGAAGATCGCCCCCGTCTCGCAGGTGGTCGCGAGCTGGATCCCGAAAGCGTCGGGGATCGCGTACGCATCGAAGCTGTCGGGCGATGGCGCCGTCACCCTGTGCACGTTTGGCGATGGCGCCACGAGCCAGGGCGACTTCCACGAAGGCGTGAACTTTGCCGCCGCCCACAAGCTGCCAATCGTGTTCGTCTGCGAGAACAACGGCTACGCAATCTCGGTGCCGATCAGGCTGCAGATGGCAAACCCCGACGTCGCCGACAGGGCCCGTGGTTACGGGATCGTGGGCGTGACCGTCGACGGCACCGATGTTCCGGCCGCCTACGCGGTTTGCAAGGAGGCTGTCGAGCGCGCGCGACGCGGAGAAGGTCCGACCCTCATCGACGCCAAGATCTGGCGCATCAACTCCCACACCTCAGAGGACAACCAGCTGAAGTACCGCAGCCAAGAGGAGGTTGCCGACGCCGCCGAGCACGACCCGCTGGAGCGATTCCGGTCCTGGCTCATCGAGCGGGGCTGGATTTCCACGGAGGATGCCGATGGCATCCAGGCGGCCTGCGACCAGGAGGCATCCGATGCGGCCGACTGGGCCGAGCAACAGCCGGACCCGGTGGCTGAAGACGCTCTTACGAATGTCTTCGCCTGAGTCGGAACCTACGCCCGTGCCAGGGGTCACCACTTCTCCAACCAGGTGCACCGAAGATAGACTGACTTCGACTGGGCCCCGTGGACAAGGAAGAATCGCTCCCACCTGACGCTGCTGACTCGCCTGACCTGTCCGGCGACGTGGAATCGCTGCTGCCCGACCTACCCGAACCTGAGGTGGCGGCCACTGTGCCACCGGAGGCTTCCGCTCCTGAAAAGGACGCCGTCCACGCGACCGCGGAGGCGCCGGCAACCGGCGATGAAACGTCTGATCCCGGAGAGCCAGCCAAGCCCTCCAAGGCGGTAGTGCCCGGGAAGGCGGGTGAACCCGCGGAGGCGGCAGAGCCCGCGAAAGCAGCTGAATCGGAGGCAACCGACCCCGACCTGCCCAAGCCGGCCCTGCCGATGCAGAAGCCGCTTCCGGCGTGGGCCCAAACGGTCCCGGATTCGGGAGAAGACGTTGTGGCTGCCGAAGGTAACGGCGAGGGCCCGGCGCCCGCGAAGCCGATGCAGAAGCCGATGCCGAACTGGGCGAAGACGGTGCCTGAGGCGACGGCGCCCCCGACCGAGGCGGAGCCCGTGGATGCCGATGCCAAACCGGCGGTGCCGATGGCGAGGGAAGCGCCCGCGTGGGCGGAGACGATTCCGGAACCGGCCGGGTCTGCGGAGCCGGTGGAGATGGAGGTACCGGCGGTTGAGGCCGAGGACCCAGCAATCACAGCTCCGCCTCCAGCTGAACCCATGCATCCCGCCGCCGTAACTACGCCTCCTGCTACCGTCACCGCCCCACCTCCTGCTGCAACCGCCCCGCCCGCTCCGGTCGAGCCTGAGATGCAAGAGGAGGAGGTGCCTGCGGACTCCAAGCCCGGAGAACCGATCACCCCAGCCTGGCCGACGCCGACCACGCCGCCGGCGCGCCCGAAGAGCGACGTCTGGCCGGCTGACCCGCCCACCGAGCCGGCGATGCCCGCCTGGGGTCGATCGCCTTCGGCCAAGCCCGAGCCTCCAGTGCCCGACGCATGGCCCGCCGAACCTCCGACGGAGCGGGCGATGCCGGTGTGGTCGCCTTCGGACACGGTCGGGTCAGACACGTCACCCGCCGCCCGCCATACAGTGCCACCGGCCATGAGCAGCCAACCGGCGCCGGCGCAAGCCCCCGCGCCGCCCGCACCGCCCGCGGCAACGCCGACGCCGCCTCCCGCCACGCCCGCGGTGCCGGCGGCAACGCCTCCATGGCCCGCGCCGGCGGCATCGCCCGCATGGCCGGCGCCGGCGGCACCTGCGCCTGCAGCACCGGCGCCGGGGTCACCGGCGCCTGTAACTCCGCCTCCGGCGCCACCCGCGCCGGCTGCTCCTCCGGCTGCCGTGGCCCCACCCGAGCCGGCGCCTTCCAGTTTCTCGACACCCGCCGCGCCGCCAGCGCCGCCGGCGGCGCCAGCGCCTGTCCCGCCCGCCGCCTCCACGCCGCCTGCCGCCGCTCCATCCGCATTCGACACGGATTGGCCGGGAGCCGTCCCTTTGCCTTCCTGGGCTCCGCAGATTCACATGGGCTCGACGCCACCGGCGCCCGCACCCGCGCCCGTGCCACCGGTTCAGCCGCCGCCGGCCCAGGCGGCGCAGCCGCCCCCACCGCCGCCCCCGCCCCCGCCGCCACCCGCAGCACCTGCCAGACCCGCTGCGCCGACGCAGCCCGCAGCGCAAGGCTCCTGGCAGGTGATTCCTCAGAAACCGATTGACTCGCGCATCACACGGGAGGTCCCCACCACCGACGACAAGGCCTACGCCGAGTGGTTCGCCTGGGCCAAGCGCGGGGGCGCCAAATCCCCTGCTTGCCACTCGGCTGCACAGGGCGCGTTCCGGGCTCTATCGACTGGACACGACGTCGCGACTGCGGTCAAGTGGGCCACCGCAGCGATGTCAAGCCCGCCGGTGGCGGTAGACGCCCAACGCCAGGCCTACTGCGCCTGGTACTCGCTCGCGAACATCGACATGAAGCTGGATAACGCACGCGCTCACCTCTTTGCCACCGCCGCGGTCAAGGCGCTCGATGCCGGGGCCGACGCGACCGCCGCCCACAATGCGGGAGCCGCCGCAGCCGGACTCAGGAGATAGCCGACTAGGTGCTCTCGAGGCGCTTCAGCGCCTCTTCGGGGTCGATCTCGCCTCGAGCCACCTGTTCCATGAGCTCAACGCGAGTCGGCGCGGGGCCGCCTGATGGGCGGTCAATTCCGATCTTGGCGAGCAGCGCATCGAATCGCGCCCGGGCCGTCGGGTAGCTGACACCGAGATGGCGCTCGAGCTCCTTCATGTTTCCCCGCGACGCGAGGAAGACCCGGAGCACCTCGCGGTCCTCACTCGATAGAACGCAGAACTCGCAGGTCGCAAAGCCGCCCGAAAGCTCGGTGTGGCAGGCAGGGCAGGTGAGACGGGTCAGCGCGAGCCGCTCGTTGCATACAGGACAGTTGAGCGGCGGCCTGCGATTGGCGACGGATGCGGTCACGCCGACACCCGAACGTTGCCCATCGTGCAATCGATGTCGAGGCTGCCGGCGCCGGAACCGACTGTCACTTCCTTGCCCGACTGGCCGAGGATGATCTGCTCGCCGCCGCTGCCGTCCACCGCGACCTTGCCCAATGTGGTGCGCGCGGTGACCTTGACGCTCGAACCCTTGTCGAGGTTGATCGTCACGTTGCCCATCTCGCAGCGTACCTTCGACGCGCCTCCAGCGAGCCGACCGCTGGCTGTGAGATTGCCCGCCTGGATGGAAAGGTCCACAGGAGAGGCGAAATCCGAGATCTTGCAGCTGCCGGCAAGGATCTCGCCCGTGATGGCCCCATGAATTCCATCGATGCGCAGCGAGCCGGCGTTGACATGCGCGGCCAGGGCGAGGTCGGGATTCATCCGGACCTTGAGCTTCCGGCGCCCGATGCCCATCGTGTCGATCAAGGCGCGGCGGTCGCCGCGACTGAAGGTGAAGTGGTCGTGCTCGTCGAGGGGACCCTGCTCGATGATCATGGTCTCGCCGTCCTGTCGTACGCGATGGGGCCCCTCGGCGACCGCGTAAGCCACGCTGGGATCGCCGACGATCTCTGCGCTTCCGATCGCGCTCGTCACGCGCACGCGGCGGGTGCTGGAGGGCACGGGTTGGAATGCCGGCGGAGCGGGTCGGGACACCCCCGCGGGGCTCGCCGACTCGACCGAATCAAGCGAGTCGAGCCGGGCGGCGCCCTCTTCGGCGGAGATCGTGCCTGCGGCTACCTGGTTGACGATTTCACGCTTGAGGTCTTTCATGGCCCAAATTAGATAGCTTGTCTTGCCAATTTGTCAAGTTCAGATGTAAAACTCGCAGTCCTCTCTTCGAACTAAGCTGATCGGCGTGACGACGCGCATCGGCGTGGTCGCGGATACGCACTGCCCGGAGTTCCTCGACCGCCTCCCGGATCGGTTGTTCGAGGTGCTTCGAGGCGTCGACCTCGTCATCCACGCCGGCGACGTGGACGGGCAGGAGACCCTCGCGGCGCTCGCCGGCATCGCTCCAGTCGAGGCGGTACGGGGGGACCACGACCAGGACTCCGGTGAGTTACCGCTGAGCCGGGAGGTGACGGTTGAAGGCAGGCGCATCGTGGTCGTCCATGGCAACCGGAACCGGTGGATCGAGGAGCCGCAGACCCTGCTGTGGACGCTGAGCCTGGGCGCCTACCATCCGCATGCCGGCCTGCCGCTTTCGCTGCGCCGCCGCTTCGGCGAGTCCGACGCGATCGTCTTCGGTCACACGCACCGGGCGCATATCGAGACAGTCGACGGCACCCTGATGTTCAACCCTGGGGGTGTGCACCAGTGGAACCTGCGGACGGCAGCTCTGCGCCTGAAACGGAATCCAGGTTGGTTCGAATGGTCCTGGCTCCAGGTCGCGCGCCACATGCGCGATTACCCGCCACCGACGGTCGGAATTCTCGAGGTGAGCCGCAGCGCAATAGGGGCCACCGTGATACCTCTAGAGTGACCAGGTTCGCCGGCCTCCTGAAGGGGGTAGATACCTAATCCACATGGCCAAGACCAAGGACTACTACGACGTGCTGGGCGTGCCGCGGACGGCGACGCAGAAGGAGATCACGTCCGCCTTCCGCAAGCTCGCGCGCAAGCACCACCCAGACCTCAACGCGGGCGACAAGCAGGCCGAGGCGAAATTCAAAGAGATTTCCGAGGCGCACGACGTGCTGTCCGAAGCGAAAAGCCGGAAGCTGTACGACGAGTTCGGCGCGGACTGGAGGTCCGCGCAGCAGGCCGGCGTGCAACCGGGGACCGGGAGCCGGAGCGCGGGCGGTGGCTTCAGGCCCCAAGCGGGTGGCCCCGGCGTTCAATACCGGACTGTGACCCCCGAAGAGATGGAGGACATGTTCGGCGACAGCGGGTCGTTCGGGGACATCTTCGGGTCGATCTTCGGCAACAGTTCGCGCACAAGAAGCCGGCCCGCGCCGGTCGATGTCGAGGCTCCGATCACGGTCAGTCTGGGCGAGGTCTATCGCGGCACGAGCCGCACCGTCGAGCTTCCGGGTGGGCGGCGTGTCGAGGTCAACGTCCCGGCCGGAGTCAAGGAAGGCACCATCCTTCGGGTCCCGGGCCTGCGCGCAACAGTGCAGGTCGCGCCCGATCCGGTCTTCACGCGCGAGGGCAAAGACGTGCGCGTGTCCGTGCCCGTCCCCCTGCATGTCGCGCTCCGCGGGGGAGAGGTGTCGGCGCCGACGCTCAAAGGCGGCCAGGTCCAGTTCAAGGTTCCGTCCGAGACACAGAACCGAAAGAAGATCAGGCTGCGGGGACTCGGCCTACCCGACCCCAAGGGCGGGCAGCCCGGCGATCTCTATGCGGAGGTCAGTGTGCAACTGCCGGTGCCGATGGACGAGAAGACTCGCAAATGGGCGTCAGAGCAGCCGCTTAGTTAGTCTCTAGCACGTTTTGCTTGCCGGCCTGTCACAACGATTGTTGCTGCCGCTCGTGTTCGTGTCGGGCATGGCTTCGCTCGGGATCGAGTTCGGCGCCTCCCGACTCCTCGCTCCTTATTTCGGCACCAGCCTCTACGTCTGGGGCGTCCTCATCGGCCTCATCCTCGTCTACCTGTCCGCGGGCTACGTCATCGGGGGGCGGCTCGCCGACCGCTCTCCGCGCGCCGAGCTCCTCTACCAGATCACCGCGTGGGCCGGCCTGTGGATTGGCGTTATTCCTCTCGTGAGCTATCCGATCCTCGTCGCCTCGCAGCAGGGTTTCCGCGACCTGAGCGTGGGATTGGTCGCCGGCAC
>Ga0137389_10002868_pt1 | contig 10550 bp, 9 predicted proteins | sample 15con2h14BmetaG_FD_104645 | JGI IMG/M metagenome (GOLD analysis project Ga0137389, IMG submission 104645) | Vadose zone soil microbial communities from Angelo Coast Range Reserve, California, USA - 15con2h1.4B metaG | ecosystem: Environmental > Terrestrial > Soil > Vadose zone > Saprolite...
ACTTGCTGGCCGTCCCTGTAGTGAATGCCGAAGGCGTCCTCGAAGGTATTGTGACGGTCGATGACGCTCTCGATGTGCTGCTGCCCCGGGAAAGACGCCGCAAGCCAACGAGGATGTACTGATGTGATTTACGCTGCTAGGACCCCACCACCAGCGGGAGCACCACACCGGGAGCAGGCTGTCCCAGGCTAGACCGCCAGCGTACAGTGCCATCGCTGGCTCGCAGCGCGTACACGGTCCCATCACCCGAATAGACGACATAGGCCAGGCCATTGCTCACCAGCGGGGTGGATACCACAGCCCCGATCGTGCCCGTTTGTGCCTGCCAGAGGAGCGCGCCTGTGCTGGCTCGCAGCGCATACACCCTGCCGTCGTCTATCCCCACGACATACACGACCCCATTGACCACCACTGGGGAAGAGAGACCCAGGCTGCCTGTGGTTGCCTGCCAGAGCAGGGCGCCATCGCTCGCCTTCAGCGCGTATACGCTCCCGGCAAGCACTGCTGCACAATAGACGACGCCGTTCTCCACGAACGGGTCGGAAAGACCGGCACTCCTGGTCCTCGTTCGCCACAGCACGGACCCGTCACGGCTGCGTAGCGCCTCCACACGGCCATCCGAGACAGTGACATAGACCAGATCATCGACGACTAGGGGGGAGGAAAGCGCCGCCCTGCTCATCCGCTGGCGCCAGAGCAGGGAGCCATCACCCGCACGCAAGACGTAGATGCTGCCAGCAGGCACGGTCGGGTCTGAGCCCACCACGTACAGGCTCCCATTGACGACCTGGGGCGAGGAGACGCTCGGATACCCCGACTGGAAATGCCAGAGCGGGAAACCATCACGGGTACGCAGGGCGTAGAGCATCCCATCGGCCTCACCCACAACATAGAGGATGCCACCCACGACCAGCGGGGAAGAGACACCAGCATGACCATTGCTGGTGTGCGCCCGCCACAGCAGCGAGCCATCACTGACCCGGAGTGCGTAGACCATGCCATCGAGGATACTGGCCACGTAGAGCACCCCATTGACGATCAGCGGTGTGCTGAAACCGGGGCTGTCCACGCTCACCTGCCACAGCAGGCTGCCATCGCTGGCCCGCAGGGCAGAGAGGCTGCCGGTGCCTGTAGAGGAGGTGAAACGGGAGCCGGCGGTATAGACGACGCCGCTCTCCAGCGTCAAGCTGAGAAACGAGGTGCCCGTCTGAGCGTGCCAGCGCGGGACGCCGCTGTCGCCCTGCAGGGCGTAGACGACCCCTGCGCTCCCTGTGGGGGCTGCACCTACGTAGACGGTTACACCGGTCGTGGCAGGGACAGAGACTGTGTGAGAGACAGAGGCACAGGAACCCAACACTGCTGTGCTCACAAGGATGAAGAGAAAGACTCTAGCGAGCACGAAGCGATGCTGAAGCCAGCATTGTGGTGAGCCTCCTTGCATACGTTACCCTTTCCTGGTTTCACCAGATTCATCATTGACCGTTGTTTGCTTCTCGAACTTTGCTATCGCACGCGATATGTCTTGATACTCTGCTGCTCCCCTATGTCAAGACAGTTGTGGGCAGAAAATAAGACAAAACTGAGCTAATCGAGAGATGAAGAGAGTGTTCTGCCTACTTGTTGACTCCATCATGGCGGCTGTGCATGACGAGCCTGTTGTTCAAGACGTTCTGCCTCCTCAGATTTTCCCGCTTGACGCAGAAGCCGTGCTTTTTTGTCTCGCCAAGACCAGCTGGCAACTGACCCGCTAGGACATTTCCATGAGCACCCGGCGAACTGATGAGATAAAATCCTGGATCTGTTCCAGCGTGACTTCTGCTTCGCCTCCGACGTATACAGAGCCACTTTCATCGTTCGGCCTCCCTACATTGACCATGAACCGTAACCCGAACTCTCCATCATCTGGTGAGCTCACCTCTCCTGCCAAAGCTTGCAGCTGAAATTGAAGATCCAGAGGCACAAACGTGTCGGACTCGCTCCAATGATCTTGTTGCAGCTTCGCTATATGCTGTTCCAGGTACGTGGTCAGCTCTTCTAAATCACGTAAGAGGATTGGCATTGGCATCGCTTTCGCTTCAACCTTCCCTAGCGTTGGAGCTAACGAAAACCCAACCGTTGCGATAAGAGAGGTGGTCAGCTCTCGTTTCTTCTTTAACTCGAAGGAAATCTCATAGCCCTCGGTCTTGAGGATGATGTCATTTCCCATGTTGGCTCCTTTCGTCTGTGCGGAAGAACTCCAGGAAGCTGCTGGTGGCGCATTGGTTTTCTACACCTTTTTTCAGTACGTGTTGGCTCTTCTGTTGCGCTTCAGATAGCAATTCGCCAACAAGCTCATCAAAGGGCAACCAGGATATGATTCAAATCTCAGAACCAGGGCCAACCGAGCCAACCATATCTACTGGCCAGTCTATTAAGCTCCCGTGGTTCTAGATTGCCGATTGCCGTTACAATGCCTTGATCTCCCACGATCACTACATTATACCTTCTTCCTCTCCCTGGCAGTTTTTGTATGAACACCGTTGCGTCGTCCGCTTGCTGCCCTTTATACGAATAGTTATCGATCGCATCATCTACCTGTCCTGGTGTCAGTCCATGGCCAGGAACGCTATCCTGTGCATGCGATGTAAGCCGTCTCCCTCCTGGCGCCGCTGCCCCTGCGCCTGCCGGCCATCTATAGCAGCGTCTTCTTGCTCTCGGCCTTTTCGCGTTTCTTTATGCCCGCCAGGGCAGGTATGCAGCAGGTCATCGTTCCCGCCAAGCAGCAGGGTCAGGCTGCTTCGATCAGCCAGGCCACGTTTGCGCTCGCCTTCATCATCGGGCCTGCTCTCGCCTCGCCACTCTACTTCGTTGTCGGGCCGGTCATAGCCGTGCTGATCAATGCCGTCTCCTTCGTGATATCCGCGTTGTGCCTGCGGGCCATCCGCGCCTCTAAAGAACTGTTGCAGCCGCGCATTGCCGAAGCGGCAGCGACCACAGTTCCTGAGAGCGCCGTCGGCGCAGTATTGCGTGAGATGCTGGTGGGCTTCCGCTTCGTAGCAAAGACGCGCGTGCTGCTCATGGTGGTCGTCCTCGCGTTGATCGCAATGCTTGGTGCCGGGGCAATAAACGCGCTGGACATCATCTTTGTGAGCCGGAACCTGCACGTGAGCGCCTCTTTATATGGTCCACTGGCGGCGGTTGGCGGCGCAGGGACACTGATCGGAGCTATTCTCGCGGGCATTGTCATCAGCCGGGTGCAGCCCAGGTACATGTTGACAGGTAGTGTTTTCCTGCTGGGCGTCGGCCTGGTCATCTACGCCTTCCAGAGCTGGTATCTATTGGCATTGATCCTGGCTTTCATCATGTCTATTCCGCAGGGAGGCATCGATGTGGGTTTTACGCCTCTGCTGCTTGGGGCGACTCCCAATGCTATGATAGGGCGGGTGCAATCGGTGATAGAAACGTCCATGTTCGCCACCAGCCTGCTTTCGGTTGCCCTGGCGGGCTACTTCGGACAGTTTGTTCCCGTGAGTATCATCTTCGCTATTGGCGGCGCGTTAATCGCCCTCGCTGGTGTCTTCGGCTGGTTCAGCCTGCCCGGCGAGACAGCCGCGCAGCCGTAGGTGGCGCCCCTACGGCTACATCTATACTCGACAAATTCAAATGAGGAGGTATTTTCATGACTGATATTCGTTTACAGCACATGGCACAGGTGCTGGTGCGCTATTCCCTTGGCGTGAAAAAAGGTGATCGCCTCGCGATTACGACCGGCCCTGTGGCGGCGCCCTTGATCCGTGAAGTAGTGCGCGAGGCACTGCGGGCCGGGGCTCATCCCGAAACGTTCGTTGGTCTACCGGGTGTGCAAGAGATCGTCTTCAAAGAAGCTTCCGACGAGCAATTGACCTACATTCCCGCTTCTTTTCGTATGATCATTGAAGAGTATGAGACCATGCTCCAGATTATGTCCGATGAGAATACAAAGAGCTTGAGCGGTATCGACCCGGCACGCATGGCACTGGCCCAGCAGTCGCAGCGTGATCTACTGCATACCTACCTGGAGCGCAGCGCTGCCAAATCGCTGCGCTGGTCTATTGCAATGTTCCCCACCAATGCCTATGCACAGGACGCGGAGATGTCGCTGAGCGACTTCGAGGCCTTCGCCTACCGGGCCTGTTTTCTTGATGACGAGGACCCGGTGGCCCGCTGGCAGGATCTGTCTCAGAAGCAAGAGCGCCTGGTCAAGTGGCTTGAGGGAAAGCATACCATCCACCTGCACGGCCAGGACACCGATCTGACCTTCTCCATCGATGGGCGCATCTTCATCAACGATGATGGTCACTACAACTTCCCAGGTGGGGAGTTCTTTACGGGACCCGTTGAGGACTCGGCCAACGGCTATATTCGTTACAGTTTCCCGGCATCCTTTGGTGGCCGTTCCGTCGAAGACGTGCGGCTGCGCTTCGAGAACGGAGTGGTGGTCGAGGCCAGCGCCGCGCAGGGCCAGGATTATCTTGACAAGATGCTGGCCATGGACGAGGGCGCCCGCCGCCTGGGTGAGTTTGCCTTCGGCAATAACCACAACGTCGATCGCTGCACCAAAAATACGCTCTTTGATGAAAAGATGGGTGGGACGGTCCACCTGGCCCTGGGCGCCAGTATTCCTGAAACCCGCGGCGTGAACCAGTCGGCGTTACACTGGGACATGGTATGCGACCTGCGCTCCGGCAGCGAGGTCCGTGTGGATGGTCAATTGTTCTGCAAAGACGGCGAATTCGTGGTCTAGTTCTACAGAGAACAACACAGAGGTGAGAGGATAATAAAGAGGAGCAGGAAAAGAAAACATCCTGCTCCTCTTTGCTCATTCGTAATGTAACACTTCTCGTAGTTGCAAGCGGGATGCGCGCAGGGCCGGGCCGGCACTTGCAAGCAGCGTTACCACTATGACAAAGCCGAACGTCGTCAGGATCAGCACTGGAGGAGCGAAGAAATCGAAGGGGACAATCAAGGTGCTGAGCAGGCGAATGATCCCATAGGCGCCTGGAAGGCCGAGCAGTGTTCCCATGCCCCAGGCAAGCAGCGCGAGTGCTGTGCTTTCGAGCCAGAAGACGCTGGCTACACGCCTGCCTTTCGCCCCAAGTGCGCGCAGAATACCAATTTCAAGGCGTCGTTCAAACACGGATGTCGCAATGGTACTGAACAGGCCCAAAAGTCCGACCAGAGCTACGATAATGGCAATCGAGTAGAAGAGCACATAGATCATCAGATCAACGCTTTGCGCCTGCGCGGTCATTTCTTGCAGGGTGGTGACTTGCGCCTGAACACCCAGGCTGCTCAGCGTACTGTTGACCTGTCCCGCCAACTGATTCACCGCATTTTCTGCATGATTGTGCGCCCGTACCATCAGCATCATCATCGAATCTGCCGGGAGCCGCAGCAAATGTACATTCATATTCTCAAGCGTGGTGAATGCTTCCCCGATCCCTCCAGACGCTTGGAGGTCATGGACAATCCCGACGACCCTCCAGGTTGCCTGTCTCATGTCTTCTGTCAGCGTTAACGTATCCCCAACCCGGAGGTGCAACGTTTGCGCCGCCAGATCACTGAGGACGATGGTGTTGGACTCGGAAGCTGCCAGCCAGCGCCCGGCCACCAGGTGGTACTGGTAGAATTGTGTCTGGGCCTCCAGGCCTGTAAGGGAGAGATCGCCCTGCCGAGTGCTTACCGTCCCGGATGTTCTGGGTTCGACCCGCTCCACATTCGCCAGGGCCTGCACCTGATGTATCATGTCCTCATAAATGCCGGGCCGATATTTAATCGACCCCCATTGGGCTGTCAGATCATTGTTATAGGCGTTTGCCCATTGATCCAGGGTATAGCCAATAGAACTGGTCGTGATCTGCACGGACATGAACACCGCGCAGGAGAGCGTCAAAGCGAACACCGTCAGGATCGCACGCGTGCGTTTACGGAAGATCCCACGCACGCCCAACCAGGCGGTCTGGGGAACCCACGCCAGCCGCTGTCCCCAGGCCCTCTGTTTGCCGGAGCCAACGCTTACTCCGTAGCCTGCCATGGCCTCCCGGACAGTGATGCGCGTTCCCTGCCACAATGGGGCCAGCGCGGCCAGTGGCGGGAGCAACAGGCCCACCAGCATACTCACGACGAGAATCCAGGGTGAGACCTGGAAGGGGCCGAGATCAATCTGTATGATCCCGGCAAACACAGCCGCGAGCTGGTTGCCCGCGCCAATACCAGCGACAAGCCCCAGGATGGTTCCCACCAGGCTGTACACCCCAACGGAAATCAGTTAGCCCTGCATGATCACCCAGCGGGTTCCCCCAATCGCCTTCATCGTACCAATAATTCTCATCTGTTCCGTGACCAGCACAGTGATTGTGTTGATGATCAGCATGCCCGTTAATAGGAGCGCAATCAGCGCGAGCACCCGAATTACGATGAGCATGCCATTGATGGCAAGTTCTCCGCTTGTCGTGTCATGGAGACTGGCATCGGTGACCTTGACGTGGGCCTGAGTCAGAGCCTGCTCAACCGCTTGCAGGGTCTGCATCGCCTGGCGCGTATCGCGCACTTTGACCATGACCACAGTATCAAGCTCCGGGCCGCTTTGCGCTTTGGTTCTGCTCACCGGTGGGCCGGCGATCTGTTGAAGGGCAGCGGCTTGCATATATCCTGTTGCCAGGGCGGCACTCTCACTCGTCGCCCAGCCGAGCGTGCGTGCCAGGCCGACGACTCGCAGAGACGCGGTTCCGCTGGATGTATCAATCGTGACGGTATCCCCAATCGCGACTGGCTGAACCACGCTATCGCGCGAGTCCATCACAATTTCTCCTGTCCCTGGCAACCGTCCGCTCGTGAGTTGAAAGGTGCCAAGTTGAATATGCTGGAGATCCGTGTAGCCATTGATCTGAATCGAAGCACTGCCCGTGCCGTTGGTGGTATGCCAGTTCGAGTGATATTCGCTCCGCAACTGCACCTTCGCAACGTTTGGCATGTGCAGCACTATGCCTACAACAGAGGGATCAATCACAGGCCCTGAAAAGACCATATCAGGACTGGCGCTCTGATCGTGGCTATAAATGAACGCTCCGCCTATCTCATCGTTCGCGATATTCACCGCAGTGAGTCCCAGGACGCCAATGAGAATACTCAGGATAACCAGAACGGTACGCCCTTTGCGCTGTGTGACATCGGCAAGCGCTTTGCGCAGCACTATGCTGTTGCTTTTCATCGTCATTCCCCTTCTTAGCTTTCGCGTGATAGTATGCTTGCCTGCTTCTTGTCGACAACTTGCCCATCGCGCAGTTCGATGCCAGCCGATGCCTGCATCGCCAGCGTTTGATCGTGCGTGACATAGATGATCGTCTTTCCATAGTGCCGCAAACCTGCCAGCGTATCAAACACCTGGTACGCTGTGCGCGAATCCAGATTGCCTGTTGGCTCGTCCGCGACAATCACTGGGGGATTATTCGCCAGAGCCCGCGCGATCGCCACGCGCTGCTGCTCTCCGCCAGAAAGTTCCCCTGGGAGGCGTCCTGCAAGGTGTTTCACACAGGCCATGTCCAGGCAGGTGAGGGCACGCTCGCGCCATGCACGTCTCGGCAGGCTGCCCCCGCCTCCCAGTTCAAGTGCAAGCAGCACATTCTCCAGGGCCGTCAGGGTTGGCAGTAACTGGAAAAACTGGAAGACGATGCCGATATGCTTTCCCCGCCAGCTCGCCAGCGCGTTCTCGCTCATCGCGCGCAGCGCTTCACCGGCAAAGATAATCTGACCGCTGGTTGGTCGATCAATGCCGGTGAGCATATTGAGCAGTGTTGATTTGCCGCTGCCTGACGGTCCGATAATGCTAAACAGACTTTGCGCTGGAATGGTACAGGTCACATCATCTAAGATGCTTATTTTTCGTCCATGGGTCTCAATAACCCGCGAGACATGCTCGATGTGGATCAGTGGATTCATTTGCATATGTATTGATTCTCCTCCGTGAAGAAAATTCGTTGCTGCAAGCACTTTCTTTGCTGCTGTTCCGAGTGTAACCGCAGCGGGTGGGCCTTGTCTTCGTGGAAGATGCGATGAAGGAACTACGGAAATTACGATCGTAATCTCCACAATGTACAGCGCCGATGCGCAATGGTATACTGAGAAACAAGCAAAGAGATGTGGAGACAATCATTATAAAAACTGTGCAAGGGAAAGCTTCCTCGTTAGTCGCAAAACTGTAAGGAGAGAGGAGACAAAACTATGATGCACATTGTTCGTCTTCCTCGCTGGTTGTTTCTCCTCTGGTCAGGGCTGGTTTACACGTGGGGTATACTGGGCTATTTCGGCGCTAGTTGGGGAAACGTTTGTCATCGTTTCTGGGATGGAGCTCAAGCCTGTTACACAACGTTTCTTCCCGCGCTTTCCGCCTCATCTTTTCGGTTCCAGGCAGGACCGGATGTTTCCGCCCTGTTGATCTTTACTGTGTGTATGGCGCTCTCTTGCCTCCTCTGCTGGGCTGCGCTCTCGACGAAGATCGAGCGTCCACTCTACTGGCCGGCCTGCCTGCTCCAGGGAGGCCTGGTGCTGGTCGCCAAACTGGCCATTCAAGGCGATGTTGTCGCGTTCGGTGACGCTATTGCCCTGGCCCTCTTCATAGCCCTCTTCTGGTGACGCTTGTGGCGTTCTACCTGACACATATTCATGCGCACAAGCGTTTAGTCATGGCCCACAGACAACTGGAAGCCGCTTATCAGCAGCTTACTGCATCGACCAGGCAGATTGAGTCCTTGACGCTCTTGACGGAGCGGCAGCGGATCGCCCGCGATCTTCACGATACATTGTCTCAGGACATGGTCGGGCTGATCCGGCAGCTTGACATTGTTGAGGCACATTTGAAGTTGCAGCACAGCGAACGCGCACTCACCATTGTGCAGGATGCCGCGCAATCGGCACGGAGCGCGTTGACCGGGGCACGCTGGACGATAGAAAATCTCAGAACGATGACAGCAGATGTGGCATGTCCTGAAGCTCTGCTGAAAGAGATCGAACATTTCCAGGCAGCCACAGGCATTACGTGCGAGAGTGATCTCACCGCGCTCTCGGGTCTCCCTGAGTCCACAAGCGAACAGGTGCTGCGCGTCGTTCGTGAGGGATTGACCAATATCGCTCGCCATGCTCAGGCCCATCACGTCTGGATACGAACCAGAGAAGACCAGGACAGGTTGGAGATAGAGGTAGGCGATGATGGCGTTGGTTTTGATCTCGCGACCGCCGAGGGCCAGAGCGGGCATTATGGCTTACTTGGCCTGCGAGAACGCGCGCGCCTGCTTGGTGGAGCAGTGGAGATGCGCAGTATGCCAGGAGGGGGAACGGTCCTCTCTTTCTCCCTGCCCAACCTGAAGAGAAGGGAGGATGTGCCACATGAGCACTCCCAAAAAGGACATTCGAGTCATCATTGCTGATGATCACCCGGTGGTACGCAAGGGATTACGCATGACGCTGGAAGAGTTTGGGGCAGAGATTGAACTGGTGGGGGAGGCCGCAGATGGCACAGCCGCCGTGCAGCTGGTGGAGGAGATCCAACCCGATGTGGTTTTGCTAGATATTCGGATGCCTGGAATGGATGGATTGGAAGCACTTGAACACATGCGTGCAAGCTCGCCCCAGGTTGCCGTGGTCATACTCACCACCTATAACGAAGATGCTTTCCTGCTGCGCGGACTGCAAGCAGGGGCATGTGGCTATTTGCTCAAGGATTGCCCTCTGGAGACGCTGCTGCATGCTATCCGCGCGGCGGCGCGCGGGGAAACGCTCTTGCAGCCGGAAATGGTCACCCGTCTTCTGAAAGCGCGTCCTGTTTCGGCACCCTCCTTGCCTTCTACGGCGCGAGCAGCGAACATGCCGCGTTTCACCGAGCGAGAACGCGAAATTCTCGCGGCCATTGCACGCGGGGAACGGAGCAAGGAGATCGCGGCACATTTGGGATTGACGAGAAGGACAGTAGAAACCTATTTAACCAACATTTACCTGAAACTCGAAGTAGACTCACGGGCAGCGGCAGTGGCAGTCGCATTGGAGCAAGGTTTATTGAGGCCGAAGGAAAGCTAAATAGGGCGGCCTTTGCGGCCGCCCCTGAACCTTTTACATCAATACATTGGGCGAATCGAAAGAATGGTATAGTTGGTCACCCCACCAGGGGTTGACACCGTCACCTCGTCGCCTTCCTGATGGCCCATCATCGCTTTCCCCACGGGCGACTGGTCGGAGATCAGCCCTGCCTTTGGATCGGCCTCAAAAGTCTCGACGATTTTGAAGATACGTTTCGTACCCCTGTCGCTCTCAACCTCCACCTCCATGCCAATGCGCACAGTGGCAGGTCCATTTTCAACACCGTGCATATCCGGTGTCATGATTTCGGCGAACGTGAGCAACTGTTCCAGTTCGAGAATCTCGCCTTCCAATTTGCCTTGCTCGTGTTTGGCATCTTCATATGCGCTGCTCTCGCTGATATCACCAGCCTCTTTAGCTTCATGGATGTAATCAGCGATCTCCTTACGCTTCACAGTGCGTAA
>Ga0137389_10002871_pt1 | contig 10548 bp, 11 predicted proteins | sample 15con2h14BmetaG_FD_104645 | JGI IMG/M metagenome (GOLD analysis project Ga0137389, IMG submission 104645) | Vadose zone soil microbial communities from Angelo Coast Range Reserve, California, USA - 15con2h1.4B metaG | ecosystem: Environmental > Terrestrial > Soil > Vadose zone > Saprolite...
TGTGGCGCCGGACCGGCGCCATCAAGTCCATTCACCGCTGGAGTCTTCGTTTGGTAAGCGCCCTCCTGGAGTCGTTTCCGTCCCCGATCATCTGCTCGTGATTTGCCTTGCTCTGTTCCGCTTCTCCAAGAACCAGGGTGGACGGCCACTTCGGGCCGGATTGGGTGAAGCCCTTGCGGCGGGCGGACTCCACGAGGGCGTCGAATGCGTCGATGCAGGCGTGGATCACTTGGGTGCGCAGTGCGCCTTCCATGCGTCCGCGAATAATCAGCATTGCGGACCCATGCATCAGGGACCACAGCGAGAGCATCAACCGGTTGTGATCTCGTGGAGTGCCTCCCCGGCGCTGGGCGAGACGCTCACGGAAAAGATTGAACGAGGGCCAGGGCTCGTGCAGGGAAGGGGGCTGGCCGACTCCATCGAAGAGCGCCTCGTAGGCGTGGGGATGCTCGAGCGCGAACTGGAGCTGGCGGCGGCACGCCTCGGGCAAGGTGCGAGTGCGGCGGAGGGCGGCGAAGAGTTCATTGCGGGTCTGGATGCGGAGCGCGCGAAGGATGTCGTCGCGATCGTGATAACGCTCGTAAACGGTGGGGGTGGTCGTACCCGCGGCTTTGGCCACGGCGCGCATGGTGAAGGCTTTCGGCCCGCCGCGGCTCAACAGCCGGGAAGCGGCCTCGAGAATGCGCTGTTCGAGTTCAGGATCAGGATGCCGGGGCACATAGCCTCCAGGACGGCGGGGATGTTACCTCATTCTTTGGACGCTGTTCAAGTAACGATGTATAATTAAAAACACAAGCAAAACTGAACGTCGCAGGCGAGTCCCGCCGGGGCCGTGAAATCATGCAGTCCTCCCCAAAAAGGCGGCCCCCGGGACAACCTGCGAAATTTGTAGAACGAGGAGCAGTGGATGTCTTCCGATGCTATCGAGAAACAGGCCTTGGTTGGGCGTCTGGTGGCTGATCTCCGAACCGCCAAAGTAGAGTTGCTGAGCGCGCAGTGCGCTGCTGACCGTCTTCGTCTGCGCTATTCTCCTCAGGATCTTAATCTCTCTCGGCGAGCGCCAGACCCTGGAGCGAGCTATCGCTTCGGTGCATGCACTCAGCCGCTATTTTTCCCAGATTGAGGCCCATCTCCGGCAGGACGATCAAGGGCAGGAAGATCAAGAACGCAACCAGAACAAATAGAAACGCCATTCTTGTTACAACCACCCAGTAAGGTTCTGCCCGGAGCAAAACGTCAGATTATTTCTCCACGCGGAGAAACTCGCCTGTCGAGGCGTTCACCGCGACTCGAAGCTTGGGCCCGTAGATGACATGCCAGACTAGTTCGTTGCTGTTGTGGTTCCAGTCGCAGACATAGGTGACGGGAGTGTCGGGAGCCTTCTCCAGCACTTTATCGCCACCATGTTTCTGAGCGGTGGCGAAGGCCTGATCGGAATCGACTTTCAGAAAAAGACTATCAAAGATCTGGGTTGAGGCGTTGGCCGGACTGTAGGAGTCCTCAGTACCCGGATTCACTCCGCGCGGTGGGGCGTCGGAAGCGATGCTGCCGGACCATACCCAGGGCTTGGTGGCGCGCATCGAAGGAGAGCCGAAGCTGGCACGCCACAGCGCCGTTTTACCATCGTGTCCGTTGGCGTCCGCGGTGATGTAGGATTCGATGCGATAGGGTTGAGCGTCGCGGGCCCAGCCGCGCGCGGCTATAAACATTTTCTGAAAGGCGATGCGCCCGGTGAGGAGTTCGGTCTTGGGTTCCTCTTTCGGAGGCGGGGCCGGCTTGTTGCTCTCGGAAGAACAGCCCGCGAGCGAGGCAAGCAGCGCAGCCGCGAGGAACGTAGTTGCTAGCTTTTTCGACACAGGACACGGCTGATCCGGCGCGGTGCCGGCTACGGTGTGGACAAGGATCCTCTTCTTCATGGGTCCTTCCTGATATAACTTTGGATGATTTGCGATGTCGCGCAACATTCTACCCGAAGAGGCGGGAAAGATGAGTAACACATCATGGACACCCACCTGGGCAAGTTAGAGCAAGCCCTGAACGGCGCGATCGCGGGGATGTCGGCGGAGGAGATGACGTGGCATCCGGCGGGCAAGTGGTGCGTAGGCGAAGTGCTCGAGCACCTGTATCTAACCTATACCGGCACCGTCAAAGGATTTGAACGAGTCACACAGGGCGGGAAATCGTTAGGTACCCGGTCGACTGTTTCCCAGCGCTGGCGGGCCTGGATCGTGGTGGGGCTGGGCTATCTTCCCGAGGGGCGAAAGGCGCCGGCGGTGGCGCAGCCTCGTGGCCTGCCGCCGGAGCAGGTGTTGTCGGGGATTATTCCGGCCATCGTCCGGCTGGACGAGATCATTGCGCATTGCGAGAGGGCTATGGGCCCGGGGAAGAAGCTGCTGGATCATCCGATCCTAGGGCCGCTGACGGCGAAGCAGTGGCGGAAGTTTCACCTGGTGCATGGGCTGCATCATGTGAAGCAGATTCGGCGGCTGCGGTCGGAAAGAGTTGCGAACAGCTGAGCGCTGGAAAAGAGATAAAGAGATTATGTGGGATAGCCGCCCCCGGCTGTCCGGGCGAGCAAAGCTCGCCTGATCTCAGCATAATTCAGGAATCAGAAAGCAGCCGAGCGTCGCTCGGCATGGACAGCCGAGGGCGGCTGTCCCCACATGAACCTGGGCGCTCCGCCGCTGCTACGGTTCACGCATGCTGGCGGGAACTCCGGCCTTGCGAGCTTCCTCCTCGAGGTCTTCGAGCTTCTGCTTGGCATCTTCGAGGGCCTTCTGCTTGTCGGCGATCTGCTCCTTGTATTGCGCGTCCTGCTTGTCCCAGTTACCGGAGTTGCGCAGGCGATTGCCGGCATCGGCATAGAAGGCGGCGGCGCGGATCTGATATTCGCGCTGGAAGACATCGAGTTCGCGCTGCAGCAGATCGATCTGATCTTTTTGCGCCGTAATCTTCTGCTGCCACTCTTTAAGCTTTGCCTGACGCGCGGCTTCTTCTTCCGCGGGTTTCGAACTCGTCGAAGGCGCTGGAGCTTTAGCTTCCGTCGCCGCTTTGGCTTCGCCCGAGGCTGGAGCGGTACCTGCCGGCCGAGATGCTTTGGCTGCTTCCTCACCCGGCTTTGCTTCGCCGGTATTCTGCGCGGGCGGCGGCGTGGGCGTGGCCGGGCCTACGATCGAAAGCTTGTCTTCGGTCGGCAGATTGTCGTTGTCGAAGACTTTCGGCTTCGCCTTGGGTTGCGTGTCTTTGCGAACTTGCCGCGCGTAGTCTCCGAGCGAAGAGCCTTGCGAAGTCTGGCTTGGGGGATTCGGCTGAGTCTGACTCTGCGCGCTGGCGCCAGGGGCCAGCAGTCCGAACGACAGCACCAGTCCGAATCCAGAGTATGCGATGCGTTTCATAGCTCCCATCCTTTTGTCCTCACCTTACTCGTTTGGGCCGGCAAGTTGCGGATTGCCAGCCTCGATTCTGTTAGCAGTGCGCGGACCTGGCCCGCGCCGCCGCGGTCTGCAGCGGACGCTTTTCCGTCAGAAATCCTCCGATGGTTCGATCCAGGCGCGCAGCTTCGGCGGCGATGTCGGCCGCGAGTTGCCGGGCGAAGTCAGGATCACGACTGCCAGCCAACTGCTGGGCATAGCCGGAAATCGTGGTCAGCGAAGTGCGCAGCTCCAGAGCCATCTCGGCGGAGATTTCTCCCTGCAACTGTTGCTGGCGGCGAATATTTTCAACGTCGCTCAGGTCGCTGATCAGGCAGGCGGCGCCGAGCAGGCTGCCATCCACCGCGGGAACCGGCGAAACTGTCAGCGAGATGTGACGCTGGTCGCCTGCGGGCGCGGTGTAGCCGGCTTCCAACTGGCGGCGATTGCTGCCTTCGCGCAGCACCGAGTGGACTTCTTCGGCCAGAGCAACATCGCGGAAAATATCTTCGGCGCTCATTCCCGACGGCGAAGCGAATCCGAGGATTTCCTTGGCCGCGGGATTGGACTGCTTGACCAGGCCGTTCAACCCGAATACCAGCACGCCGCAGGAGAGATTCGAAAGCACGGCCTGGCTGAAATTTTCCGTGGTGCGAGCGCGGCGTTGCTCCGTCTGGTTCTGTACCTGCAATTCATGCTTCTGCTGCTTGAGTTGCTGGATCACGGTGTTATAGAGATGCAGCGGCAAAGTTTCCAGGGAGGGCGTAGCCTCGGATGAGATCTCGGCGTCCTCGTGGATATTGCGGCGCAGAAGTCGCACGCAGACCAGCCCCAGAACGAAGGCAAAGCCGGCGCAGAACAGCACTACTGCCGCGCGCAGCACTATCGGATTGGCCAGCAGCTTCACCAGAGCCTCCCATACCAGTGCAGGAAAGCGTTTCCAAAGAAAGCAGCCAACACGGCCATGCTGCCCAGAAAGACTCCGAACGGCATCTGGTAATAACGATAGACCATCTGCGCCGACTGCCATGCCCGGCGGCGGGCGGCTCGCGCATCGGCCAGACGGCGCGCGAAGCGATGGGTGCGCTTCAGCCAGACGATGAAAACGGTAGAGAGTCCAAACAGAGAGCCGACCAGCGAAGCGGCGAAGATCGTAAATACGGTGAGCTTGATGCCTAGAAACGCGCCCACCATCGCCATCAGCTTGACGTCGCCGAAGCCCATGCCTTCCACGTGGCGCCACCGCAGATAGATCGCTCCTGCGCCGTAGATGAATGCAGCGCCCACTGCCGCACCCAGCAGGGAATCAAGCAGAGACACCAGGCGCATCGAAATATCGCCGCTGAAAGGCAAGTTCAGGGCTGAGGGCAAAAACTGTGAGGCCAGATCGTTCACCGGAACAAGCAGGCTGAAGATGAGTCCCAGGGCGAGCCCGGGGATCGTGAGTGTGTCAGGCAGCAGTTTGGTTTCCGCGTCGGTAAAGATGAGGCCCAACAGGAGAAATCCGAAGACACAGTATTTGAGCGTGGCCAGCGTCATCCCGAAGTACGCGTAGCAGGCGACGAACAGAGCGCCGGTCAGCAACTCGATCAACAGGTAACGCGGAGAAATTGGGGCTTTGCAATTACGGCAACGGCCGCGCAGCAAGAGCCAGCTCAGGACAGGAAGATTGTCATAGAACGCGATCGGCTGCTTGCACTGCGGACACGCGGAACGTGGCGCCACGACGGACAAACCTAACGGCAGGCGGTAGATACACACGTTCAGAAAGCTGCCGAAGGCCAGCCCGAAGAGAAAAATCGCCGATGCGAAGAGTGGATCCAAAATGGTCTGTGCGCTCTCCCCGAGTCGTGGCGTTACCACGACTCTTGAGAACGCTCGTTTTCCTTGGTCTTGAGTGGATTATAAGTCGATCATGAGGGCGGGGACTAAGGTACTGAAGTCACTGTCCCAAGGGACGATGGGGGGCAAGGTGCTGATGGACGGAGACTTGCGTGGGCTCACAGCGGGAGGGAACGCGGTGACGATTTGTTCCCCGGACAATGCGTCGGATGAGAAATTCGTGCCGTCCCCTACGGGGACTCGGTTCCTGTTCTTCCGCTTACCCAGGACTTACGTCCTGGGCTATCACATGCCGCCCCTTCGGGGCTGGCATTTGCCGGCTTCGTTCTACCTCTTCACCCGGGGGACTCGGTGCTCTGAAGCTGGCGGTGACGAAGATCACAACTGGCTTTTACCTCGGAGCCCATTTTTTAGGGAAGAATGAAACGCAAGAGCTCGCCTTCCAGCGCGACGGCGGAGGGATCGTGCTTCGGGAGTGCGCCCTGCCAGGCCGTCCACGAACGGGGAACCATGCGGGTTTGCGGGGTGGGGTTTTCCAGCCAGCCATCGGGCGTTTCTTCGCGGAGAAATACTGAGAAAGCTTGGTTGCTGACGTCGGCTACCGACTTCCACTCCAGCAGCGTTGCCTCCAGTCCTTCGGTGAGGGACTCGCGGGGATCGAGGCAGAGAATCCAATCGCAGCGGGCGGACTGCAGATAGTGCCCGGGGGAGGCTTCCGCTTTGAACGCGAAGACATGCGCTCCGTATTCGCGGGCGATGCGGACGGTGGCATCGCGCGAGCCATGATCCACGATGATGATCTCGTCACACGGACGCAGGGTTTCGAGGGCTCGTCCCAGACGCAGAGCGTCATTCTCGGTGTGCAAGAGTGCTGTGACTGGGGGCATGGAAAGGCAAAGGCCGTACGAGAAAAAGTGTACGCGAATGCAGCTTGCGGCGGAGAGCGGGGCATCGTAATCTGCATAGCTTTCAACCGGAGAGGTCACGAGAGACCGAAGCGGTGTGTGCAGCTTCTAGTAGCAAGGCGAGCACCTTCCGTTGGCAATGGTCTTTCCCGCTGCTGGGTCCGTCTAGAATAATTTGCAGTCTGGTCCCGCGAAAAAGCTGATCACAGGTTTGTGAATTGTCCTTGAAGAAGGAGTCTTTCTCATGAGAAGCGTGTTCTTGTCTTTAACCATGTTCGCGACCCTTTGTGTGATGCCTGGGTACGGGCAGCAAGCCGGGAATTCTCAGGCCGCCGAACAGCCGGACAATGCAGCTCTCCTGCAGAAGATTCGCGATCTGGAAGACCGCCTGATCGCCGTGGAGGGACAACTGCGCGTGCTCAAGAGCCAGCCGGCGGCGCCGGCACAACCGGCTGCAGGCGAAGTGGCGGCCGCGGCCCCGGGAGAGCAGTCGCAGGCTCCGGTGCAGCCGACGCCCTCGCCGACCTCGGCGGCCATGACCAGTGAGGCGGGCACGCAAACAGGGGTGCTGGGTGGCGCCGGCGGAAGCGCGGCTAAGGCTCTGAATCCCGACATCAGTGCGATCGGCGACTTCATCAGCGTGGCCGGGCACAATCCGGTGCAGCCTTCGCCCTCGCTTGAGATGCACGAGTCGGAGTTGGGATTCCAGGCGATTATCGATCCCTATGCACGCGGCGACTTCTTCCTTTCGTTCGGCGAGTCAGGCGTGAATTTGGAAGAGGGCTACATCACATTCACGGCGTTGCCCGCCGGGTTTGTCGCGAGGGTGGGCAAGATGCGTTCGGCTTTCGGCAAGGTGAACACGCTGCACAATCACGTCCTGCCATGGGTGGACCGGCCGTTAGTGACCAACAATCTGGTGGGCGGAGAAGATGGGCTTGACGATGCGGGATTGTCGGTTCAGCGAATCCTGCCGGCGCCGAAAGGAATTTTCCTGGAGGCCACAGGTCAGCTCTTCCGCGGAGATTCCGGAAACGCGCAGAGTCCGCTGTTTGTGTCGTCCAGCAGGAGCGACGTCAGCGTGGTCGGCCATCTTCGAGGCTACAAGGATCTGACGGAGTCGACCAATCTGGATTTGGGAGTTTCCTATGCGCGTGGGCACAACGATCAAGGCTCGAATTTCCTGACTCAGCTTTACGGCATCGACGCAACCCTGCGCTGGAAGCCGTTGCGGCGTTCGATCTACCACTCGTTTGTCGGCCGAGGAGAGTTTATCTGGAGCCAGCGCCAGCAGCTTCCCTTCGAGCAGCGGGCCTTCGGCTTCTACACTTCCGCCGACTATCAGTTGGGACGCCGCTGGTTTGTAGGCGGACGTTTCGATCGCTCGTCACGCAGCGAGTTCGCCAACCTCAACGACCAGGGAGGATCCGTGGTGCTGACTTACTGGCCGAGCGAGTTCAGCCAGGTCCGCGGGCAATACCGTTTCACGCACTATGCAGGTAATATCGATACACATGAATTGTTGATGCAAGTGATGTTTTCACTGGGCGCCCACGGGGCGCACCCGTTCTAGGAGAGGCATGAAAATTCGCAGCACGGTTCTGAGATTTGGAGGCTTCGCCTGCTTCGGGTTGCTGGCGTTGGTGATGTTGTCGCCGCTGGCCGAGGCTAAGAAGCTCAACATCGTTACGTCGACGACCGATATGGCAGCTCTGGCGCAGGAGGTCGGTGGGGACAAGATCAGCGTCGAGTCCATCGCGAAGGGCTATCAGGATCCACACTTTGTCGAGGCCAAGCCGAGCTTTCTGCTCAAGCTTCGCCAGGCGGACCTGCTGATCGTGGTGGGATTGCAGTTGGAAATCGGGTGGCTTCCTCCGCTGATCAACCAATGCGGGAATGCCAGAATTCAGGTGGGAGCGCCGGGATATCTCGATGCCTCGCAGTTTGCCGAAATTCTGGAAGTCCCGCTGGGCACCGTCACCCGCGCCATGGGAGATGTTCACCCCATGGGCAATCCGCATTACTGGCTGGATCCGGACAATGGGCGGCGCATCGCGCGGGGCATCGCCAACAAATTGGCGGAAATGGATCCAGGTGACGGCGCTTATTTTCATGAACGCTTTCAGGATTTCGACAAGCGCTTGTCCGTGGCCGAGCAGAGGTGGGACACGCAAATGAAGCCGTACCAGGGACGCAAAGTCGTGACCTATCACCGCTCCTTACCGAACTTCGCCAAGCATTTTCATCTCGACGTGATTGGATATGTCGAACCGCGTCCCGGCATTCCGCCGACACCGACGCATACGCTGGAACTCATCCAGCAGATGAAGCGGGAGAATTGCAGAGTGGTTCTGGTCGAGCCTTACTTCGATCTGAAAACGCCGCAATCGATTGGGCGTGAGGCGAATGCGCAGGTTGTTGTGTATTTGCCGTCGGTCGGTGGCGAGAAGCAGGTGACAACATATTTTGAGCTGTTCGACTACGATATCGGATTGCTGACCAAGGCTTTCGAGGCTACGAAATGACTCTGGCCTCAGCGGCTGAAGCCGGGTGCTTTTGCGGCACTTACGGCGCGGCTGAAGCCGCGCCCTTTCAAAACAAGGTCGAGTCAAAACAAGGTCGAGGTCGGGCTTCTCGGCAGCGGTTAGTAATAGTTCAAGTTCTTGAGCAGCTTGCTAAAGGAGAGGCATGGAAATTCTTCCTTTTTTGCTGGCGCCATTTCTAGCCAGCCTGATTCTGACCGGCATTCATGCCTACCTCGGCGTTCACGTAGTCGAGCGCGGCGTCATCTTCGTCGACCTGGCCCTGGCGCAGATCGCCGCCTTGGGCGCGACCATTGCGATCCTGATCGGAATGGATCCGCACGGAACTGGGGCGTACTGGCTGAGCCTGGCGTTTACGTTTGTGGGCGCTGCAGTGTTTGCTTTTGCCCGTACACGTCGCGGACACATTCCGCAGGAAGCGTTCATCGGCATCGCTTATGCGGTTGCGTCGGCCACGGCCATTCTTGCCATGAGCAAAGCCACCGGTGAAACCGAACATCTTAAGGACATGCTGGTGGGCAACATTCTGGCTGTCTCCATGCCTCAGGTGGCCAAGACCGCTGTGCTCTACGGCGTGATCGGCCTGTTCCACTACATTTTCCGCAAGCAGTTCCTGCTGATTTCGACCGACATCGAACAGGCGGAAGCGCGCGGTTTGAATATTCGCTTCTGGGATTTCCTGTTCTATGCCTCGTTTGGGTTCGTTGTAACTTCGTCGGTAGCGATTGCCGGAGTTCTGCTGGTGTTCTGCTATCTGATAGTGCCATCGGTGGGGGCGATGCTCTTCGCCGATCGCATCGGGCGGCGTCTGGCCATCGGTTGGACCATGGGAACGCTGGTCTCAGGGTTGGGAGTCTACTTCTCGGTTTTGCTCGACCTGCCGACCGGCGCAGCCATTGTGTGCACGTTTGGTGCGGTGCTGATTGTGATGTTCTTCGTGCACATGTTCTTTTTTCACGGGCGCGAGGGGAAAAAGATCGAAGGAGCTATACCCGCGGAGAGCCCGAAGGAAGGGGTACTGCACGGGAGACGGTGAATGCCAGGTAGTGGTGCAGTTTGACAAGGAAGCGAGCCAAACGCGCGATTATTGGGTCGCAAAGAACGCGACCCTTCGGCGCGCTTCGCTTGCTCAGGGCAGGCTCCTTCGCGCGGCTCGCCCGGATTCCTCTCTGCGCAAAGGTCGCTTGCTCGGAATGACAGGTAAACTGACCCACTACCAAGACCCGATCACGTTTGACCCTCCCCAGCGCCTGTGACACACTGCTCCAGGCAGTGTATGTGGCACCGCAGAGTCCCTAAAATCCTCCCTGTTTGCCTAGCCCTAAGGATCTTCTGTTCCTTGCTCGCAACTCCAGCGTTGGCCCAGCGTGGCTCTAGCTCCAACAGTCCTCTTCCCGATCCGCGTAACGCTGAGGATGTGCTGCATGATCCTCATAGGATGGATGTTTCCACCACCTACCGCACCGATCCCGGTACCGCTGTGTTATTGGTTACTGTGTTCGCAGAGAGTACGAAGAATCGTCTCGACTGCCAAGCCGTAGTGAAATTGCGGAAGGTGGGTGTCGAGACCGCCATCTGGCAAACCACAGACGAGAGGTCACTGGCTCCCTTCACCAATGTTGTCTTAGGAAATTACGAGATTGAAGTGAGTGCCGTCGGATATCTGAGCCTGCAAAAAGAGATGCCGATCATGGACCAGGTCCTTCCCACGCAAGTGGAGATCGTTCTGCCGCGGGATCCCGCTGCAGTAAGTCTCGAGGTGGCGGGTGCGATGCCCGGGAAGGCACGAAAAGAAACCAAGCGAGCGGTGGCAGCGCTGAAGTCGGGGAATTTGCGGGATGCCGAGAA
>Ga0137389_10002874_pt1 | contig 10546 bp, 10 predicted proteins | sample 15con2h14BmetaG_FD_104645 | JGI IMG/M metagenome (GOLD analysis project Ga0137389, IMG submission 104645) | Vadose zone soil microbial communities from Angelo Coast Range Reserve, California, USA - 15con2h1.4B metaG | ecosystem: Environmental > Terrestrial > Soil > Vadose zone > Saprolite...
GACGATAACAAACTTACCAGGCCGGCAGCTTATGTGGTGTTGCGGGTGGGAGAACTAGCTTCGGATGCGAAAGGCCAGGAGTTGATGGAGCATCTCAAGTCCCGGCTTTCTGCGTACAAGTGCCCGCAGAAGATTGAGTTCGTCCAACAGTTGCCCAAGACTGCGACAGGGAAAATTCAAAGGTATAAGCTGCGCCAGGGCGCGAGATAAATATCTTTTGTCCGGAACTTTTGTCGCGCACCCGGCGTATATATCACACAAGGAGGCTGGCTCCTTCCAGCTCCTCCTTGAGAATTCATTCGGCGGCCGCGTCTGTCTCTCCATCGGCAACCTGCCGCCAAATGAATTAAGGCTCCTTCGCAACGCAGGGTGTTCAGGAGTAGTACATGAAGCTTTTGTGTGTGCTCTTAGTGGGACTGGCGACCGCATGCGCGTGGGCAGGACTTAAAACTGAAAACAGTTTGCAGCTCCAGGTAAATCCTGGACAGGCCCTGCGGCTGGAGTTGAGTTCCGGCGACTATCGCATTGAACCCGGGGCCAATGATCAGATACTGGTAATCAGCCGTAAGAGTTCCATTCAACCTGACGAAAAGCCCCACTTCGGCGTTGATAGCAATGCCCAGGAAGCATGCGTGAAGGTCAATGCGCCGCAAAACTATTCAGCGGTAATTCAGGTACCCAGAAATTCCACTTTAAGAGTTCGCCTCAACGGCGGCAGGCTCCAGGTAAACGGCATCAGCGGAGATAAGGACATTGAATCCCATGCCGGGGCCGTGAGCATCGCCGTCGGCGCGCCGGAGAACTACGCCCGCGTGGACGCGTCCGTCAACGTCGGCCATATTCAGGCGTCGCCCTTCGGCGCATCAGAAGAAGGTTTCGTGCGATCGTTCAGTCGTGAAGGCCCCGGACGCTACCACCTGCATGCCCACGTTGATTCCGGCGACATCACCATGTTTTAACAAATTGGAGTTTTATTGAGAGCGTGAACAATCTCAATGAAGAGACAGTACACGTGTGGCACAGCCGCCCTCGCTGTGCGAAGTTGCATTCATTCCGAAAAACCGGAATGTCTGCGCGAGCGATCATTTTTGCCGTTCGCTTCACGGACGTCGGGATGACGCGGGTATTTTTGTTTTGTGAAACGCCTTGAATCTGCATGGTGACCACTGGCATTCTCGGGGTGCCTCTCCCGAAAGGTTTGTTCACACACTCATTTGGGGCTTAGAACATCCCCAGCACCTGCTCCAGCCCTTCGCTGAAGTCGCGTTCCGGCGTGATCAGGCTGACCACCAGATGACCGTCGCCGGGAAATTCGTAAAAATGGCCGGGGTGAAGATACACGCCGCTGTTCTCCAGCAACTCCAGCGCAAGATCTTCATCGGGTCTGGTGGCTGGGACCCGGAGAACTGCATACCAGCCTGCCTCCACATCCAGGCGACTGCATTCCTTCTGCTCCGCCAATTGTGAATCCAGTTCCAGCAGATTGGTCCGCACGCGAGCCATAAGCTGCTCCTGAAAACCGTGTCTTTGGGCCAGAAGTGCGGGAGCTGCAATCTGCACTGGCGCGTTCATGGAAAGAAAAGTGTCGGCGATGACCTCAAGCCGGGCCAGCGCTTCCCTCTTGGCTTGCTCGGGGCCACTCACCGCCAGCCACGCCAGTTTCATCTGCGGCAGGCCGGAGATCTTCGAAATCCCGCTCATGGTGAAAGTGAGCGCGTGCTCGTTGGTGACAAAGCTACGGACGGGAGCCCCGGCAAGATTGAAATCGAGAAATACCTCATCCGCAATGATGGCGATGTCGTGTTCCGCGCAAAGCTCGTTCAGCGTGTCACGCTCGCCTGGCTTGGTGTAATGCCCGGTCGGATTATTCGGATGAACCAGAATGACTCCCCGCGTGCGTGGCGTGATTGCCTGCCGGAGCGCGTGAAAATCAATGTGCCATCCATGGTCGTAAAAAAGAGGGTAGCGGACCAGCTTTACATCCTGAAGTTCCGCCAGGAATTCGAATAGCGGGTAACTTGGCGAAGGGACCAGAATTTCATCACCCGGGTTGCACAGCAGGCGAAACAAGAAGGAATAAGCTTCACTTGTGCTTGTTGTGAGAATGATATCGTCAGTGGAAACTTGTTCCTTCAGCGAAAGATAGTATTCGCCCACTACCATGCGCGCTGAGCGGAGACCGCGCGGGTCAGGATTGTATTTCAGGGCTGCCGGGCTGATGAATGCCTTCAGGATTGAGGCTCCGTCGGGTCGAAACCCGCATTCCGTTGGATTGGAAGCGCTCAAATCGATCAGCTTGCGCTTGCTGGCACGCAGACGCGCCAGACCTTCCGCCAGGCGGGTCGTGTTCAGGTTCCAGTTCGTGCGAGTGGAAAACATCTTGCGCGAGTAGGATACACCTCGAGGCTGAGTTGACACGCACACACTCCTGCCAATCTTTGACTCTAAATTTTGATCGTCGTTAGCGGGCGCTACCGTATTCAGTGGTATAGCTGAGTTTTATTTCGCCGCATCTGTGTTGTTCCTGCGAATAGACCATGCATCTGTCATACGGGCGAGAGTACACATGCAGACTGACGGCGCGGTGTTTGAAATCCGCTGGATTATAGACGCGGTGTACCGGATCGGCCGGATCCACGGCGCAGGGATTAGACGCGTTCATCTCAACGATGTCGGTTGGCTCAATGTCACAGCTTCCCGCTTTAATATCCTGCTGAATGACCCGATAATTTTGTACCAGGAGCTTGCCGATGGGCGCCGCCATCCAGCAATTCTGGTCCTGGTGATTATGGATGGAGCTTGCCTGGCCAATGTCCCAGCAGATTGCCAGTAGCTCAAAGAGTGGTGTTTTCTCGATCAGATTACGGGTGTAATGCTGTGTATCCCACTTCAAATAATGGGCAATGGATTCTGGCTCAACGGGATTCTCACGCAGCAAGCGATGAATGGCGGGAACATTTTGGAAATCAGTTTCCGTGCAACATAGTAATTTAGTAATGAGGTCCTGTATTTGAACGAATGACACACTTTGCTCCGGAGAATATATGGCCACACAGCAGGGTCGTAAGGCGAATTGCCTCATACACCCTGCCTATTTACTTTGCCGTGAAAAGCAAAATCGCGCAAGCCGTGAGGCCAACGCGATTCGTTCGTAAAGAAAAATCAAGCCCGGCTCCGCATTTGGAATGGGAATGCTGGAACCGGGAATTTGAATCGTTAGACCTTTTGTACAGCTTGCGCCAGGTTAGTGAGACTGCTCTTGGCGTCACCGTAAAGCATTCCCGTGACTGACTTAAAGAACAGCGGGTTCTCCAGTCCAGAGAAGCCCTTTCCCTTGCCTCGCTTGAGCACAATCACAGACTTGGCCCGATCTACTTCGATGATCGGCATGCCGGCAATCGGACTCTGGGCGTTATCGCGTGCATCCGGGTTCACCACATCATTGGCCCCGATCACGACGGCAACATCCGTAGCCCCCATCTCAGGATTGATCTGGTCCATTTCGTACAGCGACGAATACGGAACATTGGCTTCCGCCAGCAGCACGTTCATGTGTCCCGGCATTCGTCCGGCCACCGGATGGATGCCATATTTCACTGACACGCCGCGTTCTTCCAGCAAATTGCCGAGTTCCCTTACCGCATGCTGCGCCTGGGCCGTCGCCATGCCATAACCCGGCACAAAAACGACCTGGTTCGCATAAGCAAGCTGGACAGCAACATCGTCCAGCGTGACTTCGCGCATGGTGCCAGTTGCATCGCCTGTCTCCGTGCCGATCACCGCCCCGAACCCGCCAAAAAGAACGTTGGTTATGTTTCGGTTCATGGCCCTGCACATGAGGATGGAGAGAATGAAACCAGAGAAGCCGTCCAGCGTACCGGCAATAATCAGCACGTTGTTGGAGAGAACAAAGCCAGTGGCGGCAGAAGAGAGTCCGGCATAGGAATTGAGCAGCGACATCACCACAGGCATGTCAGCGGCGCCGATCGGCAGAACCAGCATCACGCCGAACACCAGAGCACATGCAATCATCACGTAGAACAGGAAAAAGAAAGCCGGATTCACCAGCCACGTGATGAAGCTCCCGATCATCGTGAGGAAAATTAACAGGTTTACGATGTGCTGACCCTTAAACATGATCGGGGTGCCGCGCATCAACTCCTGAAGTTTCGCCGCGGCAATGAGAGATCCCGTTGTCGTGATCGACCCCAGCATCACTTCAAGTCCAAGGGCGCCCATCTTGGCTCCGCCCAAACTTGAGCCGTGAATCACGAATTCGGCGATGCCTACCATGGACGCTGCCAACGCACCAAAGGCGTGAGACAGCGCGGTTCGTTGTGGCATGGCCGTCATCGGTACCATGGCCATGGGAATACCGATGGCTGATCCCAGAATCAGGCCGATGGCGATGTAGGTGTAATTGAAGAGCTCCGGATGAAAGAGCGTTCCAAATACTGCAGCAGCCATTCCAGCCGCGGCGAAAATCATTCCCCGGCGGGCGCTGTCTGGATGGCTCAATCCCTTCAAACCGAGGATGAAGAGAATGGAGGCGATGAGGTAGGTGGCTTCCAAAAAGTAGGATGGATGGCTCACTTGTGCGCCTCCAGCTTCACTACCTCTTTTTTCCTGAACATCTTCAGCATGCGATCGGTGATCAGAAATCCGCCAGTGACGTTAATCATGGCGGACGTCACCGCGGCGCAGCCGAGCACGGAAGCCAGCGTCTGATGATGATCATATTTAGAGCCTGCGATCACCAGCGAGCCGATCACCGAGATGCCGGAAATCGCGTTGGTCGCGGACATAAGAGGGGTGTGCAGCAGAGGTGGCACCCGGGAAATCAGCTGATAACCCAGAAATGCGGCCAGCATGAAAACGTAAAGAGATGCGATGAGAACGGCTGGGTTGAAGGCGATTTCCTTTGCCGAATTGCCTCCGGCAAGCATATAAATTGCGACCACGAATGCTGTAGGTTGGAACAGCAACACGTTCATTCAGCACTCTCCTTTTGTGAGTTCTAGTTTGAAGGCACTGGATGGCCCAGCGCAGCCGCTACTTTGGGATGAACGTTTCCGCCCTGAAAAGCGACGCATGCGCCCTTCAGGATTTCATCCCCAATATCAATCTTGAGATTGCCCTTGTCATTGATTAAGCCGAGGAACGTTGTAATGTTGCGCGAGTAAAGCTGGCTGGCATGGCCGGGAACAGTAGCAGGAACATTCAGCGGCCCCAGGATGGTCACTCCATTGTGGTTCACCTCTTCACCCGGTTGTGTGTAGGCACAGTTGCCACCGGTGGGCGCTGCCAGATCGATAATGATCGTTCCGGGTCGCATGCTATCCACGGCTTCTTCGGTCAGCATAAGTGGCGCTTTACGTCCGGGAACCTGAGCGGTGGTAATGATCACGTCAGACTGCGCCGCGCGCTTGGTCACTATGTCGCGACCAAGCTTCAGTGCTTCCGGACTGAGTTCCTTGGCATAGCCGCCGGCGTCCTGGGTTTCAATGCCGCCCAGGTCAACTTCCAGAAACTTGGCTCCCAGTGATTTAACGTCCTGTCCGGCTGCGGCGCGAACGTCATAGGCTTCAACCACGGCACCAAGGCGGCGGGCAGTAGCAATGGCCTGCAATCCAGCCACGCCTGCGCCCAGCACCAGAACTTTGGCCGGCGGCACTGTTCCGGCAGCCGTCATCAGCAGCGGGAACATACGTGGGAGCCGGTCAGCCGCCATGATCACAGCTTTATAGCCAGCCACTGTGGCCATGGAGGAAAGCGCGTCCATGGATTGCGCACGCGTGATACGTGGAACCAACTCCATGGCAAACGCGCTGAGCTGGCGGCCGATGATCGGTTCCAGAGCAGCCGGTTCGTCCAGCGGCTTGAGGAAGCCAACAATCACGGCGCCCGCTTTCAGATTGGCAAAATCGGCCGGCTCAGGCCGGTTCACACAGACCAGAAGGTCCGTGCCACGAAGGAGGGTTGCGCGATCCATCATAGATGCACCCACCGCTTTGTAATCATCGTCCAGATACCCTGCTCGTTCACCGGCGCCGGGTTCCACTCCAACCTCCACGCCGGTTGCGATCAACTTCTTGACCGATTCGGGTACCAGCGCGACACGGGCTTCGCCAGCCTGTTGTTCAACGGGGACTGCTATCCTCATCCGCGTCTTCCTCTCTCTGACTGAGTTTGTTGCGAAACCATTATTCCCTAAAGTCAACGATTTACGGAAGCTATACTTTGCACGTGAGCTGAATTACCTAGCTGTGACCAGCATCACACGCTTATTTTCGAGCATTCAAGCACCCGCACGCCAAGATAGAATCGCATCATTTTGTGAGACACGTTTCCTGAAAGCAGGGTTGAGCCAAAGCAGGGTTGAGCCAAAGCAGGGTTGAGCCAAAGCAGGGTTGAGCCGCGGCTACTTTGGTGTTCCCCGCATTTTGTGAAACTCGCGAGGGAGATACACCCTGTAAGCGATCATGGCGCACCGTTCCACATGAAGTGGGCAACCTGATGACTACCGCGCGACTCCCACCTTTTTTAAGGGAGTTATCTGAATGCTGAGAGATCTCTTCTCTCGTTGGCCCGTCGTCAAGCAGATTAAGAATGGTGGGAATGGAACTGGCGTGGAGGCAATGTCAGAACGCACACGTACGCTTGCTCCGCGGTCCCAGGGCGCCGATGTTGCCAGATCAATTTGTCCTTATTGCGCGGTTGGATGCGGGCAACTCATTTATCACAAAGATAACAAGCTGCTCTCTATCGAAGGCGATCCCGCATCGCCGGTTTCTCGTGGACGGCTGTGTCCCAAAGGCGCTGACAGCTTTCAGTTGCTCACACATCCCGGCCGTCAGAAGAAAGTAAAGTATCGCGCGCCATTCGCCACGGAGTGGCAGGAAATGGAACTGGAGACGGCGATGGACATGATCGCTGACCGTCTCTGGGAGTCACGCGAGCGTACTTTTGTGGAGGAACAAAACGGCCAGTCATTGATGCAGACCAAAGCGATTGGCCATCTTGGCGGCGCGACACTTGACGACGAAGAAAACTATCTAATCAAGAAACTCTTTACCGGAGGTTTGGGCATGGTTTGCATCAGCAACCAGGCCCGTATATGACATAGCTCCACGGTGCCCGGTCTGGGCACGTCTTTCGGACGCGGCGGCGCAACCACCGCGCAGCAAGACCTCCAGAATTCTGACGCAATCCTGATCATGGGATCGTCCATGGCGGAAAATCATCCCGTCGGATTCCAGTGGGTGATGGAGGCGCGGGCAAGAGGCGCAAAGATCATCCACGTTGATCCTCGATTCAACCGCACTTCGGCGATGTCTGATTATTGGCTTCCCCTGCGGGCGGGCAGCGACATTATTTTTCTTGGAGCCTTGATCAATTACACCATTGTTAACGAAAAATATTTCCGCGACTATGTAATCCCCTACACCAATGCCGCAACCATCCTGCGCGAAGACTTCAAGGACACGGAAGATCTTGGCGGATTGTTTTCCGGCTGGAACCAGGAAAAGCGACAATACGATCCCGAGACGTGGCTTTACGCCCGTACTGAACCGAAACGTGGAGCGGCCGGAGATGAGCCGGGCCATGCAGAAATAAACGGCGGTCATGGAAAAGACCGTGGCGGCGAAGCCCAGGAATTGAAAGCAGAGGAACGCGACCCCACGCTGCAAAATCCCCGCTGCGTCTTTCAGGTTCTCAAGAAGCATTTCGCCCGTTACACGCCAGAACTGGTGGAAAGTTCCTGCGGAATCCCTAAAGAGACTTTTTTAAACATTGCTGAGATATTCACCTCGGCATCCGGTCCGGAAAAAACAGCGGCCATCTGTTATGCGGTGGGCTGGACCCAGCATTCCAAGGGCGTGCAGATCATACGGGCGGCCGCGATCCTGCAATTGCTGTTGGGAAATATGGGCCGTCCCGGCGGCGGCATCCTCGCCCTCCGCGGACACGCCACCATCCAGGGCTCTACTGACATTCCCACTCTTTATGACATACTCCCAGGCTACATGCCCATGCCGACCTTTGACCAGGATTCAAAGACCCTTCAGTCGTACATCGCCAACCATGGGTGCAGTAAGGGCTGGTGGTACAACCTCGACAAATACATCACCAGCTTTCTCAAGGCGTACTACGGCGAGGCCGCCACTTCCGCCAACGAATTCGGATTTAACTTTTTACCTCGCATCACGGGCGATCATTCCGAGCTTGGCTACTGGCTTGAAATGCTGGACGGCAAGATGGAAGGCCAGTTTGTCATAGGACAAAACCCGGCTGTGGGTGCGCCGAATGCCCGGCTACAACGGACTGCTCTTTCCAGGCTGAAGTGGCTGGTCGTCCGCGATATGGTGGAGGTGGAGACAGCTTCTTTCTGGAAGGATTCGCCCGAAGTTTTACGCGGTGAGCTCGATCCGCGAACCATCGCCACTGAAGTTTTTTTCCTTCCTGCAGCAGGTCATGCGGAAAAGGCGGGCAGCTTCACCAACACACAGCGCATGGTCCAATTCCGCGAAAAGGCAGTCGAACCTCCCGGTGACAGTCGCAGCGAAACCTGGTTCATGTATCACTTGGGGCGTCGCATGAAAGACCGTGCTGCGAAAGCTCGAACGCGTCGCAATGAAGGTCTGAATGCACTCACGTGGAACTACACGCTGACAGGTGCAACGCAGGATCCCGATCCAGAAGAGATCCTGATGGAAATCAATGGCTACAGCTGGCCAGACAAGAAGCAGGTAAACGGCTATCGCGACCTCAAAGCCGATGGATCCACAGCCTGCGGTTGCTGGATCTATTCCGGCATCATGCCCTCGCGCGACGACAATAGAGCCCTTAAGCGCGAGCCCAAAGGACGTTACGGACATGGCTGGGGATACGCCTGGCCTGCGGACAGGCGCATCTTGTACAACCGGGCCTCAGCGCGACCAGATGGGCGTCCCTGGAGTGAGAAAAAAGCTCTGGTCTGGTGGGATGAGACGAAAAAGGAATGGACTGGTCATGACAATCCCGATTTCACCAAAGAGAAACCACCGAACTACAAGCCCGGCAAAGACGCCAAGGGCGATGACGCTATCGCCGGTGATCAGCCGTTCATCATGCATCCTGATGGTGTCGGTTGGATATGGGTGGCAAGTGGATTGAAAGACGGGCCACTGCCCACTCACTATGAAGCGCTGGAAAGCACCAGATTCAATCCGCTTTACCCTGATCACACTACCAATCCGCCGGCCATGAAACGTGAACGCCCGGAGAACAGGTATGCCAAAGAGGGAGGTGATGAGCGATTCCCTTACGTCCTCGGTACCTATCGACTGACTGAGCATCACACAGCGGGAGGGATGTCCGCGTTTCTCCCGCACCTGGTTGAGCTGCAACCGGAGTTGTTCGCGGAGATTTCACCTCAACTTGCCGCCGAAATCGGGGCTGTGCACGGCGAATATCTCACCCTCACAACCATGCGTGGAATTGTGGAAGTACGCGTTCTGATCACCGAACGCAATAAGCCATTAACAGTAGACGGAAAGATAGTGCATCAGATCTCAATTCCTTATCAGTTTGGCTACAAAGGGCTTGTCCCCGGTGCCGTTCCCAACGATCTACTCGCTATCTCACAGGAGCCCAATGTGCGCATTATGGAGACCAAATCACTGGTATGTAACGCTCGCCCAGGTCGCGTTCCCAAAGACCAGCGTGCGTTGATGATGTGGCATGCAGCGATTCGGGAGGCAGCATGAGTACCACCGCATTTCTCACCGATTCAACTCTATGCATTGGCTGTAAAGCCTGCGAAGTGGCATGCAAAGAGTGGAACCAGATTTCCGCAGACGGTTTTGAATTCAGCGGGTATTCCTATGACAACACCCAGGCCGTAGGACACTCCACCTGGCGGCATGTAAAGTTCGTGGAAAACCCAACCACCATTGGCGTAGGCGGAAACGCAGCCGGCCAGCTTCCCGGATGGGGATTCTCATCTGACGTTTGCAAGCATTGTGAAGTCGCGGGCTGTCTGGAAGCGTGCCCCACTGGCGCCATCGTCCGCATGGAATTCGGAGCAGTCTTTGTTCAACCCGACGTCTGTAACGGCTGTTCGTATTGTGTGGTGAGCTGTCCGTTTGGCGTAGTGGAGAAAAATGTAGACGACGGCCGGGCTTTTAAGTGCACCTTCTGTTCAGATCGTCAATCAGCAGGGTTAACCCCTGCCTGCGCCAAGGCATGTCCCACAGAGTCCATCAAGTTCGGCGAAATCAATGAGCTAAAGCAGGAAGCTCAACTAAGACTCAAGCAACTACAGGCACGCGGGGTGGACGATGCCATGATCTATGATCCCGTTGACACCAGCGTGAAAGGCATACACGCTTTCTTCCTCTTGCGTGGCGATCCGCGAAGCTACAACCTTCCCCCGCAACCCGAAGTGCCAACCACCTACTTGAAAAAGGGATGGACATCAGCTGCAGTGGCGGCGGGCGCGATGTTCGGCGCAACGCTGCTGGCATTCCTCGGAGGAAATCAAAGATGAGCCGAGTTCCCCTAC
>Ga0137389_10002876_pt1 | contig 10544 bp, 4 predicted proteins | sample 15con2h14BmetaG_FD_104645 | JGI IMG/M metagenome (GOLD analysis project Ga0137389, IMG submission 104645) | Vadose zone soil microbial communities from Angelo Coast Range Reserve, California, USA - 15con2h1.4B metaG | ecosystem: Environmental > Terrestrial > Soil > Vadose zone > Saprolite...
ACGACCGCACGGGGCCGGGCTCCACGGGAAGCGATCTCAACCCGGAACGTGTGTTGCGCCTGGCGATCGACGCCTCCGACCTGAACAGCGTCGCAACGCTCGCGCCCGGCGTCCTGGCGATCGGGGGGGGCGACTCCACGGCGACGGCGATTTCCGTTGCGGGGCAGCGACCGACCGCCAACAACGTCACGCTGGACGGGATGTCTTTCGGCTCGGGAAGCGTGCCACAAGACGCCATCCGCTCGATCCGCGTCGTCACGAACACCTACGACGTGGCCCGCGGCCAGTTCTCGGGTGGCCTGATCACGTCGACGACGCGCAGCGGCACGAATGTTCCGCAGGGCTCGGTCACCTACGCGCGGCGCGACCGCTCCCTCGCCTGGGGGGAAGTCACGTCGTCGCCCTTCGGCCAGGGCTCCACCCAGAGCCAGCTGGGCGGTGCGGTCGGCGGCCCCCTCGTGCGCGACAAGCTCTTCTTCTTTGGCGCCGTGCAAGGACGGTGGCGCGACCAGGCCCTGCCCTCCCTCGCCACCGCCGATCCGAGCACGCTGCTGCGGCTCGGCGTGAGTCCCGACTCGGTCGCGCGCTTCGTGGCCCTCGCCGGCGCAAGCGGAGTCCCGGTGTCGATCCCCGCCCGCACCGACGACCGCGCCACCAGCGACGCCGTCGGCGTGCTCCGCCTCGATTGGCAGCTCTCGGACGCCCACACGGTCACGGTCCGCCTCGACGGCCGTTGGGAATCGCAGGAGCCCTCGCGCGTGAGCCCCCTCGCCCTTCCGCTGACGGGCGGGACGCGCACGGAGCGCGGTGGCGGCGTGATGGCGTCGCTCACCTCGTACCTGGGTGAGAGCTTCATCAACGAGCTCCGCGGCTATGCCGCGCGGCAACGCCGGGAGGCAACCGCCTTCCTCGCGCTGCCCGCCGCCCGCGTGGAGGTCGCCTCTGCGTTGTCGGTCGGCGGCCAGAGCGTGGCGGCGCTCGCCTTCGGAGGCAACAGCGGGCTACCCCAACGGAGCGACAACCGCAGCGTCGAGCTTGCCGACGAGTTCTCCTGGGTGTCGGGCGGCGCGTCCCACCGACTCAAGCTTGGAGCCTACGTGACCTGGATGCGGGTGATCGAGAACCAGACGCCGAATCAGTTCGGCACCTTCGTGTTCCCGTCGCTCGCAGCCATGGCGGCGGACAGTCCGGCGACGTTCACGCGTACTCTCGCGCCCCTGGAGCAGGCGGGCACCGCGTGGACCAACGCGCTCTACCTGGGCGACACGTGGCGTGCGACCGCGGGGCTGCAGCTGACGTACGGCGTGCGCGTGGAAGCCGGCCGCTTCAGCGGCGCTCCGCCCTACAACCGCGCGGTGGATTCCCTCTTCGCCGTGCGGACAGACCGGATCCCGAGCGATGTTCACGCCTCGCCGCGCGTCGGATTCACGTGGGAGTTCGGCAGCGGGCCAGACGCCCCGTCCTCGACATACCTGCGCGGCGGGATCGGCGATTTCCGGAGCCCCACACCAACGTCGCTCTACAGTGCGGCGCTCGGCGCGTCCGGCCTCTCGAGCGCCGAGCGCGACCTCATGTGCGTCGGCACCGGCGTGCCGACGCCCGATTGGTCACTCTATCGCACCGACCCGTCCAACATCCCATCCGAGTGCGCGGATACCGTTGCTGCCGTGAGCGTCACGCCCCGTCCCAATGTGACCGCCTTCGCGCCCTCCTTCACGGCGCCCCACGCTTGGCGCGCGTCGCTCGGCGTGGTGCAGCGATTCCACGGCAATTACTGGGTGACACTCGAAGGGACCTATGCGCGCGGCGTGAGCCAGTACGGCTTCCGCGACCTCAATCTGGTGGCCACTCCGCGCTTCCTGCTTCCCGACGAAGCCGGTCGCCCCGTATACGTGCCCGCCGATTCGATCGTCCTGGCTACGGGAGCGCTGACCTCCGCGGACTCGCGCATTCATCCCGCGTTCGGAAACGTGTTGTTGATGCGCTCCGACCTCCAGTCGGACACCAGGCAGCTCAGGCTGTCGTTCGCCGGAGCCACGACCCGGGGTGCGTCGTTCCGGATGTCGTATACGCTGACGCGTTCCCGTGACCAGTCCTCGTTCGCGTGCTGCGCGGCGGCATGGGGGTTCGCGGCGCCGACCACCGCGGGCAATCCCAACACACTCGAGTGGGCGACGAGCGACTACGAGCGCCGCCATTCGTTCCTCGGCACCGTCGCCTACCCCGTCACCTCCGCACTCGAGATCACCGCCATCGGACGCCTCACTTCCGGGATGCCGTTCACTCCCCTCGTCGCGTCCGACATCAACGGCGATGGCGCCAGAAACGATCGTGCCTTCATCTTCGACCCTGCGACCACGACGGACACTGCGGTCGCCGCTGGCATGCGCGCCCTCACGGCCGCCGCGCCGGCGGCGGTCCGCGCGTGCCTGGCACGGCAGGTCGACGGGAGCGCCCGGCGCAACTCGTGTACCGGGTCGTGGCAACCTGCGCTCGATTTCCAGGTCAATTGGCGACCGGCCGGGCTCGGCCTCAAGCGGCGGCTCACGATGTCTCTGTTCACGGTGAATCTGCTGGGCGGACTCGACCAATGGGTGCACGGCGTGGCGAACCTGCGCGGTTGGGGGTACGCCGCCGCACCCGACCCGGTGCTGCTGTACGTGCGCGGCTTCGACCCGGCGACGCGGCGGTTCCGCTATGCCGTGAACGGCCGGTTCGGAGCCACGGCGAGCGCCACGAACGGCATCACCGTCCCGTTCCAGATCGCGCTCCAGGCGCGTCTGGCCATCGGCCTCGGCACGAGCAGCGAGCGGCGGCGCGGCGTCTCGAGACCGGCGCCACTGGCCGAACTTCCGGTCCTGCCGCGCAATCCCATCGCAGGCATCCTTGCGTTGCGCGACTCGCTGGGCTGCACGGCCGAACAGGCCGCCCGGCTGCGCGCCATCTCAGACTCGCTCGAGGCGCAGAACCAGACGCTGTCGGATTCGATGGATGCCGCCGTGCAGCAGGCGGGCGACCGGTCCGATCGCAGCACCTTGCTCACGCGTCTCGGACCGATGCTGGCGGCCGCGCGAACCAACCTCGAGCGGGCGCTCGCGCATGCCCGCGGGGTGCTCACATCTGACCAGTGGAGCATGCTCCCGGACGCTTTCAAGTCTCTCCAACGCGCGACAAACGACTAGGACGAGCTTGGCTCAACACACCGCGAGCCCGCTCACCTCCTCGGCCCGCCGGAGGTGGACGTGGGCGACGCGCCGCCCCCGGGCCACGAGCGCCCCAACATCGCCCCGCGCCTGCGCGCGCTCCAGCCGGCCGAAGGTCGTGCCCATTTCCGGGATGTCGGCATCCTCGGCGTCGTCCGCGGTCACGACCAGGAACAGTCCCGTGTTCGGCCCGCCCTTGTGCAGCTGGCCCGTGGAGTGGAGGTAGCGCGGGCCGAAGCCGAGCGTGGTCGCGCAGCCCAGGTCGCGGGCCCAGGCCGCACGCACGGCTTGCAGCCGGGCCGCGATGTCGGGCGTAGGCGGCAGGTAGGCGAGGATGGCGAGATAGTCCCCCGGCGGTGCGGCCCGGCGCAGGGCTTCCGGGGTGAGCGTCGCGGGTGACGCGCCCCCCCCGCCCCGGCGCGCCAGCTCGGCGCGCGTCAGGGCTTTCGCCTCCTCCACGTCGGGCTGGTCGAAGGCGTTCACACCCAGACGGGCGCACAGCTCCCAGGTACTGTACCCCCACGCCAGCAACTCGGCGCCCAATGAGAGCGGATGGGCCGAGAAGTCGCTCACGACCTGACTGTCGGGACGCGGAGCGGTTATCGGGTCATCGACCACGGGGATGACGCCGCGTCCGTCTTTCCCGGTGCTCTCCGCCACGAGCTGCTCGACCCAGTCGGAACCGCGAGCACGGCGCTCGGGTCGGTGCTGTCGAGCACAGACAAGGACGTATTCGCGAAGCTCGATGCGAGCACCGCCGGCGCGAGACTCGACCCACCCATCCCGCACACGACGGTACGGGTCAGGCCATCGCGCCGCGCCGCGTCGGCGAAGCGCACCAGCTCGTCCCACTCCGCGAGCGAGACGCGCGGCGCGGTCCTCCAGGCAGATGATCCATACGGCCGCGAAACCTAACGCCCTCGCGATGGGTCGCGCGCACCGTTAGGTTAGCGACTAGCTCGCTCGTGCCTTCCCTTACCCGGCAGACTCGCGCGCTGGTGGCGATCGCCGCCGGATCTTTTCTCGCGATCGTGCTGGCGTACCTGCTCGCCCCCGCGGATCGCAGGGCGTTCGTGGCCGGCGTGTCCTGGACGTGGGCGATGGTTTACGCCATCGCCTGTTGCGCCGTCGCCGCACGCCGCCACCCCTCACCCGACCAGCGGCGCGCCTGGGTGTGGATCGGCGCCGGATGCGTCCTGTTCCTGGCCAGCCAGCTCGTCTGGAGCTACTACGAGCTGATCCGCCGCGTGATGCGGCCCTACCCCTCGCTCGCCGACGTCGGGTTCCTGGGCGTCTACGTCTGCTTCCTCGTCGCCGTGACCAAGTTGGTCGGGGCCGCGCCGCGCCGCCGATTCGACTACGAGCTGCTCATCGACACCGTGCTCGTCACGCTCACGGCGGGTGCGCTCGCCTACGAGTTCCTCCTCAAACCGCTGTTCGACCTGGCCGGCAACGTCCCGTCGCTGCTCACGAGCATCGGGTGGTCCGTCGGAGGCATCGGCGTGCTGTGGCTGATCCTGGTGGAGTTACTGCGCCACACTCGCGTCCCCCTGGCGGCGGCGGGCGTGGTGACCGCGCTGGCGGTCCTGTGCGTCACGAACGTCGTGTACGCCACGGCCGCGATGCGGGGCACTTTCCACTCGGGCGGGGTGCTGGATCTCGGCTGGGACGCAGGCTTGCTGCTGCTCGCCGCAGCGGCCGCCGTGGCGCCGGCGGCGCCGCCGACCGCGGAGGCCGGCGCCCGCGCCATATCGGGCAACGCGGCACGCATCGCTGCGCTCGTGATCGGGCTGGCCGGCATCGGCACGGTCGCGATCAGAAACGCGTTGTCCGCGGAGCCCGACGCGGGGAGCGCCGTCCTCATCGCTCTGGCCGTCGGGATCATCGGCCTGCGATTGGTCCACTCCACACGCGCCGACCGGCGCTACGCCACGCTGCTCGAGAACGAGGTCGCCAGCCAGACCCGGTCGTTGATGGACTCGCTCGCCGCCACCGCCTCCGCGGAGCGCAATCTGCGCCTCGTCATGGATGCCGTGCCCGATGCGATCGTGGTCGTCGACCGCGAAGGACGCATCCTGGAATCGAACCGACCCACCCGGGTCATGGGCGCGCTCACCGGGCCGGCGGAAAACCGTAACATCTTCGAATTCCTGGCCGCCGACGCGGCGGCCGTGGTGCGTGAGAAGCTGGCGGCGACGTTCCACGGTGAGATCCAACGCTTCGAGATTCCCTTCTCGCGCGATGACCGAACCCACGGCGTCGCCGCCGCGCTGTACGCCCCGATCCGCGAAGGCAGCGGGATCACCAGAGTGCTGATCCTGGCGCGCGACATCACCGAGCAGAAACGCAGCGAGTCCCAGTTCCAGCAGGCGGAGAAGCTCGCTGCGATGGGGCAGCTCGTGAGCGGCGTGGCCCACGAGATCAACAACCCGGCCGCGATCATCTCCGGCTTCGCGCAGACGCTGCTGCTGGACGAGTTGAAGCCCGAGCACCGCGAGATGCTGCAGATGATGTACGACGAAGCGACGCGCATCGGACGCATCACCTCCAACCTGCTGGCGTTCGCCCGAGCCGGCAGCACGCAGCGCGCCCTCGTGGACATGAACGACATCGCGCGCCGCACGTTCGCCCTGCGATCGTATCACCTTTCGACCCTGAACATCGCCGTCTCGCTCGATCTTGACCCGAGTGAGCCGAAGATCTGGGCGGACGCCTCCGAGCTCCAGCAGGTGATCCTCAATCTGCTGATCAATGCCGAGCAGGCACTCGTGACAGTCGATGGACCGCGCACCATCGTCGTTCGTACACGCGCCGACGAAGGCGAGGCCCGACTCGAGATCGCCGACTCCGGACCGGGCATCCCGCCCGAGATCCGGAGCAAGATCTTCGACCCGTTCTTCACGACCAAGCCCGAGGGCGTCGGGACGGGGCTCGGGCTCTCCATCTGCTACGGGATCGCCCGCGAACACGGCGGCCGCATCTGGGTGGAGTCGGAGCCCGGGCAGGGCGCGCGCTTCGCGGTCACGCTGCCTCGTGACCCGCGCGAGGAATCCCGGCCCGAGCCGACGGTGCCGCCGCACGTCGCTGCCGCCGGCGGCGACCTCACGGTGCTCGTGGTGGACGACGAGATCGCGCTCCGCAACGCGCTGCTGCGCTTCCTCGCCCGGCGCGGGATCCGGGGCGAGGGAGTCTCGGATGGCGCCGAAGCCTTGCGTGTCCTGCAACAGCGCAACTTCGACGTCATCATCTCCGACGTGCGCATGCCCGGGATGAGCGGGCGGGAGTTCCTCGAGCGGCTGGGGCGGGATCGACCGGATCTCGTCCCGCGCGTCGTGCTCAGCACGGGGGATACGTTCGCGCCGGACACCGCGGCCCTGCTCAAGGAATCGGGGGTGCCGACGGTGACCAAGCCGTTCGACTTCGCGATGCTCGAGCGGCTGCTCCGGGAGGTCGCTACCCGCGCCGCGGCGGGGCGGCCCAAAGCGTCGGGATGACGACGCCCGCGGGCTCCCTCAGGGGATCCCGAGCTTTTCGCGGAGCGGGATCGGCATGATGGCCACCGCGTGCTTCGTAGGAACCGCGAGCGCGAACCCCGGAGCCTGCGGCAGGCCCGCGCGATGAATCGCGATCACCTCACCGTTCGCGTTGAACATCGGGCTCCCGGACGAGCCGCCAATGGTCATCCCGTCGAACTGGATCACATCCTCCGTGGCGCGTGAGATGATGCCGGCCGTCATCGACGTGCGAACGACAGACGAGCGCAGTCGCGCGAAGCCGGCTCCCGCCGGGTAGCCGATCAGCGCGGCCGGTTCGCCTTGACGCGCCTTGGTGCCGCTCCAGTCGACCGTGGAGACGTAAACCCCCTGGTAGCCCCGCATCTTGATGACAGCGATATCCCGCTCCTGCGAGGATGCGATCACGTCGGCGTAGCGCGCTTGCGTCTGATCGGCCATCGTGACCCAGATGGTGTCGGACCGGGCGTGCTGCGAATCAGCGACAACATGCCAGTTGGTGAGCATGTACCCGTCCGGCGTGATCGCGAACCCGGTGCCGCTGTAGTACGCCCGCCCGAAGCTCACCGTCACGAGACCCACGCCACCCTGGCTCTGCTGCGCGATGGCGGCAAAATCCGTCGCGCGGATCGCGCGAATCTTGGCATCGAGGGTCTGGGTCTGGTGCTCCGCGGTCGCGACCGCGCGCCGCAAGCTGTCGAGCGTGGCGGCTGAAGGGGCGCGCCGCTCGGCCGCGGCGAGCTCGTCGCGGAGTCGCTGCACCTCGTCTTGCGCGGCGACCCGGCGCGCTTCTCCCGCGGCCAGCTGGGCCGAGAGCGCGGCCTGGGCGCGCTCGAGCGCCGCCCGGAGCTCAGTCGTCCGGGCTTCAGCCCCCGCGAGCTGGGCGCGCAGGCTCTCGACCTCTGCGGCCGGTGCGGCGGCCACGCGGGCGGCATCGAGCTCGCGCCGCAGCCGCTCCGTTTCGGCGCGAGCCGAATCCTCGCCCGTCCGCCGCGCCTGCTCCGTCTGCTCCACCTGCGTGGAGAGGAGCCAGTACACGCCGTACACCGCGCCGGCGAGGAGCAGGACGAGCGCGATTCCGAGCGCCAGCAGCCACCCGTGCTTGCGCCGCGAGTCTCCCGTGGCGCGTGCGAGCGCGCGGGCGATCAGGCTCCTGACCGTCCGTTGCCCGGGGGCGCCGGGTCGGCGCGCCACCGGCATGTCGGGCGCCGTGCCGAGGCCCTCGACGATCAGCGTGGGGCCGTCGCGTCCCAGGGTGATCCGGTCGCCGAGCCGGACGGGGACAGGCGTCGTGACTCGCTCGTCGTTCAGGAAGGTGCCGTGCCTCGATCCGGCATCGCGCACGGCCAGCCCGCCTGAGGGGCCGACCGTGAGCTCGGCGTGGACGCGGGACACGATGTGCTCAGGCGCCTCGACCGGGCGGACCTCGCACTCGTGACCGCGCCCGATTCGGATGCGCGCGCCGCGAGCCTCGTAGTGTCGTCCGGTGGTCGCATCGAGCAGCATGACGCCGTACGCCCGCGCCTCGGGCGGCGCGGGGCGCCCCTCGCGGCCCTCGGGGATTCCCGGGCGCTCGGGGAGCGTTGGGGCGAGGCCCTCGGCCACGGCCGCCACCACGAGCTGGGGCCCTCTCTGGCCCAGGGAGATCGTGTCACCGGCGCGCAGGAGCGTGGGGGTGTCGATGCGGCGACCGTTCACGAACGTCCCGTTGCGGCTCGCCAGGTCCGTCACCAGCCACTCGCCCCCACCCTGGCGCAGCTCGGCGTGCACACCGGACACGACGCCAGCGGCCTCCCCGGTGAGCACGACGGTGCAGTCGGGGTTGCGGCCCAGCCGCGCGACCGCCTCCTGAATCTCGATAGCGCGGTGCGTCGCGGAATCGATCAGCTTCAGGTAGGGCGCGGCGCGACTCCCTTGGCGCGTCGATCGGGCACGAGGCGGCGCGGGACGGGAGAGCGCCGTACGGCCCGGCGGCGCTCGGCGCCAGCACGCCGCTGGGTGCCGGCGCGGCGATCAATCGGCACCGATATGTCCACCGTCCGCCGATCGGTCGGCTCCCGCCGATCGACCCCGGAGCGACGGTCGTCGAGCTGGCGCCGGTCGCCTCGGGTTCGGCGGTCGGGGAGCGGTTCGTAGCCCATGGCGCCTCTCGCTCGCGGCGGGGTGGGGGGCAAACTTATCGGCCCGCGAGAAGCCCGGCTAGGGTGATGCTAGCTTTGAGCACGACATGGACCCCCTCGCCCATACCCTCGTTGGCGCCGCGCTCGGCCGCGCCGTCGCAGGTCGCGATGTACCGGCCGCCGGATGGATCGGCGCGATCGCCGCGAACGCGCCGGACTGGTCCGAGCTCCTACTGAAACCGGACTTGTGGCCGCCCCACGCGGGGGGAGAATACCTGGTCTTCCATCGCGGGATCACGCACTCCCTCGTGGGTGCCGCGGTGGAGGGCGCGGTCCTGACCGGTCTAGTTGGCCTCCTGCTGCGGCTGTGGGCGCGTCGAGCGCTGGTGCCCCCACCGCCCTGGCGCTGGGTTGCCGCGTGCGTCGCCGCGACCGTCGCGAGTCACCTGTACCTCGATTGGCAGGGATCCTACGGTTTGCGACCCTTCCTGCCGTGGACCGGGCAGTGGTACTACGGCGACTGGGTTGCGATCGTCGATCCGTTCTTCTGGGTCGTGCCGCTCGTGGCGCTCGCCTGGGGCGCCCGGCGCCACTGGGCACCGGCGCTCGTGTACCTCGTCACGCTCCTTGGCGTGACGACGCTGGTGTTGTGGCGCGGCCACGACCTCGTCGTGTGGTGGGTGCGGCTGGCGATGGTCGGCTGCGCCGCTGTGAGCGTGGTGGGCTGGACCCGGCACTGGTTCGGAGTGGCGGGCCGGCGCCGGGCGGCTGCGTACGGGCTGGTGGTGCTCGCCGCGTACGCCGCCGCGAACGCCGGGGCGAGCCTCGTGGTCAAGGCGCAGATTCGCGCCGCCGCGGCACAGCGGTTCGGCCCCGACGCGCGCTGGGCGGCGCTCACCATCGTGGGGCGACCCTTCCGCTGGGAAGCGCTGTCCGCTTCGCCGGACAGCGTCGCGGGACGAGGGTGGGCCGTCGCCCGGCACCTCGACCACTCCGCGGTGCGCGCGGCGCTCATCACCTCGCAGGGCCGGGCAATCGCGCAATTCGCGCGGTTGCTTGCGGCGGCGGTGGATTCGAGCAACGGCGGCGTCCGCGTATCGCTGTGGGACGTGCGCTACCATGCACCCGGGTCGGGCGCCGACGGCTGGGCGACGGTGCAGGTCCGGGTCCGCTGACGCGGTTAGATTGGGCGGCGCGATGAGCCACCCGACCCCTCCTGCCGACCTGCTGGACGACGTCGTCCGGGCACTGGCCCCGGCGTTCCGTCTGGACCAGCGGGTGGCCGCCACCGCCGAGCGCGCCGTGTACCAGGCGTGGGACCGGGTGCTGAAACGTTCCGTCGCCTTGCACGTGCACCTGGCGCCCGACTCCCCGGGGCGCGCCTGGTTCCTGCGCGAGACGGAGACGCTGGCGGCGCTCGACCATCCGGCGATTCGCCACGTGTACGCCGCCGGCGTGGTGGGCTCGTTCGCGTACCGCACAGCGAACTGGGTGGAAGGAGAAAGCCTGGCCGAGGCGCTGCGCCGGGGGCCGCGCCCGATTCGCACGGCCCACGCGCTGGTGCGCGACCTGCTCGGCGCCGCCGAGCACGCCCACGCGCGCGGCGTGATTCTGCGTCGCATCGTCCCGCTGACGCTCATGCTCGAGCTCACCGGCCGCGCAGTGATCACGGACCTCCGCTACTGCAACTGGTGTCTCCCGAATGTGCC
>Ga0137389_10002881_pt1 | contig 10537 bp, 14 predicted proteins | sample 15con2h14BmetaG_FD_104645 | JGI IMG/M metagenome (GOLD analysis project Ga0137389, IMG submission 104645) | Vadose zone soil microbial communities from Angelo Coast Range Reserve, California, USA - 15con2h1.4B metaG | ecosystem: Environmental > Terrestrial > Soil > Vadose zone > Saprolite...
GCCAACAGAACCCCGTCAACCCCCGCCCGAACGACAGGCGTCACTACCTGTCAGCCCCCCTGTAAACGCGAAAAGATGCCCGTCACCCTACAGTCAACTGTCAGCGATGTCTTGACTGGTTCCTTGACTGGTTCCCGGGTTCGCCCGCTTGACATCTCTCTACGTCTTTCTTTAGACTTACTAAAAACTCACTTAAGGAGGTAAGCGCACGTGGCAAGTTCCAAGATGAAAATCCTCTCAGCTTTCCGCCGGACAACGAATGAGACGACGGACGATCCAGTGGAACCCGAATCCCACCAGGAGCAGCCTGAGGAACCCGAATCACATCAGGAGGAGCAATCCGCGGAGGCTCCGAGCGAGCGGCTCATGGTCATCCCGCTCGATCAACTGGAGTGCAACCCTTCCCAGCCGCGCTCAGTTGCCGATGAGGAGAAGCTCGAAGAACTCATCACAGCCATTCTCCAGGAAGGCCTGATTCAGCCGATAGCCGTCCACGCAACGTCACACAATCGTTATCAGATTGTCGCCGGACACAGACGTGTTGCCGCTTTTCAACGCCTTTACGAGCGAACCAAGGGAACGGAAAGGCAGCGGCAATACGAGGCGATCCCCGCGATCGTCAAAGCGCCATTGGATGACCTAAGAATGGCTACAACTTCCTTCATTGAGAACGACAAACGTGAAAAGCTCAACCTTGTCGACGAAGCCGCTGCGCTCACCAAAATCCGGGACTTTCTTTCCGCGCGCCTGAGTCGGGAAGCCACCGCGAAGGACGTAGCCGACGCCGTTGGAAAGAAGGATGAGCAACGCGTGGGCCGCCTGTTCCGGTTCCACGAGGCCCCCGTCGTCGTAAAGGAGGGCGTCATTGGGCAGCGCCTGGTTTCAAAGAATGACACCACGGACGGAACCCTCCTCGCCGTGGTCAAAACATCAACCAAGGGGCAAAAGACCATCGACCTCATTGCGGCGCTGGAGTTCTCCCGCCTTCACAAATACTTTGCAGCACACACGCCCGAAAGGGCGAACGAGAAAACGAAGAGGATCATCGACCGTGCACGCGAAGAGGCGTGGTCGGTGCGACGGATCCAAGGCTATATCAAGGCGATCATTTCCGGGGAAACGAACCGCCGGTCACCGCCGGCAGTATTCTCCGATGAGTCGGGGCGCCTGACGGTTTACTTGTCTCGCCTCCATACGGCTCCCCTCGACGCTCGTGCTCAGCTGCGAGTGAGACTCCAATCGATTCTTAGTGAGCTCGATCGAATGCCCGAGCCAAGCGGAGCACCCGATCCGGCTGTCCCATCCACCAACTCGGGCGCAATCAACGTTGATTAAGCTTATATGCAACCTTACCAACAAGCTTACCAAGAAGTTAATTGTGGACTTGGTAACCTTCGGGGTAACCCCGACAATAAACTTCGTGGTAAGTTTGGCTTAGCGAACTGCCGATTTCCCCTCGTAATTTCGGCTCGCCCCTGGCCCGTCAGATCCAGCGACAGACACCCAACCCCGCCCGCTGATCCCTCCCTCCCTACCACGGAGGAAGGGATCAGCGATCGGGTTAGGCCAAAAACAATCACAAATGGGGCAGGGGCGAGACAAATTTTTGTAATTCAAACTCAGATGGACAGTTCAACACAATGGACAGTGTTGTGAAGCAATGAAGATGGAAAACACCAACAAAATACCACATCAAAAACGACTTCCCGAGCAGGCGACGAGCGCTGAGGCAACGAAGGCGAATCCGACAGATAGAGACCGGCAGCTCATCGGGCTTCTAGGAGTCGTACGTTACCTTTCCACTGAGCAACTCTGCAGGTTGTTCTATGACGGGCGAAATATGCACAACATGAGAAAGCGCTTGCTTCGGCTTGCCGGAGAGGGCGCGCTCGGATTCAGGCGTGCATTCATTCGCCGTCTCTTTTATCGAACGTACGAAGGCCAACGCCGCGAGATGTGGACGCTGACAAACGCGGGCTACACCCTGTCAGCAACCGTTCTCGATACCGTCATCAAGATTCCCAAGCACGATGTCGGTGCGGCTTTTCGTGAGCACGCCATCGTGCTCAACGAGCTGTTCGTCGCCCTGGTGAGGCCACCCGGCGGCGGCTATGCGCGCGCCAGGCAAACTCAGTTTCGCTGGATTGCCTCGGATACGGTTCGACTCCCATGGAAGCAACACCTTGCACACGGAAGCACCACGCCAGATCGCCTTGTCCTGCCCGACGCTGTACTCGAAATACCAAGCGCTAAGCGACGACTGTTCCTCGAATGCGAAATGGGGACACACCCCATCGCGAGCGCGGCTCGCCCAAAGCCGGGCTCCACGATTGCGAAAGTCCAAAACTACGAGGGCTTCCTTCGCAGCTACGTCGATGCGAGGGCCACCCAAACATTTTACGCTCGCTCATACCCGGACAATTACGTTCCCGAAGTTCTCTTCCTCGTTCGCACAGCCCACCGGGCGACGACAGTCAACGAAGCCATCCGGCAATGGCAGCAGAGATTGGGGACTCAGACTTGCGTTGCGCGCGCTCTCAGCGTGGAGGCTGCTCGGGATGAGTTGCTACAGGTACTTCGCTCCCCCTCAAATCCCTCAACGGTTAGTCCCGAACGCCGCCTCTCCCTGGAAGACGTCGCGACCGTGCGCCGGTTCTATAACGGCACCGTCCTGGCGTTTAAGGAGATGAGGGCCAAGGCCAGGGCCCAAAGGGAAGCACCTCCAGCGTATCCGCCGATGGTGGAAGAGATGCAAGCCTTGGTGGAACGGCTCCACGCCGTTTCCGGCAGGTGACTCGGAGATATTGCTCATGAATCGTCATCAAGTCACAGAAGGCCCGGCTCAATCCGTCGCAATCCTCCCCCGGCTGGTCGCGGCCGTCTTCGTCGTTTTTGCAATCTGCGAGGGCAGTGTTCAGTTCGCATCGAGTGATGTTTTGAAGAACGGACCCCTTGGTCCGCTGGCTCGCATCTTGGTGCGCCCGGTTCTGCTCAAGTATTGGCCCATCCGCCTTTGGACATTGGAGCACCCCGCCCTGGTTGTCAGCGGCGTTCTCGCCTCCATGATCCTGATCATCTTCGTCGTCCGTTTCTCGCTCTTGCTCTGGCACAACGAGGTGGTCGCTCGGCTCTCAGGGACCCGACTCAAAGCGGCTAAGTTTCGCTTCCCGAACGCGAAGTTTGACTTGCTTGCAGCCATCGGCCGCCGGCCCAAAGGTTCTTCCTTCGTCGGGATGACTCCGCGGCGCCACTTGCTCTTTTGGAGTTGGCGCCCGGTTTACATCTCGCAGCGCCAAAAAAGCATGCACCGCCACGTCATCGGAAAGACTGGAAGCGGAAAGACTGCCTCCATCCTTTGGCCATCGGTGCTTCAGGACGCCTTGGACGGCAAAGGCGTCCTCGTCATGTCCGCGAAGGGCAGCGACGAAGAAATCAAAACGATGAAAGCGATTGCAACCCTGGCAGATCGAAAGCCGGCGCTCAAAGTGCTGGCGCTGCCCGCCTGGAACCAGCCTCAGCTTTTCTCGCACCACTACAACATGGTCTACGTCCGGCCACGGACGAAGAACAGTCCAGGTGGAGATCCGGCGACCACAGCCGAGAGGGTCTTTTCCGTCCTGCCTCTTGGAAACAATGAGTACTACAACACCCAAGCCCAAATCATGTTCACCAACCTGTGCAAACTCCTGCACGGGATGGTCGACGAACAGGGCAACGGCCTTCCATTTGTTCTCAAGGACATCGCTGTGTGCTTCAAAGGCCTCGGCCTTGGTTTCGATGGAGCGTGGACCAGGGCTCTCAATCACTGCCTCACTCATTCACTCGAGCAAGAGGCTGCACGAGAAATCAAGTCGCAGGCGTGGAGATTGGGCAAGGACGTTCACAAGTGCTTTTCTGGAGTTGTTGGCGCGATTGACAAGTTCCTCTCGCCCATCGTCAATGCCTACGCTCCCGACATCATCTTCGAGAACGTCCTTGAGAAGAACGAGCTCGTCTACGTCCAGCTCCCGGCCAATCTCTTCAAGACTCAAGCACCAGCACTCGGCAAAGTCGTCCTGATGGACGTACAGCAAGAGGGCAGCCTACGCCAAGTGTTTCGCACCAAGAACCAAAGGCCCTTCGCCGTCGTGGTCGACGAGTTCTACAACTTTGCGGATTTGTCGATCATCGACAGCCTCAACAAGCTGCGAGATGCGAATCTCGAATTCACGCTCGCTCATCAATCATTGGCGGACCTGGAGCTGGTTTCGAAAGAGTTCGCGACCGCCGTTTGGGACAACACTCGGACGAAAGACATCCTGAATCAGGACAATCCCGAGCTTTGCGACAAGTTGGCGAAGAGCATCGGCACTCGTCAAATCGTCGAGAAGACAGTTCGCATGCAGCAGGGCGCCCTCCTGACTTCTCTGACCACCGGAGACGCCTCCTCGAAATTGGTCGAGGCCTACAAGCTCCACCCGAACGCTATCAAGACTCTCGGCCGATGCGGCCAGGGTTACTTGTTCAACGATGAAGACCTTCGTCCTCTCTCGTACGGAATGCTGCCACCGCTTTCCTCAGATTTTCCGCTGGCCAGGAACAATCAAACAGTCGCACGCGGTCTGCGTCTCTATGAAACGATTGTCGCCACCAGTGCGGTTTGACCCGCGCTACACAAGAAGCTTCGTTCGGTCCTGCCACACAGGGGCAACCCGGGCGCGCATCCCTTTAGGGTCGCCGCGATGGTGCGAAGAAGGGACTCCAAACCGCGGCCGTGCCCTCCACTTCTGTCCGCCGCCTCCGGCTCGGCTGTCTTCATCGCGTTGCTCATTCGAGCGCTTCCGTCACTACCCCGGACGGATTTACCTACGTGACGCAGCCATCCTCTTCCTTCCAATCGCATCCCGCCTCGGCGCAAAGCGCCAATGGACTGAGGCACCCGCCCGCGCCAGGCCAAGACTGCCGGCCTGTCACGGTCGCTGCCGGCAGAAGCCTGACATCAGTCATTGGCTGCGCCGGAGGCGAGTTGCTTCAAGGGCGCCTTAGCGCCGCTCAATTGTCGAAGTGAGAGCGGCGCTCAAGCCGCCTCAAAACATGGAGGTAGAAAATGGCAGCGACCAGTAAGAAGGGAACCACATACACTCTGGCAACGTCGAACGTCGTTGACGGCAATAAGGTTTGGACCAACTGGGGCACCTTGTTCATCCGCGAAGGAGGCGATGGCGGCGTGCTTTACCTGAAGCAGGGTGAGCAGGAGGTCCAGATCGGCGTCTTCAAAAGGCAACCCCGGCCTGACGGTGCCGTCGCGTAGGCCGCGCGTCCAAGGTGAGTCGCTTGCGGAGAGGGTGGCTCTGGTGCCGCCCTCTAAGAAAGTCCGTCGTACGCGCCTATGAGCTTTTGACTGTCCTTCCCTAATCAATGTGTGGCGTTGCTCCCTGACTCCTACTGCATTGCGATCACGTCTATCTCAATCAGCGCGGCGTCGTTCGGTAACACGGCCTGGACTGTGCTCCGCGCTGGAGGGACACCCCGGAAGAACTTGGCATAGACTTCATTCATCGCCTGAAAATCGGAGATGTTCTTTAGAAACACGATCACCTTGACGGCCCGGTCCAGGCTCGTGCCCGCAGCTGTGAGCACCGCGGAAAGATTCTTTAGGGTCCTCTCGGTTTGCGCCTTCACGTCACCCTCGACCTTGTTCGTCGCCGGGTCGCGGCCGATCTGACCCGCAGCGAACACGAACCCGCCCGCCTTTATCGCTTGTGAGTAGGGTCCCGCGGCGGGGGGTGCCTCCTTTGTTGACACACCCTCCTTCGAATTGGGCGCGGCGATTAGTGCCGTAACTACTGCAAAGCGGAGCAAGTTCTGCATCTCAGTTCCCTCCTGTGCGTATTCCGGCGATCCCGATCAGTGATTCCAGCCGAAGCCGATCACCGATTCCAGGCCATGCCGATCACTCGACCGGCGGTACAGACCGGCTAGATAGGTAGCTGTACACGGCGACGCTGGCACCGGCTATTTCGCCGGCTTCTTTCCGCTCGTCAAGCTCTCCTTTTTCCGAATTGACTCACCGCCCAGTTTGATGCGGTGAGCGTTGTGGACAATGCGATCGCAGATCGCGTCTGCGATGGTGGCGTCGGCAATGGCAGCGTGCCAGTTACCGGGGTTGAGTTGGCTGGTGATGATGGTCGACGCAAGCTTGTATCGATCCTCGAGCACCTCGGCCGAGGTGCGCGTCGGCGACCCGATCCACATAGCCGCCAGTGGCGTAGACAGCGAGCGTGACTATTTGTCCGGCTCGAGGCCGGAGCCGGGCCACCTCGCCAGGGTGCTATCCTTAGTTCTTGTCAGCTCCTTCGAGCCTGGCCTCGACTTATCCGCCGGGACGCTAGCGAAACCGAAGTACTCGAGGGCGGGTTTGAGCGCTCTGATGCCGTGGAACGACTGGAAGTACGCTGCGTCTATCTCATCCGTCGCTCTGGTCAGAAGCTCGGTCGTACGCGCGCCAGAGTGCCTCTGTTTCAGAGCGGCGGACGCAGAGAATCCATGGAGCAGCCCGTCACCGATCCGGCTTCTTCTCTAGAACGAGCCAAGCCTCTCCGCAATTGGAGCACGTCACTTTCCAGCCTCCCGAGAAGGTACTTTCGGTCTGAAAGCTGCCGCCTTGGTTGTTCGGCCTCTCTTTGCAGCGACTACAGTGAGACTGAGCAGCGCGGACCGGGTACGCTTTCTCGTACGGAGGCATCCGCAGCAGTTTGAACCACTCGACGACGAGAGCCTCGGACCAGTGAACGTCCACTTCGCTTTTGCCGGGCGTCGCCAACCCTCGCCGCAGCGCAAGATAATAGATGCGCAGTTTCGCTGCGTGAGCGTGCATCCCTCGCCGGACAAATTCGCGTCCCAGCACTCCCACCATTTTCACCAGATCTGGCCGCCCCACGATCATCACCATCTGAACCGATGTTTAGTATGGGCACAAGTCGCTGTTATTCGCTGCCTCCTGCCGCTCCTCACCTCGGGCGCGAACGCCGCCTCCGACTGATGCACCCGCCCGCGCCAGTCCAAAACTGCCCTGGCCTGTCACGGTCGCTGCCGGCTTGAAGCCGAGATCAGTCGTTGGCAGCACCCGAGCTGAGTCTCTCCGAAGGCGTGCCCGCACCGCTCGAACGTCTTGCGAGAGCGGCGCTCCAGCCGCCTCAAAACACGGAGTCAGAAAATGGCAGCGAGCAATAAGAAGGGCACCACATACAACCTGGCAACGTCCAGCATCGTCGACGGCAACAAGCTTTGGACGAACGTGGGAACGTTGTTCATCCGCGAGAGCGGTGAGGGCGGAGTCCTCTATCTCAAGCAGGGCGAGACTGAGGTCCAGATAGGCGTCTTCAGAAGGCACGCGCGGCCTGACCCCGCCGGGGGCGCCGAGTAGCAACGATTCGAATCTAAAGTGAGTCGCTGATGACGAGGGCGGAGCGAACCGGCCGCCCTTTCTTCTTGTCGTGCATTGGGTCCATCAGGGTGCCCGGGCTCTTTTCGTTCTATCCGCGTGACGACTTGCCCAAGAGCAAGGCCCGCGGTAAATGGGGCACCGATTTTACTGCTCAACCTGGATGAGTCTTTCTTGAGATTGACTTAGAACCTGACAGGTGCTAGAACAGCACCGCATGGGAAAGGAAACCCCGTCCAATGCCCAAGACGCCCGCAAGAGACGACTACTTCGCCCAATCCTTCCGTTTCACCCCCGAGCAAGCCGCCACCATCAAGGAAGAGGCGAAGCGTTTGGGGAGCACTACCGCCTTCGTCCGAGAGCTGATCGACGACTACCGCACGATGTTCGGGCTCCCCCGAATTCAGGTGGACGTTTTGGAAGCCGACATGAAGAACCTGAAAATTTCCACACACCGCGAATACGTTCGGCATCTACTCGCCCTCCGGTACCAAACGCTCCTGGAGGAACGGGTAGCGGGCGCAAAGACGAGCAGGCGCTAACCGTACGGTCCGAGCAGCAGGGAGTTTGCCCGCGGATGTCCGCGTTGGTCCGCTTCCAGCTTCCCCGGCGACCGGCTCATCGATTCGTGCAGTCTCTGATTCTGTGCGCGACCGCACGTGCGATGGCCGCCGTCTACTTATTCCTCCTGGAGCGACATGGCACGACGCTCATCGCGAGAGTCAGCGTAGCATCTGACTTGATCGGGACCCTCAACGGCCGATGCATTGATCTCTGTCTTCATCCTCGAGCGCCCTACGCGTCTCTGGCCACGGTCATACTTCGGGTAACTCTCCCGTCGGGTCACGAAGCAGAATTCCACTACCACGCCGCTCTGCGGCACCTTCAAGGAGAAGGCCGAGCATGTCTCTAACCAAGGATCCCAATCATAGATTCGCTGCGAGCAGTTTTCTCAAACGCACTTCGAGAGCGCTGTGCGTTACTCTGGTGCTTATCGCCCAATCTGCCCATGCCTACGTGGGCGAAAACCTTCTCAGATGGGCATCCGACAACATCGTGCTTCCTCTTGGCTTCGTGGCGGTGATTGCGTGCGCGATCGCCGCGATCATCAAACCGGAGTTCGCTAAGACAGCCCTCTGGACGGGCTTCGCGGTTTGCGTCGTGGTTTTTCTCATCAAGTCCGGCACGGCCCTCATGGGCGCGCTCCAGTAGCGCCTGCAGAACCCATGCGAGCAGCGGTCTACCGCAACATCGAGGCGACCAGCACGGTTCTCGGCCTCGCATTTCCGACCGAGGCACTCGTGATGATGGCGTTTGGGTCGCTGGCAGTGCTGATCCTTCCTCCACTCCTTTCGGCGATCACCACGCTCGCCGCGTACGCGGCCGTCCGCCTTATCAATCGCGGGCGGGCGCCAGCTTTCGTTCAGCACTTCATCGCGTGGAAAGTCCGCCAACTCCAGGCTCGAGGACACCTGAGCGCGGCCGCGCGCGCCCGATGCCCAAAGTTTCCGTTCGGGCCCTACGAGTTCCGAGAGGCTCAGCCGAAGGAGAGCGATGAGTAGCATCCCCTTGGCTGGGCTCGTGCCGATCTGGCGCACGTTGCGCCAGGAAGCAGTGACGGCCCTCGTCACGCCAGCTCTCGACTACGTGGGTGGGCTCGAGTTGACCCCTCTTGACGTTCGATTCGCCCAGGAGGAGCACATCGTCACGCTCGGAGAGGCTCTGCGTAGCTTCGTCGGGTCGCTCGATGACGGGTGCTCTCTTCTCTTTCTCTACCGGGTTGCGTCAACTTGCCAGCAGGACGCACACGAGTACGAAATGGTCTGCGCAGAGGCGCAGCCAGCCGCTCTCAAACAGTACGTCACTTCGCGCGCTGCGTGGCTGCGTCGACAGCGCCTGCGGCGGGTGCGCCTTTACCTATTCCTCTCGTTTGAACCAACATCGGGCAGCGTGTTCACGCGCGGCCAGCTCGGAACACGACTCCTGTTTGCCGATGCGTCCAAGCTCTCCCTGGAAGAGCACCAAACACGCCTCAAAAGACTCGCCGTGCTGCGCGACCGAGTTGTCGCGCGTCTTTCCCAGTTACACATCAGCGCGCGCGAGCTTCGCCCCAAGGACTTTTGGGCGCTGCATTACCAGCTTCTCAACCCCAACCGAGCCGACGCCGCACTGTTGTCGCCGCACGTTTCATTGAGAGATTGTCTGTGGAGCCCCGAAACGATCCGCCAAGAGGGCAACCATCTCTCGGAGTACACTGAAGCCGAAGAGCTTTGCTTCGAGGATCTCGAAGAAGCGCGAGGCCACTTCCGTCAGGGAGACATCTACCGCAGGGTAGCGACACTCAAGATTCTGCCCGAAACCGGAACGGACTACTTCTCTGCCGAGCCGCTCTTGTCTCTATCCCTCCCGGGCGCATCCGCGGACCCGGAGCCATTCGCCTATACACTAGCCGTCGCTGTCAACGTGAAGGCCCAAGGCAGGGCGCGGTGGTGGCTCGACAAGCAGCATGGACTCGTCGACGCGCTCAGCCACGCCATCCCGTTTCTTCAAGGCAAGAGCGTGGCACAAGAGGAGGCAGACTTAGCCAAACAGCAGTCCATCGGCGCCTTGTTTCAAGAGCTCAATTCAATGAGCTCGAAAATTGTTTCGCTATCGGCCAGCGTCCTACTGGAAGCAAACACACTGGAAGGACTCGACGCGCAGACCGAGGCTGCGAAGGCTGCGTTCAACCTCGCGGGCAACTCCGAGTTGCTCGTCGAGGATGTCTCCCAGCTCCCCGCCTTCTTGTCCATGCTGCCTGGAAGCGGCCCGTATCAGCTTCGCAAGAAAGCCTGCACGTCCCGGAATGCAGCCGATTTCCTCCCCATTTTCGCCTCGTGGCCAGGCTGCAGTCGGGCCTCCAGTGTCATGTCCACACCCGCGGGCGACCGCTTTCGCTTCGACCTGTTCGATAAGAGCCTCGCAACTGCGCACCATGGGTTGGTCATCGCTGATACAGGCTCTGGAAAGTCCGTCAGCCTAGGGGCGCTGACGCTCGACGCCCTCGCCTCCGGGCTCGACGCCATTCTCATCGACAACGGGAACAGCTGGAAGCCGCTCACCGAGCTGGTTGGC
>Ga0137389_10002885_pt1 | contig 10535 bp, 14 predicted proteins | sample 15con2h14BmetaG_FD_104645 | JGI IMG/M metagenome (GOLD analysis project Ga0137389, IMG submission 104645) | Vadose zone soil microbial communities from Angelo Coast Range Reserve, California, USA - 15con2h1.4B metaG | ecosystem: Environmental > Terrestrial > Soil > Vadose zone > Saprolite...
CCATCAGGAATGATGTGTTACCATACAATCCGATGGAACGGGTAAAACGCCGTGTCGTGCGCTCCAAGAATGCCGCGCACCCGATTGCAGGTACCCGTGTCAAATCTGGACTCGCGGGGATCGACAGGTCAACTCCTGAAGGCCTGCGCGATTATGCCCTGCTATCGGTTGCCCTGGCCACGGGTCGCCGGGTAAGTGAGATAGCAGGATTGCGCTATAAGCACCTGCGCCGCGATGAGAATACCTGTATCATCGAGTTTGAACGCTGCAAGGGCAACAAGCACTTCACCAACCGACTGGAAGCGAAAACCACCACGGCCCTGTATACCTATCTGGAAACGGTATATCCGGGGCAGCTGCTCACCCTGTCAGGTGATGCACCGATCTGGGTGAGCTTCTCACCACGCAATCGAGGCGAGGCAATCAGCACGCGCACACTGGCGAACATCTGTGATGAAACCCTGGGTACCTCCAAATTCCATGCCACACGCCACACCTGGGCTGTGACCATGAACAAGAAAGGTGCAAAGCTTACAGATATCAGCAAGGGCCTGGGCCATAGCAACGTCAAGATCACGTCTGACTACCTCGACGAGCTGACTGGCTATGAGAATGCCTATGCCAGTCAGCTTGAAGAGGAGTTCGGTATCTAGCATCCACGGACGTGAGATGACCTTGAAGCAAAGCAAGGCCACCCGTTGGCCTTCTCAGCGCGATGTCAATAAAGTAGCGGTCAGCAGATAGATGCTGACCGCCTGTGTTCTCAACGTCGCCCGAAAGACAAGAAGAGTTGCGCCAGGGTCGTTGACGATACAATGTTTGATGAGGCAATGATAGCAGGTTGCACGCGGGCTTACCAGTATTGGTCCGCTACCATCTGCTTGATTTTCTCTCTGGCAGCCGCTCGTTCCTGAAGTTCGGATAGGGCGTCCAATTGGCTATACCCGGACGTCACAGTATCGGCAGCCAGGCTAATCACGTCGACAATATCGTCGTGTGCCCCCTTTGGGAACATAAGCAATTCGCTCTCTACGTCGGCTTCCCAGGCCACGCCCCGGCGATGAAACATCTTGCCGTTTTCGTACCAAATCGCCGCGGTACTGGCACGTGAAACCTTGTCCTTTACTGGTTTATATTCCCTGACAGGAACACCCTTTTTGAGTAGCTGCTGCGCGATTGCGAGTTGGTACGCCACGGTTTCAATTTTGGTGTAATTCAGGTGGTAACGTTGGTGAATAAGCTCAATTTGGCGTTGCTGTTCGGCAAAGTCAAACCTGCCCCGGATGAGGTCTAGCAGAAGCAAATCACGCTCCTTGGTGACTGCCCACACGGCGATCACGGTGTAGTCTGCGGTCGTTTTGCTACTGATCGCCAAATCCACGGTGCCAAAGGACCAGCAAGCCGATTTCAGGACTCCACGATTGCCTGATGGCGTCTCCAGCAGATACGCCTCATCCGTCTCTGAGAAGTAGCGCAACCATTCTTTGCGAAAGATTGCCCCGCCCGCTGGCACCGGCGATTGTTGGTAGAGACTTGCATAGGCGATCGATCCGAGGTTGCGACGTTGCTGCTCCAGGGTTGCACGAGTAAAGCGATCAGGCCACAGCAGTTCGCCTTCTTCACGCCGTGGGTCACTCCATCGCAGAGTAGGGGTAAAGCATCGCCTGGTGGGTTCAAATTCTGCTGGCAGGTTGAGATGCTCCCAGCCGCCTTGCTCGATGATGTGCCCGCTCACATCCGCCTGGTGGATGCGCTGGCCAATCACACAGATGGCGCCATCGGCACTGTTCAGCCTGGTGGAAAAGGTGGTATCGAACCAATCCAGGGCGGACTCACGCGCCGCAACTGACTCTTTTTCGTCAATGGCGTGAAGGTCATCGCCCAGCAGGACGGAGCCGCCGAATCCGGTACTTGAGCTTCCCGTGCTCACCGACATTCTATATCCGCGCCGGTCATTCTCAAAATACGATTTCGCATTTTGGTCATCACTCAGGCGAAAAGCACTTCCGTATCGAGATTGGAACCACGGCGACTGGATGAGCATGCGAGATTTCCGATTATCACGGATTGCTAACGATAAGGCGTAGGAAGCGCACAGGTAGGAGATTGACGGATTGGTGAGCCAGGACCATACGGGCCACATGACAGACACCAGGGTGCTCTTGCAGAAACGTGGCGGAACGTTGATTAAGAGCCGCTTGATCTGTCCACGTGTCACCGCTTCCAGGTGCTCACTGATGCATTGCAGGTGCCATCCATCGACAAACGGGGTAGCAGGTTCTAGCACGTGCCAGGCGTCCTTGAGGAAGGTGTGCAGCGATGGAACCTCAAACGTCGGGGCATCCGTTCCGACAACTAACCGGTCCTCAAGACGGCTCAGGCGCCGCGCGTGGGCATCAAGACGGCTCATGATGATTACTGCCACTCTGCCCAGCAACAAGGGCCTCCAACTCTGACAAACGCGCTTCGTGGTCACTCAGCCGGTGGATATCAAGGGCTTTGTCTAGAAGGATGCTCGCTGCGCGAAGACGTACGGGGTTAGGGTCAGGCTCCACCAACGCTTTGGAAAGCACCGCTATGGCGGGTTCCACCAGGCGGATGAGACGTGATAGCGACCGCTCTAGCACCTCTGTGCAGGCCTCGTGATAGGCCGCCTTGACAAGAGGCTCCTTCAGATAGCGCCGTCCGGTCTCATGACTGATTCCTAGCTCTTTGCAAGCCGCTTCAAGCGTTGGCTGTGCGAGCAACGCAGCCACAAACTTGGCATGCTTGGGGGTGAGTTGTGTGGCAGTTTGTGGCATGTTCGGCCTTTTCCTATCACGGTGTGAACGTCACCAGGCCGATGTCCTCCGGAGTGAGCTTAGCCGCATGCTGGGTGTTGGCATGGTTGGAGTATTGCGACGTAATCGTCTCACATATCCGGTGTGCGATTGACTCTGCTATAGGTTTGCCTTGCAGTGCTCGCCGAACCGCCGCTTTGGGCACCTTTGCCCGAAATGCAAGGTGATCTGCATCCTCCATCCCAAGCATGTCCATGTGTTCTTGTAGATTCACTTCCAGCCTCAACTTCCTTGCCGCAGGCCGGTACCGGGTGCGTACCGGCCTTGTACCACCAATGACGACCACACAAAAGAGCAAGCGAGAACGGTTATTGCTTATCGAGGTATACCCGCTTCAACTGCTGTGCGGCATTGCGCTTGGCACCCAGGATGCGCTTCCGTTCGTTCGGATTGGAGAGGATCATTTCCCATTCTGGCCTCGCACCCAGTGCCAGTTCTTGTGCAACGCTGTGCTGCCCAATCTTCCAGACGAGACCATGCCCGTCCGTCTCCAGGACATCACAGAAGGCCGCAAAGGCATCGAGTATATGTGTGGTCTCATCGCTAATTAGATCGTAGGCATGGACAGCCTTTTCGCGCAATTCGCCGTACTGGCCCAACGCCACATAGGTCGCCTCTTTCTCCTGAGCGAGCAGCAGATTGGCCTCGATGAAGCGCTGGGTTGCCTCGTCTAACGCTGCCTTCGCCTGATCCAGGCGACCTATGTGTGCGGCGTACGTTTCCTCACCCAGGGCCAGGAATGCCCGATTGCGGCTATCACGAATCATCCCCTCCTTGGACACCAGCTCGTCGAGAATAGATTGCTCTTGTGCGAGTTGCTCCGAGAGCGTTGCGGTCCGTTCGCTCATGGCCTTCTCGTCGGCATCCAGGTCCTTGGCATCTTTGCGGTGCCTCAAGAGCAGATCCTTGGCGTTTTTGCGCGCCTCTGCTAGCTTCGCTGTCGCCGTCTGCAAGGCGATGGTGCTTGTTGCCGCCAGGTGGGCGTCAACTTCGGCCTGGTCCAGATGCTGCTTCGTCGTGTGGGCATCTTGCTTCATCTGCATGCGCCGGTTCGCAATGGCATGCGCCCGCTGGGCCAGTTGGGATTGCTCTGCCCGCAATTCGGCAAGGTGGGCTTGTGCGTGCTGCTTCTGTTCGGCGATGCTTGCCAATTGTGCATCAGCTTCCGAAACTACAGGGGCTGAAGGTAAGTCTGTCGTCAATGGTTGTGTCGTCATCTTAAATCTCTTTCTTATTTGCGTAGGTGTGCTCTGCCATGTGGAGGTATAGATCAGGTGGATTGTCCTCCCCTTCCACATAGCCCCTTCGTTACATCCATTCTAACATTTTTCACTACTCACTGATAGTCCTCATGCGGGCTATCGTGCCCTGTAGATGCCCAGGGCACGTCAGGCACCAGCCCGACGAACTGCGGACCACATGGGTCGCTCCCCGATGGCACCGATACGAACCCGTATCGCTCATATTCGGACACGGTGCACGTCCCAGGAACGGCTCAAGTGTGATCTCACGCGAGCGGACCCCGGCTGTGATTGCATTCCCTTCCATCATCATCACCTCCCTTTGCTCACTCACCTCGTCATACTGAACGCTTGGCGATAGAGTGGTGCTGTTCTGCGCTGCTCGTCAAGATACTGCTTCATCTTGACCATGTGCTTGCAGAGTTTATCTCCTCGAAATTGTCTGCTCTTACAGTTGCACCTGCACGGCCAGCCGGTGGTGGTGCTCACCCATACGGCATAATCCTCGCCGTGGTCACCTGGCACACGGTAGACATCATAACGTTCACCACTAGCCTTGATCGCCACCTTTGCAACCAATGTGAGCACAGCCCACACCTCCTAGACGGCGATCCTCTCTGTCGCCGCATTCTCAGTAGCAAACAGTGGAACATGGATTCCTGCGGTCCGCAGAGAGTCCAGGATGTACCACCTGGTGAAGGAATCCACGTTGCCTGCCAGCAGTTCATCTATCTCGTTGCGCACATGCCGGCTTCCGTCCTTGTAGCAGGTCTGCACAAATTGGCTGAACTGTGCCCCCGTACATGCTCGCACTTGCGCCACACGTCCATCAGGCAAGCGAAACCAGGAGCACAGCGCTTCGTGATAGGAGATTCGTGGTTGGCCCGATTTGTCCATTCGCCAGTGTGTTGGCGGTTGCAATTCTGCGGCTGCCACCGCAAGTGGTACTGCTTTAATGATGCTCACATTTCCTCCTGCGTCTCTGTAGTTTTTCGTCTCGATATATTATTCATCACCCTATCAAGCAAGCGTTGTTTTGTAGGGCGTTCTATAGGGATGAGTTTACTATTCTTTCTTAGAGAACGACTGTAGCCAGCCATATTTCACGATTCGGCCATCCTGGACAAGGTTGCCGTCAGGGTCAATGGAAGCGCGGCTCTGCATAGCAAGCTCTTGTTGAAGCTGCTCTTCTGTGGCAACGTAATACTTGCCACTCTTTTTTTTGCTTGACCACGTCTATACTGATATAGCGCGTAAACGGTGGAAGAATCCCGCTTTCCCTGAGCTTATCCAGGTGGGCAAGGAACCGCCTGAGTTCCTTGCTGGACCATGTCTTCGTGCCGATTTGCGTGTCCTCTCGCTGGATTGCCGCATACTCTTGCTTCATGTGTTCCCACCCTGCATCGGAAGGTGCTTCAAAATGCGTCTCAAGTAGCGCCTTGATATAGGTAGGGCTACATCCGAAGCGTTTCGCAATCACCGCATATGCATGAGACTCTTCTGCATCCATCACGCTACCCTCGCTCTCTCTCGACGCAGTTGCAGCACTTCAGATTCGCATTCTTCCCACCTGGCTTCGACATCGATAATCCGCAGCTCGAGGCGTTGGATTTCTGCTTCCATCGCCGCCAACGGGTTGTCCGCCAGCATCCTTGCAATCGTTCGCTCTTGCGATTTGCAGCGTCGTTTCAGATCACGCAGACTTGCCCGCATATTCACCCACGTCTGCTCATCCGGAGTCGTCAGTCGCTTTCTCATACCTGCACCTCCCAGAGGTTCGCATCATAGCAATCATCAAATGATGGCTTCCTCTTGGATCGCCGACCGTGCAGAGTCCTCTCATCAAAGAGCGCTTCATAGCCTGCTGCGATCGTGGGGGATGGAACTCGCCGTCGACGCACAGAGTACGCTCGTTTCAGTTCCGCCCACACCTCGGCAGGGGTGCCACGTCGTGGGTAGCAGCGACAGCAGAGCGTCATCACCTGGACTTTCCCCGTGGTCCAGGACCAGGGGCAGCCACACGCCAGGCAAGGTTCGGATGGTTCACCGAAGAATTCAGCGAGTATCATGCCACCTCCTGATTCGCGGCAATGCTCTCCAGTTCCGCTTGCTCCTCTGTGGTCAGTATCTCCGTTCGTACTCTCGGCTTGCCATGATAATACGGTGGGCCTTCATTCCATCGGCGTTCGGTATCACATGTCTCGCAATATAATCCCTCAGGGGAAGGGTCCCATGTCCCAGTACATCCGTTCATGCTGCTACCCCCTGTCGCAAGGCTGCGCGTTGCTCTCTCAAATCGGCTGCGGGGTCAATATCCTTCACCAGGCAGTACACGCCATACATATCGAGTTTCTTAGGGAAGCTGCCATGATTGCCATAGTCACAGCAGTAGCGCTCGTCTGCATCAGGTTTGACACTTGCCGTTCGCTCACCGCGCCATACTGCCTTAAAGTAGCCGCGACTCGACCAGCCGCCGCATAAATCCGCAATATCGTCCCAGGTATGGGAGCGATTGAACTCCTCAATCAGGTCGCCTTCAAACGTGATCTTAGGCAAAGGTTTGTCCAATAATCCCCCAACCATGCTCACCTTTGTCGGTTGCTCCACTCGTGCAGGCACAAGAGACGCCTTTGTGACGCAGCGCCGCACTAACACAGCGAGACGATCCGGATCCGACCGCACACCTTTGCAGGCGTACAGATGTCCAGGGTTGGCAGGTGACATCGCCTCTACCATGCACTCTATGACCTGGTCGCCGATGCGCTGATAGAGCGGCCAGCCGATACGTCCATTATGTTTAGCACCAGTGGGATAACACTCAGGAATCTTTTCTAAGAGTGGACAAGCGGTCAGGCAATAGGCTTTTCCTGCTTCTGCATCAATCTTTTCGGAGAAGTGTGCAAGGATGTGTGCCCGATTATTTGCGCGGAGGAAACACAGTGTTGCTACGCCAGCGTGAGCCAATTGTGTTTGGATAGTGGTGCGCTGCTCATAGATATCGGGCTGCTCGTCTATGTCCCACTCAAGAAAGAAGGTGTTGCCCTGCTCATCGGCCAGTGCAGAACCATACTGAAATTCAGGATCCCCGGCGAGGTACCTGGCAATATTGACTTGGTGATCGAAAGATAAGGAAACATACTTCTGTCCTGCCTCACGCTTCCCAGTGGCAACAATCAGCTTTTGCACTGTGTTACCGATTTGCTTCTCTAACCAGGTCGTGAGCACCGATTCCCCTACCGTCATCTTGTCCGTAGGGAGCGAATCACGATTTTCCGTCTGGGGGTGCGTTATTGGATTCGTAATAGGGGGAAGTTTTGAGATTTCATCTGAACCCATCGGGTCGGTGTCAATATGACCGTGAGGGGTAATCTCAGTTCCCTCTTCTTCTGAATGTGTGGAATCCCATTCGCGCCGGTTCCGTTCCTCGATAGCCTGCTTTTCCTCTGGCGTCCTCTGTGCCTCAGCTTCGACATAGATGCGATGGTGGGCGTGTATGGGGTCTTCCTCTTCGATACTTTCCGAGGGGTCATCTTGTCCCCCCGTAGAATCCATGTCATTGACGGGTTTCCATGCCCCATCGATGATAGACCCGCAACACGTGCACTGCGTCTGTTTCCGCTCAACGATTTGGTCACTTCCACACTGCGCACACCGCTTGACGCGCTTTCCACCATGCCCCCTGGGGGCAAGTTCTATTTGTGCAGGGGATGCGAGCGGAGTGCAGTAGCCAAGGATGACGCGAGAGACGGGCAGGCCCGCCGCGTTCTCTTCATCTTCACGGCGATAGGTGTAGGCGCCTGTTTCCTTGGCGATGGTGCGTAACTCTTTGGAGAGGGTCTTATCGGAGACGCCGACCTCCTCGGCCAGCGCTGGCAAATAGACCTTCTTTTCCTCAACTTGATCGACCAGGCCCATCTTGATCTCACGCGGCGTGGTTTTTGCGATAATGCGCATGCGGGTACCGGAAAGCGTTCGATTGTCGAAAAGTTCCTGGTACCAATGGTTTTCATGTTGCAGTGAAGCGATTATCGCTTTTTGCGTTTCGCTGATCTCTTCTGACCGGGTCGCTTGCTGCTCTAATTCGTGTATGCGTTGATGGGCCTTTTGCAGGGCGATCTGTGGGGGGTTCGTCTGTTGCTGCATCGGCTTTGCGAGTGTTGCTACCATCGCTCACCTCCCACCACCACGACACTAGCTTGCTTGTCGCCTTGTATATCCCACGAATTGCGCAACGAGATGTAATCAGTAGCGAACCAGCTTAAAAATATGCCTCCTTGATAAGGAAGAACAAAACAGTTCCTAACAAGGAGGTAGACATGACTAGTATCGCCGATGTCTCGGTGTGTATCCAGACCTCTTCGGAGTCTGTTTCCTCAACACCCACTTGGTTCGGGGAGGTCGTGCTGATCATCTCCTATCTTCGCAAGCAAGGCATCCTTTCCGCCATCAGCTCACAGGTGCGCTTGGCTCGCCGCCGTTTCGGGCACTACGAGGTGATCGATTTTCTGGCGGTGCTCTTCGGCTATGCCATCAGCGGCGAACGCACGCTGGAGGCGTTCTATGAGCGGCTCTTGCCTCTTGAGCAACCCTTCATGGCCTTGTTCGGTCGAGAGAGATTGCCCTCCCGCTCAGCGCTCTCGCGCTTTCTTGCGAGCTTGACCCCTGCTGCCACCGAAGCCTTGCGCACGCTCTTTCTCGCCGATCTGCTCGCACGCCCGCTGAACAAAGAGCAACACACAGGCAACCTTGTTGATCGAACAGGCCATGAACGTGTGGTCTTTGACATTGATGGGACGCGGGAAGCCGCCCGGCAACGTGCCTTGCCGGAGGCAGAGGAGTTGCCTTCACCACAGCGTCGCCTGAACAAGGTCTGTGCTCCAGGCTATACAGGGCGCAAGCGCGGGGAGGTCGTCCGTACTCGCACCGTTGTCTGAGCCTCGCCCATAGTTACCAATGGCTCGGCAGTTTCGGCAACAAAGGTAATGGACTCTACCGGGAGGAACTGCGCCGGGCACGAACCGCTATCGGGAGCTATCTGGAGGCACACCATCTTTCGTCTTCGTGCGCTCTGCTGCGGTTGGATGGGCAATATGGGACGGGGGCTGTCATCGCCGATCTGGCAGACTTCCCATTCGTAATGCGCGGCAAAGATTACACCGTGCTGGATCGGCCAGAGATCCAGAGCCGTTTACATCTGCCTGCCGACCAGCAGTTCCGCCGCTCAGGAAGTAGCCTGGTGCGGCAGCTCTACGACTGCCCCGATGTACCAGTAGGGCCAGAGGGCGTGCGCTGCCGCGTCGTGGTGGCCACCCACCCTGCTACTGAGAAAAAGAGCCGCATCGGTTCCACCCACAAGGGCATTGTCTACGAACTCTTTTTCACTCGTCTCCCGCAAGACGCGTTCACTGCCTCCGATGTGGTAGCCCTCTACCTGCATCGTGGGGCCTTTGAACCGGTGCTTGCCGATGAAGATCAGGAGCAAGACCCTGATCGGTGGTGTTCTCATGCGCCTGCTGGGCAAGAAGCCTGGCAAATTGTCTCGCAATGGGTCTGGAACCTCCGCCTGGAACTGGGTCATATGCTTGAGCCAACTCCGATGCGCACGACCGAGTTTGCTCCCGCCGTCACAGAGACTACGGCAGAGCAGGTGCCTGTGCAGGGCTATGGTACCCCTGCGGTCGCCTTGCCCTGGAAAGCGGGTCGTTTCTCCGGGCAGGATTTTGCCCTCCAGCCCGACGGAGTGTTGCACTGTCCAGCTGACAAGACGTTGCGTCCAACCGAGCAGCGTCGCGAAGCTGATGGCAGTCTGCGTGTGCTCTACAGTGCCAGGATACTCGATTGTCGCGGTTGCCCAAAGCGTTTGCAGTGTCAGTGGAACGGGGAAGCAACCACGAAGCCTCGTCGGATCAGTGTCCTGCTCCATCCTCTCCACGTTGGTCCCGCGCCGCTGCTCTGGCGAGATTGGAGTCGGAGAGAGCACCGACGCGCCTGTATGCAACTCGTGCGACACCAACACATCGAGGTGAGCCTGCCGCCCCCAGCCGCAGCTTCGCCAGGCAAAGCGGAAGTGATCTTTTCCCGTGCGCAGCGCGCTCACTCTCGCCTCTCGTGGGCAGAGCGGCTCGCTCGCAACCCACGAGTCCCAACGGCGAGCCAGGTGACGATCAGACTCTTCGGCGTTCCAGAAGGTTTTGCCACCTCGCTCGGTTTGGCGACGGTTTAACACCGCCTTGACAGCCATTGGGTTCCTTCTTCTCGGACAAGTTTGCTTCTCTGAGCGGAGCCTCGTGGCCTTTTTTCCTGGCGGTTCCTCAATTCTTCCTCTCTTCTGCCTTTTTTGCTCTCCATCCCGCTGGTTCTGCCATCTCTCACGGACTCAACGTCCGGTTCTGAACAACTTTCGCTCATCAGATCAGGAGTAGCTCTTCAACAACCTCGTTGCGCAATTCGTGGG
>Ga0137389_10002892_pt1 | contig 10518 bp, 9 predicted proteins | sample 15con2h14BmetaG_FD_104645 | JGI IMG/M metagenome (GOLD analysis project Ga0137389, IMG submission 104645) | Vadose zone soil microbial communities from Angelo Coast Range Reserve, California, USA - 15con2h1.4B metaG | ecosystem: Environmental > Terrestrial > Soil > Vadose zone > Saprolite...
AATTTCCGTTTCTCTCGCCTTGATCTCTTCGAGCAGCGCCGCGGGGGAAGCGCCCGCTTCCACGCGCGCCGTCACGCATCCCAGCGCCGTCCGCGGACACTTCTTCATCAAGCCCACATCGATCGTTATCTGCATAGGAAGTTTATCTCACGCGTGAATGAGAGGTGGTCGGTCTCCAGTGGGTTTCAGCCGCGCCGTGAAGTGTCTCAAAAACTTTGCTTGGTGAGTGATTTCGTAGCCGCGGATCTGCTCGCGTTTGCGCCAAACGTCCAGAATCACTTCCACGACGTACTCGATGTGGCTCTGCGTGTATGCGCGCCGCGGAATCGCCAGCCGCACCAGATCCATTTTCGCGTGCTCGCCGAACATCAGCGTTCCGATCTCCACGGAGCGAATCCCGCCTTCCAGGTAAAGCTCGTTCGCCAGCGCCACGCCCGGAAACTGCGCCGGCGGAACGTGCGGCAGGAATGCACGCGCATCGATATAGATTGCGTGTCCGCCCGGCGGCTGCACGATCGGCACGCCTTCGCTCGCGATGTGATTACCGAGAAACGCGGTGGAAGTGATCCGGTATTTCAGATATTCCTCCTCCAGCACCTCGTTCAATCCGACGGCAATCGCCTCCAGGTCGCGTCCCGCCAGTCCGCCGTAGGTCGGGAAGCCTTCGGTCAGAATCAGCAAATCTTTCTGCTGCTGCGCCAGCGTATCGTCGTTGGTGCAAAGGAATCCGCCGATGTTTGCCATCCCGTCCTTCTTCGCGGACATGGTGCAGCCGTCGGCGTGCGAAAACATCTCCCGAGCAATCTCGCGCGGAGTTTTTTTCGCGTAGCCCGGCTCGCGCAGTTTAATAAAGTACGCATTTTCCGCGAAGCGGCACGCATCGATGTACAACGGAATCCCATGCTTCTTGCAGATTTCTTTCACCGCGCGGATATTTTCCATCGAAACCGGCTGGCCGCCTCCGGAATTATTGGTCACCGTCAGCATCACCAGCGGAATTTTCTTCGCACCTTCGCGTTCGATCGCTTCCGCCAGCCTCCCCGTGTCCATGTTCCCCTTAAAAGGATGCACGCGCGCGGGCTCCTTTGCCTCCGGGACGGGCAGGTCCAGTGCCTGCGCTCCGACAAATTCGCAGTTCGCGCGGGTGGTGTCGAAATGCGTGTTGTTCGGGACGACGTCCCCTTTCTTGCACATGACGCTGAACAAAATCCGTTCCGCGGCGCGGCCCTGGTGCGTGGGAATCACATGACGGAAACCGAAGATGCCCTGCACGGAATCGCGAAATCGCGCGAAGCTCGGCGAACCAGCATAAGATTCGTCGCCGCGCATCACCGCCGCCCACTGTTCGGTGGACATCGCCGCGGTCCCCGAATCCGTCAGCAAGTCAATCAGAATCGCTTCGGAAGCCACCAGAAAAAGATTGTACCCCGCGGCCTCCATGAGTTTTTGGCGTTCTTCCCGCGTGGTGCGGCGGATCGCCTCGATGCTCTTGATCCGGAACGGCTCGATGATCGTCTTGATCGGCATGCTCTTCTGCGGCTTTCCCCCGGACACACTAACACACTGCCCGATCTATCGCCGGGGGCATCATTCGCAGGATGGGGCGGTCGCTGCTCCGCTCTGACCTGGCACTCGTGCTAAACTTTATGCATTCTAGGCCCGTAGCTCAGTTGGTTAGAGCGCTACCTTGACACGGTAGAGGTCTGGGGTTCGAGTCCCCACGGGCCTACCATTAAAAACAAATGCTTTACGCGGATTCCCGAGAAACACAGCGGGGTGCAAAAGGACACACTCTTGCGCCCCATCTGTGTCCTCTTCCCTGAGACTCCCACGTGGTCGACTGAGTTAGGTCACGTTCTCCGCCGAGTCGGAAACGGGTGAGCTGGTCAACCCTGGAGGAAACATCAGCGACACCACCGCCGCTTGCGCAGCGTGCTTGGCGGGCGTAATCGCCTGAGCATAGATGTCCAACGTGGATCGCAGAGACGAATGCCTCATCAGCTCTTGCATCACCTTGAACTCCGTGCCGACGCTCCTCAAAAGCGTCGCGTACGTCCGACGAAAAGTATGCCATCCAATGCGTTTTTCAATTCCCTGGCACTTCGCCGCCGTCCGAATATACCTGCGTAAGATCGCGTGTCCCCAGCACGGTTTTCGGCCCCGATATCGCCTGCTAGGGAAGACCCAATCTTCAGACTTTCGATTGGCGGAGCGTTCCCGCCACTGCGCCAAGGTCTCCGCCAGAAGGGGATGGAGAGGAACCGGTTTTTGAGACGATTCGGTTTTGCACAGGCCAACGACTCCGTAGACTACGGAGCGAGTCACGTTCATGAACCCTCCGGCAAAATCAATGTCGCCCCATTTCAAACCGAACAACTCGCTCTGTCGCAAGCCAGTGGATGCTGCAAGCAGGACTAAGGTCCGCTCGCGAAGGCCAAGACCCTCCAGCAGCGTTCTGATTTCTACTGGCGTAAGCAGCGTGGGCGCGGTTTTTCGCTTGGCGCTTTGCCGAACAAGGTGGATCGGGTTGCGGTCAAACAGCTCATACCTGCAGGCGTGATTGAAGAGAACAGACATCAAGTTTCGGATCTTCGCGCAGCTGCTCTTGGCCAGCGGCAAACGATGAAGCCAAGACTCGACTTCCACCGTTCTGATTTGGAAAAGCTCATGTTCTCCCCAATGAGGAACAATCCATCGCTTCAGATAGGCATGATAGGACCTTTTAGTCGCATAACTGCGCCAAGTATTGTCGCGCGTCAGTTCGCGTTGCTCGAAATGATCGCAGAGTTGAGCGACAGTCATTGCGTTAGAACGTATTCTCCGATCGCTCGAATTGATTTCCGAGACTAGGCCAACAACCGCGCGGCGGGCAGCATCTTCAGAGGGATATTGCTCCACCGTTCCGATAACTCTCTTACGGTAGACTCGTCTGCCTTCCGGACCCCTTTCCGACCACCGAAACTGCCAGACATCCGGACCCTGTTTGCGATTCTTTCTGATCAAACTTCCACGTTGCATTTTGTCCTCCTGCACCGCGGATGCAGTGCAGAAGGAATGGTGGCTCCTCAACGACCGCGGACAAGCGCACGCGGAAGATTCGGGTCGTTCCTTGGTGGCATGGCGACCAGATAATTGCTTTGCAGCGGAAGTAACGATGTCCTGAAGGGCAAAGGCAACTCGAAATGGGGGTTTGGAGGAACGGCGAAAGTCAGGCCAGGCGTAGACAACCTGCGCGAAGATTCCCTCGCTTTCTTCGCGGTGTGGGCACAGAGGCATCTGCGGACCTCTGCTTGCGTCGGGCCAGTGCACACGCTGCCTCTGCGGCTTGTCACATTTTGGCGATGTCAAACGTTTAACCAGTAGAGACCAGGAGGCTGGCTTTGCTTCAGGATGTGGTAGAAGGGTTTGCTGCAACGAGGCCGAAGACCCGGGAGCCCAATGTGACCGGCAGGGGTTCCACGCGCGAACACTTCGAAGATCTCTTCCTGGCGCATTACGCCCGCATCGTCGCTATTCTTCGACGCATGCTCGGGGACCATGCCCGAGCCGAGGATTTGGCTAACGAGGTTTTTCTGAAGCTCTATCGCCGGCCATTGGCACAGGATTCCGGTGGCAATGTGCCCGGCTGGCTTTACCGAACCGCGACGAACCTCGGTATTGACGCCCTGCGCTCCTTGGCTCGGAGAAACCGCTACGAACAGGAAGCGGCCCGAGCTGAAAACAAGAACCAAATTGCTGAAAATGCCTTCGATCAGGCTTTGAGAACGGAAAGACAGCAGCGGGTCCGCACAGTGCTCGCAGAGCTGAAACCAGCCCAGGCGCAACTGTTGCTCTTGCGGGCATTCGGCCACACCTACAAGGAGTTGGCAGACTCGTTGGCCATTGAGCCCGGTTCGGTGGGAACACTCCTGGTTCGCGCAGAGGGAGCATTCGAGCAACGTTATCGGGAACTTTATGGTCGAGAGGAGGGTCTATGAATTGTGTTTCGGAAAGTCTGTTGCGTGCTTATCACGATGGTGAATTGGATCCGCTCGAGCGTCCGGAAATCGAGAAGCACCTCGCGATTTGTGCGCAGTGCGGGAATCGTCTTCAGGAAATGGTCGCCGTGTCCGGACGTGTGCAGAGACATCTTCTCTCGCTCGACGTTTCCACTTCCGTAATGAGTGTCGATCCTCAGATTGCCCTTTCGCTTTTCAAAACACGGCACGGTGCCGGGGAAGAACATGTCCCTTTTGTCGCGCGTCTCTTCGCCAGGCGCTGGCGCCCGGTTTGGGTCACCGCGGTCGCCACTGGGTTCGTTCTCTGCAGCCTGGCGTTCCCCTCCGGACGTAGCTTGGCTCAGCGGTTTCTCGCTACCTTGCGGATAGAGAGAGTGCAGCCCGTGCGCTTGGATTTTTCATCCCTTGACGGCAATCGCCCGTTGCAGCAAATGCTCAGTCAGATGGTCTCGGACAAAGTTGTGGTCACGGTGGATGAAAAACCTCAACATTTCGCGACTGCGGCAGACGCAAGCCAGCTAGCCGGGTTCCAAGTACGCCTCCTTGGTGCACGCGCGGACGCGCCCTCATTCACCGTTGAGGGGGAACACTCCTTCCACATGACGATTGACCGTGCGCGGCTACAGGACATCTTCGACCAATCCGGCCGCCCGGACCTCCTCCTGCCCGCAACGTTGGACGGCGCAATGGTTTCTATCCAGATTCCACGTTCCGTTCGGTTGGAATATGGCGATTGTCCGCATGGTGTCGTAGAAGAAGACCAGCAGCGCGAATCAACTAGATGGAGCAATTGCTTGGCTATGCAAGAAGCTCCGAGCCCGCTCGTCAACCTCCCGTCCGATCTCAACATCCAGCAACTCGCTGAAATCGGTTTTCAGCTTGCAGGAATGAGCGCCACTCAGGCCCGAGAGCTCTGCCAAACCATCGATTGGAAATCGACACTCGTTCTCCCGATTCCGCGCTTCGTAGGCTCTTACAGTCTGGTAGAAGTGAACGGCGCGCAAGGCACGCTCATCAAGGATTCCGGCCGTAGGCCTGGCTATGTATTGATTTGGGTGAAGAATGGCATCATCTATTGTCTCGCCGGTCGGGGGGACTCCAGCAAAGCGGTGACGCTGGCGAATTCACTCGACTGACGCCGGAGGAGCACCTGGATCAAGCGGGCAGCCTCGCCATTCAAACGCTGGACTTGCGCAAGGTGTTTGGAACTAAGATTGCCGTAAGCAATCTTTCTCTGGCGGTGCGCCGTGGTGAAGTCTTCGGATTCCTTGGCCCGAACGGCGCCGGGAAAAGCACTTCCATTAAGATACTACTGGGACTCGTGAAACCCAGCAGCGGTCAAGCTTTCGTTCTCGGAGTGCCCTCGGACGATGTAGACGTCCGCGGGAAAATCGGCTTTCTGCCGGAGGATTTTCGTTTCTACACTTGGCTGACCGCATCCGAACTCCTGAAACTCCACGGACGGCTCTGCGGAATGGCTGCGGCGCGGCTCCGCGAACGTGTTCCTGCTCTTCTCGATCTGGTGGGGTTGACTCCTCATCGAGAAAAGCGCCTGCGCGATTTTTCCAAAGGCATGCTCCAGCGCATCGGATTGGCTCAAGCCTTGATTCACGAGCCGGAGCTGATCTTTCTCGACGAGCCGACATCGGGCCTCGATCCCATGGGCCGCCGGCTCGTCCGCGACGTGATTCGCGTCCAGCGTGACCGCGGAGCTACAGTCTTTTTGAATTCCCACATCCTAAGCGAAATTGAAATCACTTGCGACCGAGTAGTCTTCATCAAGGAAGGTGAGGTTGTTGCCAGCCGCGACCTGCGAGCGTTTCCCGACGGTGAAGTCCACCTCATCGCCCGGGCGCGCAACCTTACCGCGGAAGCAGTTGCGGGGCTGTCCCAATGGAGCACGTCCGCACGGCTTGACGGCGAGCGCCTAACCCTTGCTACTCACTCGACCTCGGTTCTTCCCGACATTCTCCGCTATCTGGTCGCATCGGGATGCGACGTCTTTGAATTCACGCCCGAGCGGCTCTCGCTGGAAGATCTCTTCCTCAAAATCATGGGTGAGGATCGGGGACTTTGATGGGCGCCTGGATCATGGCAGGTGTTACTTTCCGCGAGGCGGCACGAAGGAAGATCCTTTGGACGGCGCTCCTGGCAGGCTCAACGTTTCTTGCGCTTTTCGGCACCGGGATGCATTTTCAGATCAAAGACCTCACGCGTCAGTCTTTGCCGCCTTTCGTTCGTTATCAACTGGAAGCTGCCATGCTGCAGGTCGGGTTCTACGCCGTTGATCTGCTGGCCGTAGTCATGACGATCCTAACTTCCGTGGATACACTCTCGGGTGAGATGGCTTCCGGCACGATCCAGGCCATCGCTACAAAGCCGATCTCTCGTTGGGAGGTCTTGATGGGTAAGTGGTTGGGTTTCGCTGGCATGGTCGCTGCATATGTGGCCGCCATGGTCGGCGGCGTCGCGGCGGTGGGGTACTTCGTCGGGGGCGTGCTTCCGCACCATATCCTCAGCGGCGCACTTCTGGTTTTCTTGGAATGCTTACTGCTTCTGACGGTCACCTTCGCATGTGGTACGCGGTTTTCTACACTCACGAACGGCGTCATGGTCCTGGGCCTTCACGGAGTGGCCTTCCTTGGCGGCTGGATCGAACAGATCGGCGCCATGACCGGCAGCCCGCGTCTTGTCACCGTCGGCGTTGTGTCTAGCCTCATCATGCCCAGCGAATCCGTTTGGCGACGGGCTTCTTTCGAAATGCAGTCCTCCTTCACTCGGGCTCTCCAATTCAGTCCGTTTTCGAATGCTTCCGCGCCGAGCGCTGCAATGGTGGGTTACGCTATCGTCTATTTGTTCGTAGCGCTGATCGTCGCCATCTATCATTTCCAGCAGCGGGACCTGTAAAACGCGCTATGCGTGGAAGTGCCCTTGGCCTGTGCGAGATTCTCATTGCACCGAAGCGTTCTCGACATTACCTGCAGCAAGCCAGGGCGTTTACAAATCCGACTGTCCACTTGCGCGCTTAGTCGGCTTGTCAGACAAGTGCGCTGCGGGCCAGAAAAACGGGGTTCGAGGAGATCGAAGCGCGCCGGCATCCGTTTCGCCCGCATTTCCTCGAGCCGGACTTGTGGACCGAGAGGAGAAACGTCGCCTTCGGTTATAGCGAAGTTCCACCAAACCCCAAGCCCCACAATTCCTTAAGTGAACAGTATTGAGGGGTAGAGAGAATCTACAGCCTCCGAATCATTTCACTGCCTGCAGATGTGTAGCGTTTTACGGTAACTGAAACGCAACTCATTACCATCAACATGTCATGTGCTCGACAGTGGTCGTTAGACTGGGAGCATGAATTTTGCACCACTCTCGGATATACGCCTCAACGTGCTTTTGCTTCCGCTTGTTTTTCTGGCTCTTCTGCTTCAAGTCTATCCATCAACGTTGTTGGCGGCGAAGAATGCTTCCGGGTGGTTTACGCCACACTGCGACGGGGCCTCCTTTTATTTGTCCAATGTTGATGGCCTACCTTCTGAGCAGAAACTCAATTTGAATATGCGCCATTACGCTCTTCCTTGGTGGAATTACCGCCCGCAAGAGGTTTGGGAAGACGTGCATGCGGAACGATGTCTATCCTCAAGAAAATGTGAAGCGGCCACCCACGCAAGAATCTGGCTGGATAAAGGGGACCCAAACGACAAACGTGTTTCAGGAAAATACGCTGTGGAATTCGGCGGACAGCATCTTGAAGGGCGATTCCTCGTTAAATATCGAAAGGAAAAGACCGCTTGGATTTGCGAATGATTAGCATCCTACAAATTCACCCAGGAACCTTCGCCCTGAATTATCCGGCCTGCTGCTGATGCCCGCGATTGCGAGAGCGATGTCCCTCTGCGCCGCCAGCTCGCGGGCATCAATTGGTTGGGCGTATTTCTCCAATGCCGAAAGATATAGTACGGCAACCTACACGCGAATCTCTGCGTCGAATAGCCGCACATTTCGTTCCCGGATTTCCAACCCACAAGCCAACCCACAAAAAGTGTGTCTTGCACGACTTCCGCGTATTTTGGCAGTCCCCGCGGTCTTGTAAGTTATTGTAAAACCTATCCTTGCCTTGACACGGTAGAGGTCTGGGGTTCGAGTCCCCACGGGCCTACCATCGTTTTCAATACTTTAGAGAGTTTTCTTCGGAATCCGAGAGAAACTTCACCTGTAATTCTTCACCTGTAAAGTGGTCGTCCTGCGTCCGGTTACTTGTGATCGCGAGCGCGATGTCCTTCTGGGCAACCTCGGGAGCGATTCCCGGTTTTCAGCGTGAATACCCCCGCCGACGACCCGAGGATCTCGGAGTCCCTCTGAAGGCTAGAGAGCCACCACTCAGATGCGGGCGCGGGGCGTCTTTGTTAGTTCCGGCGGGTGATCAATTTGACAGCATAACTACGCGAGGATAGGCTTCACCGGCAGCGATCGATTCCTCCAGAGGATTTGCCAGGAGACGACCATGGCCATCCGAGCGGCAATTCTTTTTGCCGTGGCTCTCACCGCTCTTCGTTGCTCTGTGCCCCTCTGCGCCGGAGGTTCGCCCGAGACGAACGGGCTCCCGCAGGAGGATAGGACAGCCAAACTTGCGGTAGAACATCCTGCGCAAGACAAGATGCCCGATGCCGCGGCGGGCAAGAAGCTGTTCGAACTGCACTGCGCAGTGTGCCATGGAATCGAAGGAAAGGGCGGAGGGCGAGGACCCAATCTGAACCGGGTTCATCTGGAGCACGCGCCGGACGATGCGGCGTTGAAATCCTTGATTGAGAACGGCATACCTCCGGAGATGCCGGAAGCCTGGTATTTGGCCGAAAAGGATGTGAAGAACGTGGTTGCTTATGTTCGCTCGCTCGGCACGATTCCGGCGGAGCCTGTCCCCGGAGACGCGACGCGAGGAGCGCGCGTTTACGGCAAGGGCGGCTGCGCCAACTGCCACATCGTCGCGGGGGAGGGCAGGGGCTTCGGGCCGGAACTGACGGAAGTGGGCGCGCGGCGCAGCGTGGAGTATCTTCGGCAGTGCCTGGTCAAGCCATCGGCGCATCTACCTGAGGGATTCTTGTGGGTGGAGGCAACGCCGGCGTCAGGCGAGACCTTGCGTGGAATCCGCGTGAACGAGGACACTTTCTCGATCCAGATCAAGGACAGCTCGGGTGGGTTTCACAGCTTACGTAAGCAGGAGTTGAAAGAATTGCACAAACTGCGCGGCGAAACTCCCATGCCGTCTTACGAGCAGATTTTCAGCATGGCGGAACTCCAGGACCTGGTCGCGTATCTGGCCTCACTGCGGGGGAAACCATGAAACGGATAGGCGTTCTCCTTTTGCTTACCGCACCTGCGTTTGGGCAAGTGCCTTACGAACGCATTGTGAATGCGGATAAAGAGCCGGGTAACTGGCTGACGTACTCGCGAAATTACCAGGGACACCGGTATTCGCCGCTCGCGGAGATCACGACGGCGAACGTAAGCGGCCTGAAAGTCAAATGGGCCCTTCAATTCAGCTCCGGGCCGCGCGAAGTCTCCCCGATCGCCGTGGATGGGATTCTGTACGTGACGGGACCGAATGTGGCCTCGGCGCTGGATGCACGCACGGGGCGCACGCTCTGGGTTTGGAGGCGCCCGATCCCTGCGGATTATCGAAACATCGGCTTCCCGCGCACGAGCAGAGGTCCGGCGGTGCTCGACGACAAGCTTTTCGTGGCGACACTGGATTGTTACTTGGTGGCGCTCGATTTGAAAAGCGGCATCGAGCGCTGGGCAACCAAGGTGGCGGATTACAAGTCCGGTTACAGCATGACGATGGCGCCGCTGGCAATCGCGGGCAAGGTCGTGGTCGGCATCAGCGGAGGGGAGACGGGAATACGTGGGTTTGTTGACGCCTATGACGCAGAGACGGGCAAACAAGCGTGGCGTTTCTGGACGATTCCGGGTCCCGGCGAAGCGGGGCACGAGACGTGGAGCGGTGAGAGTTGGAAGACGGGCGGCGGGGCGACGTGGGTGACGGGATCGTATGACCCCGACCTGAAGCTCGTCTATTGGGGAGTGGGAAATCCTGGTCCGGATTGGAACGGAGACGTCCGGCCCGGAGACAACCTGTTCACCTGCTCGTTGGTTGCTCTGGACGGAGACACGGGGCGACTCCGCTGGTACTTTCAATTTACGCCGCACGATACGCACGATTGGGACGCGACGCATGTCCCGGTGCTGTTTAACGGGGAGATCGGCGGCCGCCAGCGCAAGCTGGTGACGATTGCCAATCGGAATGCGTTTTACTACGTTTTGGATCGCAGCACGGGTGAATTCCTTGTCGGGCGGGCCTACGCAAAACAGACATGGGCGCACGGGCTGGACGCTAAGGGCCGGCCCATCCGGGCGCCCGATTCCGAACCGACGGAGAAGGGTGCGCTGATTTGGCCGAACCTGAACGGAGCGACGATTTGGTTCAGCCCTTCGTACAATCCGCAGACGGATTTGCTTTACGTTGCGG
>Ga0137389_10002893_pt1 | contig 10518 bp, 10 predicted proteins | sample 15con2h14BmetaG_FD_104645 | JGI IMG/M metagenome (GOLD analysis project Ga0137389, IMG submission 104645) | Vadose zone soil microbial communities from Angelo Coast Range Reserve, California, USA - 15con2h1.4B metaG | ecosystem: Environmental > Terrestrial > Soil > Vadose zone > Saprolite...
ACGCCTGACGGCTCCAGAACCAGCGGCCGGCGGAGCGCGTCGCGGAACCGTCCTCTTCGAAAACCCGGAGGAGATCGCTGACGTCGGTGCGCCCCAGTCGCTCCTCGTCCTCGAACGGCAGCTCGAAAAGGCCGGCCTGGAGGTGGCCGGCGAGCAGGAGCAGGTTGTCCGGGTCGATCAGTCCTTCCTCGGGGTCCGAGCTGAGGAAGTAATCGGGATGGCGAACGATGAACTGGTCGAGCGGCGAGCTCGAGGCCACGAACACCCCGACCGAGCCGGAGCGACGCCCCGCTCTCCCGAGCTGTTGCCAGGTCGAGGCGATCGTGCCGGGGTAGCCGACGAGGATCGCCGCCTGGAGGCTGCCGATGTCGATGCCCAGCTCGAGCGCGTTGGTGCTGACCACCCCGGTGATCGCTCCGTCGCGCAGGCCGGCTTCGATCTCTCGGCGGTGGAGGGGTAGGTAGCCGGCCCGATAGCCGCGCACCCGCTGAGCGGCGTCGAGTCGTGGGGCGAGATCCTGCCGCAAGTAGCTGAGCATCACCTCGACCTGCAGGCGGCTGCGGCAGAAGAGGATGGTTTGCACGCCGGACCGAATCCAGGGCGCCGCGATGCGCCGAGCCTCGAGCATCGAACTCCGGCGGACGCCCATCTCGCGATTGATCAGAGGAGGGTTGTAGAAGATCAGCCGCCGCTCGCCACGCGGCGCGCCGCTCTGCTCGATGAGCTCGATGTTCTCTTCTTCGAGCAGCTTGGTGGCGAGGTCGAGCGGGTTCGCGATTGTCGCCGAGGCGCAGATGAACGTTGGGTTCGAGCCGTAGAAGGCGCAGATGCGTTTGAGGCGGCGGATGACGTTGGCGACCTGGCTTCCAAAAAGCCCTCGATATGTGTGCAGCTCGTCGATGACGACGAAATCGAGGCTCGAGAAGAGCCGGCGCCAGCGCGTGTGATGCGGAAGGATGCCGGTGTGCAGCATGTCCGGGTTCGTCATCACGACGTGGCCCGCCTCGCGGATCGCGGTGCGGCGCCCCGGTGCGGTGTCGCCGTCATATGTGTCGATGCGCACGTCGATCGGCAGTCCGAACTTCAGGGAGCTCAGCTCCGCGAGCTGGTCTTGGGCAAGGGCCTTGGTCGGGTACACGTAGAGGGCGCGCCGCTCGGGGTGCTCGAGCAGCCGCTGCAGAACGGGAAGGTTGTAGCAAAGCGTCTTACCACTGGCGGTCGGCGTAACCACGACAAGGTGGCGGCCGTTGCGGACCGCGTGATAAGCGTCGGCCTGGTGCGTGTATAGGCGTACGATGCCGCGCGCGGCAAGCGCGGCCGCGAGCTCCGTCCGGACGTCGGACGGGAGCGGAGCAAATCGGGCGGCTGCACCGGGAATGACATGGTCCAGGGTTATCTCTCCCGGAAAGTCAATGGGGACGAAGGCCGGAGAGGTGGACATCACGCGCCGGGGAGGTTATACGAACATTCGTTCGGAGTCAAGCGAGAAAGGTCCGGCGGAAGCGATTCCGGAGTACACGCCCGGTTCGGAGGCCGACTTCGAGCGCCTCTATCGCAACTCGTACCGGCGGATTCTGGGGACGTTGATCACCATGCTCCGCGACCGCGAAGCCGCCGAGGACTGCACCCAGGACGCATTCGAACGCGCGTTCAGGGCCTGGAAGTCCTGGCGGCCTGACGCGCCGGCCGAAGCCTGGCTGCATCGCATCGCCATCAACACGGCGATCAACGGCCAGCGCCGGGAAAGGCTCCAGGAGGTCGGCGCGCTCTTGCGCCGCATCGGAAGACCCCGCTCCCCGTCAGATCCCGCTGAGGTGGCGGAGCAATCCGACGTCGTGGCGGCCCTGCGCAAGCTGCCGCCGAAGCAGGCGGCCGCGATCGTGCTCCGCCACTACCACGGCTACACCAACCGCGAGATCGCCATCTCGCTCGGCGTGCCCGAGCGGACGGTCGCCTCCCGTCTGGCCGCGGCCCGCAGCCGGCTGCAAAAACTGCTCGCGGGCACTCGTACCGCCGGAAAGAAAAATGGGTAGTTCAGGCCCAGAGCTGGTTCCTTCTTGCCGATGAGCGGAACAGGCGACTTCGAAAGTGAGCTCGAGCGGGAGCTGCACAGGATCCTAGATCCGATTGCGGCCGCGCCGATCCCACTCCGCAGAGCCCCGTCGTCAGGAGGGATCATGAAGAGACTTTTGGGCGGTGTAGGAGCCGCGCTCAGCCTCAAGCTGCTCACCGGCATCGCGGTCGCCGCGGCCGCGGTCGTCGTGGCCGGCGCCGCCACTGAGGTGGCGGTCACGGGGAGCTTGAATCCGACCACCTGGGGTGAGCACGTCACTCAGGCGGTCCAGACCTGCAAGGACACGCTGCGGGCGTCCGGCACGCGGGGCATCGGCCCCTGCGTGAGCGCCGTCGCCAAGCAGCACGGGGAACAGGTCAGCGACAGCCACAAGGCGAGCAATGCCCGCGACAACAATGGCAAAGGCAATGGCAAAGACAACGGCAAGAGCAATGGCAAGGGCAACGGGAGCAGCAATGGCAACGGAAATGGCAACGGCCACAAGCCGTCGGGGGCAGGCAACCCTGGCACCAGCACAGAGAGCTCGCTGCTCCTGGTCATGTAGGCCCTAGGACGATTAGCTAGAACCCTTCCTCTCGTGGGGCCGGGCCGCAAGGCTCGGCCCTACAACTTTCCACCGCTGTCCTTCGATTGTGTCGGTGACGATCACGCCGATGGCGGCGAGCTCATCGCGCAGGGAATCGGCCGCCTTGAAATCCCTCGCGGCTCGTGCGGTCTCACGCTTCTCGAGCAGCGTGTTTGCGCCCGGCGGCAGGTCGGGCTGCGAAGCGGTTCTGCCGAGGTCCAACCCGAGCACCTGGTCCCATCGGAGCAGCAGGCGCGCCTTGTCAGCTCCTGGCAGGCGCGAGCGCATGACCTCAGCCACCAACGCCATCGCGGCGGGCAGGTCCAGATCGTCGGCGATCGCGGCTCGGAAGCGAGCCTCGAATTCATCCGCCTCGTGATCGGCGGCCGGAGCGTCAGTGGCGGACGCCCACTCCCTCATCCTTTCGCGCATGTTCGCGAGGGCCCGGTTCGCGCCGGCCAATCCTTCGGTGCTGAAGTTGAGCTTGGTCCGGTACTTCGCCTGCAGCGCGAGATATCGGAACGCAAGTGGGTCGAAGCCCTGGTCGGCCAGCTCGGTGATCCGAAAGAAATTGCCCGCCGACTTCGCCATCCTCGATCCGGCGAGGAGAAGCAGGCCTCCATGCATCCAGTGGCTGACCACGCGATGGCCCGTGACTCCCTCCGACTGCGCAAGCTCGGCTTCGTGGTGAGGGAACACGTTGTCCGCGCCACCGGTGTGGATGTCGAACCTATCGCCCAGAAGCGACATCGACATCGCCGAGCACTCGATGTGCCAGCCCGGGAAGCCCAGGCCCCATGGGCTGGGCCACACCTGGAGGCGGTGCTCGCCGGCCGCCTTCCACAATGTGAAGTCGCCCGGGTGCCGCTTGCGAGGATCGACCTCGCCCCTCGAGCCGGCGAGCAGCTTGTCCGTGCTGTTGCGCGACAGCCGTCCGTAGGCGGCGAAGCTGGCGATGTCGTAGTACACGGTCCCGCCCACGTCGTACGCATGCCCTTTCGCAATCAGCGTGGCGATGAGCTCGATCATCCGCGGGATGTAGTCCGTAGCCCGGGGGTTGTGATCGGATGGGCGGATGTTGACGAGGGCGGCGTCCTCCAGGAACGCACTCGTGTAGTAGGCGGCGATCTCCTCCGGTGACTTGCTCTCCAGTCGCGCCGAGACGAGCATCTTGTCCTCGCCCCGGTCGAAGCTGTCGTCGGTCAAATGTCCGACGTCGGTGATGTTCATCACCTGCTCGGTGTGATACCCGAGGTACTCGAGGGTGCGGCGCAGGAGGTCCGGGAGCATGAACGTGCGCAGGTTGCCGATGTGGACGTACCGATACACGGTGGGGCCGCACGAGTAGATCCGGACGACCCCCGGCTCGAGCGGGATCAAGGGTTCCTTCTGGCGGGTGAGGGTGTTGTACAGGCGCACGGTCGTCATGACATCGAATCTATGCTCCCAGTAATGCGTGCTCTCAGGCTGGAAGGCAGGTCGGCGGGTGCCGACGACATAAAAGGACGCGTGCTCGTCCACGACCTGGGTCCCGACCTGCGCAAGGGCACCGTGCTCACACCCGAGCATCTGGAACGAGTACGGCAGTTCGGTGAAGTCCACGTCGTCCAGCTCGATGCCGGCGACCTGCACGAGGACGTGGCCGCCAGGCGGCTCGCCGCGGCGTTGTCAGGGCCGAATCTGGAGCCAGAGCCCCCGGTTCAGAGCCAGGCGCGGCTCATCGCGACCAGGCGAGGCCTGGTTCGGGTTCGCGCCGATCTCGTAGACGCGATCAATGCCCTCGGGTACGTCTCGGTGTTCACGCTGATGGACGGGCAGGCGGTGACGAAAGGCGAGGAGGTCGCGGGGTGCAAGGTCACGCCTGTAGCCGTACCCGGACTTCTAATTGACGAAGCCGAGCGCATCGCCCGCGAGGAGGGCCCGGTCATTGAGCTGCTCCCCTTTCGCCCCCTTCGCACCTTCGTCGTCGCCACCGAGCGCCTGAAACCGAAAGCGCGAGAGCTGTTCCGCGCCGCCGTCACCAGCAAGCTCGGCTGGTACGGGGCCGAGGTGCTCGCGGTGCGCGAGGTCGCGCGAACCTCGGAGGCGGTCGCGAGCGCATACGCCGAAGCGGAGGCGATGGGCGCGGATCTGGTCCTGTTCGCGGGCGCGTCAGCGATCGATCCTCTCGATCCCGCCTACGCCGAGCTGACCAAGGCCGGGGGACATCTACTGCAGCTGGGCGCCCCGATGCACCCCGGCAGCATGCTCTGGCTGGCGAGGTTGGGCGATGCGGCCGTGGTCGGCGTGGCTTCTTGCGCGGGCTTCGGCCGCTCGAGCTCTCTCGACCTCCTGCTGCCCTTCGTCTTCGCTTATGGGCGGGCCGATGCCAAGGACCTGCTGAGACTGGGCCACGGCGGCTTGATCGAATCGGCCGCCGGGCGGCGCTTTCCTCCCTACTCATGACCGCTGGCCTGAGGCGCGGCGTCGAATTGTTCAACAGCGGGCGCTACTGGGACGCGCACGAGGTCTGGGAGCACGAGTGGATGCCTGACCGCAAGGGACCCGAGGCCGGCTTTTACAAGGGCCTGATCCAGGTCGCGGCTGGCTGCTTGCACTACTCGCGGCGCAATCGGCGCGGCGCCGTCAACAAGTGGCGAAGCGGCGCGGACTATCTGCGCCCGTACTTGCCCGAGCATCGGGGCATCAGCCTCGCGCCGCTTGTGAGCTCGGTCGACGGCTTCCTCGAGGCGATGGGCGGTCGGGGATGGCCCGAGCTGGCCATGCCGATAATCGCGTGATGGCCGAGCTGCCCGCGGAGTATTCCCGCACCAACCTGTCCAGCGACCCGATCTACCGCTACTTGCGCATCACGAAGGGTGGGCCGGGCGGGGTGCCGGGAACGTCGGCGGAACAGGACCTGGTCGATTCCGCGTGGCTGCAGCGCCTCCGCCGCATTCACCAGCTGCAGAGCGCTTGGTGGGTATTCGCGACTGCCGAGCATTCTCGATTCCAGCATGCCCTGGGCGCCATGCACCTGGCCGGCGAATGGGCCCGGCATCTATACCCATCGCTCGCCGCGTGCTGCCCGGGTACGCCCTCGCCGGCAGTGGTCGAGGAGACCATGCGTATGGCGGGACTCCTGCACGACGTCGGGCACGGCCCTTTCGGCCACTTCTTCGACGAGAACTATCTCGACACATGGGGAATCGACCACGAGGTCATCGGGCGCGCGCTGATCACGGGGCCGCTGGCCGAGCTGGTCGCCGGGCTCGGCGCTTCACCCAACGCCGATTTCGAGCCGCGAGAACGCATCGATCCCCGCTGGGTGGCCTACCTCATCGCGGGGCCCGACCTCGCCGGGTTTGTCGCCCCCCCATGGTTGGCTGCCCTGAAGCCGGCCCTGGTCGGCGCGTATTCGGCCGACAACATGGATTACGTCCCTCGCGATTCCTATATATGTGGTGTCGCCGCGGGGCCGGTGGACGTCCAGCGGATCCTCCACTATTCGTTTATCTCCGAGCGTGGCTTGACCCTCCACGCCCATGCAGCTGAAGCGCTCTACATGTTCCTGAGCGCGCGGCTCTACCTCTATCACCAGGTCTACTTCCACCGCACCGTTCGCCGCATCGATCTGCAGCTGCGCGAGGTCTTCCGCCCGACCGTCGAGCTGGTGCTGGGCGGCAACCCGCTCGAGCGGCTGGATGACTACCTGATGTTCACCGAGTGGGCTTTGCTCACGGAGGTCAATCGATGGGCGCTCGGCGAGGGCGACGCCCAGCGACGGGAGCTGGGCCAGGCATGGGCGGACGTGGTGGCTCGCAAGCTCAAGTGGAGGCTCATTTACCAGGGCCATACCGATGCGGCCGAGGTCACGGGCGTGGCGCTCAGCGTCACGCGGGTGCAGTTCGCCCGCATGCTCCGCGAAAGGCTGCCGGCGAACCTGAGCAAGATCGAGTTCGAGGTCGATGTCGCTGCGCAGGAGTCGCGCGCCTTCAATCCCATCACCGAGACTGCCGACATCCTTCTCTACGATCCGCTCGAGGATCGCTACCAGCAGAGCCGGGTGCTCGACCTGTTCCGGCGCCTTCCGGTGCGGATGACGCTGTTCCGGATCTTTGCCCGCGACACGGCGCACAGCCGCGAGCTGATCAAAGCTGCGAACGAGGTGCTCGGGACTACGACGACCTAATAGTCGTCGTCGCCGCCGTCGAATCCGCCCCCGGAGTCGTCATCGCTGCCGAAGTCGTCGCCGCCGCCGCCCAGATCGTCGCCGCCAAAATCGTCCCCGCCGTCATCACCCGAGTGCACAGTCGCGAATGTCGACACGAGGCGCTTGAGGGCGGGCTTGGCGCAGTGGGGGCATGCAGGGTCGGGAGACGAGAAGCTCGGCAGCAGGGCCGTCGAGCGCTTGCCACACTCCTCGCAGCGGTACTCGTAGATCGGCATCGTGAAGAATGGTAGGAGTGATCGGGTTGGAGCGCATCCGGGCGGCCGCCGACCGCGCGCGCCCGTACGTGCATAGGACGCCTCTGGTGCCGGTCGATGGCGCACTTCTGAAGCTCGAGTGCCTCCAGCCGACCGGCAGTTTCAAGGTGCGGGGCTTCTTCGCCGCGGCCCTGGCGCTGCCGGAGGACAAGCGGAGCCGCGGTTTGATCACAGTCAGCGCGGGCAACGCCGCCCAGGCATGCGCTTACGCCGCGCACTCGCTTGGAGTTCCCTGCCGGGTCGTGATGTACGACACGGCGCCCGCGACCAAGATCGAGGGCGTGAAGCGATGGGGCGGCCAAACGGTGCTCATGCCTCGACCGGCCCTCCTCGACTGGCTATCCAATCAGGGCTGGGAATCGGAACCTGAAGTCTTCATCCACCCGTTCGCGGACACGGAGGTGATGGCCGGCCATGGGGGTCTCGGGCTCGAGCTGGTCGACGACGTTCCCGACCTCGCTCGGGTCCTGGTTCCGGTTGGGGGCGGTGGGCTGATCGGTGGCACGGCGTCCGCGATCAAGGGGATTCGGCCAGACGTCGAAGTCATCGGCGTGCAGTCGGACGGCTACGCGCTGTGGACGCGAGCGCTCGAGGCGGGCGGTCCGGTTTCGATCACACCCGACACCATCGCCGACGGCACGACGGCGCCGTTCGATGCGCGCATGCTGCCTTTGATGAAGGAGCTTGTCGATCGGTGGCTCACCGTGCCCGAGCCCAGGCTGCGCGCGGCGATCCCCGAGCTGGCGGTCGTGGGGAAGGTCGTGGCCGAAGGCGCCGGCGCTCTCGCCTACGCTGCGCTCGAGCAGTTGCCGCCGGGGCCGCGGACTGTGGCCGTGGTGAGCGGCGGCAACATCGACTCCAGGCTGCTGGCGAGTTTGCTCAGCTAGCGGGAGCCGGCGCGGTTGTGGCCGATGGTGTGGTCTTCGTCGTCGCCCACGGCCCGTAGCGGATCACGGCCACCAGCATCCAGACGAAGAGCGCAGCATTTGGAATCCCGATCGCAACCGATAGCCATGTGGTCCAGGCAGGCAATCCGTAGAGGTTGGATGCGTAGGTCAATCCCGCCACCGCGCTGATCAGATTGAAAGGCAGGGCCAGGGTCCCGAGGCCGAGAAGGACCAGGACGACCCAGAAGACCCACGTCCATCTCATAAGGGCGCCGATGGCGAGGACCGCACAGACCGCGACGGCAATGATTGCCGACGCCCAAAGCATCCCCGACATCATCGAAGTCATGCTGTTCACGAACTCCGCCGGAGGCGGTGAGACGTTCGGGTTGACCTGCGCCTGTCGTTGAAGGCTCTGGTTGAACGCCTGCGTCATCACGCCCGACATCCAGAACGGGAGGCTCACGGCGTAGAGGGCGGCCAGCCCGTACCAGGCGGCTACCGCGTACTGCATGGGCCTGGTCCACGGCGTCGGAGCACGCACCGTCGCGGGCTGCTGGTAGTGGGGATAGGCGGGCGCCGCCATCGGCGCCATCGATGCCACGGGCACCCACGCATATCCGTTCCAGCGCGAGCGGCCGTCGGGCGACAAAGTGCTGATCCACTGGCGGCCGTCCCAGTAGTACAGCCCGTCCTCTGACAGCCTCGGCTCGGCCACTTGCTTACTTTAGTGTCGCCGTGAAGGCTGAACTGATCTTCGCCCGTGGCCGCATCCGCACGCTCGGGCGGAGTGGCCTCGCGGCTCACAGTCACCTCGCGATCGCGGCCGGCAGGGTGGCTGCTGCCGGCGGAACCGAAGTCATGGCACTGCGCGGGCCGCGCACGCGGGTGATCGACCTCGAGGGCGGGGCCGTGCTGCCGGGTTTCAACGACGCGCACGCGCACGTCGTCTATTACGGCCTGACCCGATTCGGAGCCGACTTGGGCGGCGCGCGCAGCGTCGCCGACATCGTCAAACGCTTGCGGGCTCATGGCCGCGCGCTCAAGGCGGGCGAATGGCAGCAAGGGATGGGCTACCGCGTCGACGAGCTGGCCGAGAAGCGCGCGCCGCATCGATTGGAGCTGGACCGGGCGACGCGACTCCGGCCCGCGTTCATCGACGAGCGCGGCGGGCACGCACGGGTCGCAAACTCTGCCGCGCTGGCGGCCGCCGGGATCACGGAGGCCACCAAAGACCCGCCCGGCGGACGCCTCGGCCGCGACCGCGACGGCACCCCCAACGGCCTGCTGCTCGAATCTGCGATGAGGCTCGTCGCAGATGCGCAGCCACCATGGCCGATCACGCGTCGCATGCAGGGAATCCTCAAAGCCCAGCGCCTTCTCCTTTCGAGAGGCATCACCTCGGTGGGAGCTGCGGTCAACCGCGGATTTGCCGACGACCTCCGCGCATATCAGCTGCTCGCCGAAAAAGGGCGCCTGATGATGCGCGTCAACGAATTCCTGTCGTGGGAGCTGCTCGAAGCCTCGGTGGGAATCGGATTGAGAGCCGGGTTTGGTGGCAGCGTGGTGCGGGCGGGGCCGATCAAGGTTTTCGTCGATGGAGGGGCGGAGCGAGTCGCGATGCGCTCGGGCAAGGGCGTCTGGCGGACCACGCCCGCGGAGCTGCGCGAGCTGGTCGGCACCGCTTCGCGCGCCGGGCTTCAGGTGGCAGCACATGCCATCGGCGACGGTGCGATCGCAGCCATGTGTGATGCCGTCGAGGCGGCCGGCGCGGTCACCCTGCGACATCGGGTGGAGCACTGCACCATTTGCCCGCCGGACCTTCAGCGCCGGCTCGCCCGTCTGCGGATGGTGGCCGTGATGCAGCCGATGGCCGCCCGTTTCGCGCGCGAGTTTCCATCCGCCTTCGGGGCCCACGATCGGTGGCACCTTGCCGCGCACGGTCCACTCCTGCGTGCCGGCGTGCCGGTGGCCTTCAGCTCCGACCTGCCGGTCCTGTCCGACCCCAATCCCTGGCCGGGGATCAGCGCCGCGGTCGAGGACCGGATCAACGGCATCTCCGAGCTGGCGGCTCTCCGGGCCTATACGTTCGCCGGGGCTTATGCGTCCTTCGAGGAAGACGTCAAAGGCACGCTGGATCCAGGAATGCTGGCCGATCTCCAGGTTTACAAGAGCGATCCGCTGGCCCAGCCGCGATCGGAATGGCACCGACTCCGCCCCCGAGCTGTCCTACTGGGCGGGGTGACAGTCTTCGGTTCGTTGAGCTAGCCGGCCGGTTCCCTGGGGGACGGGTCGGGGATGGCCATCGACGGCGACTCGACGGTCGGCGGCGTCACCGTGGTGCCGGCGGCGCGTCGCCGCGGCGCGGCCCGGCGCGCCGGAGACTTGCGGGGTGCCGCCTGCGCCGGCGCCGCGGCCTTGGGAGCAGCTGCCTTGGTGGTCCGACTCCGCGCTGCCGGCCGGCGAGCGGCACGGCGCGTCGGGGTCGCGGCCGCCGGGCGCGTCGTGGCCGAGCGCGCAATCGC
>Ga0137389_10002895_pt1 | contig 10515 bp, 8 predicted proteins | sample 15con2h14BmetaG_FD_104645 | JGI IMG/M metagenome (GOLD analysis project Ga0137389, IMG submission 104645) | Vadose zone soil microbial communities from Angelo Coast Range Reserve, California, USA - 15con2h1.4B metaG | ecosystem: Environmental > Terrestrial > Soil > Vadose zone > Saprolite...
ATGTCTTAATGTATCGGACGTCAAGTTCATTGTAGGCTTTTTCATACTTGGGCAGAAACCAGTCTGCTCCATGTAGAACCATGACGGTACGCGCTCTGGTGAGCAGGGGCACGGTGAACTTCGGGTGAAAAATGACGTCGATCTTCTCTTTCTCGGCGACATAGGGGATGACGATCTGATCCCATATGGCCTTATTCGGCGCATGTACGCATATTTCTTTTGCATTCTTCTGGCTCTCGTACCGCCCGAGGTTTGCTTTATCGCTATAAAACAGGCGGTACTCGTTCTCCGTATCTTTCTTCAGCAACTCATGGACGATATTTCTGGCATAAACTCCGATCCCGCCTTTTTCATCGATACACCGGAGCATCACGCCTATCCGCATCGCCGGCCCATCTGATCAGCCGATTTCTCTTACCACTTCGACCACTCTTGCCGGGACACCCACCGCGACGGCATGAGACGGGAGGTCCTTGGTGACCACTGAACCGGCTCCTACGACCGTCCGCTCGCCGATCGACACCCCATCGAGCACGACGACTTTTGCACCTAACCAGCAACCCTCCCCGATCATTGTTGGGCCTTCGGCGTAGCCGTCCTGGGCGGAAAAACTGACGTCCGAACGGCGATACTCGTAGCTGCCTCCACTCATGAGATAGCAGTACGCCGCGATAACCGAGTCTCTGCCGATGAGCAGGTAACGCGAGGAAAATAATTCGCAGTTGTAGCTGATATTCACGTTGTCTTGAACTTCAATATCTCCATCCTTGCAACAGAGGATGGAGCCCCGCCCGATGAATACCTTCTCTCCGATCACGATGCCCTTATTCGTTCCCCCTTTGGCGTCCAGCATGCAGTGGTCATCAATCAGGGTGTTGTCCCCGATGCGAATCTTGTGAGGGTGGCGAAGAGTAATCCCTCGGCCGAATACGACGTTCTTGCCGACTGCGCCGAGGATGTATGGGTACAGCTTGCCGCGACAATAGAGCCCCAGCGCGCCGGCGAGGTTCCCGAAAAGGAACGTGATCAGTTCATACCTCACCAGGCTCACCAGATCCGTTTTTCCGACCACCCATTCTCCGTATTTCCGCCAGGGCGACCCTCCCCCGGTGGTGGTGATCGCTTTGACTTTGAAGTCTCCCTGTGCCATTCGTCTCTCAGCTCACCCTCTGCCCTCGATGAACAACCGGTGCCAGATCGCCAGGTTGATCAGCGCCCAAAGAATGTGATTGTGGTTCGCCCGGTATTCCACGTGATCTCGAATCAGTTGCCGGATGTAATTCATATTGAAGGCCTCGCCCATCAGCGGGGAGGAGGTCAGCAGATCCGTCATGTACTCCCGCAAATCCTGTCTCAGCCAGTTCTTGATCGGCAGGCTATAGCCCTGCTTTCCACGCGCGCGGATCTCGTCGGGCAGGATACCTTTCATCGCCGAGCGAAAAATCCCCTTGGTCGTGAAGCCCTCGAGCTTCAGATCTCCTGGGATCGTTGCGCAGAACTCGACAAACTGGTAGTCCAGAAACGGCACCCGAACTTCCAGAGCATGAGCCATACTCATCTTGTCCACTTTCATGAGCACGCTGTCGGGCATGGTGAACTTGAGATCCACATAGATCTCACGGTCCAGGCGTTCCGTCGAATTGCAGCGCAACGCATGGGCACGGATCGGTGCGAACGGATCCCTTGAGATTTCACCCAGGATATCCTTCGCAAACAGCTGCTGGTCATCGGCCGGCATCCCGAAGTATTGCCACCGCATGTGCCCGGCTTCTTCCGGAAGTAGGCCGCCTTGGATAAACCGCTTGACGACGTTCACCAATCCCTTCTTTTGAGGCTGGTCCGGCAGCGCATTGATCACTGGCGCTATGACCCCTCGCCGAACCCATTCTGGGAGGAACGCATAATATCCATTGGCCTTGCTCGCTTTGAACCGGTCGTAACCTACCAGGACCTCGTCACCCCCTTCGCCGCTCAAGCAGACCGTGACATGCTCCCGCGCCATTTTGCAGATGAGATAGAACGGAATGGTGGACAGGTCGGTCATCGGCTCATCCAGGTGCCACACAGCCTTCTCAATCAGGTCCGGCGAAATCGGATCAATGATGATCTCCCGATGCTTGGTTCCGAACTGCTTGGCTATGATCCGAGCATAGTCCAGCTCGCTAAAGGACGGGTCGGCGTACCCTAACGAGAACGTCTGGATCTGCTCGACGCCACAGCGGCTCATCAGCGCCACCACTGCACTCGAATCCAGCCCCCCTGACAGGAAGACTCCCAGCGGTACATCACTGACCAGTCGTTTCCGGACCGACTCAGTCAGCATGTCACGCATTGTCTCCTCGTAATACTCGCGAGAATGGGCTTGCCTGTGGAACTCCACATCCCAATAGCGGACTACCTCCGCTTTGCCGTCTTTGTATCGGAGATAATGTCCTGGAGGCAGCTTGTGCACCTTTCGAAACATCGTGGCCGGCGCCGGGACAAACTCATAACCGACATAATGATAGAGGGCTTCAGGATTGATCTCCCGCTTCACTTCGGGAACTTGCACGATCGCTTTGATTTCAGACGCAAAGACCAGTTTTTCATCCTGAGCGTAGTAATAGAGGGGCTTCACGCCGAGCCGGTCCCGCGCTAGGACCAGCTCCCGTCGCTTTCTGTCCCACACCGCAAACGCGAACATGCCGTTAAACCGCTCGACGCACGCCGGCCCGTATTCCTCGTAGGCATGAACGATGACCTCGGTATCCGTCCGGCTTCTAAAGGTATGCCCCAGGCCTTCCAAGACCGGGCGCAGCTCTTGGAAGTTATAAATCTCGCCGACGAAAGCGACCCACACCGATCCATCCTCATTCGACATCGGCTGTCGCCCGTGTTCACTGAGATCAATGATGCTGAGGCGCCGATGGCCGAGAGAAACGAACTCGTCCGTGTAGATCCCATCCTGGTCCGGTCCGCGGTGGGCAATGACTTTGGTCATTCGCGCGACCAGGGCCTCATCCTTCCAGGTGATCCCGGCTATGCCGCACATGATGGATCGCTCTCCGCTACTCGCACCATTTCGCCCTCATCGGAGACGCCGGCTGTCTGGCGGTCAATCCCAAGCCGTCGCTTTGGCAAGGGAGAATGCTCGGACCTGTCGAAGCCAATCGACGAGACGGCACACCTCGCGCTCCTTGGAGCGGAAGCACGACCTCGACCTCCATGCCGACCTCGAGGCAGGGATGCGGATCGAACGGCAGAACGCTGGTCACCAGGCGGCGGACCATCTCGATCTCGGCATCGTCAGAACTGAGAGGCGCGCCTCCCAGGAGAACCGTGCGAAGCAGTCCAGTCATCTTCAGGGCCTCGGCCATCATTCTTACGACAGAAGCAGGGCTTTTAGCTGTGCCATTTGCGGTTCGAGGTCGAAGTGCTGGCGTACCCACTGACGAGCCTCCAGCCCCATCCTCTTCCTTTCATCGTGATGGACGATGAGATAGGTAATTGCCTGCACCAGGTCTTCGACTGAGCCGGACTTGAAGAGCAGGCCTGTACGTCCGTGGATTACAATCTCCCCGGTACCTCCAACATCGGATGCCACGCATGGCACCCCTGCAGCCATGGCTTCAGCCAACGCCAAGGGGAGGCCCTCTTGCTCAGAAGGTAATATACAAAGATCGGCCTCTCGCACATACGGTCGTATATCACACACGTGCCCTTCGAACATGACCGATCCCGTCAGACCAAGACGTTGTGCGTGTGCGAGTAACTCTTCTCGAAGGGGTCCGGCGCCCAGGACAACGCATTTCCAAGAGGGATGGGATCGCGAAAGAATCGCCAAGGCATCCAGCAAGAGATCGATTCTCTTAACGGTAGACAACCGAGCAATGCATAGTAGCTTCAGACAACTGGAAGACTCTCGACGCGCTGTTGGAGGTTCGGAGCAGTGCTCCTCCTCGAAATAATGCAGGTCCGCGCCATTGTGAATGACCACGGTGCGGTCAGGAGGATAGAAATATTCGCCCACTAGTCTACGTTGGATGGCCTTGCTGACGCAGACCGTGAGGTGCGTGAGGCGTCCCTGAAGCCGTCTGCCAAGCATATGTCGCGTTCGCCATCCGACGAGCCGTCTGATCTTCGACACGACGCCGCGTCCCGTTTCCCTCGGAGGTGTCGGATTCCACATCAGTTGTTCGATGCACACGAAACGCTGTGCTCCAGAAAGACGAGCTGCAAAATAGGCGGAGAGAGGAAAGAGATCGGGGGTTCCCTTGGCGAATACCACCACTTGCGGCGAGTGCCGCAGGAAGAGCCACCAAAACCTGGCAAACCTCAGATGTCGAATCCTAGTGTGGCGGACGATGTCGACGCCCGGAGACCCACCGAGATATTTGGTGTAGAAGTCCTCCGCCAAACATACAATCGTGCAGTCTGCTTCTCCCGTCAATCGTCGAACCAGTTCCACCACATGCTTTTCGGTCCCGCCGTAATCCGGCGTTTGAGTGAGGATCAGGATTCGCGCAGCCAAGAATCCACCATAGATCGGTAGTCGCTACGACGTCAGCGCTCGCACGATGCGGTCCGTTGCCTTCTCCCAGGAAAACCATTCCGTGGCAAGCGTGACCGTACCCCTGCGTAACCGACTCCTCAGGTCCCCGTCTTCCATGATGGAGAGCAGGGCTTTCGCCATGGCCTCAGGAGACTTTGGGGGACAGAGCAGCACGTTATCACCGGGGCGGATGGGGGATTCCAGCGCCGCGCCTTGCGTCGCCACCGTAGGCAGCCCATGCGCGATGAGCGCCGCAAAGGAGCTGTTGTTCATTGCCACGCCTAGATCGTGTCCAAACACTCCGGCATCCGCGGCAAAGAGATATCGGGAAGCCTCATCGCCTTCCGTCGAAAACTGTCCGGTCCAGACCACCTTCTCCTCGCACCCCAGTTGCCGAGCGAGATCCCGCATCTCTTTCCCAAAAGCGGGGCGATCCGGGTTGTCTCGACCCAGTTCACCACCGATCAAGATGAGTCGTGCATGAGGTTGAGTCCGAGCAACAAGGTGAAAGGCGCGAAGTACGGTTTCGACTCCTTTAGGAGGATAGATGTATCCAAAATAGGCAATCAGAAAGTCCTCCCGCTCAATTCCGAAGGCTTTCCTCGTCCTCATGCGCGCTTCCTCGTCCTGCCCCGTTGCCATATTCAGCAATGGCGGGGGGGGGACAAGAATCGTTTTCTTGTCGACCGGTGCATAGTGGCTCGCAAACGCTTGGCGATGACCGTCACTCATCACGATCACGGCATCGCTGTCTCGAAGCAAGGTGCCAAACTCGTAATCTGAATCCTGTTCACTCGCCCACTTTGCGACCACTCTGCGTACCGCTCGGGTTATTGGCGAGAACCGGTCGCTTACACTGCCCTGTGGATAGGCGAACATCGTCACCACTCGACAGTGAGGAAGAATCCGCTTACAGACAGTAGGGGCAAAGGTGACCATCGGATGCTCGTTGTAGACCCATCCGATATAAAACAGGAATACGCGGTCAGGACTACATCGCTTCACGAATCGGATAAAGCGGGGCAAGTCCGTCCACGACCACGTACGCATGATGGGGTGGACCGTAAATGGAACTTCCTGGGTCCACCGGTTCGCCTCCGTCGTCAAGAGATGCGTCTCCACGCCCAGCTTGGCCAGATGCAAACATTGATGATAGGCATGGTCTGCCTCACCGGCCTTCATCGGTGGAAAAGCGGCTGAAACAAAAAGAACTTTCACGGTCAGGCCGCCAACTCTTTGTATAGGTCACCGTAGCGCTGGGCTTGCAGCAGCAACGGGTACTCAGCAAACGCAATCTGCCTGGCCTGTTCGGACATCTCCTGACGAGTCGTCGGACTCTTCAACAGCGCGACAATGGATTCGAGTAGCCCCTCCACGTCGCCGGGATTGACGAGTGACCCCGTGACACTGTGACGAACCATGTCCCGAATGCCACCGACATCGAATCCGACGACCGGTGTTCCGCAGGCCATCGCTTCCATCACCGTGTTAGGAAGATTATCTTGGAGCGAAGGGATCACGAATAGGTCCGCAGCACTATACGCAAGCGAGAGAAAGCGGTCATTCTCGACATAGCTGAGGTGAGACCCCTGCACCTCTCCCCTCAGTTTCGGGGGATTGTTTCCGACTGAGAGCAACCACAGACGATCGACCGACGCAGCGCACTGGGTCAGCACCTGGGCCAAGAGCGAGAATCCCTTTCGGCGATTGTCCACCATTTCGGCCAAGAACAAGATCACCTTGGCATCCTGAGGGATCCCCAATACATCACGAGCCGCGGCGCGATCACGCGGTGCAAAGTCGCTGAGGTCGATGCCGTATGGGATCGTTTCCACGCGAAACCGGCTAAAGATCGGGCTCTGCCTAGCGACCCGCCCAAGCCACCGGCTCGGGGTCACGATACAAAACTTTCGAGGATCGAGCCGCTCGAATACCGCACGCTTCCGATCCCATGTTTGAGCGGTCAAGTCATGTGGATCGCTTGAGCCGAGTTGTGGGCAGGCACCACATCGCTGTGCGAAGCGCCCACACTCCAGGTCGTAGTGACACCCACCCGTCACGGCATTCATGTCATGGAGCGTCCACACGATGGGGGTGCGCTGCGAAGCCCTTTGAAAAAAATGCTCGTAGTCCACATAGGCTGCTATCCAGTGAAGATTCATGACATCGCAGGGAGGTACCTGTTCAAGCACCGCACTGCCGTAGGGCGTCCGATCCTCGCTGAACAGTTCAAAGCCGGCGGGACGCGTTGCAGTGTAAAGGGCTGCGCTTCGTACGATGGCTTTTCGACGAGACCAGCGTCGCCATCGAGTCGGCAAATCCATAGGGGGAACAAATTCGACTACCCTCGGATCTCGGCTAGTCCGATACTTAACCAACATCGTGGACTCATGTCCCAGGCGCACGAGCCCACGATGGAGGCGAAAAGCCGATCGGGCTGCGCCCCCCTTAATATCGTAAGTACTCAGATGGGCGACTCTCATATACCTCTTCAGCCTTGGGACACTATGCACGCTCCGCTCGGGCGTCGGGCGGCACGGCAAGTCGCCGACGTGCCTGCTCCTCGATCCAGGCATAAGTCCGTTCCAGGCCTTCCTCGAGCGAGATCGTCGGCTCCCAGCTCAGCACTTTCCGCAGCCGGGTGTTGTCCGAGTTGCGGCCGCGGACTCCCTGCGGGCCCGGGACGTGCTTCTTCGTCACGCGAACGCCAGCGATCCGAGCGACGATGTCGACCAATTGGTTGATAGTCACCATGCGGTCCTGCCCGAGATTCAGCGGCTCCGGATAGTCGGATTCAATGAGTCTGCGGATTCCGCTAACGCAGTCGTCGATGAAGCAAAATGACCGGGTCTGCTCACCGTCTCCCCAGATCTCGATCTCGGACGCGCCGGTGAGCTTCGCCATCGCCACCTTCCGGCAGATCGCCGCCGGGGCCTTCTCCCGACCGCCATCCCACGTGCCGAGCGGCCCGAAGATGTTGTGGAAGCGGACGATCCGGGTCTCCATGCCGTACTCCTCGCGGTAGTGCGTACAGAGCCGTTCGGCGATCAACTTCTCCCAACCGTAGGCATCCTGTGGCTGCGCGGGATAGGCGTCTTCCTCCCTAAGAGGTGTGACGTTGGCGTCCATCTGCCGATATTCGGGGTAGACGCACGCCGACGACGTGTAGAGGTACCGCCGAACGCCGTTGACCCTTGCCGCATCGAGAGTGTGCAGGTTGATGAGCGAGTTGTTGTGGAGGATCTCGGCGTGATGCGCGGAGATGAACCCCATACCCCCCATATCGGCTGCGAGGGCAAAGACCTCGTCGACGCCGCGGGTCGCTTGCAGGCAGCTATCCCACCGCCGTAGATCCAGCAACTCGAATTCGTCGGCGTCCGTCCTGCGGTATTCGGGGTGCTTGAGATCCACGCCACGCACCCAGTCGCCGGCGCATTTCAGCTGGGTGACAAGATGATGGCCAATGAATCCGCCGGCCCCCGTGACTAGCACCCGCTTTGCAATCCCCATGAGTTGTCTCTCCTTATCTCCTACGCGATCTATGCGCCCTTTTGTCAGTGGCGATGCGCGTCCGCCGGGGGCATCAGGAGTTGCTCCCCACACAACAATTGTGGGCGCGCTCGGCTTCGTGACGTGTCGCGTCGGTTACGGAAACAAATACCGGCCCCGCATTCTCTAATATGTACCTGGCGTGCTCGGATCCCACACTGTTATGGTGATGGTTCATCCGACAAGTGCGCCTGCACAGGTCAGACGCACGCGCGGTTCACGAGCCTCTTTGAGCGGCTGGCGATTGACGTCCTTCAGATCGAGGCGGAACCACACCCGGCTCGGCAGGATCACGAGGAGGGTTTGGTCAATGCGTTCTGGTCCACGAGTCAGGTGAAGGGTGCAGCGTCGAAGATTCTACTGAATCAGTCGAAGGTGATCGGATACCCGAACTGCAGGCCGAATCGGACTTGGTTCTGATTGATATCGAGTTGCGTCGACGACAAGGGAGCGCTTACCGTAGCGGAGATCCGCACGACCTCGACCTCCATGCCGGACCGCATACCACGCGGCGCCCCCCGTTGCTTCGAGCATAGCTTCGCCCTCTCCCTTACAAGGCCACGTCGGGAAAACGTGCCGCGAACGCCGGGCCGGTCCGGCCTTCGTCGCGCAAGCGCGGCCCGCACACTTCGTCGGACGGTCGGCGCAACATGTGTCACCTGCCAGGTCAGGACCCGCAAGGGTGCACCGGGTTCAGGGCGTGCAAGTACCGCGCCAAAGAATCGGTCGCGTGCATCGCCCTTCGACAAAGACCCACTTCTTGACCTCCCGCGTGATCTAGGCCTCTACGAGGTGCGACTATTCGGATGTGTTGTATCCTCCCGCCGCGAAAAGACGAAAGAATCGCGTTCGACGTTCGAAATCTCAAGCCACGGCCGCTCGAGCACCGGGTCGGGGGAAGTCATGACATTTTTCGCGTGGGAGCGCACCGGTTTGAACCTTTGGCTGCGGCACGATGCATTGTGTTGCGCACATGTGCAAATCGCTCGAAACGGTTCGATGGGCTCTTCGGCCGCGCGAACTCCTGAAGACTTAAGAGCCGTCGAACGAGGACTGCGTCAGCATTGCGATCTCCCGTTCGCCCGAATTCCGCATGACAAGACATCACTATCTGGTCTCGTGAGGCCGAAAAAAGGCGCGTCCGAGATTCCGTAGTAGACGCGATAGGACGCCAGATCCGTCAAAGGGCTCCGGTCGGCGGATGCTGCGTCGAAGCTTCTACTAAATCAGTCGAATGAATCAGTCGAAGTTGATCGGATATCCGAACTGCAGACCGAATCTGACCCGGTTTTGATCGACATCGAACTGCGTCGACGACGATCCCCCAGTACGCTGCAAGAGAAACGTGTACCCTCCAAAGACGCTGACATAGCGTGCAACCTGATACGTCGCCGCGAGAGCCAGAGAGACCCCCCAGACGTCAACCTGCCCGGGCTGCCGGGAGCTCAAGGATTCGGAGCGGGTGTACGCAGGGCCGAGCGTGACGAATAAGCCTCGCAGAAGGGTAGAGAGCGTCAGTGAGGCCGAGACACTCTGAGTGTCGGTCGTCCCGCCGAACCCCCCCGCCACACCGACGCCCTGATTGTATTGCAGACTTGCGGAGCCGAATGAAAACATCTGAACGAGACTCGCGGACCCAGCTGGCGACAGGAGCGTGTCGCCACCAATCTGGGTCACGGCGGCGCCACCAGTGATGGTGGTCGAAAGCGTCGGCGTCAGGTGATAGGTGAAGCCTATTGTCGGAGTGTGGCTCTTCGAATCTGGCCCTTCTCGAAGACTCAGGTACGTGAAGCCATAGGCGAAGATGCCCGAAAAGCGTTGCGTAAAGGTGTGAGTCAAATTGCTCTGGAATCCGTAGGTGTCAGAATCGGCTCCAACCCCGGCGCCGAGGTAGCGCAACACGCTGTAGGTCGCGCTGAGACCGACGCTGTTCAGCGGCGTCATCTGCCACGTCATTCCGGGGGTGAAGGTGTTGCTCCACGATTCTTGCCGACCGGTCGAAAAGCCCTGTACCGCCACGCGATTAGTGTCGTTGCGATTGAACGCGAAGGAATCAGTAGCACTCAATGTCAGTCCTCGCGTCACCTGGAAGGACCCGCCCGCTACGAAGTTTTGAGATTCGAACGCGTTGTTGGGTTGCGTTCCCTCCGCGTACAGTGCGGCGGAGAATGAATAGCCGGCGTTCAGTTGGTACGAGGGGCGGTTGACTGTCAGTATGACGGCCGGGCTGAACTCCGTGGTGAAATCCGACTGCCGGTTCAGGTTGTTTGAAAGGACGTTGTCGTTGTACTCCTCTGAAACGCCGATTGAAGGCATCAGCGTCAGCGGGCCGCGTTGGGCCGGAGGCGCCAGAAGCCCCAACAGCGCGAGAGGATACGACGCCATCGGCGGTCCCGGGCTTTGCAGTGTGGGAGGAGGTCCGGTGACAGCTGGCG
>Ga0137389_10002896_pt1 | contig 10514 bp, 7 predicted proteins | sample 15con2h14BmetaG_FD_104645 | JGI IMG/M metagenome (GOLD analysis project Ga0137389, IMG submission 104645) | Vadose zone soil microbial communities from Angelo Coast Range Reserve, California, USA - 15con2h1.4B metaG | ecosystem: Environmental > Terrestrial > Soil > Vadose zone > Saprolite...
CGGTTCACCTGGCCCTCTGTGGTCCCATTGCTCCAGGGCAAAGAGCAGGCAGCACGAACAGCGGCATAGTCTCGACGGATCCCGTTGACAAAGCTGGTCAGTTCCGTCACATGGCACGCTTTTGCTCGCGTGAGCCAGGAGTCCAATGCCTCCACCTGGCGTTCTTTGAGCAGAGCCACAAATTCCTGGCTCAACCGGTAGACGGTGCGGAGTTCCTCATTGAGGTTCATGTGCTCAAGCTGGGGCTGTTGCACTTTGGTGAGTTTGGAGGGTGGTAAGATCATCAGAAAGGCTGCGCCACGCGAGGAAAGGCGCCGTTTCTTCGGCGCGGGGGAGAGACGTGGTTTGCGCGGCTGTCCTTGCCTGCGCTTGGGCGGCAGTTCTGTGCGCCATTCCCCAAGCAACCGTCTGAGCAAGGATTCTGAGCCGGTGTACCCGCGTTCCTTGATCTCACCAAAAAGACGCGAGCCTGAATGCTCTCCAGCCTTCCAGCGTTCACGGAGATACGCCAGATAGGGATCGAGCTTGCTCTTGCTTCTGGGGCGTATTCCAGAGCCAGGAGCGCGTTCCGGGAAAGCTTCTGCGGAAAGATATCGCTGGACGATACGCCGGCTCATCCGCAATTCGCGGGCGATGGCTCGTTGCCCCATGCCTGCTTGGTGCAACGCCAGGACATGTTCATAGCGCGCATAGCGCTTGTCGCGACTAATCTTCTTCTTGCGTTCCGCGTAGGTCAAGGAGGCAAGCTCGATCTCCTGGCCCATGAGCGCATATGGCAATTCTGGCTGAACCTGCTCCTGTGGCTGACCAGTTCTCTCGGTCTGTGAACTGTCCGCAGCGAGGTTCCTTGTCACCGTGCCTGTCAGATCATGCGGAGATGCTCCACTGCCAGGATTGCTGGTGGACTCGGCTTTGAGCAGGATATCCTCAACTTCTGGTAACCAGGTGCGCTTGCGATCCAAGAACCGTTGCAGATGTTCACGCAGGTTTTGGATGAGGTGATACCGATCAGCGACCTGTGTCGCATGAGGCAGCGCCCGCTTCACTGCATCCGCGTAAGCACTCGCGCGATCTCGGCTGACCACGTCAATTTCTTGGTGACGTTTCAGCCAGGGCAAGACGGCTTCAGCAGTCCGGTCCGGCAACAGATCGAGCGGGCGCCCTGTTTCCAGGTTTTTCTTCGAGTCTTTGTCAAGAGGCAATTTTCCCTGCTCAATTTGGCTTCTGAAGTGGGTTATCCTTCGTCTGTCTTGAACAGCCACGGCATACTGAGATGGGATGGGCACACACCTTGTTAGTTTGACTAACTCTGTGGCCCATGTTCCTCTTTTTGTAAAGATGAGCGAAATCGCTCCAGAAAAGCCAGATGCTCGGCCAGTTGGGTCTCCAAACGAGCGATAGCCAGCCCACATTGCATATGTTCTTGCAGGAGGGCTTGATACTGCTGCTCCATTTGATCACGCCTGGCGCGTGCCGTACGCAATTCAGTGACCAGGCGAGGCTTTGTGTAATTGAGCAGTGGATCACGCGATGAGACCATGGCTTCCTGTTGTCCGGAGGAGCGGCGAGGCGCGCCTCTCCGCTTCGACTGCTTTTTCTGCCGCTCCTTGTGTAAGTAGGTGCTGTGGCGGCGAAAGAGCGCCAGGGCCTCAGCATTGCGATAATAGGCCATGTAGTCGAGACCGCTGACCCCTTTGATGGTAAAGGTCGTGACCGGACGTTTTTCCTGCTCCAGTTGCGTAATAGCCTGGTTCAATCGATCCACTGTCGCCTGCTTTTGCCTCGCTGCATAGTCACGCAAGTGGGCATAACGATCTTCAGAGGGACTGGGCGTCTCTGTCATCTTCTTTCTCTCCGTGATTGATATGAAGCAGAACGGTGTCTGCAAACGGTAAATACCCGCCGTCTTGCCGGGCCCTGATTTGGATCTGCATCATGGTGATGATATCATCCAGGTACTGGATCATCTGTTGCGCCTGCTTGGCATCGACGGTATGTCCATGGGCTTCGTGCTGCTCTGTGTGCAGGGCATAGAGCTTGCGCCAGGTGAGAGCGTGTGTCAGATTGCTGTAGTGGGGAACGAGAAACCGACAGCCCAAGCACAGTGCGCGGTTGTTGGGACGAACGCACAATCCTGCACTGCAAAATCCCAGGACGGTTGGGCCAAGGAGACTCCATTGCTCGAAGATCTGGCGCAAAGCCTCATCCATCTGCTCCAGTGTCCGGGGAGAAGGCGCTTGCAGATAGGTCCGTTCAAGAGAGGGGGTCAAGGTCGATTGCGCCTCAAAGAGGAGCGCAAGCACCTGCGCTGTTGGCAAGCGGCTGTAGTACGCAGTGGCCTGTGGCACCGTCAGAGCCTGTGTTGATCCTGAGAGAGTGATCCGATGATGCAGCAGGTAAGCTACGGCTTCGGCGGGAACATTCTGGACAGTTCTTGCATGGGTTGCTAGAACATGACGAAGTACATGCGCAGCAATGCGTATCGGTTTCCCTGTCCTGGTGGTAAGGGTGATCCCATGAAAAAGAAAACGCAGGAGTAATCCCACATCCCCAGGGTCGAGCAGGCCAAGCCGACCATCGGCACTGGCTCCCCACTGAAACAGATAGGGTTCTGAAACCAAATCTTCTGACTTCGTGCTTCTGGTGGGCTGAACGACAGGAATGACCCCCCCATGGGTAGCTTCGAGCAATTGCCCAATTTCTCGCAGGTGTCGCCCGGCCATCTCACCGATCAGAAACAACTGGCGTTCGCTTTCTTGCGTGTAACCCTTAGGCAACAGCTTCTGGACGAGCAGGCCGATCTTGCGGAAAGTCGGGCAGCTGCTGTTTGATCTCATCCACCACAATCGTCTCAAAGCGCGTCGCACTGATCTGTAACAACTCACTCACGCGACTTCCATTGGTCAAGGCCAGCGTTGCCAGCGCGGTCGCATACAACACTCCCCGGTACAATGCTTCTGGCTCAAACAACAGAGCTCCCGTAGACATGGCATGACGAAACCAGACACTGCTGCGTTTTGGCGGGGCCAGCAGCCCTGGCCGCAAGGTCTGCCACAATCTTGTCTGTCCTTCTTCCTCTCCATTTGAGGAGGAAGAAACAGGCAACATTGGCCAGTTCGTCAGGATATCGCCGCACCACAGTAAATCGGAGGGGCAACCTTCGTACTGAAGAAAGTAAGTTTCCGCGCCGCGCGCATAGGCGAACAGTTGTCGCTTCCTTTGCCAGTGTGTACAGCGTCCATACAACTCCGGGTGGGCTACTACCCAGGCGTCACGATTCCACAACGTCAGATTGAGTGTGACGGGTCGCTCCACTAAGGAGACTGCTGCAATGGTCGGAGCATCCTCTGTGATGGAAAATGCACGATCCACGTACTGGAACGGATGCGGGAGGGATATTGCACCTGCCTGAGCTTGATCGCGAAGGCCACAAAATGTTGTGTACAGGCGCTCCATGGCCTGCTTACGGAATTGTGCCACCTCAATGAGCAACGGCAGTAAGGGAGTGAGCACATCACTTTGTTCTTTCCGACGAGTTTGGGCAGCGAGAACGGTTGCTCTGTGTTGGGCATGGCGCTCAAGAAAACGAGCTGGCAGTGGAGGAAAGGTATATGGTTCCAGGACCAGGCGGTGCCGCTCGTCCAGGTTTTCAAGGTAGGTTCGCAGGTGACCGCCAGCCACAGAAGCGTAGCTCGTGAGCAGTCGTACTTCTCCAGCAGCAAGTTGCCGCCCAGTGACAAAACGCATCCACACTTCACGCCCTTGCAGTTGTGAGATCTGGGTCATCCCGTAATGGGCACGTAGGCACCGGCACAAAGTGAGTAACATTGAACTGACATGCACCAGGGTATTTCTCTTCATAGCATGCGCAGCACAGCCAACAGCCAGTGCAATGGGGATCGCATCGGGATGATCTGCCACAGAGCGAACCAGATGTCCCATCACCTGACCAGGGAGCTGGTCCCACTCGATGCCTGGAGCATCACGCAAAACGGGTGGTAGCCAGGCGAAAAAGAGACGAATATGTTTGCTTCGTTCAGCGGGGTTACTGAAAGCGTACCGATCCTGGGGCGCGTGTTGCAGTACCTCCTGCACATTTTCAGTCGTGGCGGTAAGGAGTTCCATAAACGCTGTGGTCCTTCTTTCTTCATCATCATTGATTTTGCTGCTGCATCTTTTTGATCCAGGCCAGGGTTTCTGCGTCGTGTAACCAGAGTGTGTCTTCTTCTGCTGGGAGCAGAGGTTGCTTCGCTGTGGGAATGGCCTCTGTTTGAGGAGGAGGCGACCCATCAGCTCCTGGAGCACGTGCAGGAAGATAGTGTCGTTCTGCAAGACGTTGTTGCATCAAAGCGAGCACCTGCAGGGTCTGCTCTCCATCGCGAGAATGATCGTACACATCGATGGTATGAGGACTCTGCCATCCCATGATCGTGCTTCCGAAGGCTTCTCGCTCGCGCTGATAGCGTTCGGTGTCAAAATGATCCGTCCCTGCTCCACATGCTTGGCGTAGCATGATGAGAAATTCGGTAATGAACAAATGTCGGATATCATGCGGAGAAAAGGTCACCGGACAGAGCGAACGGAAGGACGGGTAGTGCTTGTACCTATCAGTTACGTGGAATGCAGCTCATCAACAAAGGAAAACAGGCCTGTTTTTTTCCTTTTTCCATCAGCGCAAGACCTTCGTACCACGCAAGCGAAGCCGTGTCAAGGCTGCGTAGCGAAGCGAAGCACCCGTAGGGCTTGGCCTTGACACGGGTGAGCGGCGTGGTATTCTTTGCGCGGCTGATGGAGGAGGAATGTCACCGTCACGTCCTGCCCAGACGTGCTGTTGACAGACGCCACCTGTCTGTTCTAGTGAAAGGAGCTGTCCATGACCGATGTGCAGTGGGATCGCTACCCACTCATTACCCAGATGCAGCATGCGCAGACGTGGTTGCAGATTCAAGCGAACCTCGGTCTGGCACCGAATACGGTTGCTGCCTATGGCCGTGCGCTCAATGACTACCTCGTGTTCTGCCAGTGCCATGGGATGAGTGTTGAGACAGCAACCAAAGAGCACATCGCCCAGTATGTTCATGACCTGACATCTCGCCCCAATCCCCGTGGCTCCACCATTCGTGTCCTCGACTCTGGAGCGGGCCTTGCCAATGCGACGCTCCAACAGCGTCTGACCGTCATCCGACTCTTCTACGACTACCTCGTCGAGGAGGGACACCGCGCAACCAACCCCGTCGGCCGCGGGCGCTACACGGCTGGCAAAGGCTTTGGGGGGAAGCGTGAGAAAGGACTCATCCCGCGCTACACCAAGCTCCCCTGGATTCCCAATGATGACCAATGGCAAGCCATCTTGCGTGTGGCCTGCCAGGAACCCATTCGCAACCGCATGATGCTCGCCCTCGCCTACGACGCCGGGCTGAGACGCGAGGAACTGTGCGCGCTGCGTACCGATGATCTGGACCCCGCACACCGGACGCTGCGCATCCGGGCGGAGACCACGAAAGGACGCCGGGAACGGATCGTGGCCTACTCAGCCTCTACCGGCATCTTGTTGCAACACTACCTCGCGCACCGGCAGACGATGAGCCGCGCTCGCGGACCGCTCTTCCTGTCAGAATCAGATCGAAACTTCTCGCAGCCCATCACCATCTGGACCTGGTCGAAGGTCGTGAAGCGGATCGCCGATCTGGCTTCGGTTCCACAGTTCAGCACGCATACCCTGCGCCATCTTTGCCTGACAGACCTGGCTCGCTCAGGTTGGGAACTGCACGCCATTGCCACCTTCGCAGGCCATCGGAGTCTGTCCACCACGCTTCAATATATCCACCTGTCAGGGCGCGACCTGGCCGACAAACTCGCTCGCGGGATGGCCCAGATCCATAGCTGGCGGGCGCAACTGCTCGCCGAGGGCTCAGCTTCGAAAGGAGATATCCCTTGATGAACCATGCTGCTCATCCCGAAGCCTCGGCTTCGACGTTCGGCCAGTCATTGTGGAGCTGGCCCATCGACCCAACTCGCTACGACCGCACACCAGAGTTATCGGCTAACGAGCTTACCGCCCTCGTCGCGCTGGACTGGGACGTGCGCCGGGGCCGATGCCACGACCCCCAACGACCAGAGTGGGCGGCGCTTGAGCGTCTCCTTCGCCCCCTGGATGATGCCCGCCTGAGCTTGTACACTCCCAACACGCGCTATCATCAGCGCAGCGCGCTCGATGCGGTTGGTCTCATCCTGCATGTATGTCGCATACACCAGACCGCCTTCTGGCAGTGGAATGAAGCCACATGGGTTGAGGTCCTCGGCGCAGATCAGCGCGCCTTTCAGCGGCGAGAGTTCTCTGGATGGCTCGACGCTACGGTTCGCCCGTACATGGTTGCGATGGCCTACCTGCTGGGCTGCTTCTCTGCTTTCCAACTCCTTGGATCGTTCAATCGGCTCACACTGGCAACAAGGGTCTTTGGTCCGAAGTTTCTGGAGGAAGCCATGCAGCAGGTCATGACAATTTTGCACGGATGGGGCTACCACGAGACAAACAGCCGAGACAAATACCCTGGACTTCTCTGCACGCTGCTCTTGTTTAATCGCAGCCCATACCTCTCAGATCTCACTACGTCAACCCTGGAGCAGTTTCGCACAAACATCACGGTCCGCCCCTTGCTGCGTTCTCCGATCTACGCACTTCACCGCGCTGTGGCCGCTCTGGGATATGTCGATCCCCCAGTTCGTCTGCCTGCCGGACCTCCGATCATCGTCGAGGGGGTCCCGGCACCCTGGCAGCAGTGGGTGGAGCGCTGGACGGCCACCTCTACCTTGACGCTCAAAGTACGCGGAATCTTTCGCACGATTTTACTGAAAGTAGGCCGATGGCTGGCTGAGGTACACCCGGATATCGGTGAACCAGCGCAATGGACGCGAGAGCTGTGTGCAGAGTACCTGGCGTTGGTCGAGCGCTTATGTATTGGGGACTATGCACAACGCCGGGCTCCTTTCGCCAACCGGATCGGGCGCCCCTTGTCGGCGAAATCGAAGGCGCACTACATCACGGCTGTCCGCACCTTCTTCCATGATTGTCAAGAATGGGAGTGGATCACGCGTCGCTTTGATCCCGCGCGCGCCCTTGCTACCCCTCGCAGTATCCGAGCGCTGACTGGGCCGGACCCACGGGTCATTTCCGACGCCGTCTGGGCCAAGCTCGTGTGGGCGGGATTGAATCTCCAAGCCAGTGATCTGCCAGCCAACACGGGCGGGCAGTTCTATCCGCTTGAACTTGTGCGGGCGCTGGCCATTGCCTGGCTCTTCGCTGGCTTACGCAGCGATGAACTTTCCCGCCTGCGACTCGGCTGTATCCGCTGGCAACGCGAAGATGTGACAGTGCCTGGGCAGCCCACAGAGGAAGTTTCCAAAGCGGCGGTCTGCCTGCTCGATGTCCCCACGCACAAGACGGGCACGGCCTTCACAAAGCCAGTCGATCCCCTCGTTGGGCAAGCGATTGCGGCCTGGGAAGCGGTGCGGCCTGTGCAGCCCTCCATGCTTGATCGCCGAACAGGAGAACACGTTCAATTTCTCTTCTGCTATCGTGCAACGCACGTGGCAAAGGAGTACCTCAACGTGGGACTGATTCCTGCTTTGGGTCGCAAGGCTGGCGTGCCCTTGGAGGACGTTCGTGGTCGGATCACCAGTCATCGTGCGCGGGCGACTATCGCCAGTCAACTCTACAATGCCAAAGAGCCGATGACGCTGTTTGAGCTGCAAGCCTGGCTTGGCCATCGCTCAGCGGAAACCACGCAATATTACGCGCGCATTACTCCAACAACCCTGGCCAAGGCGTACACCGATGCAGGGTATTTCTCACGCAACGTGCGGACCATCGAAGTGCTGATCGACCGTGAGACCATTGAGAGTGGCGCGGCGGCGAGCGGGACTCCCTGGCACTACTTCGATCTGGGACACGGCTACTGCACGTACAGCTTCTTCGAGCAGTGCCCACACCGCATGGCCTGCGCTCGCTGTGATTTCTATCTGCCGAAAGGCTCAACCAAGGGGCAACTCCTGGAGGCCAAAGGGAACCTACAGCGCATGCTGGCCACTATTCCGCTTACCGAAGAAGAACGGGCAGCAGTGGAAGAGGGCGAGGGTGCGCTCGATCAGTTGTTGGAACGGCTCGTGGATGTCCCGACCCCAGCTGGGCCAACGCCGAGACAACTAACCGGTGATGGGAATGCTATGGGGTCTACCCCGCAAGCTTTGGGAACGAGTGAGCGGGGATTGAGGACGGTCATTCCCCTTGAACAAGTCCATCGAAAACGGTAGAATAGGTGAAACGATGGTTTGTATTCCACATAAAGTGGTAGTAAAAACTCTTGACGGAATAGGGGGTTCCCCGCTCGGTGAGAAAGAGCGGTTCCCTGTCCTCCATCACGTCGAGCCTGCTTCGTCCTTGTGTATCCCACCCAGGGCGAATCTGTTCGAGATAGCGGGTCAAAAGTCGCATCACGCGAGGATGGTGAGTGAAGTAGATGGTTTTGACCTCGCGTCCCAGACTTCCCTTGCTCACGATCTGCGCCTGACCAGCAATCCCCTGGTTCCGGTAGCCGCCCACGGTAAGCAAAACCACCTCATGGAGCCGAGCACCCGTGTTTCTGAGCAATTCGAGAATGATTTTCTCTCGGCAAGAGATCTCTGGGCTCTCCATCATGGCGTCAAGAATCGTATGGATACCAGATCGGACATCTCCTAACTCCTTGCGCAGATCAGGTTTCCACTCCCTGGCCTTGGGATAGCGAATGAAAGCCGTCGGTTGTCGTCGTGAACGCTCATGCATTTCCCCGCGAATGCCTGCATGATCAGGGGCACCAGCGTTAGCAATGGCTTGATCATGCAGACGTTTCAGGGAGAGGAGAGTGTCGGAGGTCAGTGGATTGGAAAAGGCATATAGCCGCTCATCTTTCATGATGAGGTAAAAATCGCGAAGCGCCGACCGAAAGACCTGAAGGGTGCTCTCCTGCAGGGGAGTATCACGTGTGGGGAGAACGGCCACACGCTCTTGCCCTCTCTCTGGTCGAACTAGGCAGCAGAAGCGTTCCCGGTAAAAGTTGATGAGGATGGGTCGCAACTGCGAGGGTTCAGCGTTCCAAGCACACCCTTTTTCACTCAGGAACACGAAGAAAGGAAGCAGGCAGGAGAGGTACGTATCTCGCGTGCTCGTCGGGCCTTGCGAGGAACGTAACCGATACCACTCCGTGAGCGCAACAATGAGGTGACCTGACTCCTCAACGAACATGACTTCGTAAGGGGTACCTGGTTGGCCTTTGATCCGTTGGATCTTTGTCATATATCCTCCACTTTCCCACCTGGTTCTCTGTTTAACGATCTCAAAGCGACTGTTGTAAACAGAGGCGGTAAAACCATCTGAAATGCCTACTTCCCTGGGTTCCTGGTACCAGGAATGCCACTGGCATTATCTTACTCGACCAAAATGGTTCCGTAGCTCTCCCCACGCCTCATGGAAAAGTCATCAATCCCTAACACTCGCACCGGCGCATCAGAGAGGGAAGGAATGGCGCGAAGATAGCGCAGGAGTGTTGGGGCCTTGACCTGCATCCCCAATCGTGGAGCCAGGCGCTCACTGACCTCAGCACTGGCAGAGAGCCCCAGGGCTTTTAACTCCTCCAGGAGACGATTGCTCACTCGTGCCCAAGGCCGGACGAAATCTGGAAAACGTTCGGCAAAGACTTTGCGTGGGCATGTGGCTGTCCAGCAAGCAAACTTGCGTACCAGGAGTCGGAGAACCACGTTGCGGCCTCCACACGGCGCATCGTGGACGGTGCGCTGGTACTGACAATGGACATGATCGGAGAGACGCCCACACTCAGGACAGCGGGCAAACGGCTGTGTGGAGATCACTTCTACGGTGAGCTGAGCTGCGGTGATTTCAACTTGGCCAATGACCATCCCTTCGGGTAAGGGCAGAAACGGGGACTTTTCCATCTCCATCATCCTCCTGAACAGATGAAAAACACTTTCCTTCCATCTCATTCAGGAGTATATCACTCCACATCAATCAAGCAGTGTTCCCCAAATCTGAGGATGAGCCCCGTTTGGACTGTCAAGTGGGTCCAAGTTGCATTGTCCAAAACAATATATTCTACAACTCACGGCAATCCTATGCCTTCTTTTTAAACTCGTGGCAATTTTTGAGTGAAAAGGCAGTCAACCCTAGCTTTTTTCGTTACCGACTTCGTGCTCAACAGCAGATTTTTACGGTAAGGTTATGAGTTCAGAGGAGGCAAGGAAATGAGGAAAGTCGCACTATCCCCCTGTTGTTGCTTGCCCATCATCTCCAGGTATACCTCGTAGGTCTGCCTGGCAATCTGTTCCTGAGTATAATGCTTCAGGACGCGCTGCCGCCCTCGGGCTGCCAGGGTTGCGTAGAGTGCTGGATTCCCTAAAAGTTGGCGCACACAAGCTACCAACTCCTGTGCATTTCCCTCAGTGAAGACCAGGCCGGCGTCGCC
>Ga0137389_10002903_pt1 | contig 10502 bp, 9 predicted proteins | sample 15con2h14BmetaG_FD_104645 | JGI IMG/M metagenome (GOLD analysis project Ga0137389, IMG submission 104645) | Vadose zone soil microbial communities from Angelo Coast Range Reserve, California, USA - 15con2h1.4B metaG | ecosystem: Environmental > Terrestrial > Soil > Vadose zone > Saprolite...
ATTACAGAATAAGGAAGACAGAAGAACTACAACTCGGAAGATTACAGAACAAGATACTAGGACATCGTATTTGGCCGCCCCCATCAAGGCTCGTCGATAGTACATCTTACGTGCGCATTACAAACCCTCGAATTACCTACCCTGCACCCCCACCAAAGGCCCTGTACCCAGGGTTCTTAACTCGCTAGTGTCTATTAGCTATTCGATTATATTTGTGTTATTCGGTTTCACTCCCTTTTCACCGATCTACTACGAGTTTGACTATAACAAGTCTTATTCTGAGTATTGAGGATTTAGGAATAGTGTTATTCGGTTTCGCAAGTTTAGTTTTGTAGTTAGTTCGCCAAGCACACACATCAACTGGAGCCCACCGCGAGGGGTGGTAAATCGAGAACGATTTAGAAAGGCTTAAAAACCCTTTTGCGCAATCAAACAAGAAGAAAGAAGAAGCACTATTCGGACTACAAGAGTTCAAATATTGCACCCAAGAAAAGTTTCCAACAGCTACTACGCGGAGAAGAAGAAATCCGGACTTTCCATACAAGCGAACCAATCACGTCTTCCTCGGGGAAAGCTAGACTTAGTGCCAACTCTCAACGAGCAGAAAGAAATTCGGTTCCACCGTTAGGAAATACTCGAGTTTCGAAACCACCGATTAAGAAGACTGTTAAGAAGAAACAACCAGATCAAAACGAAGCAGGACCGTCCAGACTAAGGACGCCCACACCTGAATTACAAGAACCACCACCGCAACAACACCAAGACCGATTAAACATGGGAGACAACGCGAATGAAAACAGGCCTCAGGCGGCGCAGAGGTTTAGAATGCCGGAGACTTGGGAGTCGGGGAGACCCCAGTTCGATGGAAAAACGTACAAGCAGCTGGATAAATTCCTTGAAGAAGTTGCAAGAGTTATCGCACAAGGCGGAATCAACGGGGAACAATCAATGAAGGAGAAATACATCTCTTACCTCGACGACAAGAACATCAGAGAAGGATGGCAAATGCTGGCAGAGTTCGCAATCACTCATACCTGCGCGCAATGGATCAAGGCAGTCAAGGAACTCTATCCCGAATTAGAAGAATACGAAAAGGGATCGTTAATCAGACTTCGAGAAATCTGCGAAGAAGCTCAAGGATGCACCCGAGCGGATTTAGGAAAGATCAAGCGATTCAAGATATTCTTCGAAGCGGAGGCAGCAAAATTGTTAAAGCCACCTGCACAAGTTACAAACGTCAACTTAGTGGGAACAATCCTGAAGACCTTCGACCAGCAATTCGCAAAACAGATTGAAGACGCTATGAACTTGCCCGGAGTGGCCCAGATAATTCGACCAGATGGCGTTCCGGTACCCGCAGCTGCAGGCGTGGGAGAAGCGATTAAGAGAAGAGGCGACCATATGTCCTACCTGGAAGTCTTGAAAGTAGCTGTCTATCTAGCGGACAATTGGACTGGGAGAGAAGCCTTATTCGAAATCAGTGGGGGAAGACTTGATGAGAAATCTCTTGTTGAACCTGCTGCACCGAATAAGGGCTCTTCTGGACTTCCGTTCGCTATGAAGCGCGAATTCACCGACCAAATGGAGGGCTTCGCTTTGGAAATCGCGGCGATAAAGGATACATTCGTTGTGAGGGACAAGCAAATGCAAGACACAATCAAGAAGATCGAAGCGGTGGCCGAACAAGCGCGAGTCCTTAATCAGGGATTAGCAAAGGCACCTCCGAATAACGGTCAAAGTAACGATTACCGTCAGCAACAAGGAAACCATTTCAATAGGGACCCAAACCCCTACAGGATGACTCCGCCACCGAACTTTGCAATCGAAGACATTAATTGCCATTGGTGTGGGGAAAAGGGACATATGATGAAAGATTGTCAGAAGAAGAACGAGAAGATTGACCGGGGACAAGTGGTCATAGAGAATGGACAAGTAAGGCTACCGGGGAACTTATTCATTCCACGGTATCCCGAACACCTATCAAGAGACCAGAAGGTGGAGGAATGGCACCGCAAGAGAGACTCAGCAAATCCGGCAACCGCAAATCTGTATCAACATTCGTTCATGAATGAAGCAGCGAATCCGGACCAGTTGGATCTATTCTACGATACCACTCAAGATGAACTACGATCGGCCAGGGCGCAGCAAGCGATCATGATGAAGCAGATGCAACAAATGAGCCAAATGGGACGAGCCGGAGGTTATTCAGTCGGATCGAACATGTCTTCGCACGGCCAAGGCAGAGAAACGCCACCGCATTTCATAACCGAACAAGACAATTCGACACAGAATAACGGGCAGTTATACGGACAGCAACAAGGAATGGTGCCGCAATTCGTTCAAACGACTCAAGCTCCGCAAAACACTGGACTAGTTGACATGGGGCAACTGTTGAATTTACTGAATGTTGTACAGAGCCCTCAGAATAAGGGAAACGGTGGAGTTCTCGACCAATTGGTTGCTACTAGAGAGCAACTGAAGAAGTCCGGACAAAGCCCGAACCCAAATTTTTAGACAGTTCGAGGAAGGAGGCTCGTGGGAGGAACGAAAGCAAGACTCCTCAAGTGGTCAAGCCTCCAGAGAACCGAATATCGGCCGCGGATAGAGATACGGACTGGCGGAAGAAGAACAGAAGAGCAAGCGTGGAGGCAGTTGCAACAGACGATAGTGGTGGTGAAGAAGAAGTGGAGGTGGAAGTTGAGATACCGAAGAAGGACAGACGTGCCCGCTTCAGGGGTGAAGATTCCGACGTAGAAGACCCTCCAATGAGGTACGAACAACGCAAGGAACCTTATTCGGAGTCGCCAAAGCGTGAAAAACCGAAGAAAGACCTTCTTCCAAGAACCGGAGAAAGGGCTTACAAGTTAGTCACCAAATTCGACGACGAAAACACTATTCGGAAGCTAGTGGACCGAACAGAGAAGACTATGGTTAACGACATATCAGTCGGAGATCTGGTTTCGATGTCGCCCGGCTACGCAAAAGAACTTCGCAAATCGATGGGACGAATAAGACAACCAATTAAGCCAATTCTGTTAAACGGAATCTTGGATCAAGAATCTGCGTTTCCATTCATGGAAGACGATATCCAAGTGAGGCTACAAGAAGACGCGATAGACCTGAACGATTTACCAATGGTGGATTCGTTTTATATCTCGACCGAAGAAGATTTGGGAACAATTCCGGGAAGTTACGTGGCTATAGACCCATATCTACAGTACATGTCTTCCCTGGACGACAAAGAAGCACCAAAGCAAGTTTATTCGGGGACCAGTTCAGCATCGTTGAGGGTAGTTCATCCATTGGTGGCTACACGGCAACATGTGGAAAGCGTTGTGGACAGTGGCTCTCAGATAGTGTCTATGGCCTTAACAGTAGCAGAAGAGCTAGGGATTCCTTGGGATCCTGACGCTCAAATCTACATGCAAAGTGCGAATGGGCAACTAAAGAAGTCAGCTGGGCTAGCGCGGAACGTGTGTTTCTTATTCGGAGATATACCGATCTACCTTCAAGTTCACATTATCGACCAACCGGCGTACAAAGTATTATTGGGAAGGCCTTTCGACATCCTTACAGAATCAAGGATCGACAACAAAGGCGATGGAACGCAAACGCTCACCATCAAGGACCCCAACGGTACAAGACGTTGCGTTATTCCGACTCAAGCAAGAGGCGCGTTTTCAGCGACTACAAACGTCAAGAAGATCCAAGAAGAAGTCAAGGAGCAGAAGGCACAGAAGATAGCAAGAGAGCAGCTGATGAAGAGTGAAAGAGAGGCGGATTTTCACAACTCGCCCAGGAACTGGTCGGAGACTGGGGAGGCGAGCAGATCGGACTGAAGTTCGGTTTTGGTGAAAAAGGGGAAGTGCGAATAGAGGGATACACGCTACCTAGGGATGGGAATAGCTTCAACTCGGAAGAGTTGCAGTTAGCCTATCTAATGGCGAGCACAGAAGAAAAGACGTGGAAGAAAAACGAAGAAGCAAAGAAGTTACTCAAGATGTACGCGGAAGAAGAACCACTGGAGAGAGGACCCGATGGGAAGGTCTTACCGGTCTTGATATGGGGAGAACGAGTTGTGGATGCTGTGGAAGATGAAGATGGAAAAATCATACCGCTGTCGCAATTCGGAGTGGAGAAGGTGCACTGTTCGGAAACAGATCAAGCCTGTGTCAAGTGTGCGGAAGAAGGATTCGACCGTGAGAAGAACGGTTCAATAACCGAACAAGAACCTACAGCAACATTTTTGGGGAAGAAATACAAACCGGTTGCACTCAAAGTCAGACCAGTCTATGAGGAGCTACCAGAGAGATACCGAATAAAACGGGAAATCCTGGGGGACCCTTTAGCAGGAATGCCGGAGTTGCCAATTCATCCGACCGAATACGTGCCAGTGGAGCGTTACGAACAAGACAGAAAGGACTTCATTGACAGTGCTCATCCTGGAGACTTCCTAAGGCCTCAAGAAAGGATGTTACTTCATAACATGATTGTTAAACAGAAGGAAGCATTCGCCTGGAACGATCAAGAGAGAGGGACACTTCGACATGATTTCTTTCCGCCTATCGAGATACCCACAGTAGCGCATACGGTTTGGGTGGAAAAGAGCATTCCTATTCCGAGAGGACAACTTGAAGAATTCTGCAAAGTCATAAAACAGAAGATCGACGCGGGAGTGTACGAATCCTCGAATGCCTCTTACCGGTCAAAGTTCTTCGGAGTAATCAAGAAGGATGGGAAGAGTATTCGGTTAGTACACGCCCTAGAATCGTTGAATGCGGTGACTATCGCCCATTCGGGGATTCCGCCGGCAACTGAAGAATTGGCGGACCACTTTTCGGGAAGAGCGTGCGGTGGAGTACTGGATCTTTATTCGGGGTACGACGCTAGGGATCTAGCCGAGTCTTCGAGGGATTACACAACTTTCCAAACACCGTTCGGGGCACTCCGATTAGTCAAGTTACCTCAAGGATGGACCAATTCGGTTCCGATATTTCACGACGACGTCAACTACGCCCTACGAGAAGAAGTTCCACACGTTACAAGACCTTATATCGACGACGTACCTTTAAGAGGGCCGGCCTCGCGTTATATCAAGGAAAATGGCGAGGAAGAAACTATCAAGGAAAACCCCGGAATAAGAAGATTCGTTTGGGAGCACATGCAAAATGCGAATAGGGTTCTTCAAAGACTCAAGTACTGTGGATTAACAGTCTCGGGGAAGAAAGCCGTAATCTGTGCTGAAGAATTCGTTGTGGTTGGGCATACGTGCTCAGCTGAAGGCAGAAGACCGTCAACAGACAGAGTTGGCGTTATTCAGAGATGGCCTCCACTGAAGAACGTCTCCGAAGTAAGGCAGTTTTTGGGAGTTCTGACTTACATCAGGCACTTCATCAAGGATTTCTCAATTCTTGCTGGACCGATTAACGGATTACTACGAGCGGGGAAAGAATTCGAGTGGGGACCAAAACAGCAAGCATCTATGGACAGGCTCAAGCAAGCAGTCGTAGACTGCCCAGCTATTCGGCCTTTATCCGACGATCCTGCTGTGGAGACCGTACTTCAAGTGGATAGCTCTTACAAGGGTTGTGGTCTTACTTGTTATCAAGTAGACCCAATAGACCCGAAGAAGCGCTACTATGCAAGGTTCGCGTCTCTGCCGTTCGATGAAAGACAAGCAAGATTCTCTCAAGCAAAACGGGAACTATACGGAATAAAGCGCGCACTCGAGTATATGCAGTATTGGTTATTGGGACATAGGAATCTTATTCTGGAAACCGATGCGTTGTACATTAAGGGCATGCTGGATAATCCTGGCATGGGCCCTAATGCTACGATTAATCGGTGGATAGAACAAATCCTAATGTTTCATTTCCGAATAAGGCATGTCAAGGGGAAAACGTTTACACCGGATGGTCTGTCTAGAAGAGACGTGGCACCTGGAGATGAAGAATATCCGGACAACGATGAAGCTCCTGAAATGCATTTGCCTGGGATGGACCAAGGCTGGGACTACACAATTCCGCAACCGTTGAAGTTAGAAGATTTCAAAGACAAGATAGACACCAGAGGAGGATATCTGAATACGGTCTTTACCGATCAAGGACGCGGGTCTTATGAAGGAACGATGGCGTCCTTCTATAATGACTGCGTAGCGAACTATCAAGACTTTCGGGAAGAAGTGGCCATAGTTCAAAAGGCTTATTCGGTCGAGAATGTTGAAATTCCGCACTACGTAACTTCGCAAGTAAAGGAGGGTGAAAAACTTCTACCGGACGAAGCCTTCAAGTGGGATCCAAAGAAGCGGGAAGCCTATCCGGAAGACCGAAGATCGTTAACGGCAAAAATGTTGGATGACCGAATAAGAGTTTTGCAACGATGGCTGAAGAATCCGATCAAGAGACCTGGAGGTTTTACGGACAATGCATACGCGGCACTCATCAAGTATTCGACACAGTTTTATATCGGAGAAGACGGAAGACTATTCAGAAAAGACCGGCAAGGGATGCACAAGCTCGTGGTTCAACCAGAACACCGAATGTATGCGATGAAGGCCGCGCATGACAGTTTGGGACATCGGGGGGTTTTCGCGACTAAATCGCTTTTGGAGGTTCGCCTTTGGTGGCCTGAAATGGAAAGGGATGTGTCTTGGTATGTGAAAACATGCCACATGTGCCAAGTACGCCAGAGCAAATTACTCCGAATACCGCCTGTTCCGACTACAACGCCGACCCTATTCCAAAAAGTACACACGGATGTGATGGTCATGGGTGCAACCTCTAATGGTTATAAACTGGTTATCGCTTCAAGAGATTCTCTTAGTCGGTGGCTCGAAGCAAAAGCGCTGAAAGCGGATAACGCTGCAGCAGTGGGCAATTTCTTATTGGAAAATGTAATCTGTCGATGGGGATGTCCGGCGGAAATCGTCACAGACAATGCTCCGCAATTCTTGGCTGCTCTGGCTTGGCTAGAACAGAAGTACGGGATTATCGGAATAAACATCTCGCCATACAATTCTCAAGCAAATGGACCTGTGGAAAGCGGACATCGAGATGTTCGCCAATCGGTTGTCAAAGCGTGCGGAGGAAATCCGAACAAGTGGTTCTGGTTCTTGCCTCAGGTAATCTGGGCAGACCGAATAACTGTGCGACGTGGTTTAGGGTGCTCCCCATACTACGCTGTCACCGGATGTCATCCTCTGTTGCCTCTGGACATAGTAGAAGCTACTTGGCTGGTGGAATACCCGGCTAAGATAATTTCTACGGCCGAATTAATAGGTCTACGCGCAAGATCTCTGGCAAAACACCGGCAACACGTTGAAGAAATGCGAAGAAGAGTCGACCGAGGCAAGAGAGAAGCTGTCCGAAGATACGAACTGAAATACAAGTACACGATTATGGACTTCAACTTCAAACCCGGGGATATAGTTCTTATTCGGAATACGCGTATTGAGAAGAGCTTGGACAAGAAAGCGAAATTCCGCTATCTAGGACCCATGGTAGTTGTCAGAAAAACAAAAGGGGGCTCGTACCTCGTTTGCGAACTGAACGGCGCCATGTATCCAGGAAAAGTGGGTCGCTTCCGAGTAATACCGTATGAGCAGAGGCGGAAGATCGAGTTGACAGAAGACGTCGAGAAGTTGATTGACATGGGAAAAGAAGAACTGGACAAGCTAGCCGCAGAATTAGAAGACCAGGACGAAATGCTGGGGAAAGACCTTCAATTCGGTGATATGCGACTCAATTCGGACGATGATGAAGACACCGACTCAGAGGGCGAAACCGAATAAGGAACCAAAACACCGATTTAACAAGCTGGCTATACAGGAAGAACTTGGGTACGAAATAGGCTAAGCCCATGAAATATCCTCGTCGCTCCATGCCACATCAAGAACATCGGTGTAGGTATACATCAATTCGGCCGAGTCTGGAGAGAGGGGTGTGTACGGGCGGTCTGGACTGAAGAACGGGTTGATCTGGGATGAAGACAGTTGCGAGGAAGCCGCGACGGGAAGTGGACCGGAATATGGCAGAAGACGTGAGCCTACGCACGACCGATTAATCGGAGGTAGCGACCTTGGCGATGCCCTGGATAACGGACAAGTACTCGTCAATGTTGCTGCAAAACCGATTAAGCAATGAGAAGAATCCGGACAAGTCGGACTTACGGGACGGACTCGGTGACGGAAATGCCACGGCTCTTGCAACCGGCAGTGAGCGAGATATACGAATCGGAGAGACGGTTGTAGTTGTTCAGCCCATGAGCGAGCATCTGAACTTGGATGACGATCTGGCCTTGAAGCGATTCGATGATGTCGCTGAGCTGTTTGTCGGACAAGGAGAGCTCCTCCTGACCGGAGAACGCCCCAACGATGGGAGCAACCTGACCGAGGAACTCGCGAGCGCGGGTGCTGAGGATCTTGAAGGCGACGTCATTGTCAACCTGTCATGGAAGATTAGCTGAAGACCGATCAAGAAAAGAAGCACGAACCTGGAACGGAACAAGACTGGAGTGGATCTATTCGGTTAATGAGCAACTCAGAATAAGGTTATTCGCATATGGATTACTTGCCAAAGTAGTTGCCGGATCCTTGCTGTTGGAGCCATTATCGGAGGGGCCCTCCGAATCAACGACCATGGCATCGTCCTTGGTCCCCGATTTGGTGACATCCTTGGTTTTGGTTGCCTTGGGTTGGTTATAACGCCGGAAGTGTAACTCGGAGAGAGATACCTTCTTGGCGCGGCGCTTGGAAGTTGCACCGGCCTTGACCTTGTGAGGGCATTCGTAAATACGGTGTTCCCCATGATGGCAATGGAAGAGGCAGCCCACCTCGTCGTCGTCGACTTCGGTGATCTGTCGCTAGTCAGAATAAGGCGACTGCATGGACGGAGGAAAACCGAAGACGGTTACCTTGTTGGTTTTGACGGCTGTGGCTTTTTCCTGGAACCGAATAACGTTAATCGCAATTGGTACTCCGCAAAAAGACAGAAACGTACCTTGGCTTCAGCCTCGGCGGCGACCTGTTCGGAGTGGAAGAAATTCGCAAACGCGGGGAACCAAGAGAACTGTACCTGTGAAAGCAAGAACTGGTCAGCAAGAAGATTATTCGGACATATGGTCTAGCTAGAAGAAGAACGTACCTTGGCCTTCTCGGTGCGTTTAGCAGCCATCTTTGGAAGGGTTAGAAGACCGAATATCGCACTCGGAAGAAGACACTCACGGCATCAGCGGCAGCCTTCTGGCGGCGCTCTTGGTCGGCAGCGGCCTGAAGAAATCGGTTGGACGGATCGACGCAAGACAAGACAGAATAAGACTCACTGCGACGCGCTGCTTGGCGAACAAGAGTGCTAGGTCGCACACCGAATTAGCTGCACCCAGAATAAGGTTGCAGTTGAGGATGTGCTTCTTGGTGATCGCGGTGGGCTTTCCAATTTGCTCGGCGCGAAGAACGACGACGAGAAGACCTTTCTGGACATCCTGGAAGAGCGGGAGAAGCGAGGAGTCCGTGGCTGCAAGATTGAGCTGGCTGGAGCTGTTAATCGCTTTTTCCTACGAAAGCGAATAAGCAATTCGGCGACTCAGAAGAACCATGAAGACACACCACGTCGGGATACATTCCACCGATCAACTTTGCGGCAGCAGCTGCGGTTTCGGCCAAAGATGAATCGCTGATGGGGCCCGAAGCGGACAGGATGGACGCGAAGACTTCTTCGATGCAAGTGCGGAACCACAACGAAGGACTACCGGCCAAAGCGGTTGGGGCGTGCATGGATACGGACGACATGGCTCCGGAATCGGCAAGAAAAGCTGGCAAGGGCGAATAAGCGACACCGAATAAGGGACTGCGCGAAGGCCTTGTTGAGAACAACAACGAACGAGTCTTTTCGGTTGGGAAAAACGTTGTTGGAAGGCGAGAGACTGTGCGGAGGGATCCTTCAGACAAGAAAATGGGGGAGAGAAGACCACTCATTTATATGAATTGTTCGCTGGGACAGCGAAGATTTAAAAATGGGGGAGAGTGATGGTTTCAAGCGGAAAAACTCGCGCGAACTCCGAAATGCACATGGAACACTTGTTGATAAGAGCGACCAACAAGGGGACAGCCAGTGCACTGCATGGACCAAGCAAAAACCTTCTTACCAATCCTCAAGAACACGAAGATCCAATACAATCCCATCAAATTGGCATAGATTGATATAACCGATAATACAGGGATCTACAATCATAACTGTCAAGACTCTATTCGCTTTTCAAGACACCGATCAAAGAAGTTAGAAGATACAAGATCAAAAGAAAACACCGATCAAGATTATTCGGACTTCAAGGACCCACAGAAGAAGACAAATCTCAATTCGGATTCGTTATTCGGACTTCACACAAGCAAGAAGACAGAAAAGCGTTTATTCGATTATGATGTTGCGGCGGTGTATATACAAGTACAAAAACGACACCCGGCGGACTCGACGACGACTACAAGCTACCAGCACAAACCAACGACACGA
>Ga0137389_10002904_pt1 | contig 10502 bp, 9 predicted proteins | sample 15con2h14BmetaG_FD_104645 | JGI IMG/M metagenome (GOLD analysis project Ga0137389, IMG submission 104645) | Vadose zone soil microbial communities from Angelo Coast Range Reserve, California, USA - 15con2h1.4B metaG | ecosystem: Environmental > Terrestrial > Soil > Vadose zone > Saprolite...
AGGCAGGCTGGTGTTTGCTCAGCTGATGCACCATCTTCCGTTGACTACCTTCCGCCGCTGCGTTATCCGCTATCGGGGTGAGTTCAAAGTGAAGTCCTTCTCGTGCCTGGATCAGTTCCTGTGTATGGCGTTCGCACAGTTGACCTACCGGGAGAGCCTTCGGGACATCGAAGTATGCCTGCGTGCACAAAGTTCCAAGCTTTATCACCTCGGGATTCGGTCGGCGGTGGCCCGCAACACGCTGGCCAATGCCAACGCCGTGCGCGACTGGCGCATCTACGCCGATTTCGCCCAGGGCCTGATCGGCATCGCCCGGCGGCTGTATTTGCAGGAACCCTTCGGCGTCGATCTGCAAGAAACCGTCTACGCGCTCGACGCCACCACCATCGATCTGTGTCTGTCGGTGTTTCCGTGGGCCGTGTTCCGCTCGACCAAAGCAGCCATCAAGCTGCATACGCTGCTCGATCTGCGCGGCAACATCCCCACGTTTATTCACATCAGTGATGGCAAGGTGCACGAGGTCAATATCCTTGACCAACTGCTGCCCGAGCCTGGCGCTTTCTACATCATGGATCGTGGCCTCCTCGATTTCGAGCGCCTCTATCGCTTCCACGAGGCTGGCAGCTTCTTTGTGACCCGTGGAAAGTTGAACCTCAAGGTGCAACGGCGTTACTCGCATCCAGTCGATCGCACAACTGGTTTGATCTGTGACCAAAGTGTCGTCCTTACTGGCTTCTACTCGCATCAAGGTTTCGAGGCGCCGCTGCGCCGCATTCGCATCAAGGATCCTGAAACCGCTAAGACTCTCATCTTTCTGACCAACAACTTCGTCTTGCCAGCACTGACGATCACCGAACTATACCGCTGTCGCTGGCAAGTAGAGCTCTTCTTCAAATGGATCAAGCAGCATCTGCGAATCAAAGCCTTCTTCGGGACTTCGGAGAACGCGGTCAAGTCACAAATCTGGATCGCCGTCTCCGCCTACGTCCTAGTCGCCATCGTCAAGAAGCGACTGCAGCTCTCGGCCAGCTTATATGAAATCCTACAGATCCTCAGCCTGACCATGTTCGAGAAAATCCCACTGGATCAACTACTTGCACAAACGAACAGCGAACAAATTCAACCCGTTTCCGATAACCAATTGATTCTGTTCACATAACGTTGGGACACTACTGATTCAAAATAAGAACTCAGGGAAAACTGCGTAAACGGTATAATTATCGCAATCACACTGCCGATCCCGCGGCCGATCTACGAATACGCAATTAGAGGCCAGTCGTCTACAAGCTATTGAAATAAAATGATTTACGGGTACTACCAAGGAAATTCCGCCCCACGACAGTACCGACTAATCCAGGCTAGTGGCAAATTCGTACCATTATTTTGCAAAAGCTTCGCCTTGGCCGACGGCAAGGAATCGCACATAGACGCGAGTATGACTTGGGTAGACGTCCCTGCCTCAGAAAACAAAGTCGTCGCTGCTCCAAAATAAGCGGCGTCTTTGTTTCGCTTTTCTTCCTTCAGATTTTCCCGGCGTTTTTCGTTCGACCTATCGTTGCGCCGGATTCGGCTGATCACCAACTTACGTTTCTCACTGTACTTTTCCTGCCGGTGGGACTCGAACCCCTTCGTTTTCTGTCAATTGCAACTGTCATAGTATCAACTGAAGACTCGCAAGAAATGGGATAAGGAATTGCCACTTTATGGAACTTGGCAGGGACTTGGCTCGTTCCAGCCCAGCCGTGTCCACACCGTGTAATTGCCTTTAAGTATAAGAAAATAGGCTGGATAGCACTGGTGACTTCTTTTGTCGTTTCGTTTCCCTTTTGGATGGCGACATGCACCCTGATCGTTAGGAAAGGAGTCTACTCTCTGTAGATTTGTCGGCCACTGCTTTGGGAGCTACTGACTGCAATGGACCAAATCCAAGCACTTGTCGCTGAAGATCCGGCGTCGGTCGGGTTCGTCTACGGCCTCGGGCCAGCCATGCTCACCCTTAATGCCGTGGCCGTTGAGATTGCTCGGACCGATATCCCCATCCTAATTCTCGGAGAGAGCGGCACAGGCAAGGATTCCTATGCCCGGCTGATTCATCGCCTTTCGCCAAAAGCTCACGCACACCTTTGGACGGTCAATTGTTCCGCGGTCGATCCAGGAGATTTGCTCGCTCAAGTACAGGAAGCCCTGGGTAGGGTTTCGGATCACGAAAACTCTGGAAGCGTATACCTAGACAATATTCATGAATTGGATCTGGCCTGCCAGCGCCTTCTGCTCTCTCACCTGTCAGATGGAGAGAGCACTCCCACCAGACATGCTCTTTGCGCACGTCTGATCTCGTCAACGACCAGAAGCCTGGAATCGGAAGTCGAGGCAGGCCGCTTCCGGCGCGAACTTTACTTTCGCCTCAATGGTGCTTCTCTGCGCCTTCCTCCTTTGCGCGAGCGCAATGAGGATATCCCGATTCTGATAGAGTATTTCCTGAACAAGTATTCCCGCGCAATCCAGAAGAAAGTCTCCCCACTCAGCAAGAAGGCAATCCAAACTCTGGTCGCATATCACTGGCCTGGCAATATTCGGGAGCTAGAACATTTCGCCCGAAAAATCGTGCTTTTCGATGATGTCCAGATGGCCCTCAACGACCTGCGGGCTGCGGCGATTGTCAGCCACAAGCCAATGGAAAAGGGGCGGGGCGCCTCTCTGAAAGTGGCGGCTCGCAATGCTTCTAAAGAAGCCGAGCGCGAGCTAATCATGCAGGCTCTTGAGCGGACTCGGTGGAACCGCAAACGAGCCGCACAGGAATTACAGATCAGCTATAAATCGTTACTACATAAGATCAAGCAGATCGGGTCCTCAAGTGAAGAACAACAAAGCTGAGGGGGGAAGAAACTCAATCATGCTCATCCGACCATTTCTGTTACTCGCAACTCTAACTTTATCACCTCTGGCCCACGCGCAGGTTACCGATAAACAGGCTTCTGCCGATGCGTCAAATCAGAAGACCAACGCCACCAGTGAAGCAAACAATCCAGTTTCAGCAACAAGCGATCCAGACTACAAAATCGGCCCTCAGGACGTGGTGCGCATCGATGTCTGGAAGGAACCCGACATATCTAGAATTATTCCCGTCCGTCCCGATGGAAAGATTTCGCTGCCTCTCTTGAAGGACGTTCAAGCCTCCGGGTTGACCACGCTGGAGCTTGGCAAGGCCATCCATGACGGACTGACGAAATACCTGACGGACCCCGAAGTCACCGTGACGGTAACTGAAATCAACAGCCGCCGGGTCTACATCACCGGAGAAGTCACTCGGGCTGGCGCTTTTCCTCTGCTGCCAAACATGACCGTCCTCCAGGCACTCTCTAGTGCCGGGGGATTCACGCAATTTGCAAAGCTGAAGAGTATTTATGTTCTTCGAAATGAGGGTGGAAAACAGGTGAGGCATCCTTTCAATTACAAGGAAGTCGTCAGGGGAAAGAATCAAGAGGAGAATATTCTCCTTCAGCCAGGTGACGTAATCATAGTTCCGTAAGGATACAGCATGAACTATCGTAAGGTTATTCTCCGCGTATCTTTTTTTGCAGTTTTCCTTTCGTTTGAAGGGCAGAACGGGCGTGCCCAGGAACAACCGCAGGAACCGATAAACGCAAAACCGATTCCCGCTGCCCGCTCTTATCCGATTCCAGTCATTGATCCGGCTGGCCAGCAGGACGACAACATCGTTCAGGATACAACCAACGGACTCCAGCCGGACACGACGCCGCTCACCGGCGTGCTAAACGCTACTTTGGGTACTCCCGAAATACGGCATAGCTACTGGGTACCAGGATTTCAATACGCTAGCACCATTCAATCGAACGGCTACAATCAGCCGAACTCCTCGGCCTGGTCCGCGTACAACTATCTGAATGGGAATATCAGCTTGCTCAAAGCTTGGACTGGCTCGCAGCTCGCTGTGAATTATTCGGGTGGAGGTGTCTTATCAACGAATAATTCTACGCAAGGGAATAGCTACACTCAGCAGTTGGCCCTCTCGCAGGCTTTTCAGTGGAATCGTTTGCGGGTCCAGATCTTGGATCAGTTTGCCTATTTGCCGCAGTCAGGGTTTGGTTTTGGGGCGGGTACAAATCTCGGCATCCCGGGAGTGGGGGGCTCTCTCGGCCCTACCATTCCTGGACTTAGCGGTGGTGTCGTTCCGAATCAAAGCATCTATGCGGCCCTAGGCCCGCAATACAGTAACGCTGGTGTTATCCAGGCCACCTACGTGATTTCTCCACGAGGTTCCATTACCGCCTCCGGCTCCTATGGAATTCTGCGCTTTGTGGACCCAGGCAACGTTGATAACAATTCCGTAGGAGCTAGCCTAGGCTACAGCTATCAAATCAGCCGTGAAGACACCGTCGGTGTCGTGTTTCGATTCAGCAGCTACCAATATCCAGGCCAACCACAAGCATTTGGCGATAAGATCGTAAACCTAGCCTACGGTCGAAAGATCGCTGGCCACCTTGCCCTACAGCTTTATGGAGGACCAGAATTCACCACCTTCCGTGTACCCATCGGCAGACAATCGTCCACGCTTGGGGGCAACGCCAGCGCCAATCTCAACTATGGCCTTGAGAAGGGTAGCCTCTCTGCCGGTTATTATCATGGACTCACCGGCGGAAGCGGCGTCCTCAACGGCTCGACCGTGGACCAGGTGAATTTCGGGGCCTCCCGGAAACTGGGTCGAATTTGGAGCGCAAACATTAATCTCGGCTACGCCCATAACAAGGCAGTGGCGGACTCTACGCAAGCCAGCTTCCCAACTTACAATTCTTGGTTTGTGGGTGGGGGTGTCAATCGTCCCCTGGGCAGGAATTTGAATTTTGCAATGACCTACACGGCTTATATCAATGCTTCGAATCAGCCCGGATGTACCGGTACGTCCTGCAGTACGAACCAGATATCCAATTCCATTACGTTAAACCTGCAGTGGCATACGCGTCCGTTTGTGCTGCCGTAGTCCCAATGAAGAGTAACCGGAGGAAACACGTAGAATCGGCAATTTTTGTCGCAGCTAGAAGAATAGATTTAACAATAGAAACGAGAGACTCGAGCGAATGTACAAGAGCTTCTACGGCTTAAAAGAGAACCCTTTCAACGTCAATCCGGATCCGCGCTACTTATTCCTAACGAAGCAGATCGAGGAAGCTCTGACCGGGTTGATGTACGGCATCCAGACGCGGAAAGGCTTCGTCATTCTGACCGGCGAGGTCGGGACCGGCAAGACCACACTGATCAACCGGCTGCTCGACTGGCTACACAACCGGAAGGTACGGACCGCATTCCTCTTCAATTCTCGGATGAACTCAAATCAGCTTTTGGATTTCATCCTCGCCGAATTTGATATCCCCTGTGACTCCAAGTCGAAGAGTCAGCAGTTGAAGAAACTTAATCATTGGCTCCTGGATCGTTACCGCACGGGTGAAAGTGTTGTACTCATCATCGATGAGGCACAGAACCTCACCTATCCTGTTCTGGAGGAAATCCGTCTTCTTACCAATCTTGAAACTTCCACCGAAAAACTCGTTCAGATCGTGCTTTCTGGACAGCCCGAACTAGAAGAAAAGCTCAGGCTTCCGGAGCTCAGCCAACTTCGGCAACGAATCATGATCCGCTGCAAGACTGCGCCTCTCTCAAGAGAAGAAACTCATCAGTATGTTATGGAACGCCTGAAAATTGCCGGCGCCGCTGGGGAAGCCATCTTCAGCACCCAGGCTGTGGACACCGTTCATCTCAGTTCTCTCGGCATCCCGCGCGTTATCAATCTGCTCTGCGAGCACTCGCTGGTGAATGCTTTTGTCGAACACCAACGCCCAATTCAGCCGAAGATTGTCCAGGATGTCGCGAGGGAGTTTCAACTGGGCGAAATCGAGCCCACCGCACCGAATGGTGGCTCGAAGATTGATTCAGAAATTTACAACTCCGAGGCCTTCTTGCAAAACCTTGGGGAAGCCCTTTCGCGGTTCCGTTTTGACCCTACCACCACGCGCGGACGAAAGTAATCAGAACCGGTCCAACGTTCTCAGAAAGGTCACATTCGCTGGATTAGCCCGATTGACCTCTGGCCACGTCGAGATCGTTGGAAGTCGAACATACTACATCCACCCAGCGCGGCCACAGCTAAATCCTTGTGACTAACGATGAAGGTATGAAAACTTTCATGTCTATTGGGCTAAATCCTTGGAGCAATCAATGAAGTTTGAACAACCCATCATAGGTGGACGATTTTGCCCTTCTGTTCAAGCGACTGGTTAGCGGCCTCCAACACTTTCACGACACGTAACCCGGCATGCCCGTCATTGAATGCGTTCTTGTCGTTCAGAATGCAATCGGCAAAGTACGATGCTTCGACTTTGAGCGCTTCGATTGGCTCAACTTTTGGGGACCACATATCCCCAGAGCGGTAACTCACAAGGAGTTGATGTATACCCTCTGTACTGTTCATGTGGACGCCCTTGTCATACACCTTCAGTTTCTCGTCAGCTTCGAGATCATTCCAGACCAGCATTTTCTTCTCCCCCCCGATCAGAGTAGTGCGAACCTTAACAGGGGAGAGCCAGTTCACGTTGACGTGACCGATAATGTTATTGGGATAGTACATGGTCAGAAATCCGATGTCGGCCACTCCGTTCAGATGGCGCTCGCCAGTGGCAACCACAGCCTGAGGCTTCTCCGGGATGAGATAATCCATAATCGAGAGGTCGTGCGGTGCGAGGTCCCAAATGACGTTTACATCATGCTGGAGCAGTCCCAAATTTACGCGTGTGGAATCGTAGTAGTACAGATCACCTAGCACACCCTCGTCGATGAGCTGGCGCATTCGTTTCACCGCGCCGGTGAACAAGAAGGTGTGGTCCACCATGATCTTCAAGTTCTTGCGCTCTGCCAACTCGATTAACTCTTCGGCTTGAGCGCTCGTGCTGGTAAAGGGTTTCTCGATGAAAACGTGCTTACCGTTTTCCAAGGCTTTTTTTGCAAGGTCAAAATGAGTGTGCACTGGAGTGACGATGGCCACCGCGTCAATATCAGTCGCCTTCAGTATTTCGACAGCATCCCCTGTCACAAGCATATCCGGATAGGACTGCCGCACGCGCCGAACTGAGTCCGCGCTCTTGTCGCAAACCATCACGACACTCGAATGTTCTTGTCCGTGGAAATTCCGGACAATATTCGGTCCCCAATACCCGTACCCTATTACTCCCACGCGGATGACATCTTCTGCCAGTCCACTCTCGACTTGGACAATTGGGGGAAAGCTCCAGCTCAAGCCCAAATTCATACTCGTTGTCATCTACCCACCTTGCGCTTGGTTTCGCTGCTCCTGCCGACAGTTCCAGAACCCTCAACCACCGGACTTGACTGATACACAAGCCGGAAATCAATCCTGGGCAGAACGATCATCGGCAGCACAATGAGAAGAAGCACGAGCGGTACCAATCCACTCCACTTAGTAAGTCACTGATTATAAAGTACTTAGACTAAACGAAACATCTATGCAACCTGCATTTGCGGAGTTGCCACGCCATGAATTTGCAATTGTTTTCCGTGGAGGCGTGACGCGGGCCGCCTCGCGCTTGAACCAGGGCGTCAGCCGTGCCACCACGATGTACGACAACCCGCGCTGCTCGAGAAAGCTCAATAATTGCTGGTCAAAGAAGCCGGCATCGGCGCGCACCACCCGAATGGCCTGTTTTCCGGGCAACGGCGCCAGGGCTTCTTTGAGAAATTCCGCTGCCCCGCGTGCCGTGCCGCAGTTCCCGCTCCTCAGCCAGCCGTGCAGCAATGTTAAGCCTCTGGATGATCAGCTGATTCATGGAATTATGGGCGTAAACAATGAGTCCCCCGTTCGACAAGGTACGCCCAACAAGCATTATGGGAAGACGCTTGAGGAGGTCAAGAAGGACCCCTCGTCCTTTCTCGATCGTTGTGACTACATTTGCGCGTATGGCCGTGCGTATGTACTGGATGCTGCGTAGTGGAGCAGATTACGCACGGCTGGTTCGCAGGCAAGGCAGCCCGGGGGGCACCCTGATGGTCGCAAGCCCATCGCTAGCCTGATTGGGCGCCTTGCTCCCGCGAGCGATCGCGGCGTCTGAAGAACGAATCATGGTTCCCCCTCGGGGTGACCGAATAGATGGTTGGTGGAACCAGCTTCCACCGCACGATTCACGAAGCGAGCCTTGGTCGAAATGAAGGAAAGAGAAAAGATTCTTTCAGGTGAAGAGAAGAACGAGCCCTCATGGCTCGTCAACTCTACGTGTCTCTTGACAGAGCCGACGCCATCATAGAGGGTGTCTTCAGCGCCTGTGAGAGTCGTCGAGGTTGTCTGAAAGGCTAGGGTTTTGAGTTTGGGGTTCACCGATTAATCCAGGCGTTTCCTCACCGCAATTGTACTGAAATCGTTCGTAAAGCGTCTGAAGTTTTTACTGCTCCCTTCGGAAATTTCGAAAGCTTTCGCCGCCTCAGAATGCGTCTCACAAGACCGGGTCGAAACGCTTTGCGCTTGCCTCACTGCTGTCCCCAAGGACCGGATACAACTGACGCAATATTGAAAGTTCTGAACGCATCCTCGTAGTTAACTAAAGCCCCTGCAGCCCGCACTTGTGACCGCGTTCTATGTGACCCGCGCTACATTGATCGGGCTAAAAGAACCGCTTTGGCGAGGAAAGGTTTGGGACAAGAGTATCCACGGGATCGGAAGCCGCGATTCCTTCTGGGGGCACGCGACATTCCTGGTGCGTTTTTTAGCTTGGGCGCGAACTCACCTGCGCCGTACAGGGTTCCGACGACGGACAATTCCTTGCTGTCGTCCGTTCCGGCGTAACCGGCTATTTGTTGCAAGATGCATCTGCTTCGGACCTCGTTGCCGCAGTGCGTGCCGTCTTCCGCGGAGAGGCCGTATGCCCTCCCCGGCTTTGCTCCACGCTATTCCGTTTCGTCGCTCAAGTGGCCAGGGAAACGCCTTTACAAAGCGCGACCTCGAAGCCCGAGCTTACTTTGCGCCAGCAACAATTGGTCTCACTTGTCGTCAAAGGTCTCACAAATAAGGAAATCGCATCTCACTTGAATCTTTCTGAGTTTACAGTGAGGAATCACATCCATCGAATTTTGAAGCAGGTGGACGCCGGGAGTCGGAGTAAAGCTGTGGAAAACATTCGCGCCTACGGCTAGTCGATCAGTCCCTGAAGATTCCACATGCTACCCCAACGTCACTGACAGGCTTGGATCGAAATTCCCGGCCGTGACGGAGCAAGACTGGCCGCATCTCGCAGCGTTGCTTACGAGGCTTCGGAACCTGTCTCGTTGGCGATACACCTCCGGCCGGAGGTCGAAGAAACCTCGCGATTCGCGAGACTTTGGGAGCGCACTAAGCGCAACGGGCAAAGAGGACGCCAGACCGAGCTTGGCGGCTATGAACAAGCAAAAAGGTCGGCCAGTACCAGAACCTTGCTCCGTACTCGCTTGCCGAATGTGTGCAATGCATTTTACATGACAGATCCGGGGTCGCCCTCAAGTGGCTTGTTATCAGAGAATGTCAATTGGTGGTCAACGTGCGAGATTCCCCTCGTCTAGATATAGGCCTCGTGTCTTGGCCTGCCTTTGTCATGCGTGCTTTAGGCGTGAGACGAGCCGTTTTTTGTGGTTGCAAGCTCAGAAAGAATTGAATATCGTCAACACCAATGTCCCGGGAAAAGGGCCCAATGAAATCTATGATTCGCCGCATGGTACTAGCTTTTTGCCGAAACGGGGAAACAATGAAATCCTTTACTAGGATTGGGGTTGTCCTGGTTGGCGCGGTAGTTTTGCTGGTATGCGCCTCAGGTGCGTATGCCGATTCATTCAGTTTCTCGATCACGGGTGCATATCACGCTAGCGGGACCTTAACAACCGGGCCGCTGTCGGGCGGAAAGTACCTGATTACCGGAATCTCGGGGATTCAAAACGGCCAGATGATAACAAGTCTCATTACTCCCTACGGTTTCGCAGGCAACGACAACTTTCTTTATGCCGGCTCACCAAGTCTAGACTTTCCTGGCTTCTCGTTTGTCGCCAACGGAATCGACTACAATGTGTATTACGACGGTGCCCCCGTTGGTGGCTCTGCTACCGCCTATTACGAAGCCACGGTTTCTGGTCGGCTTGGTGGGTTAATCAATTTCTCTGTAGTGAGCGCACCGGAGCCGTCGACCCTGCTCTTGCTTGGTTTGGGATTGTTTGGGTTGGTTATCGTGACACGATCGAAGGTCGGAGCCACAGCTGTTTGAGATCTGGAGAAGCACCGCCGCTTGATATTTCGCAATGCGCGCTGGCACTTAGAGTTTCGACTGTGCCCTTCAAGGGCGCTCGTCTTCAGCACCTTTGAGAGAGGTACGTTTTTGGTCTTTGGGTTCCTGTTGTTTCCGCACCAGCCCGAACCCGCCACGAAAAAACAACTCGCATCGCTCTGCCACTGCTCGTTCACC
>Ga0137389_10002905_pt1 | contig 10500 bp, 12 predicted proteins | sample 15con2h14BmetaG_FD_104645 | JGI IMG/M metagenome (GOLD analysis project Ga0137389, IMG submission 104645) | Vadose zone soil microbial communities from Angelo Coast Range Reserve, California, USA - 15con2h1.4B metaG | ecosystem: Environmental > Terrestrial > Soil > Vadose zone > Saprolite...
ATCGTGGGAGAACGCCGATCCATGATGCGCTGGATGGCGGTCTGCGCGGTCATCGGCCTGGCCTTTACCGTTGGCGCCGCGTTCTGGGCAAGTCGTACCGGCGCGGAGCTCACCGCCTACGAACAAGCCCCGCCCTGCAAGCAGGCGTCGGCCGACCCGAAAGGCTGTCGGTTTGACACGCCAGCCCTGGTAACAGACTGGACGGACAAGGGCCAGATCGACATCCGCTTTGCGGGAGAGGTGCCCACCATGCATCGCCGCGGAACCATATGGGTACGGTTGTCGGGTGGCGCTGCGCCGGATCCGGCGTTTGGTGTGGGGGACACGGTTCAGATCGAGGTCTTCGACGGCTACTTGATGGCCATCAACGGCGCGCCGACCGACGAGTTCGGGACACTCAAGTCCAACGCGAGCTGGCTCCTGATCGCGGGAGCGGGATTCTTCCTGCTGTTTCCGCTAATTGGCCTGCTGCTGGCCTGGAAGGGGCCCGACTCCTGGTTTGTCAGCAAGACTCCGCCCGCTCCACCGTCAAAGTCCATCCTCGACAATCCACCCGCGGTGACCGATCAGCCGGGGCCTAAGGAGAAGCCGGGCGCGATCGAGCGGATGGCGGTACGCGACCCGGGCGATGGCGCCGACGATGGGTGGCCAACACTGATCGCCGTGCCGGACTTCGACTATGCGCGCTACGACGAGGCCGTGAGCGCCACGGGCATCCCCAGCTCCGGCGAGCCGCTCCTTGCAAAGGCCTCGGTCCATTACTACGGCGTCCCGGGCACCTCGTCGATTCTCCTGCTGACCGACCGCCGTCTGGTGGTTCTCGGCCCGACCCGGTTAGAGATCCCGCGAGCGCGCATTTCGCTCCTCGCCTACTGGAGCTCCCGCGACGCGATCGCGGTGACCTACCAGACGATGGACGGGCCGCATGGCATTCTCGTCACCGGGCCACAGTTGGTCTGGACCGGAGGACCGAAGACCGACATGCACCGACTGTTCGAGGCCATGCAGACCGCTTTGACAAATCCCGACGCAATCCGCCAGCCGGTCGTGATCATCCGACCAATCGGAGCGTGGGGCCGCTCGATGAACGCGAACCGCCGGCTGACCCATCAGCTCTGGCTCGCCTGGGTCGGTTAGGGCCCCTAGGCCGATTGCTCGATCGCTACCGGCGTCTGGAGTCCCGACTCACTCGGCTCGAGAAGGCGGCGGATCACCGTATTGAGTTCCTCGCACTTCTCGAGGATTAGATCGCAGGCTCGCGCGCGTTGCTCGGGCGACAAATCTTCGGATCTCAGCAACTGTGCGTAGCCGTTGATGACGGCGAGAGGTGTGCGCAAATCATGCCCGAGGCCCCTCAACTCAGCGTTGCCAACCATAATCGTGTCCTCCACCGCATAAGCTTGCCCCCCCGGCGGAGATTGTCAAGGGTTGCCCCGTCACCCACAAATAGCGTTATAATCGCCCTGAACGGAAAGCTGACAGCCTGTCACCCATTCGGAGGTGGTGCGCGGTGATGCAGTTCATAACCCTGGTTCAGATTCGACCGGGAGGGGAATCGGCTGAAACCGGCTCGCGAGTCGCCGCCCATGCCGCCCAGTGGGAGCATCTCCAGCACCAGATTCAGCTGGTCGGGGGCAGGATCAACCAGACCTGGAATATCCTCGGCAACGACTACGACCTGATGTTCCTGGGCGAGGCCGACGACCCCCGGACCCTGCACCGCATCGACGCCGTCTGCAAGGCGCAGGGCTATGTATCGAAGACCCATCCGGCGATCGAGGCGGCGGAATATGCGCGGCTGGTCGAGGATACGGCCGATGTGCTGAGCTACGGCCGGAATCGGCGGGATCAGAAAACGGAGCGGGACGAGGCCTGAGTCCTAACGCGAGCCGGCGGTGGCGGCCTCGAGGTCGGCAACGGCCGGGATCAGCTTTTCGCCGATGAGCTCGAGCCGCCTGGTCTCGTAGATCTTCGGCACATGCCCGATGACGGTCTGGATGCCCATGCCGGCCAGCCACTTCAGGCCCCCGATCACCTTGCCGAGGTTTTCGCCGTTGTCCCCCAGGTCGAACTGGAAGAGGGAGGTCTTCTCGATGTCGTCGTAGTTGCGGCCGACGGCCTTGCAGTGCTCGCGCAGGATGTCGAGCTTGCGCGGGATTTCGGGGGTCGGAAAGAGGTTGCAGGCGTCCGCGTACTGCGCCACCAGACGCAGCGTTTTCTTTTCTCCGCCGCCGCCGATGAGGATGGGTGGGTGAGGGCGGGTGAGGGACTGGGGAGAGTTCAGTAGCCGTTCCGGCTGGTAGTGGGTCCCACGGAGGGGTTTTTCGCTTCCGCGCTTGCCTTCCCACATGGCGAGGCAAATCTGGAGCGTCTCTTCGAGCCGCTCGAAGCGTTCCTTCATCGTCGGAAAGGGAATGCCGAGTCCCTTGCTTTCAGCCTCGTTCCAAGCGGCGCCAATCCCGAGCCAGGCGCGTCCACCGGAGAGGACGTCGAGCGTGGTGACGGTTTTCGCCAGGATGCCAGGGTAGCGATAGATGGCGCCGGTCACCATCGTGCCGAGCTTGGCGCGCGAGGTTACCCCGGCCATGTAACTGAGCGCGCTATAGCCTTCGAGCATCTCGTGGTGTTCGGGGCCGTTCATACGGATCTGCCAGAAGTGGTCCATCACCCAGATAGAGTCGAAGCCCGCCTGGTCCGCGGTGCGGGCAATCTGGCCGAGCGTGCTCCCGAGTTTGGCCGGTCCGATTGGCCAGGTGAAGTCAGCGATATCGAGTCCGAGCTTCATCGTTGTTCTCAAGGAGAATATCAGCGAACCCGATGAAGCCCATCCTTGGAATTCGCAATGACCGCGATGACACCCTCGGGATCACCGCTGCTGTGCTCGGCGAGGCGGGCGTCCCACTCGTCCGCCTTGACGCCTTCGAGCCCGACGTCAGGTGGCCGGACCTCGAAGAAATCGGCGGCCTCATCGTGTTCGGCGGCGAGATGAATGTCGACGAGATCGACCGTCATCCCTATTTGGTGACCCAACGAGAGCTGGTGCGGCGGGCGGTGGATGCCGGGTTGCCGGTGCTCGGCATCTGCCTCGGCGCGCAGATGCTGGCACGGGCCTTCGACGCACCGGTCTATCGGGCGCCCGTGCGCGAACTGGGCTTCAAGCCAGTGCGGGTTACGGACCTGGGCCAGCGCGACACCTTGCTCAACGCGTTCCAGAGCGGCGATCGGGTCTTCCAATGGCACGAAGACACCTTCGACCTGCCCGCCGGAGCGGACCTCCTGGTGGCCGGCGATGACGTGCCGATCCAGGCCTTCCGCCTGGGCCGCAACGCCTGGGGCGTGCAGTTTCATTTCGAGGCTGACGCCGATGGGCTGCAGGCGTGGTTGCGGGTCGCAGAGCCCTCCCTCAGCAGGGTCTGGAAGCGGACGGCGGACGAGGTGCGCGACGAGCTGCGACTCTATCTGCCCGCGCAGCAGCAGCGGTCACGTGTGCTGATGACCGCGGTCGCCGATCAGGTGCGCTCTGGGCACGATTGATTCCGGCAGTCGCACGCATGTTCGCCACCCTCACGGATCAGCGGTGGCTGCGCTGCCCGTTTGGCCGGCGGGTGTGCCCTAAAGATTGCCCGCCGCAGGCTGGTCTGGGGCCGCGCGGTCGAATTGAATAGTCGAGCGAGATCCGCGATATGGCGCAGGACCGAGTGCCCAGGTCATCTCGAGCGAGCCGTGCCGGCGCACGGACGGTGAATCCGCGCCCTTCAAAATCGAGCTCCGTCCCTGCCGACGCCCGCGCTGAGCTTCTTCTCCGTTTGCAGGCCCACGCCGGAAACCATGCGGTCAGCGAACTGGTCGAAAAGCATGACGCGCTGGCCGTGCAACGGCTGGGCGTGGGTTTGCTCCCCGCAGGCGTGATCGGCGTCGGCCCCGCGGCCGCGGTCGCTGCGCTGGCGCCGCCCAAGCTGACGCTGGGGTCCAAAGGCCCCGCCGTCAAGGATGTCCAGGAAAAGCTCAACGCCACCGGCGCGGCCTTGATCGTCGACAGCCTCTTCGGCGGTCAGACCAAGACGGCGGTGATGGCGTTCCAATCGGACCAGGGCCTGAAAGCGACCGGCGTGGTTGACACCGCCACCCATGGGGCGCTGGCCGCTCCGGCCGCCGGCACGCCGGTAGCGGCTGGGCTTGGACGATACAAACCGTGGGAGAGCAAGCTTCGCTGGAACGCCCTGACCAAGGCGGAACGCGACGACTGGGCCATCCTCGGCTGGAGCAAGGCCGACTGGGACGCCCACCACCCTCCGCCCACGGCGAAGAAAGCCTTTAAGGACCTCACGCCGGTCGAGCGCGGCGCGGCGGTCCGGCTCGGGTATATCCGGGCGAGCTGGGATAAGCACTGGGATGTGGCATCGTCGAAGGCGCCCGCGGCGTATGCGGCCGAGGAATCGGCGATGAAGAAGAAGGCCGGCAAGGGGGTCTTGCCGGCGGGCATGATCGGGTCGCTCCGGGCACGCGCCATTCTCGATGCCGAGTTCGGTGACCTGGCCACGATCAAGCTGCCCGAGGTCCATCTGCTCAACGACGCCGGGATGAAGAAGGCGTACGAAGGCTTCTACGGCGCGGGCTCCTACCCGGCCAGCGGACTTCGCGGTTTCCAGAAGGACGGCATCTACCTGAATCAGAACGCGGTCTGGAAAGGGACCACGGTGCACGAATCGCTGCACAAGCAAGAGCACACCGACTGGGACGGCTTCGCCTACGCGCCCACGACCTCGATCGGTGAGGGCGCGACCACGATCCTGACGGAAACGGCCTTGACGAATCAATCGATCGCGGTGACGACGCACTCGTATCCTGACCAGGTGAGCCTGGTGTCGAAAATGAACACGCATTCCAGCCTCGACCACATGAAGAAGGCGTATTTCCAGGGTGGCGCGAATATCGCGACCTATCGCACCGACGTGACCGCCGGCCTGATCGCCGGAAAAACCTGGGCCAACTTCAGGACGCTGGTCGATGCGGGCAGCTTTGCGGCCGCCAAAGCCCTCCTCAAATGAGTCCCTCGGGGTCGGTCGCGGATCCGGTGGGGGAAGCTATCGCCAGGGCGACCTCGGGTCTATCTGGCGGCGACGCGGCCAAGTTCGAAGCGGCGATGCGCGTCGGCCTGAGCCAGATCGGTGAGGAGGCACCTCCCGAGGCTCTGGCCGAGGAGGTCAAGCAGGCGGAGGCGATCCCGCCCGCGGAGCGCCTGGAGTGGGCGAGTGACTACGCGGTGCGACAGGAGGTAGGCCGGCTCAGTCGCGACTCGTGGAATCTGCTGCAGCAGTTCAAAGCGAGGAGCGTGCCGGCCAAAGAGCTCGAGCAACGGGCGACGGCGCTGCTCGAGGAGGCCCGGAAATTCGACCAGGGCCGCCTGAAGAAGGCGAGCCTCAACGAGTTGCGCTACGACCTCGGCGACGTAGAAATCGAATGCCGCTTCATCCTGAGCGGCGGCAAGGGTCCGGTCAGCCTCCGTGGTGGCAAGCTGATCAAGTAGGCGTCAGGCCGCCTGGGCGATGGAGGCGTGCAGGGTGGCACGCAGTGCGACGCGACGGTGCACTTCGATGACGAGCGCGGCCGGTGTCATCTCCGCCGGAGCCCTCAGCACCTGGGCGTTCTGCGCCGGGTAGGCAAACATCGCCAGCTCATAGAGGACGATAACGTCCGGATCCGGCTTCAGGGTGTCAAGCGCGTCGACGAAGCTGACGGCCTGCGAGACGTCGTACCCGCCCGCGGCCAGGGCATCGCGATAGGGCTCTCCACTCTCGCGATCGTCCGCGATGAGGAGGATGCGCGCCACGCCGTTGAAGGGATTCATGTCATGACATGATGCGTTTCAATCGCATCCGCCGGTTAGGCCGTTTGGCCTACTGCCGAGATCCGTTTGGCAGCGCGTAGAGGCGCCGCGCGTTGCCGGCCAAGACGTGCCGGCCCGCCTCGACCGCGGCGGAGCGCGACATGACCCGCCGCTCGACGAGCTCGCCGAGGGCGTCGGCGAGCGCCTCGCGATGGAGCGTCGCCGCAACGAGATAGACCTCGGGATATCGGGTCGCGTCACTGGCATAGAGCAGCTTGCTGGTGGGACAGAGGCCGAGCGCCTCGTGCATCGCCCGCCCGCCTTCGAGGGCGGCGAAGGGGATCGTCAGCGACAGGTCCATGTAGACGCCGGGGAAGACGGAGCAGAGGTAGGCGGCCTCGCGGTGATAGGGATAGCAGTGGAGGAGGGCGATTCGCAGGCCGCGGTAATTGGGATCGATGAGGAGTGGTCGGAGACCGAGCGGCGAGGCTTCCGCCAGGTCTTCATCGGGGTCGCCAAAACCGCAATGGACCTGCAGCGGCACATCGAGTTCCTGACACTCCTGCGCCGCTTCGAAGACGAGCGCATGGCAGATCGCGTTGCCGGTCATCCGCAGCGGTTCGTCGCGTTCGGTATGTGACCGCAGGTTGCTGAAGGCAACGCCGAGCGCGTCGGTATCGACCGGCTCGAGCTTGAGGCTGGCGCGGTAGGCGCAGATGGTCTTGACGCCGACGGCGCCGCGCGCGACGTCGGCTCTCAGCGCTGCGCGGATATTCGCGAACCATTCCCGCGGGTCGCTCGCGGTTTTGACGAGATTTTCGGCGAGCGTCTCCAGGCGTATGACCTCGAGCTGTGGGATACCGGTGGCCTGCTGCTGCTCCCCGACGGTGAAGGCGTCACCGGTGGCGAATCCCCGGTCGACCAGCATCACCTCGGTCGCCGTCCGGCCGAGCAGCTGCCTGGCGTAACTGGCTGGGTCGGCCGCGTTGCGACGTCCCAAGATGGCGCTTTCGCTCGGATCGCAGTGCAGTTCAGCCGCGATGCGATGCAGCGCGCCCTGGTAGGCCGCGGTGTGGATGACGTGGTGCTCGGCGATCGCGGGATCGATCGCTTCGGTGAAGGCCGATCGGAGGTCGAGCTCCGTCAGCTGGAAGGGCCAGCGGCGGAGGGGGTGACAGTGATGGTCGACGGCTCGGACGTCCTCCCACAACTCGAGCAGCGGACGGGCGTCGGTTACGGCCATAGCGGTGGCCCAAGTTAATCACGAGCGACGCCGCCCCGGCCCCTCTAGCGGACGCCGCGGATACGGCTGACCATCACCGTTCCCAGGATGAACCAGAGCGCCGCGCTCCCGAAGATGAAGCGGAAGCCCAGATCGTGACCGCTCGCGACGCCCAACACCTGGTGACCCGGCTCGTTCAAGAAGTGGAGAAATCCGGCGAGGATGGCGGGCGCGAGCACCTGGGGGAGGGTGAACGACACGTGCCAGAGCGCCATGTCTCGCCCGGCGGCCTCCTCGCGATTGGGAAGGACGTCACAGGCGAGTGCCCAGTCCACGGCATAGTAGGCGCCGTAGCCGATGCCGTAGAGGATGCCGAGGACATACAGCAGCGTCTGGGAGCGCACGAGGCCGAAGAGCAGGACGGAAACGACCACGGCCTGAATGGCGCTCGAGATATAGACGAACAGCTTGCGCCGCCCGGTCCGGTCCGACAACACCCCGCCGATCATCGACGGGATGATCGCGCCGGCAATCACCGCCAACAGCCAGAAGGCGCTCGCGGCGCCGGCATCCGGCGTGCGCACGACGTCGCGGAAGTAGAGCTCCATGAACGGAAGGATGGAGAAGATGCCCAACGTCACCAACCCGCGAGTCGCGAACGTCCAGAAGAAGTCGTTGGAACGGAAGGCCTGGAAGAAGGTCGTCAACGCCGGAAGCTGCCGCGCGGCCAGCACGGTGGCGACGCCAGCAGCTACGAACACGGCGATCACCGGCCCCAGCCACGAGCCAAGCGGAGCGAGAAGGATCGCGAACAACGCGATGATCGCGACGAGAAAGGCCCCACCGCAGACCACGGCCGCCACGGGCAAATCTCCCTCCCCCTTTCGGTGCGAGGGTCGGGGTGGGTGGACGATGCGCGGTTCCTTGACCGCGACCACGGTGATCAACAGCGTGATGGCAAGGATGATGGCGACGACGCCGTAGCCGGCGAGTAAGCCGGCGCGCGTATCACCGTAGAGCTTGAAGGTCAGGCCCACCAGCCCGACACCAACGACTGTTCCCAGCTGGTTCATGGTGCCGAGCAAGCCCGACGCGCGGCCTCGATCCTCCGCCCGGACGACGTCCGGGATGACACCGGTGTAGGCAGCCCCGGCGGCATTGTTGCTGAGCTGCACGACGAGGTATGCGGCAATGAAGGTCAGCTGGTTCGTGGAGAGCGCGAGCAAACCGAGGCCAATGATGTTGAGAATCGTGCCGGCCACCATCCATGGCCGCCGGCGTCCCCAGCGGGTCACCGTTCGGTCGCTCAGCCAGCCCACGAGGATGGGGGTGAGCAGGGCAAAGACGCCGCCGGCGGCCGTCACACGGCCGATGAGGAGATCGGCGTTGGAGCCGGCGATGAGGGTGGCGCCGACCGGGATGAGCGAGATATAGATCGGCTGCCAGTGGGCACCACCGCCGAACCAGAAGGCGTTGATCGCCGCCAGCCGGCCGAAGCTGAGTCGTGCTGTCGGCTCTCCCCGAAGCGACGTGACCGACATTCCTTTCCCTTAACGCTTCCCGGGCGCGAATCGTATCAAAGCAGGTCCCGGGAAGGGCACAATTAACAGGCGATGCTCCTGGCCATGCTCCACTGGGGGGAAATCGTCGTTGGGCTCGCCCTAATCCTGATCGTCTTCTACGACCTATTTCAGTCGGTCGTCCTGCCACGCCCCGCGATCAACAAGCTGGCAACCGTTCGCTACCTGCTTCGCGGGAGCTGGTGGGTCTGGCGATGGGTGGGCAATCGGATGTCGTCGATCCCCCGGCGCGAGCGGTGGCTGGCGACCTACGGCCCGATCGCTGTGCTCGAGTCATTCGCCGTATGGGCTCTGGCGCTGGTGGTGGGATACGGGTTGATCATCGATGGACTGCGCGATCAGCTGCGCCCGGTTCCAGACTCGCTGGGCACCTCCTTGTACTTTTCGGCGACGACGCTGGTGCCACTCAGCTACGGCGACATCATTCCCATCGGCGTACCGGCGCGGTTGGCGACGATCGCCGAGAGCACGACCGGCATCATCATCGCGGCGCTCGCCATCACCCTGCTCTTCTCGCTCTATGAGGCTTTTCAGCGACGCGAAGAGTTGGTCGTGACGCTGGATGCGCTCGCCGGCGCGCCGCCCTCCGGCGTACAGATCCTGGAGACGGCGGCGGCACATGCAATGCGAGACGAGCTGATCAAGACCTTCGACGATTGGAAACTGTGGGCGGCGGCGGTGCTCGAAAGCCACCTGGCGTACCCCGCGCTCGTCTTCTTCCGATCGAGTCACGACAACGAGGCGTGGCTCAACTCCTTCGGGGCCGTGATGGATGCCGCGGTCCTCGTGATGAGCACCGTCGAGGACAAATCCGAGGGGCCCGCCAAGTTGATGTATCGCGTCGGCAACCACTTAGTCGAAGACCTGTCCTGGTACTTCCGCCGCTGGGCGCTGCCGGCCGATACGCCCGTCATCGAGCGGTTCGAATTCGACGAAGCCTGGGCGCGCCTGAAGAAGGCGGGCTATCAGTGCAATTCCCCCGAGGAGGCCTGGACCAAGTTCGCCAGGTTTCGAACGAACTATGCGGCGCCCATCAATGGTCTCGCCCGCGCGCTGGCGATCATTCCGGCGCAATGGATCGGTGATCGCTCCTATCTTCCGCACCGCCAACGGGAGCAGCGCCGCCGGTTGTTGCGGCGAAAGAAGCGATAGCCGGCTAGGTCGGCCGCAGAAACGTCTCTTCGCTGGGGAGGTGAGCGCTCGGGTCGAACTGCGACGATGTTTGTCCCCAGGCAAGGGCAGCCTGGAGGGCGTCCTCGCCTTTGAAGCTGCCGCTCTCCGCATGAAAGAGGTGGCCGAACAGGAAATACAGCGAGCAGCTTCGATCGCCTGATGTCACCTCGAGCTTGCCGGTGGCGCGCCGGGTTACCAGGGCCTGGATCGCCGCAGCAAGCGGCGCGTGCCCGGCCGACGCTAGCCCCGGCGGCGCGGTCCCAACCGGCGGTGCGGGTACCGGTTGCTTCAACTCGTCCTCGAGTGAGCGGGGCCGTCGAACCCCGATAACCAGCGCGACCCCGATGCCGATCACAATGACGCCGAGCACAACCAGCCAGATGGGCATCGCATCATAAACGCGCAGCGGGGAGAGAACCTAGCTGCGGTTCGTCGGCAGGAAGAGGCGAAAGGAAGCGCCCGATCCGTTTTGATCGAGCAACTGCAGGCTTCCACCGTGCGATTCCGCGATCGCCCGGCTGAGGGCGAGACCCAGGCCGGCGCCGGCCGTATCGCGAGCGCGCGCACCGTCCGCCCGCACAAACCGTTCGAAGAGGATGGAACGCGCGGCTGCCGGAACGCCGGGCCCCTCGTCGCGCACGTCGATGTTCCAGCCTTGCGCCGTGGGCATACCGACCAGCTGAACGGCGGTCCCTTCC
>Ga0137389_10002908_pt1 | contig 10489 bp, 10 predicted proteins | sample 15con2h14BmetaG_FD_104645 | JGI IMG/M metagenome (GOLD analysis project Ga0137389, IMG submission 104645) | Vadose zone soil microbial communities from Angelo Coast Range Reserve, California, USA - 15con2h1.4B metaG | ecosystem: Environmental > Terrestrial > Soil > Vadose zone > Saprolite...
CAGTCCTTTTCGGCTATAGCTTTGCCCTCTGGAAAGTCGGAATCAGAATAGACAAACGGATGCAACGACTGCGCTAATGTTGGCCCCAGAATACTCAGGGATTGGTGCCACTTCCCGTTGATCTTGCGCAGGTGTAATCGCTCAGTCCAAAATCCATTTAAACTAGAGCACCCAACTGTCATATCATTAGCATCCTTTGCTCCAAATGGGTACCATCCAAGCACCTTCACCTCGCCTGTTGGGGCTTCTTTAGATTGGGGATGCAAATACGGGATGTAGTAAGGGGTATCGGCAGAGGTGATCGCGTCCATCCAGTTCCCGCTTGGCAGCTTGTTGTATTCCAATACTGCCTGTAGTCGGCGTTCATCATCCATCAGCGTGCAATGCGTTTCCCTGAGCGGATACTTGCCACGGCTCGTTATTGAAACTAAAAACTGGGCAGCAGATGAAATCGGTAAACCACCCAAACTGACACCTCCTGGCTCCGGAGTGAAGGCTATGTACGCAAAGCTATCGCCACCCGTTTGGGTCTTTATGCTGTCAGTCACTCCGCCGATGATGGCATCGGAACGTCGCATCGTCGCATTGAATTGCTCGGCACCCTGAGAAATTGCAGATCGTAGCCCGTTAGCTATCGCTTGGAAGTTTTGCTCCGAGCGCTCTCTCGATTCCCGCTGCTCGTTGTCATGTTCATTACGATCTTGATACACGGACTTTATCTCTAGCAGCAGAAGCGCGAACATCACGGCTGTCCACATTGCCTTCTCAGGCGGACCGACTTTCTCTCTGATTAGGGGCACAAGTACCCCCAACAATCCGAGGACTCCAATCCACACGCCAACTGGGGGATGCCACAGCCACATCTCGCGGAGAACACACGTTGAGGAATACATCGGGCACACCTCCACAGAACCAAGAGTCTATTCTTGAATCGGTGAAGTCCCTGCCCAAAAACCCCATACATTGCCCAGGAAGTTACCTTTGAGCGTTAATTGTGCGCAGAGCCACGAACTGTGGCTTTTTTACCACATACAAGTTCCAGCCAACCGCTGTAATCTATTCGTTCACCAAGACATACACGATTCGTTCTTGAGCCAGGAGCAGACAATTCGCTCTGCGGTGGAGTGCAAGGGGATTGGCCTGCACAGCGGAGCGCCGGTCCGCTTGCGCATTCTACCGGCGGCCGCTGGAACCGGAATCGTGTTCCGTCGCACCGATCTCGACGGCTTTGAGATCGAGGCCGTCAGCCGCAACGTGGCCCGCGTCAGCTACGCCACCAGCTTGATGAAGCAAGGCGTGCTCATCTCCACCACCGAGCACATCCTGTCGGCATTTATCGGCATGGGGATCGATAACGCGATTGTGGAGCTGGACAATCTTGAGCTGCCGATTCTGGATGGCAGCGCGCTTCCTTTTGTGGAGATGATCCAGAAGGCTGGGGTGCGCAAGCAGCGGCGGGCACGCAAATACTTGAAGATTCGCCGGGAGTTGGAGATGCGCGAGGGAAACAAGTTCATCGCCATCCACCCCGCCGATACTTATTCCGTTTCGTACTCCATCAATTTTCCGCATCCGCTGATTGGCAAGGAACGCTTCGAGCTGCAACTCTCCAACGGCAATTATCTTCGGCAGATTGCGGCGGCGCGCACCTTCGGCTCGCGCGAGGACGAGCGTACCATGCGCAACATGGGCCTAATTCGCGGCGCCTCCCGCGAGAATTGCATTGTGTTGACGCGCGATGGAGTCGAAAACGGTCCCCTGCGTTTCCCCGACGAATTTGTGCGCCACAAGGTGCTCGATCTCGTGGGCGACCTGGCGTTACTCGGTAAACAGATTCTGGGGAAAGTCTTCGCCGATCGCGCCGGTCACGCGATGCACACGGCGCTGGTCTCGCGCATTCTGCGCGATAAAACGATGTGGGAAGAAGTCACTATCTCCGAGCATGAAACGCCAATCCACACCGAAGCGGGTGCGGAAGCTGCCGCCGGTTCTTCGCTCTGAATTTCTTTTCTGGTAGTGCCCCAATTTGAAATACGTAGACCTACTCAGAATCGCGGTGAGCTGCGTGGGGTTGGAACCAAGAGGCTCCTCCAAATGGACTGTGGCTGGCAAAATCTGGAACAGGCGGCACGTAACCACTCTCTGAAGTCTCTCGCATCCAAGGCGGGTTGTATTGGACGCGCCGCCCTACGTCGGACCAGCGGCATGCGAGATGTTCGGTCTCCGTTTGCCATAACAATCTCATATGCAACTAACCTCCGACGTTCTACACCAGGTACCACAGCAGCTTTCATCGTAGGATGCGGCAAACCACTATGCAATTCTTTTCTTGTAAGGTCCACGCCTGCTCGGTTTCGGCAGGCTGAGCGATACTGAAACTCATAGTGTGGCTTACCGCTTTTCTGATGTTATTTCTGATTTTGCGCAGACGCGCGCTTTGGGCACAGTCCTGGCCTAGTCCGCGGGCTCACACGGCGGATCTCCCGGATTCAGACTGCTGTCCCGCCGTTGTTGCAGCAGTTTTTCCAGTTCCGTGCGAGTCTGGTGAATCACGGCTGCCGCGAACCGGCGAGCGGATTCCTGCCGCTCGGCCGACAATTCCTTCACTCGCATGTTCAGCAGCGGAATATCTTCCTCAAACCAGCGCAAACTTTTCTGCACCCGGGAAATCCGGAAATCGTCTGAAAGCATGGTCGTACATCCCCCGTAATTTTCCAGAGTGCCGACAGTCGTTGGGCGAGACAAGTCTCAAAGTGAATACCTCTTGCAAGTGGTTTTCAGGAAGGGAGTTCTTACGATGTGGATTCAGGCTCTGAGGCGCCGATCCGTTCTTTGGCTCCGGGAAACTCTTTTTCCATTCGCTCATCGAGCCATCGTTCCAGGATCTCTTGCGAACTTTGGGGAACATTCTGAAAGCGGCAGCCGACGCGTCCTTTGATGTCGGCCCAGGCGACCTCGGTCTCGACGTTCATGGTGACAGTGGTTTCCGGCAGGGTAAACTGCAAACACGGCGCAGCTCCCTTGGGAAGAGCCTCGCGCAGCTGCAACGCAATCCCACCCTCGCTGATGTCGGTGCTGGCTGCCTTTAGTTCCTTGTCGCCGAGAAGTACGCGCACGACCATCCTCACCGGCTGGCGGAAGTAGCGGCGGCGCTCCTTGACCATGAAATTCAGGGCAGCGTTGAAGCAGCGGGAAGCGTTCAGTGCGCTGATAGGCTTCTGCAGAACAAAGTTAGCGCCCATCCCGAAAGCATCGTGCGTGGTCGTCTTCTTGCCGTTCAGCACGGCGAAGGTAACGGAGTTCTTATTACTTGGCGTGCTGCGGAGCCCTTGCAGGACCTCGAGGCCACCCTTCAGGTCATCACAATCCACGATTACGGCGTCGAATTTCTCGGAAACCAAGATGTCGGCAGCCGCCCGGGCTTCCTGGCAGATTTCCACGTCAATGGCAAGCTTTTCCAAGGTGGGACGCAGGACGCGCACCAGATCGGTATCCCGGCTCAGGAGAAGGGACTCTAACGTCATGCTGGAATTCTAGGACTGGGGCCGGAGTCACGAAAGTAACAAAGGTAATAGCGAGACATTGACCTCATGGGCGTGAAATCATGCGCCGGATGAGACTTGTCTTCTCACTCGCCGTTCCTTACAAAACTGTCGGCATTGCAGTCGTCAAGGTTGAAGAGTAAAACTGTGCCCTACTCCGTGCGCAATCTAGCGTATTTTTCGCTGGGATCAAATGTCGGTGATCGTGAAAGTCACCTTCGCAATGCCATCGCTCGCCTGGAGGCGTGCGGGACCATCGTTGCGGTTTCTTCCTTCTATGAGACCGAACCGGTGGAGTTTACCGAGCAAGCCTGGTTCCTGAACTGCACCATCGCAATGGACACCGAGCAAACCCCAAGCCAGCTAATGGCCGCGGTACTCAATATCGAGCACGAGATGGGCCGGCATCGCACTCAGCAAAAAGGTCCGCGGACGATTGACATCGACATCCTCCTGTTCGGCGAGACGGTATTGAACTCGTCCGAGCTGACAATTCCGCATCCTGCCATGCACCAGCGCAGATTTGTTCTCGAGCCGCTGGCAGAGATTGCACCAGAAGCACGGCATCCGGTGCTGCAAAAGACAATCCGCGAGCTGCGGGACACACTGCCGCCGGGTCAGGAAGTGCGGAAGGTCGAGAAGGCGCCACGGATCCGCACGGATTAATACGGATCAGAAGTATTCCAATTGGTTGATCTATTCGTTTAGTTGATCTATCCGTGAGAATTCGCGAAAATCCGTGGCCGACTTTTGCGCACGTCACGGCACGATAATGCGGCTTTCCGCCGCCGGCGCTCCGACCACGCCCGACAGCTTCTCGGGAAATTGAGCGAACAGAAATTCCACAAACGCGCGCGACTTGGGACGACCAGAGGTTCGTCCATAGGCCAGCCGCACCAGAAATACCAGAGCCTTTAGCGCATCCGAATCCCGCAGACTGGAATAGCCCCTGTGCTTCTGCTCGGCCTCGCGGTACTCCTTGAGCATGCTCTCTACTTCGGCAGCGACCCGTTGCTGCGCCGAACTGGTCAGCGGCTGCTCGTAGTGCAGTCCGGAACTTACCAGCCGCTGGTAGCTCGTGCACAAGGCTGACAGAGCGCCGAGCAGGTCGCGATCATTCAAGCTGCGATCTCCGTGTGCGGCCTTGGCCAAGGCATAGGTTAGGCCCATGAGCAGATGTTCGCGCTCGTACATGAACTGCTCCGGAACCTCCACCTGCAGAAATAGTGCGGCAGGATCGACCTGGTCCGCGGGGCGCGGATTCTCATGCTCCCGTGCCTGCTGCAGGTAGGGACAATCGCTGGGACAGTCGAGCGTGACTTCGCGTTGTTCGCCGCAACACTGCGGGCAGATGCGCCCGTGGACCGCGGGACAAAACCGCTTCTCCTTGCGAACCTCGCAGATGGCGCAGCTCAACTCAGATCTCCCTCACAGCATTATGTCATCCCCACAACTGAGTTCACCACGGAGGCACCGAGCGACGGAGATACCTGCTTGTTTCTCTCAAAGGCTGCGCGGGTTCCCTTTTCGTTGTGAACCCAGTCCTCGTTGACGAACCGTCGCGTCTTTGCGGTGAGGCATAAAACGGCCCGTTTTGGAACCTCTACTTGTGCCCAACCGCATGAAAAGGCCCTCAACTGCAGATGATATTCCTGGAACCCGCATAAAATATGGTGTTTTCCACAGCCCCTCTGGTATAAGATGCGCCCATCGGACTTAAATCAAAGTTTTCTCAGGAGGAAGTGTATGGCATCTGGTTTGACCAAGACTCAACTCGTCCGCCTACTGGCGGAGAAGAATGAACTCAACAACAAGCAGGCCGCGGCGTTTCTGGAACACCTGGCTGACACCGCGATTAAGGAAACCAAGAAGAACGGCGTGTTCGTCGTGCCCGGCCTCGGCCGCCTGGTGAAGGCGCACCGCAAAGCCCGCGTGGGACGCAATCCGCAGACCGGCGAGCCCATCCAGATCAAGGCCAAGACCGTCGTAAAGTTCCGCGTCGCCAAGGCCGCCAAGGACGCGATCGCTCCCAAGAAGTAGCTCCCGCATTCGAGATAAACTCTGAAGGCCGGCTCTGTGCCGGCCTTTGATTTTTGTAGCGCCGCCGTCTCGGCGGCTGTCCGGCGGGCATCATGCCCGCCGTGCCGGGAGCGAGAAAGGCCTAGCGGAGGTTCGTGATCGCACTCGTGAAAGGTTATGGGCGATGCTGAACTGGATCGTAATTGGAATCGGAGACATCACAACCAGACGCGTCATCCCGGCGATTCAAGCCGAATCCAGAAGCCGCCTGTATGGCGTGGTCACACGCGACCCGGCAAAAGCGGCTGGTCTGGATGCGCGAGTCTGGACCACTTTAGACGAAGCCCTGGCAAACCCAGCTGTACAAGCCGTCTACGTCGCAACTCCAGTGTTCCTGCACGCACCCCAAACGATCCAGTGTTTAAGGGCCGGCAAGCATGTGTTGTGCGAGAAGCCAATGGCCATGAACGAGCCGGAAGCCCGCACCATGCTTCGCGAAGCAGAGGAAAGCGGCAAGCTATTGGGCGTAGCTTACTATCGGCGCGCGTATCCCAAGGTACAGCGCGCAAAACAACTGTTAGAAGCCGGCGCCATCGGCAAGCCAGTTCTTGCCGAGCTTACCTGCCATGGATGGTTCGCCGGACAAGGCGACCGGAGTTGGCTGGTTGATCCGGCAAAGGCGGGAGGCGGACCGCTCCACGACATCGCATCTCACCGGATTGATGTGCTGAACTATCTGTTCGGCCAGCCCGTGCGAGCGACTGGCTATCTTTCCAACGTCGTGCACCATTACGCCGTGGAAGACAATGCCACGGTCATGATCGACTACGAGAATGGGCTGCGCGGCATCGTGGACGTTCGCTGGCATTCCAAAGTGAGCCGGGACGAATGCCGCATCCGCGGAACGGAAGGCGAGATGGAACTCACTCCCCTGAACGGGCCGGAACTGGTCTATCCCGCAGGCCGCGAGAGTTTGCCGCCGCATCCGAACCTGCATTATCCGATCATCGAGAACTTCGTCGACACCATACTCGGTAAGACTCCCATGCTTGCCAGCGGCGCTTCTTCCATCTGGACAGACTGGATCACCGGGCAGGTGCTATGGCACAAATCCTAGAACCAACCGATAAGCCAGACTCCGCGTGCTCTGCGGCAGTTCTCAACGACCTCTGCGAGAGTGGTTTTGACGCTATCTCACTTCCCGTACTCGTTCTTCAGCACCTCGCCGCCCTTCATCACAAACTTCACCCTCTCCAGCGCGGTCACATCCTTCAGCGGATCGCCATCGACCGCGATGATGTCGGCCCACGCTCCCGGCTCCAGGCTTCCGACCTTGCCCGACCATCCCAGCAGATCAGCCGCATTCACGGTCGCAGCCTGGATCGCCTGCAGCGGCGTTAGCCCCAGTTTCACCATCACGCCAAATTCATGCGCATTCAGGCCATGCGGATAAACCGCGGCGTCGGTGCCGAAGGCAACTTTCACACCGCTGGCGAACGCGTGCGCGATATTCTTCCGCGCCGCCGGAATCACCTCCCGCGCCTTGGCCAGCAGCGACGGAGGCATGTGGGTTTGTTCCGCGTTGTCGAACATCCAGTCTCCGAGATAGAGGGTTGGGACCATATAGGTTCCATGCTCCTTCATGGCAGCGATTCCCGCATCGTCAATATACGAGCCGTGCTCGATGGAATCGACTCCGGCCTCGGCCGCCCAACGAATTCCTTCCGCACCGTGGGCATGGGCAGCGACTTTCCTGCCCAACCGGTGTGCGTCGGCGACGATGGCCTTCATTTCTTCCAAGGTGTACTGCGAATGCTGCGGGTTATCGCCCAGCGACAGGACTCCTCCCGTCGCGCATACCTTGATCAGATCCGAGCCGTACTTGATGTTCTCGCGAACCTTGTGCTGCACGGCGGCCACTCCGTCAGCGACGCCGTCCCCGGTAGCGTGGTATTCCGCAGGCAGCATGTTGTTGTCACAGTGGCCGCCGGTGATGCTCAGCGCCGGGCCGCTCACCAGCATTCTCGGCCCCGGGACATCACCCGCGTTGACCGCGTCCCGCAAGGCGATGTCACTGTAACCGCCGGCACCGACATTGCGGATCGTGGTGAATCCTGCCAGCAGCGTCAGCCGCGCGTTCTTGGCTCCGGTAAGCGTCTGCCGCGGAACGGAAATAGCCAGGCGCTCGTAGCCAAATTTCGGATCCATCGTCAGGTGGGTGTGGGCGTCAATGAGCCCGGGTAAGATCGTGGCATTGGGAAGGTCAATTCCAACAGCGTTCGGCGCAGTTTTGACATCAGCCGTCGCGCTCATGCTGACGATCTTTCCGTCTTCGATGACCAGCGTCTGGTTGGACAGCAATTTGCCGGTCTTCACATCAAGCACGCGGCCGGCGCGCACCATAATCTGTTTAGGACTTTGCTGAGCGACCAACTGAACCGCCACCAGTCCCAGCAGGGCCAGAGCAAGCACGACTGATCGTCGAATATGTCTCACGAGCCTCCCTTGTAGTTTCTATTGAAAGTGGCGGGCATGCATTTTCGGCTGGCTCACCTGCGTCGGCGGCCGTCCAGGCCCCAGACCTGCCCAGCATCAGCAGCGTAGAAAATGATGAGCAGCAACAGCAGGGGCAGAGTATCCAGCCTCGCCCCGAAATAGCGCCAAAGCGGCACGCCGTGGCCAGGTTCCCACCAGGCGGCGAGGGTCAGGTTGAGCAGAAACAGAATGCCAACCACAGAAGCAGGACGAACCCAAAATCCCAGCAGCAGGCAGACCCCCACGAACATCTCCACCACACCGACGAGATAACCGAAAAAGACGGCGTGAGGCACTACCACACCCGACAGCACCGGCCGGTAAAAGCCGACGGCGCTTTTGGCGATGTAGTCTTGCAGATAAGTTTGGAAGCCCCCGTGCGCAAACCCCGGCCCGATCAGCTTGTACTCGCCAAAGAGCAGGAAAAACACCGACGTGGCGATACGCACCAGGGCGATCGTCCGGAGCAGCGCGGGAGAGTTCGCGGGCGGAGGTGGAGAAAAAAGGGAGAGCGGACTTATGGCCTATCCTCCCGGACCGTCATTGGAGACGTATTGCTCGAGCGATTCCAGTTCGCGGCTCAGATCATCGACGCGCCACTCCAGCAGGTTGCGGATGGAGAGAATCCCCAACAGCTTGCCGTTGTCATCGGCGACCGGCAGGTGGCGGAAATGGCGCTCCAGCATCGTGGTGAGCGCCTCGCCGGGGCCGGTACCGCGCGTAGCCATCTCCACCGGAGTGGTCATGAGGTCGCGCACCGGCGTGGTTTGCGGGTCGGTGCGGCTCAGGGACATCTTGCGCAGCACATCGCGCTCGGTAAATATCCCCGCCACACGAAAGTCGCTGTCGACCACCGCTACAGCGCCTACATGGTGGTCCAGCATTTTGTGAATGGCATCGGATACGCTGGCTTCGAGCGGAACCGCGGCAATCTCCCGATCACAAAGTTCCAGCACGCTCATAAGCACCTCCCTGAGGTTCGGAAACCGGACTGGCCCGGCGCTCGTAAGAGACACGAGACGGATTGACGCATTATGCTTCCGGCGAAGCGGATGTCAAGTAAATTTGCAGGAAAATATTGCGCGTCCCACCCGGTTGGCTGGCCAGCGCCTCCCGATACAGGAATTCACCTCGCGTCGCCGCGGAAGACTTTCCCATCCTTCATGACAAACTGCACGCTCTGGAGCACCTTGATATCACGCAGCGGATCGCCGCTTACCGCGATGATGTCCGCGAACGCCCCCGGCGCAATCACGCCGATCTTCCCTTCCATATCAAGCATCGTTGCGGCGCGTGAAGTGGCGCTCTGGATCGCATCCATCGGCGTCATGCCGAATTCGACCATGCGGGGAAATTCCTGGGCGATAGGTTCGGTCCAGGGAATCCCGCCCATGTCCGTTCCGAACGCGATCTTAACTCCTGCTTTCAGCGCCTTTTTGAATGATGGCTCGTGCACCGACGCTCGCAGACGGTCTCGTTTCCCTTCCGGAGTGTCGGCTGGACCCCAGTCCTTGTAGTAGGGACTGATCGTGGGCACGTACCACGTACCTTGCTTCAGCATTTGGGAGATCGCGGCATCGTCAAGGTCGAGACCATGCTCGATTGAATCGCATCCGCCGTCCAGTGCCCGATGCAGCCCGATGCCGCTATAAGCATGGCAGGCCACTTTCTTGCCCCACCCGTGGGTCTCATCGACGATCGCCTTCAGCTCGTCGACCGTGAGCGTGGGCTGCGAAACCAGTTCCCCGTTCTTGCCAACCCATGAGCGATGAGTCATGTAGACCTTGATCCAGTCCGCGCCATGATCGAGTTGTTCGCGCGCCGCCTTGCGGGCCTCCACGGGCCCGTCCACGATTTGTGCGCCCTTCGGCATGTTCAACTCGGGAGCATAGCCTTCCAGCATGTAACCGCCCGTAGTTGAGATGGCTCGTGTCGAGACGAACAGCCGCGGACCGGGAATGTAGCCTTTCTCAATTGCTTCCTTGATGCCCACGTCGCCATAGCCCGCGCCTTCGGTCTCAACGTCACGCAGAGTGGTGAAACCCTGCTCCAGCGCTCGGCGCGCCGCGACTGTTGCCCTCGCGGCTCGCAGTGCCAAGGGCGCGTTGAGGATGTTGGCGTCGTAGCCACCCTGCGCCGGGTCCTCTCCCTGAAGGAAGATATGCGTGTGCGAGTCGATGAGGCCCGGAAGAACCGTGGCCTTGGACAAGTCAATGACGGTCGCACCCGCTGGAGTCTTCGCGCTCGCAGCGTCGGACACGCTTTCAATGCGGTTGCCGCGAATGATGATGACCTGATCGCGGCGAGCAGTGTGAGCATTGCTATCAATCAGAGTGCCGGCGGTAGCACCCGTTACATAGACGCTACTACCGGGTGTAACCGTTATTAACGTC
>Ga0137389_10002911_pt1 | contig 10487 bp, 9 predicted proteins | sample 15con2h14BmetaG_FD_104645 | JGI IMG/M metagenome (GOLD analysis project Ga0137389, IMG submission 104645) | Vadose zone soil microbial communities from Angelo Coast Range Reserve, California, USA - 15con2h1.4B metaG | ecosystem: Environmental > Terrestrial > Soil > Vadose zone > Saprolite...
CCCTTGGCGGCGCGCGCCTCGGCGAGCTTCGCCTTGAGCGCCTTGTAGCCCGGCTGCTGCGGGTTGAAGCTGGCGAGCGCGGTCGCGACGTTGCCGGCGTCCGTGAGCTTGCCGAGCACGTCGGCCGGTTCGGGCATCGCCAGGTTGAACAGGATATCCGCGCTGATGCGCGAGTAATGCACGCGACCGGTCTGCGCATGCCGGGCGTAGGTGAGGATCGTCGCGGTGAACTTGAGCTCCGCTTCGGCGAGCGCGGCGGCGTCCGCGCCGGCCTTCACGTCCGGCAGCGGATAATCCGCCGGATCGAGGCCGTCGGCGTCGACCTTGGCGAGATACGCGGCCGCGGCTTTGGCGCGTGCGCTCCGCGCGCCGTTGTCGACCCAGAGCGGCGCGTAGTCGCGCGTGGCGTAGAATGCCTCGACGGCCGGGCGGATTTTGCGATCGAGGAAACGGTCCGACTTTGCGGTCAAGATCTCGCGGAGCCTGTCCGCCACCTGCTGGTCGAGCGATGGAGGCGCCGCCGCCGCCGCGGCGGGTTGCTCAGCTGGCGCAGCCGGAACCGCTGCCGGGGCGCTCGGCGGGGCCACGTCTGCAGCGGTCGGCGGAGGAACGCCGGTGGTGTCCGGGACCGGAACGAGGGCCTCGATCGCTTTTTCCTCGGCCGGTGTCGCGCAGATCGCCGAGGTGCGGGCGACCAGGACGACCGCAATGGCCGTGCAGGCCAAAAGAAGCCCGAAACGAAGCTCTCGCATTTGACAAATTCCCTTTCGCGTGGCGGCCGTGCCGCGACGATAACCACTTTACGCGTTGAGACCGACGCTGACGCTGACCACGCCCAAACCAAACCGCATGCAATTTAGCCCACGTTCCAGGAGGCCGGGACATTTTATTCAGGGCGTTTCACGCGATTTTGTGGCGGTGTCACCGTCCCGCCACGTCGGATTTGGCGGAATCGGCGCTGTCGGCGAGACCCAGTTGGTCGAGCTTGCGATAGAGCGTCGAGCGGCCGATGTGCAATTTGCGAGCAACTTCGGACATTTGTCCGCGATAATGGGCAATCGCAAAGCGGATCGCCGCAGCCTCGATCGTCTCGAGCGGCAGGACTTCCCCGCTCGCATCGAGCAAAGACAGGGTTCCCGGTAAATCGGTACGGGGGCGGGCATCGCGGCTGGTTCCCGCCCCGGCGTCGAGCACGAGCGGCGCCGGCGCTGCGCTGGCGCGGCCGGGCGACGATTCCGGTGCGGAATCAGGAACGAGAGGTGTCTCGGTCGCGCCCTGCGCCGCGATTTGCGGAAACTCGGCGACGCCGATTTCGTCGCTCTCGGCGAGCACCACGGCGCGGAACACGGCATTCTCGAGCTGGCGCACATTGCCCGGCCAACGGTGGCCGGCGAGCAGCGCGAGCGCCTCGCCGGTGACCGCCCGCATGCGCTTGCCTTCCTCCGCGGCGAACCGCAGCAGGAAGTGCCGCACCAGTTCGGGAATGTCTTCGCTGCGTTCGCGCAGCGGCGGCACGGAGATCGGGAAAACGTGCATCCGATAAAAAAGGTCTTCGCGGAAGCGGCCGGCTTTGACGTCGGCGATCAGGTCGCGGTTGGTGGCCGACACGATGCGCACGTCGATCTTGACGGGCTTCTTGGCGCCGATCGGATCGACCTCGCTTTCCTGGAGCGCCCGCAGGAGCTTGACCTGGGCCGGCAGCGGCAACTCGCCGATCTCGTCGAGGAAGAGCGTGCCGCCCGAGGCCTCGACGAATTTGCCGACATGACGTTCGGCGGCACCCGTGAAGGCGCCCTTCTCGTGACCGAACAGCACCGATTCAACCAGGTTTTCCGGGATCGCGCCGCAATTGACGGCGACGAAAGGTTTGGCGCGGCGCTCGCCCGAGCCGTGGATGGCGCGCGCGATCAGTTCCTTGCCGACGCCGGACTCGCCTTCGATGAGCACCGGGATGGTCGACGCCGCCGCCTTCTCGGCGGTGTGCAGGATCGCCAGCATGCGCGGACTGCGGGTGACGATGTCCTTGAAGGTCAGCGTCCCGGACCGGCTGCGCTTCAGCCGGCTGAGCTCGCCCGCGAGCGCACTCGTGGCGAGCGCATTGCGCAGCGAGACCTGCAAACGCTCCGCCCCGACCGGCTTGACGACGAAATCGGCTGCGCCCGCCCGCATGGCGGAAACGACGTTGTCGATACCGCCATGGGCGGTCTGCACGATGACCGGCACATCGATCCCGGCCTGCCGCATCCTGGCGAGCACGCCGAGACCGTCGAGGTCCGGCATCACGAGATCGAGGACCACGCAGTCGACGCGTTCGCCCGACGTCAGCAGGGCGAGCGCCGCGTCGCCCCCCTCGGCCGTCACCGGCTCGAAGCCCGCCCGGCTCACGATATTCTCGACCAGGCGGCGCGCCACCGGGTCGTCATCGACGATCAGGACGCGTTCGGCCATGACGCAACACTCACCCCGCTACTATCCCCGTCACCACTCTCGCCGATCGGGATTAATGTCCTGTTAAGGCTCTCTTGCGGCGGGAGACGCGGGCATGCTTCGGTGCCGCCGCCTTGCGGCCCTCGCTTCGCCACAGGGCGTGGCTCCCTGAAGATCGAACCGATCGCCTCGCCAGTCCGTTTTGAGCCGTATGACCCAGATGCGCACCCGTACCGCCCGACCCGCCCCCGCCACCTCTGCCCGCAAAGCCGCCGTCAAGCGCGCTCCCGCCGCGCCGGCCGCCCGGTCCAAGACCTCCGGGCTCGGAGCGCTGCCTGAGTGGAATCTGACGGATCTCTATCCGGCGCTGGATGGGCCCGAGGTCAAACGCGATCTCGACCGCGCGGACGCCGACTGCCTCGCCTTCGAGGAGGCCTACAAGGGACGGCTCGCCGACATGGCGAAGTCCCCGGGCGGTGGTACCGAGTTGGCCCAGGCGGTGAGACGTTACGAGGCGATCGACGACCTCATCGGACGGCTGCTCTCCTTTGCGGGCCTTCTCTATGCCGGCAACACCGCCGATCCGACGCGCGCGAAATTCTACGGCGACGTGCAGGAGCGCATCACCGCCGCGTCCTCACATCTCCTGTTCTTCACCCTCGAGCTCAACCGCATCGAGGACAAGCTGCTCGAGGCTGCGATGGCGGATCCGGCGCTCGGCCATTATCGGCCCTGGCTCGAGGATGTCCGCAAGGAGAAGCCGTACCAGCTCGAGGACCGCATCGAGCAGCTTTTCCATGAGAAGTCCGTCACCGGCCACGGCGCCTGGAACCGGCTGTTCGACGAGACGCTCGCGGGCCTGCGCTTCAAGGTCGCCGGCAAATCGCTGCCGCTCGAGCCGACGCTCAACCTGTTGCAGGAGCGGCGCGAGGCGACGCGCAAGGCGGCGGCGCAGGCGCTGGCGCAGACGTTCAAGGCCAATCTTCGCACCTTCACGCTCATCACCAACACGCTCGCCAAGGACAAGGAGATTTCCGATCGCTGGCGCGGCTTCGCCGACATCGCCGACGCCCGGCATCTCGGCAACCGGGTGGAGCGCGAGGTGGTGGAGGCGCTGGTCGCCGCGGTGCGCGCCGGCTATCCGCGGCTCTCGCACCGCTATTACGCCTTGAAGGCCAGGTGGTTCGGCAAGAAGCGGCTTGCCCATTGGGATCGCAATGCGCCGCTGCCGAACGTCCCGATGCGGGTGATCGCCTGGACGGAAGCGATGAACACGGTGCTCTCGGCCTACGGCGCGTTCTCACCGAAGATGGCCGAGATCGCCGAGCGCTTCTTCACCTCGCGCTGGATCGACGCGCCGGTGCGTCCCGGCAAGGCGCCCGGCGCCTTCTCGCATCCGACGGTGCCGTCGGTGCATCCCTATGTGCTGCTCAACTACCAGGGCAAGCCGCGCGACGTGATGACGCTCGCGCATGAGCTCGGCCACGGCGTGCATCAGGTGCTCGCGGCGCGCAACGGGCCGCTGATGGCTCCGACGCCGCTCACGCTCGCCGAGACCGCGAGCGTGTTCGGCGAAATGCTCACCTTCCAGCGCGTGCTCGCCGCGACCACCGAGCGCGGGCAGCGCAAGGCGATGCTCGCCGGCAAGGTCGAGGACATGATCAATACGGTCATCCGGCAGATCGCGTTCTACACCTTCGAGCGCGCGAGCCACACCGAGCGCAGGAAGGGCGAGCTGACCGCCGAGCGCATCGGCGCGATCTGGTGGGAGGTGCAGTCGGAGAGCCTCGGACCCGCGGTCGAGCTCAAGCCCGGCTACGAGACGTTCTGGGCCTATATCGGCCATTTCGTCCACGCGCCGTTCTACGTTTCAGCGTCAGCGTTCGGCGATTGCCTGGTGAACTCGCTCTATGCGGTTTACGACAAGGTGCACGAAGTGTTCGCAGAGCGCTATCTCGAGATGCTGGCCGCCGGCGGCACCAAGCATCATTCGGAGCTGCTCAAGCCGTTCGGCCTCGACGCGCGCGACCCCGCCTTCTGGCAGCGCGGGCTGTCGTTGCTGGAGCGGATGATAGGCGAGCTGGAGGGGCTTTGACCGCCTAATACATTGATATTATTTCATTAATCTTGAGTTGTACATTCCGTCTAACGATGTTATACAACTGTATAATGTAAATGCATGCGTTTCGAAAGGACGCGGCCATGAAGATCGAGATCAAAAGGATCGGGAATTCCGACGGCCTCATTCTGCCGCGCGAATTGATGCAGCGCCTCGACCTCAAACGTGGCCAGCACCTGCATGTGACCGAATTGGCGGGCGGCGGATTTCAAGCGCTGCCATATGATCCGGATTTCGCGAAGACCACTGAACTCGCCGACGAAATCATGGACGAGTATCGGGACACGCTTGCCGCGCTCGCAAAATAAGCGAGCCCCACATGAGTGAGCCCAACGAGCCGGCGTGGGTCACTTACGATCAGGCGATCGCGATACACAGTCGGCAGCTCCGTCGATTTGGCGGAGCGCCGGGGCTGCGCGATGAAGGCATGTTGCAATCCGCGCTTGAGCGCCCAGTCAACAAATGGCGGTATGAGCGGGCGGGATTGGTCGAACTTGCAGCGGCCTATGCGTTCGGTCTCGCGAAGAATCACGCATTCGTGGATGGCAACAAGCGTATCGCATTCATGACTATGATGGTGTTCCTACGGAAAAACGGCATTCACTTTGCGCCGGATCAAGCGCATGCCACCGCCATGGTGCTTGCGCTGGCTGCTGGCGAGGTGAGCGAGAAAAGTCTTGCACGCTGGATCGCCGATAATCTCCCGAAATTCTGACGCCGGTCGCTACTTCGTAAAAGCGATGTCCGCGATCAGCGGCCGGTGATCCGATCCGAGCGTCGGCCCCACGACAAGACGAACGCTCGCGATGCCGTGCGTCGAAAGCACGTTGTCCATCAGAAAGAGCGGCCATTGCGCCGGCCAGGTCGCGAGAAACGTCGCGTGCTGGCCGAGCCCGGCATTGTTGAGCTGCGCGAATTTCCAGGCGAACGGCGCAAGGTTGAGCGTGCCGGCGACGATCTGCCTCTCGCCTTGCGCGTTGACGCGCGTGAGCAATCGCTCGACGTCGGCCGCCTGCTCGTTCGGCGCAAGCGGGCCGGCAAGCTGTGCGCCGATGAGGTCGAAGCGCGCGCCGTCCCATTGAAAACTTGCCCAGACCAGGAGGGGCTTGCGCGTGCCGGTGATGACCTGGCCGCCGGTGAGCCAGGGCCGTTTCGCGAGCAGCGCCTGGCCGGCGCAGCTTTCCGCCGAGACCAGAGCATGCGGAAAGGACGCCTTGAGTTTCGGGATGAGCCGATCGGCCGCCGTGCAGCTGACCTCCTGCAGGAGAACGATGTCGGGGCCCGACGCGCGAATGAATTCGGCGATGTCGTCGAACCGGTCGTTGCCGGCCGCGAGATCGAACGTCACGAGCCGCAGCGCCGGCGCGGTGCTCGGCAGCGTGTCCGCGGCCCGCGCCCATGGCAGCAGGAGCAGTCCGACGAGCAGCAGAGCGAGCGCCGCGGTCGGCCGGATCAGGCGCCATTCTCTCATCGCGAACGCAGCCGTAAACAGGAGAAGCGCGCCGCCCGCCGCGAATGGGCGGCATTGGTTGATGAGGTCGAAGGCAGGCACGAGCGGAGCCACAAAGCCGAGCGCAGTCATGATCGCGCCCGCGATCCAGCCGCCCCAAAGCAGGGCAACAAAATGCCGGCGGCCGCGGCTCACGGCAGTGGAGGGCTCATTCATCGGCTCGCTCTGCGATCAAACGCCGCTTCAGGGATATAGGCGAAGGTTGCGTGCCATCCTATTCGTTAGGCGAATTTGCCGGAGATTGTTGGCGGCGCGCGCCGTTAGGCTTATCTGTTGTGGGGCAGGGACCTTTCCCCGATGACCGACCGCGAAAAAAACCGCTTTTCGGCCCGTGCCGCCCGCTACGCGCGCGTCGGCGCCAACATGGGTGGCGTGGCGGCAAAAATCGCGGCCACGCGCTTCTTCGGCCTCGATCTCGATCGCGTCAAGAACGCGGCCGAGCTCGCGGCGGCCCTGGGCGGCCTCAAAGGCCCGATCATGAAGGTCGCGCAGCTGATGGCGACCATCCCGGACGCGTTGCCGCCCGAATACGCCGCCGAGCTCACCAAATTGCAGAGCGAGGCGCCGCCGATGGGTTGGGCCTTCGTCAAGCGGCGCATGATGGCGGAGCTCGGTCCCGACTGGCAGGCGAAGTTTGCGAGCTTCGAGCACAGTCCGGCCGCGGCCGCCTCGCTCGGCCAGGTCCACCGCGCCCGCGCGCACGAAGGGGCGGAGCTGGCCTGCAAGCTGCAATATCCGGACATGCAGTCGGCGGTCGAGGCGGACCTGCGTCAGCTCGAGTGGATCTTCGCCATCCATCGCCGCATGGATCCGGCGATCGACACGAGCGAGATCGCCCAGGAGATCGGCGCGCGCATGCGCGAAGAGCTCGACTACGTGCACGAGGCGAAGCATGTCGCGCTCTACCGCGCCATGCTGGCGGAGACACCGGAGGTGCGCGTCCCGCACGTCTGGCCGGCGCTGTCGACCAAGCGCCTGCTCACGCTCGACTGGCTCGAGGGCGAAAAGATGCTTGCCTTCACGCAACATCCGATCGAGGTGCGCAACCGGCTCGCGGTCGCCATGTTCAAGGCGTGGTGGCATCCGTTCAGCCGCTACGGCGTGATCCACGGCGATCCGCATCTCGGCAACTACACGGTCTTCGACGCGGACGGCGAGCCCGGCGGCATCAATCTGCTCGACTATGGCTGCATCCGCATCTTCCCGGAGAAATTCGTCGGCGGGGTGGTCGATCTCTATCACGGGCTTCTCAAGGGCGACCGCGATCTCGTCGTGCACGCCTACGAGACCTGGGGCTTCAAGGGCCTCTCGCGCGAATTGATCGACGTGCTCAATATCTGGGCGAAGTTCATCTACGGCCCGCTGCTCGATGACCGCGAGCGCACCATAGCGGACGGGGTGAAGCCGTCGGAATACGGCCGCCGTCAGGCCTTCGAGGTGCACCGCGCACTCAAGGAAAAGGGACCGGTACGCGTGCCGCGCGAATTCGTGTTCATGGACCGCGCGGCAATCGGGCTCGGCGCCGTGTTTCTCCACCTTGCCGCCAAGCTCAATTATTACCGGCTGTTCAACGAGGCGATCGAGCACTTCTCGATCGCGCGGGTGGGCGAGCGGCAGCGGGCGGCGCTCGCGCAGGCGGGGCTGTGATTTGCGGCCGGCCTGCGCCGTTGCCCTGACGGCGCAATTGCGCTAATCCCCCCGCAACGAAGCAATAAGCCTGGAGACATGAAATGGCCGATCACGGCGAGGTCGAATACGCGACCGCCACCGGAAATGACTATGCCGAGCACGAAGGGACCTACAAGTTTTTCGTGGCGCTCGTGAAATGGGGCACGCTTTCCGTCGTCGTGCTGCTCATCCTGATGGCGTATTTCCTGGTCTGAGCCCCGCCTCCTCGATCCAATCCCCGTCGCCCCTTCCGTCGCGGCGGCATCTTGGGTGATCCATGAAAATCGCTGTTGTCGCGGAATCCGATCCGGCCGAACCGCGCGTCGCCGCGATTCCGGATACCGTGAAGAAGATGAAGGCGCTCGGCGCCGACGTCGCGGTCGAGCCGGGTGCCGGGATGAAATCGGGCGTGCTCGACGCGGACTACGCGGCGGCAGGCGCCAGCATGGCGGCGGACGCGGCCCGCGATGCCGACGTCGTGCTCAAGGTGCGTCGCCCCGCCGAGGCGGAACTCGGCGCGTATAAGAAGGGTGCGCTCGTCCTTGCGATCATGGACCCTTACGGCAACGAGAGCGCGCTCGCCGAGATGGCGCGCGCCGGCGTGACGGCCTTCGCGATGGAGCTGATGCCGCGCATCAGCCGCGCGCAGGTGATGGACGTGCTCTCGAGCCAGGCGAACCTCGCCGGCTACCGGGCGGTGATCGACGCCGCCGCCGAATACGGCCGCGCGCTGCCGATGATGATGACCGCCGCCGGCACGGTGCCGGCCACGAGGGTTTTCGTGATGGGCGCCGGCGTCGCCGGTCTGCAGGCGATCGCGACCGCGCGCCGGCTCGGCGCGATCGTCACCGCGACCGACGTGCGGCCGGCCGCGAAAGAGCAGGTCGAGAGCCTCGGCGCGAAGTTCATCGCGGTCGAGGATGAGGAATTCAAGCAGGCCGAGACGGCGGCGGGCTACGCCAAGGAAATGTCCAAGGAGTACCAGGCCAAGCAGGCCGCCCTCGTCGCCGAGCACGTGAAGAAGCAGGACATTGTCATCACCACGGCGCTCATTCCGGGCCGCCCGGCCCCGAGGTTGATCTCCGCCGAAATGGTAAGGTCGATGCGGCCGGGCTCGGTGATCGTCGATCTCGCGGTCGAGCGCGGCGGCAACGTCGAGGGGGCGAAGCCTGGCGCGGTTGCCGAGGTCGACGGCGTCAAGATCGTCGGCCACCTCAACGTGCCGGGCCGGCTCGCCGCCTCGGCATCGGCGCTCTACGCCCGGAACCTGTACGCGTTCCTGGAAATCCTGGTCGACAAGAAGACCCAGGCGCTTGCCGTCAACTGGGACGACGAGATCGTGAAGACGACCGCGCTCACGCGCGACGGCGCCGTCATCCATCCGAATTTCAAGCCGAAGACGGCCGCCTGAGGAGACCCGCCATGGAGCACGTTGCGCAGGCCGTCGATCCCTTCGTGTTTCGCTTCTCCATCTTCGTGCTCGCGGTCTTCGTCGGCTACTACGTCGTCTGGTCGGTGACGCCGGCGCTGCACACGCCGCTGATGTCGGTGACCAATGCGATCTCGTCGGTGATCGTGGTGGGTGCTTTGCTCGCGGTCGGGGTGCCGCTCGCGACGAACGAGTCCGGCCCGATCTGGGCGCGCGCTCTCGGCTTCGTCGCGCTGGTGCTGGCTTCGGTCAACATCTTCGGCGGCTTCCTTGTCACCCAGCGCATGCTGGCGATGTACAAGAAGAAGGCCAAGTGACGATGAACATTTTCCAAGGGATATCGTCATGCCCCGCGCTTGCGGGGCATCCAGTACGCCGTGACGGTTCGTCGATGAACGACGATTTGGGGCACCTGAATCATCCGCTTTCGCGGCTGATGACAGGGGAGGGGGCTCGGTAATGAACGCCAATCTGTCGGCATTCCTTTATCTCGTGGCAGGTGTGCTGTTCATCCTGTCGCTGCGTGGACTGTCGAGCCCGGCTTCGAGCCGCCGCGGCAATTTTCTCGGCATGGCCGGCATGGCGATCGCGGTCGGCACCACGCTCGCAAGCCACCCGCCGGCCGACGGCATCGCCTGGCTGCTAGTGATTCTCGGCATCGCGATCGGCGGCAGCGTCGGCGCCGTCATCGCCCGCCGCGTGCCGATGACGTCGATGCCCGAACTCGTCGCCGCCTTCCACTCGCTGGTCGGCATGGCCGCCGTGCTGGTCGCGGCCGGCGCGTTCTATGCGCCGGAAGCCTTCGACATCGGCACGCCCGGCAATATTCATCCGCAGAGCCTGGTCGAAATGTCGCTCGGCGTCGCCATCGGCGCGCTCACCTTTACCGGCTCGGTGATCGCGTTCCTGAAGCTGTCGGCACGCATGAGCGGCGCGCCGATCCTTCTGCCGGCGCGCCATATCATCAACATCGTTCTTGCGCTGGCGCTGGTGTTCTTCATCGTCGGCCTTGTGTTGTCGGGCAGCGTGCTCGACTTCTGGCTGATCACCATCATCGCGCTCGTGCTCGGCGTGCTCATGATCATCCCGATCGGCGGCGCCGACATGCCGGTCGTGATCTCGATGCTCAATTCCTATTCGGGATGGGCGGCGGCCGGTATCGGCTTCACGCTTGGTAACTCCGCGCTGATCATCACCGGCGCACTGGTCGGCTCGTCGGGTGCCATCCTGTCCTACATCATGTGTCACGCGATGAACCGCTCCTTCATCTCGGTCATTCTCGGCGGTTTCGGCGGCGAGACCGCGGTCGCGGGCGCAGGTGGCGGTGAGGTCAA
>Ga0137389_10002923_pt1 | contig 10466 bp, 11 predicted proteins | sample 15con2h14BmetaG_FD_104645 | JGI IMG/M metagenome (GOLD analysis project Ga0137389, IMG submission 104645) | Vadose zone soil microbial communities from Angelo Coast Range Reserve, California, USA - 15con2h1.4B metaG | ecosystem: Environmental > Terrestrial > Soil > Vadose zone > Saprolite...
CGGTCCCAAGGCGTGATGTAGAATACGTTCGCTTCGCGTGTGGCCTCGGGGGGTTAGCTCAGTTGGGAGAGCGCGGCGTTCGCAACGCCGAGGTCGAGGGTTCGAATCCCTTACCCTCCACCATTACTTTTCTCGAGTAGTTACAGCGCAGTTTTTCAAACCCGGAGCGCGGGGGAGCCTTTCGTAGCCTTTCAGGTCAGGGCGATTCTGCGGCTCCCTGCGGCGTGAGGACCTGCGGCCCTGTGTGGAAGATGGGCCTCGGTCGAAATCTCGCGTAGAGCCGGGCTAGCGTGCCGATCTCGGGCTAGGTCAGAGGGGTCAGCGGGCTTGGCACCTGCTAGAGCCGTAGCCCTCTAGTTCCGTGGGTGTCGTGGGGCGGTTCCCTCCGCTGGGTCCAGAAATCTGTTGCCCACCGGAAATCCCTTGACAGGCCACTTGTCCGCGCTGTATCTGGGGGCGGAACGCGAGAATCGGCCGGGAGAGGCGGGCGTGCTGAGAACGGCTGTTCCGTCAACTGGGCCTTTGTCCCGTCTATGCTCCGAGGAAGTCACCATCAAGGCCGGCGGGCGCGAGTACCATGGCCGGATGAACGGGAAATCCCTGGAATTGCACTGACGGAGGTATCATGCGCACGCACCTGACCTGCAGTTTCCTTGCAATCGCCGCGCTTTCCGGCTTCGCTTCCGCGTTCGCCGCGGATCCCCTGCCGGCCGCGAAGCCGGCCTCCGTCGGCATGTCCGCGGAGCGCCTCGCGCGCATCGACGAGGTGATGCGGGCCGACATCGAGAAGGGCCGCCTGCCCGGCGCCGTGATCGCCGTCGCGCGCCGCGGCAAGCTCGTCTACTTCAAGGCCTACGGCTTCCTCGACAAGGACGCCGGCACGAAGATGACCACCGACGCCATCTTCAGCATCGCGTCGATGACCAAGCCCATGGTCGCCGTCGGCGCCCTGCAGCTCTACGAACGCGGCCTGCTGCAGATCGAAGAGCCGGTCTCGAAATACCTGCCGCAGTTCGGCAAGCAGCAGGTCGCGGTGCTGAAATCGGGCGACGGCGGCCCCGGTTACGACATGGTGGCGGCGGCGCGGCAGCCGAACATCCGCGACCTGATGCTCCACACCTCGGGAATCATCTACGCCGGGCGCGGCGCGACGGCCGTGCACAAGCTCTACCCCGCGGGATCGGAGTTGGGCCCGGGAATGACGGGCCAGGAAGTCATGGACAAGCTCGCGGGCCTGCCGCTCCTGCACCAGCCCGGCGCGGTCTGGGACTACGGCTTCGGCTTCGACGTCCTCGGCGTGGTGATCGAGAAAGTTTCCGGCCAGCCCCTCGGGCAGTACCTGGACGCGCAGCTCTGGAAGCCGCTCGGCATGGCCGACACGGGCTTCCTCGTGCCGGCGGACAAGCTCAAGCGCTACGCGAAAGGCTTCGCCAACGACCCGGACACTGGCCGGCCGCAGTTCGTCCTGGACCTCTCCAAGCCGCTCAAGTTCGATTGCGGCGGCGGCTGCGCCGCCTCCACGGCGGCGGATTACATGCGCTTCGCGCAGATGCTGCTGAACGGCGGGCAGTTCGGCGGCAAGCGGGTGCTGGGGCGCAAGACCGTCGAGTACATGCTCTCCAACCAGCTCGCGCCCGGCGTCGTGAACCTGATCGGCAACGCCGATCCCACGAGCGCCGACCTGGGCTTCGGCCTCGGCCTCTCCGTCCGCACCACGCCCGGCATCGTGCGCAGGACGGGCTCGGTCGGCGAGGTCTCCTGGAACGGCGCCTACGGTACCAGCTGGTGGGCCGACCCGAACGAGCGGCTCGCAATCGTCTTCATGGCGCAGACGCCGGGCCCGGCGCGCTGGCACTACCGCTACGTGATCAGCGCCCTCGTCAACCAGGCGATCGTCGACTGAGCGCCGACTGAGCGACCTGCGGGGTCAGGCCTCGCAGGTATTGCCGATGTCCGAGACGGTGGCGCGGTGCATGTCGCGCTTCCAGCGCCGCTCGTCGTACTCGGTGCCGCGGTGCATGGTGCAGCGGTTGTCCCACATGACGAGGTCGTGCACGCGCCAGCGGTGCGTGTGGATGAATTGTGCTCCATCAGCTCGTTCAGCAGCTTTTCCGACTCCTCGTGCGGCATCCCGACCACGCGCACCGCGTGCGAGGCGTGGTAGAGCGACTTCCGCCTGTTCTGCGGGATCGTGCGCACCAGCACCTGCGTCGAGCCTGTATCCGGGGGCGGAACGCGAGAACCGGCCACTGGGCGGGCGCTGATCGGGCGGGAGAGGCGGGCGACCGTGCACTTGAACCAACCGCATGTGTGGCCCGGCACGGCCACGGACCCGGAGGGCTACGGCTACTAGATTGGCCGGACAGTACACCTACGAACTGGAGTGTTTACGAGTCGACTCCGACGGAGGTCGTGTCCCGAGTCTGGTGGAAAAGAGAAGTGGCGCATTCTTCCGGTTGGTGAAGTGCACGACCCGAAGCACGCGCTGGCGGAAATCCGTGACGACTTCCATCGCATCGTCTACGCGGCGAATGCCGACACCGCCCGCACCGCCTACGCGGCCTTCGAGCGCACATGGAACAAGCGCTGTCCGGGCGTCGTAACGAGTCTTCGAGAAGGCGGCGACGAGCTCCTCACGTTCTTTCGCTTCCCCCAAAACGCAGTGGAAAACGTAGCGCGGGGGAGCCTTTCGTAGCCTTCCCAGGTCAGGTCGATTCTGCGACTCCAGGATGCGTGAGGCCGGCACCTCTGTGTGTGGGAGCCGTGGCAGGGCCCGAACAACGATGCTCGAAGGCCTCGACCTCGAGCAGGATCTCTTCAGTTGGTTCGCCGAAGCGCACGACGCTCTCTACCGTGACATCGCCGAGCTCATGTTCGAGCGGCCGGAGGTCTCCTCTGCCCTCGGCCGTCAGCCGCGACATCTCCTGATCCACGTAGGCCACCGTCTGGCCGTGATTGCCGACCACACGCTCGGGGACCGGCATCACCCGCAGCAATCGCAGCGTGGCGCCCGAATCCCGGGCCAGCGCGCCGAGCACCGACACGATCCGCTCGCCGGGCCCGCGCCTGTCGATGGGAGCGAGAATCCTCTTTGCCATGGTCAGTGTCCTCCGTTCATGAGGACACCTTCGGCGGCGGCTGGCCGCACACCTCGCCGACCTGCAAGGCCGGCGGCGTCGCGGTGTCTGACAGGGCAGGAGATCTCGGAGTGAGACGGTCCGGTGGCCAGGGAGGCGAGCGATACCAGTATCATGCGCTGGAGCCTGCCGAGTGATGCCCGGGGAGCTGCACGCCCTGCTCGCGCGCTGTCGTGCCGGCGAGGCACCAGCATGGGAGCACTTCGCCGCGTGGGTGAAGGCCCGTGGCCGCGCCGTTCTGGGCGGTCTCGACAAGCTGGGCGAGGCCGACGGTGAGGACGCGGTGGCCGAAGCGCTGAAGAGCCTCGTCACCGTCGTTCGGCGCGGCGAGATTCGCGGAGCCAGCAACGCCGAGATCGACGCGTACGTCTGTACGGCGATTCGAAACCGCGCTCTGAACGTTCTTCGCGGGCGCGCGCGCCGCCGTGAGCTCGATCACCAGGCCTCCCCCGCCGCGTGCCGGGAACCGAGCGCGAGTTCAACTTACGACGAGATTCCGGATGAGACATCTCCCCAGGACGCGCAGGCGGTGACGGCGGAACAGCTGGACCGGGCCGAACGGCTCCTTTCGTCCTGGCCTGCCGAGGACCGCTACCTGTTCCTCGCCAAGCTCAATGGCGTGTCCGCCCGGATCATTCAGCAGACGCTCGAACGACCGCCGTTCAGTTCCTTCGCCGCGCTGACCACGATCGACAGCCGGTTCCACCGGCTCCGCCAGCGCTTGATGGAGCACATCCGAGAGCCATGAGCCAGCCACGATTCGTGCCGGACGACGTGCTCTTCCCGGGCCTGCTGCGGCGCCTCAACGAGCGGACGTGTTTGCCCGGCCCGCTTCTCGAGCAATTGGTCCTTGGCTCGCTGCCCGCCGCCGGGGCCGCCGAGGTGACCGCCCACGTCAAGGACTGTCTGTCTTGCCTGAGCACCTTCTCGCGGCTGCAGAGTCTTCACGAGAGCTCGGGGCCTCGCCCACGGCTGATCCTCGACGTCCCCTCCGCTCGCCGCCTGCGCCAGGAGATGGCCGACCTGGCGCGGCTCGAGGAGGAGCCGGGCGTGGCGCCGCCCGTCCTCGTCGCGGGAGAGAGCGGGACCGGCAAGGGCCTGGTGGCCTGGGAGATCCACGTCCTGAGCCGTCGCGCAGCACACGCGTTCGTGGAGGTCGACTGCACGGCTCTGCCGGCATCCCGGCTCGAGCTGGAGCTGTTCGGATACGAGCGCGGGAGGTCCCCGGACGTCGAGGGCGCCGCTCCGGGCCTGTTCGAGGCCGCCGACGGTGGCACGCTGTTCCTGCACGACATCGATGCGCTCTCGCTCGATCTGCAAGGCAAGCTCCTGGCGGCGATCGAGAGCAGGTCGGTGCGACGTCTCGGTGGAGTCGCCGCAAGATCGCTGGACGTTCGAGTCATCGCCGCGACGCATGCCGATCTCGGTGACGCCGTCCGCCGGGGAACCTTCAGGGCGGATCTGCTCGCTCGGTTCGCCGGATCCACGCTCACCCTGCTGCCGCTGCGCGAGCGTCCCGACGACATCCTGCCGCTCGCACGACACTTCGCGGCGAGGCTGGCCCAGCGTGAGGGCGAAGTCCGGCGACTGACGCGCGACGCCGAGGAGCGGCTGCGTCGCTACCGGTGGCCCGGCAACGTCCGCGAGCTCTCCACGGTGATCCAGCGCGCGGTCATGCGCCGTGGTCGCGAGGAGATCGGCGCCGAGGAGCTCGGCCTACCTTCGATCTAAAGCAGCAGACGGGCGAGCTCGCTCAGGTGGCGGATCTCGTACGTCGACGTCGCGCCAGCCGGGCGCGCGCCCGTCGGGTTGAACCAGCAGGTATCCAAACCGTAGGCGTGGCCGCCCGCGATGTCGGAGGTGAGGCTGTCGCCGACGAGGAGCACCTCGCTGCGCGGCGGGCGGCCCAGCCTTTGGAATGCGGCGTCGAAGATCGCGGGGGCCGGCTTGGCGGCGCCTACTTCCTCCGAGATGATGACCTCCGCGAAGCAGTCGCGGATCGCCGAGCCCGCCAGTCGCGGACGCTGGACGTCGCGGAGCCCGTTGGTGATGAGTGCCAGACGGTACTTCGCGCACAAGGCGGGGACGACCTCGTGCGCACCCTCGATGAGGTGGCTGGCGCATGCGAGGTGGCGGAGGTAGATGGGGCTGAACGTCGCCGGCGCCAGCGGCTGGCGGAGAGCCTCGAACAGCATCTCGAAGCGGCGCAGGCGAAGCCGCTCGGCCGTGATGTGTCCGTTCTCGAACTCCCGCCAGACCCGCGCGTTGATCTTCCGGTACGCTTGCAGGCAGGACGGCTCGAATTCCGCGCCGACTTCGGCGTAGGCCTGCTCCAGTGCCGTCGCCTCCGCCCGGTCGTAGTCGAAGATGGTCCCGTCGGCGTCGAAGAGGAGCCAGGTGTAGGTCAACCTCGCCTCACGGCATCACCTCGAAGGGCGCCCGGCGGAGATCGAGCGCCGGGTTTCGATCGAAGAAGTTGTGGGGCTTGAGCTGGAACGAGGCGTGCTCCCGCGGCAGCACCGGGTAGTCCTCGGCGGCCGTGACGTGGTGGAACGTCAGCGTGTGCCAGAGCACGATGTCGCGGTTGACGATGCTCGCGTTGTCCGACACGAACTGGGGCAACCCGGGCTCGCCCGGATTCTGATTCGGTGTGTCGCCGGCGGCATAGCGCTCCTCGGGATCGAAGGCGGTGACCCACAACGCATGCTCGATGAAGCCGGCCCGACGGAAGTCGGCCTTGCGCAGCAGCGGGTTGGCGTGGCCGTGCGACTCGAGGACGTAGCCAGTCGGATCGCCGCGGGCGTTCTTGCGCGACGGGTTCACGACCTTCCACACCTCGGGCTCGTCCAGCCGCGCGTCCTTTTCGCGGGCCAGCACCTCCTCGTCCACGACCCACACGCTCTTGCGCGGGCTGTCCTTGGCGCCGATCGTCTTCAGCCGGCCGAGCACGAAGCTATTGTCGCGGCCGTCGACGTCGACGTCGAGTCGGAAGTTGAAGTGGCGGCTGTGGTGCGGGGCCACGATGCGCGGCGCCACCAGCGTGCCGAACGCCGTGTCGGCCGCCGCGGTCGGCTCGCTCAGCGTGCTGCTCAGCGCGCCCTTGGGGATGTCGATGCCCGTCAGCCCGACCTCGACCTTGAAGGCGCCAGCCTGGTTGAAGATCCAGTCGATCACGTAGTCGTAGTTGCCGACCTGGGAGATCATCCGCACCACCAGCTCGACGTCGGCCCGGCCCTCGTAGGCGTTGTTGTTCAGGAACTCGAAGTGGCGCACAGGGGATTGCCGGTCACCCGCTCGAAGACGCCCACGACGGCGGGCAAGGGCAGCGGGACGACCGGCACCGTCGGGTCGGGCAGCGCGGCCGAGATCAGCCCGTCGAGCAGCACCGCGTTCTCCGGCACGTCGAGGCCCAGCTTCAGCGGTGAGGACAGCGCGCCGAAGCCGAACTCGCCGGCGTCCATGAACGTGCGATAGAACCAGTGAACCCCGGGGTCCTGGTACGGCACGAAGACCTCGCCCAGCGAGCCCTGGTACATGACCGAGCGGCTGTCGTAGGTGATCAGCGACAGCACGGTGCCGGCCCGCCGTTCGTAGCGCAGGTGGAACTTCCACTTCTGCCAGGAGACGAACCCGCCGTCGACCGTGAAGTTCCGGCCCTCCGGCTGGGTGATGCGGATCGGCTTGACTGGCGGCCGGAGCCCATAGCGGGCGGCGACGGTGGCCTCGTCGAAGTCCGCCGTGTCGGGCGACACCGGGATCACGCCGGTGTCGATGACCTGGAGCACCCGGCGCTCGTCGAGGTCGACGATCGCCTGCACGGTCACGTCGTTGCGGGTAGCCTCCGCGGCTTCATTCTCTCTTACTTAGGACAACGAGATGATCGGCTCCCATACCAGCCCCCAAACATGGTGCGTCGAGAGGATGTATTTGACTACCCAACCGACTTTGCGGCGATGCGGGGTGGCGAAATCGAAAAGCTCGCCCGGCGCGGCGAGGAGCTGACCCGATTGCTGATCGTCGAATACTGTCCTGAACTGTAACACCCGTCGAATCACAAATGCTGCGCGAGAGCCTGCAACCCCATGGTGTGTGCGTGGGGAGCCTCAGACCCGCGCCTGCGACTTGAAAACCCTCGGGGCCGGAGCGCAAAACGGGCACGGGATGACACGGATTGCCACGATCTACCAAGTCGTGCGCGCTAAGGTGCCATCAGATTGACCGCGCAATCTACGAGTCCCTTACCCTCCACCATTACTTTTCTCGAGTAGTTAGCGCGCATTTTTCCCCACCCGTAGCGTATAGGAGCCTCGTAGCCTTCCGGCAATCGTTCTACGGCTCCCTGACCGCGTGAGGCCAGCGCCTGTGTAGGAGACATGCCAGGGTCGAGATCGCGGCGTCTCAGCCAGCTAGCGTTAACCTCGCCTTGGGTCTTCTGCGGCGCGCCGGGCAGGGGTGTGTGGGGGTGCGGGGGAGGTCGTTAAAGCACCAGGCTTCAGTACGCTGCTAGTAAAGCTTTCAACGCTTTGTTGGCTCGGCGCAGGAGCGTGCGCTGACGAGCCGTCAGCCTCCAGCCGGTAGTGGCCGCGGCCGTAGGCCAGCGGGCTGCGAGGACTTTGTATTACACGAGACTGTCATTCACCCTGCATAACAAGGGCAAATAGCTGCCCCCTACGTGAACGCGGGGATGACGTGGCGGCCAAACAAGTCGATCGAGTGCATGATCCGCGTGTGGGCCAGGTTGCCCATCTGCATGAAGCAAAGGATCTGGTCCACGCCGGCCTCCCGGTACTTCGCGAGGACCTTGATGACGCTGGCCGGGTTGCCCATGGCGAAGGCGCCCGACTGCATATGGTCTGCGAAGGTCTTGCCCGTGCGCTCCTGCTGAACCGCCGAGACGGCGAATTTGTAGGAATCGGGGACGTGGCGTCCTTGCCAGGGCGCGTAGAGCTTCTCCGCCATCTTGACGAACCAGACGCCTTCCGGCCCGGCGAATTCGTGCGCCTCTTCGTCAGTGTCGGCGCAGTGGGTGACGCACAGAGCCGCGATCTGGTTGTTGATGAAGCTCCCCACGGGTTTGGCGTGCTTGATGCCCTCGCGATACAGACCGACCCGCTCGGCCATTTGCGCGTAGCCGCCCAGGTTGAAACAGAGAGCGCCCAGACCCATTTCCCCGGCAGCCCGGAAGCTGTCGGGCTGGCTGCAGGCGACCCACAGAGGAGGATGGGGTTTCTGCACAGGCTTGGGAATGACCGAGCGCGGCGGGATCCGATAGAAGCGCCCCTCGTGGGTAAAGGGGTCCTCCGTCCACATGCGGGGGATCATGGCGACGGCTTCTTCCCACTGGGCTCTGGTCTCCTCGGGGTCGACCTGGAAGCCGTCCATTTCGATGAGGGTGGTGGACCGCCCGGTCCCTAGATCCATCCGGCCATCGCTGACGATATCGAGCACGGCCGCCCGTTCGGCCACCCGGACAGGGTGATTGTACTGGCCCGGCAGCAGGGCGACGGCGTGGCCAATGCGAATCCGCTTGGTGCGCTGGGAGAGAGCCCCATAGAGAACTTCCGGGGCCGAACAGTGGGAAAACTCCCGCAAGAAATGGTGCTCTACCGTCCAGAAGTACTGGAAGCCGACCTCATCGGCCAGCTCGACCTGGGCCATGACCTGTTTGTAGCGATCCTGCTCGATGCCGTCATAGTGGGGTTCGGGTATCTGAATTTCATACATGAGCCCGAATTTCATGGTCATGTCCTCCCCCAGGCCCGGGTGGGCGTCAAAGAGACGTCGTACTCTTCTCCGCCGTCCGGCCGTGGGACTTGCGCCCCGGCGTACCCGAATCTTTCGGTGGCACGGCCGCGAGCAGCCGCCGCTGGGCCGTGCCTCCCGATGACAGCAGTCATGAAACTCTTGTCTACCCGAGGTGCCGATGGATGAACGTGGTCATCTGCTCGAGCGCCTGCTGGGCGACTGGCGAGGAGGGATTGCGCAGCAGCCCTTCACCCTCGCCCTCGAAGACCGTCACCTCGATCTGGCCTCCAGCCTTCCGATACTGGCGGACGAACTCGTCGAGATCCGGGCGTGGATGCGCCTCCTCGTACGTGCGCGCGAGGCACAACACGGGCGGTGTTGCCGTCCGCTCCCCACGGGCCAAGATGCGCGCGGGCGCCCCCTCGGCCATGGCCTCTTCCGTCCGCCAGTACTGGTCATGCATGGGCACCACGCGGTCGGCCAGTCCGGCGGGTGGGGTGCAATCCTGTCGCAGGCCCTTGGCATAGTGATAGCGTCCGAGCGGATCGATCACGGGAGAGACCATGATCACGCAGTCCAGGGTGCCATCCACCGTCGTCGCGCCTGCCGGAAGGGACAGCGCGGCGTAGCGCGGGTCGCGGGGGCGCATGCCGAGCAGCATGGCCTGGTGCGCGCCACTGGAGGTTCCCATCGCACCGAGCCGGTCCGGGCGACCGTTCCACGCCGGGGCCTGGGTCTTGCACCAGCGAATCCCACAGTGGATGTCGGCCAGGGAAGCCGGATACGGTGCCACTGGAGGCACGCGAAAATCCAGTGCCGCCACGATCACACCATTCCTGGCGAGGGTCTCGTTCGCCGCGTTACCGTTCAGGCGATCGCCCCGGACCCAGGCTCCGCCGTGCAACTCGACCATGATCGGGAACGGCCCGCTGCCGCGTGGCTTGAAGAGGCGCGCCAGCAGCGGTTTGTCCCCATGTCGGAGATATTCCACGTCCGCGACATCGATGTCATACGCCGTCTGCGTGCGTGCCATGCGAGTCTCCCTTTCCTGGTACGCTGAGGATGTGCGTGTGCCTGGTCAACATTACGCCTAAGCGTGCTCTTTTTCCTGCTCGAGGGAAATCGCGCTCATTGCCGCCCCTTCCCTCCACCTGGTGGCCAATGCAACGCTCAGCGGCCGAGGCGAGCATTGCGAGCCTCCGGTCCGCTGCAGCGGGAAGTTCGCGTGACGTGCGTGCCGTGGTGGTTTGCATCGTGTCCTTCGGTTAGACTCCCGCCCGCCATCCTCAACCGACGTGCGCTGACTTTGTCACTCCTCCCACAAAGAATGCTCGAAAGCGGCCGCCGTCGAGGTTCTCACCGAACCCATGGCCGGTCCAGCCGGTGAGCCCTTCCCGACGGGCAACTGGAGCCGGCCGCCAGCGTGAGATACGATGCGGGACACCGTCCATGGGGGACCGCCGAGAAAGAGCCGGGAGGCGTGCCATGAAGAGGCTCGTACTGGAGTCGACCGCCCCGTTCCAGGGTCTGCCCGAGCTGGTCGCCTACGACGAGGGCCTGCTCGAGAAGGAAGGACTCGACATC
>Ga0137389_10002925_pt1 | contig 10464 bp, 8 predicted proteins | sample 15con2h14BmetaG_FD_104645 | JGI IMG/M metagenome (GOLD analysis project Ga0137389, IMG submission 104645) | Vadose zone soil microbial communities from Angelo Coast Range Reserve, California, USA - 15con2h1.4B metaG | ecosystem: Environmental > Terrestrial > Soil > Vadose zone > Saprolite...
GCCTTGGTCTGGACATCAAAACCTTTTCCGCTAGACGAAATGGCGCGCTCGTTCGCGCCTCCGGAGAAGTGTTGACTAAAAATGCTTGACAGGCACCGGCGTCGTTAGAGACAGGATGACGCCGCTTGCACAGGCGATGCGAGCTCTTACTTCTGACTCACACCACTTCGGAGGCGGGGAGCACTTCTTCGGTTTGGGGAGTTGGAATGGGGCGGCGCTTGCGCGCGGGCTGGGCGAAGGCATCGGCGGCTGCGATAGTGCAGAAGACGTAGAACAGAGCAGCGTTGGCGGGGATTTGCAGGTTGAAGTCGACTGCGCTGTGCACGAGAATGCCGGAGCATCCCAGCATGCAGGCTAGGGTGACGGTGCCGCTGACGTCAGATGTCCAGTCTTTGATCTTGCTCACGGCGCGGCGATACACCACGATCAGAAACCAGAGCATCGCGCCGAATCCAAGCAGGCCCATTTCCACGAGCAGTTGCAGATAATCGTTGTGCGCCTCATTCACGAAGAAATTGGTATAGAAACTGCGGAACTGCGGGTAGACCACAGGGAAAGCTCGAAGGCCCCAGCCCAGCACCGGCTTTTTCGCAAACATGTGCAACGCATCGCGATCGATCGTCAGGCGCATTCCGCCGGTGATCTCGGAGCGCGTCTCGGTGGAGATGCTGGACACGCGCCGGCCCAGTTCGCCGCCGCCGACCCAAGTCAGCAGACTGATGACGATCAACAGGAACGCGCCCACGCTGACTGCAGTCTTGATGCCCCGTTGCCGACGAACCAAAACCACTGCAAAGATCAGCAACTCCATGAGCAATGCCAGCATTCCACCGCGGGAGCCGCTCAGAAAAATCGTCGATGCCATGACTGCGGCAGTAGCGGCGGCCAGCATGCGCTGACGCGAACTGGCCAGGTGCGAGACTGACAGCACCAGCGGAATCGGCACCAGCATTTCCATTAAACCGGCGTAATGGTTGTGATTCACGTAGGGACCGTAAATCTGGCCTCCCATGCGCGGCGTTCGCATCCAGTACAGCTTGCCGTTGGAAGCGATCCCCTGCAGCAGCGCAAACGAAGCGAGCGCCGCACCATAAATCGAGAACACGAAGGCGAGCCGCCGCGCTTGGAAGTTGCGAAAAAGTACCTGGCTCGACAAAAAGCAAAGCATCGCGTACGCGCAATACAGCAGCGCGCCGGAAACCGTGTCGTGGCGATAGGCGGTGCCGCCGGCTGCAAGCTGAATAACAATCAGGACGGCGAAAGCTGCCATCGGAAGGAACAGAGGGTTCCACTTGATTTTCACCTCGCCATCAATCCATTGCTTGGCGAGCCAGAGCAGTACCAGCAGAGTGGCGCCGGCTTCGAGGGTGAAAATAGACCAGGGTTCGACGGATCCGAACGCGACTGGCCCGAACATGAGCAGGCCGAAGGTGCCCCAGAGCAGGACGGAAGTCAGGCGGGACGACCACAAGCGTCGGTCGGCCTCTTGGATGATGGCTGCAGTCATGAAAATGATTGTTTCCCTGACGGGTTGGGCCTGACGCTATTACTTCTTCTTCTAGTTCTACTTCTTCTTGAGGCGAAAGTCGTCGACCCAGAGCTTACCACGGATCGGACTGCCCACCGGAATGCGGCGGACGTGCAGAACTATGAGCTTGCAATCCGCGTTGGTCGTGAATTCTCCGCCCACCGACTTCCAGTATCCCGTCTCTTTCAGGTCGTCGCTGTCGTAGTAAATCGTCTTCGGATCGTACATGTCCTGTACGGTCAGGTGCGGGCCGCCGGCGCCTACGAGGTCCGCGCTTTTGTAGTAGGCGGAAAGCTCATAGGTTGTGTTGGGCTGCACCGGGATGTACTGGAAGATTCCGGCGTCTTCAACTCTGGGTCCGTCGAAGACGATCTGCAGTGACCTCCGTCCGCCGTGAAAGTCTCTGGGATCCAGCGTGAGTTCGACGCTCTTCTGTTTCTGATGCTGCCAATCGAAGCCGCCGTTCAGGATGTCGAGACTGAAATTTCCGTTGATTACCAGATTCGAAGACGAGGGCAGGTATGAATTGAGCCCGAAGCGGCCCGCGCCCTGGCGCCAGACCAGAACCGCCTCATCCACTTCCTTGTGACGGATCAAGTAATTGAAGTAGTCGAATACGTGGCTTCGTTCGAACCGTTCTCCGGACTGGATCAAAGCATCCCATACTTTGGTGGAGGCTGCGGTCTCCTGCTTCGACATCAGGAACTCAAGGAGTGCGATGTAGTCCTCGGAGCGGTGTGGAATCACGTTCCGCAGAAGCGCGTCCACATCGGGGTTAATCCGCCAGCAGAACTGCACGGCGGCTGGAATCAAGGAGTTGTCGTTGGCCATCACGACGCGGAATTCGCGCAGCGCTTTCTCGTTTTGGCCCTGCACCAGATACAGGTTGGCAGCCTCCCAGGCTACATCCGGTGTGGTGGGATCAGCCTCGATGGCATGTTCCAGTGCCGCGGTCTGACGGGCAACGTCGCCACGGACTTGATAGGCACTGGCCAGGTCGAACCAGAAGCGAGCGGAGTGGGGATTGAGTCGTACCGCTTCGGTGTAGGGCGCGATCGCGGCGGCTGGGTCGCGGGCCACGAGTTCGTAATAGCGGCCCAGGTGGTTGCGATAGTTCGCGTTGCTCGGGTCGAAACGCACGGCTCGCTGCAGACTGGTTAACTCGGCCCGCTCGCCGAACCATGCGGCGAGGAATAGCGTCCCAGCGAGCCCCACATAGGTGGCCGCCAGCACGATTGCGATGGCCGCGATCAACCACTTACGGGCAGGTGTGTCGAATGGAATCTGCATTTGGCTGCAACTTAGCTACGCGCTGCTGGACGATGCCGGAGAAGTCTCTTCCACATCTTCCTCGTCTCCGTTGTGGGATGATTCGTCATCCCGATAATAGCGCGCGTACTTGCCTTGATATTCGTAGTAGTAGTAGTAGTCCGGCGAGCTCAGATCGACCGCGTTCAGCAGAACGCCGGACACCTTCGCGTTCACCTGCATCAGCACGTCGCGCGAGCGGCGCAACGCCTGCTTAGTCGTCTGCCCGGAGCGGATGACCAGAATCACCGCGTCGGCGCGAGGCGACAGCACGACTGCATCGGTGACCGAGAGCGTGGGCGGCGTGTCGACCACAATGTGGTCGTACTCTTCGCGCAACTGGGCCAGCACATCTCTCATATTCGTCGAGGCCAGCAACTCGGCGGGATTCGGGGGCGGCGTCCCAGCGGGGAGGACATGCAAGTTGGGCAGGATGGGAGTGCGCGTGATGGCCTGCTGCAACGTGGTGCTCCCGGTGAGCACGTTGCTCAGTCCGCTGCGCGGACCCATGCCCAGAGTTTTGTGAATGCTCGGCCGCCTCAAGTCTGCGTCGATGAGCAGGACGCGCACGCCCTTTTGCGCCAGCACAATGGCGCAGTTGATGCTGGTTGTGCTCTTGCCCTCCTGCGGAAGGGCGCTGGTCACCATGATGACCTTGGGAGGCGCGCCCAGATTCGTGAGCAGCAGCGAGGTGCGCAGGGCGCGGTAGGATTCCGCCATCTGCGATTGGGGCCGCACCTGCGTGATCAGTTCTACGGCTTCGTTGGACGCTGCCAGAGCCAGGCGCTTCCCGTTGCTGCCCTCGCGCATTCCCTTGGAGCCAAGCGGAATCATGCCGAGTGGCGCCAGTCCGGAGATCGCCTGCGCCTGCTCAGTGGTCCGCACGGTGTTATCGAGTCCTTCCAGCAAGAAGGCTAGTCCAACGCCCGACATTAGCCCCAACACCAGAGCGAAACCCAGGTTGCGCGGAATATTGGGCTCAATGGGGCCATTGGGGACGCGGGCGGTATCGACAATCCGAAAATTATTGGACTTCAGCCCGGCCGAGACTCCGGCTTCCTTCATGCGCTGCAGCAGTCCTTCGTAGAGCTGGCGGTAGGATTCGGAGTCGCGCTTCAGGATGTTGTATTGAATGGCGCTCTCGTTCAGCTTGTTGGCTTCCTGCTTCTGTTTTTCGAGGGCATCGCGTAACATGTTTTCCCGCTGCAACGCGGTCATGTATTGGCCGCGGACCTTGCTGGCGATTTTCCTCATCTCCGCCTGTATCTGTGTATCGATTTCCTTCAGTTGATTATTGATTTGAGCCAGCTTGTGGTAGGAAGGACCGAACTGAGTGTTCAAATCCGCTGCCTGGATGCGCAACTCGGCTTGCTTGGCACGCAGATTCTCCAGCAGCGCGCACGCCGACTGCGAACCGGGTGTATCGAGGCCTCCTGCACTGGATGCGATGGCGTCGGGATCGCCCGACTCCATCAGCCGGTAGAAGGCCTCTTTATCCATCCGTTCGGATTCGGCGGAAGTGAGAGCCTTGTTGAGTTCGTCGAGCTTGGCGGTGGTGATGTTCTGCTTCTCATCCATGCCAAGGATTTCGTGCTCTTTCTGGTATCGAACCAGTTTCTCCTGCGAGGTTTCGACCTTCATCTGCAGATCGACCAGTTGCTTGTTGAGCCAGTCGGAGGCTTGCATGGTCGATTCGAAACGCGACTTGAAGTTGTTCTCAACGTAAGTCTGCATCAGCGTGTTCACGACGTTGGCGGCCATTTGCGGGTCCCCGCTACGATAGTGAACCTCAATGATGCGAGTATTGGGTGAGAGCGCGACTCTCAGGCTTCCCTTAAATCCGCCGATCAACGAAGAAAGATGTGCGGAATCGACCTGCAGCGGGTCGGGCGTCACTTCCAGCGAAGGAGCCTGACCACTGGCTCCGCCCGAATGATCCAGGTTCAGCTCCTTGATCACCTGCAGTGCGAGCAGATCGCTTTGCAGGATCTTGACCTCGGTGTCGAGTTCGGTGGGATCGTAGTAGTCGAGGCTGAAGGTGGCGGAGTTCTGGAAGTTCAGCGTGGTGTCGGGCTTGTTGATCGCAATGCTACCGTTGGCCTCGTAGATGGGCGTCATCTTTAAGCTGGCGATGGCGACCACGGCAAAAACTGTCGCCACGCAGGAGAGGATGATCCACTTACGCTTGGCCAGAAGACGGATGTATTCGCCGGCGACGGATTCCTGTGAGGGAAGTATCGGGTACACCTGCGGCGCCGCGGCCCGCCCGAGCTCAAGGCTCGTCAAGGGAATTTCACGAACCACACCGCTATTCGCCGGTACCAGAGGTCCCGAATCCATGCCTGCTCCTCAATAAATCAGTAAACGCCCTAAGCCTATCTGCACACGTACTATGAAGTCCCGGTTCGAGGAGGCTGGTTCGTCGCCTGGGAATCTCTTCTGCACCAGGATGCTGGAGAGTGCGTGGGACATTTTAGCATTGGATCGCTCCCGGATCATCGCCAATTTTCGCTTGGCGCTGTGCCCTGGATGTTGCTCACGCGGATTCCTCAGACTGAGGCCGCCACACTATTAGAAAAGACGTCGGCAAGTTCGCGGGCATTGTCCACGAGCACATCTGGCGGTTCGTCTCCCAGTGTGTGGGGCGCAAATCCGTAGGTGACGCCGACGGTCCACAGCCCGGCATTGCGTCCGGTGCGGACATCGACGTGGGAGTCTCCGACGATAGCCGTTTGTCCAGGTTGTGCGTCGTTCTCTTCCAGAAGTTTGCGTACGCCTTCGGCATCAGGCTTCTTGGTACCGAAACTGTTTCCCCCATAAACCTGGACGAAGAACGGGCCCAGGCCGAGCGCCTCGACGATGGCGCGGGAGGGAACAACGGGCTTGTTCGTCAACACCGCCATCTTGCGCGGCGTCCCGTTAGAAGATTGTTGAATCCGCGCGAGCGTATCCTGGATGCCCTCGTACACCGTCGTGTGATCCAGTTTGTGCTCGCGGTAGTAGGCCAGGAAAAATTCCAGGCCCTTACGGATGAGAGCTTGGTCCGTGGCCTCGACGCCGAGGGCACGCTGGATCAGGATCGGAGCGCCGTCGCCTACGTAGCTGGCAATGACGTCGTCGGGGAGTTCGGGGCGTCCAATGTGGCGCAGTGCTGCGTTGACTGAGTGGACCAGGTCCAGACGGGAGTCGATTAACGTGCCGTCGAGGTCGAAGATCACCAGCTTGACCGAGTGCGGGTCGAATGGGCGGAAAGTTCGAATCATGCCTGCTCTCAGGATAAATGATTGCAGCGATAAAGCTCATGTAGGGACAGCCGCCTCGGCTGTCCATGCCGGGCAAAGCCCGGCTAGTCTGTCCACGCCTGTGCTGGCGTAGGGAAATTTGACATCAATCCATATTTCTAATAATGTCGAAATATGGTTCCGTCTCTATTGAGCAAGAACACCGAGCGCGTGGCCAAGTATGCCGACATGTTCTCGGCGATGGGGACCGAGTCGCGCCTTCGCATCATGCAGTTGTTGTTGTCGGCGCATCCCGAGGGCCTTGTAGTCGGGGATATTCAGAATGACCTCGACATACCAAACTCAACGCTCTCCCATCATCTGGAAAAGCTCAAGACCGAAGGCCTGGTGGAAGTCCAGCGGCAAGGAACGTTTCTGCGCTACACCGCGAATACTCAGGCGCTACAGGAGTTGCTGCAATTTCTGTATGCCGAGTGCTGCACCCGCAACAAGGCACTTAAGCCGGAAGCAATCATCCGCATTTGCAAATAGGAGGATCTTCATGGGCACGACCAGCACCGACATTAAAGAAGTGGTGAAAGAAAAATACGGTCAGGCCGCTCTGCGCGTGAAATCCGGAGGCAGTTCCTGCTGCGGAGCCGCTGCAGGCACCGGCTGTGCCGATCCAATCACCACCGGCCTGTATGACGCCACCCAGTCCTCTCAGATTCCCGAGGAAGCGCTCTTGGCTTCACTCGGCTGCGGGAATCCCACCGCGCTGGCGGAATTGATGGCGGGCGAAACTGTGCTCGATCTGGGCTCGGGAGGCGGCATCGACGTGTTGCTGTCAGCGCGGCGCGTTGGTCCGACGGGCAAGGCTTACGGTCTCGATATGACCGATGAAATGCTGGCGCTGGCCAACGACAACAAACGAAAAGCAGGCATCGACAACGCCGAGTTTCTCAGGGGAGAGATTGAGAGCATTCCTCTGCCCGATAACTCCGTCGATGTGATCATTTCAAACTGCGTAATCAATCTCTCCGCCGACAAGGATCGCGTTCTGCGTGAGGCTTTCCGTGTGCTGAAGCCTGGAGGCCGCTTTGCCGTCTCCGATGTGGTGACCCGCGGAGAAATGCTGCCGGGGATCCGCCAAAGTGTCCTCGCCTGGGTCGGTTGCATTGCCGGTGCGCTCGAAGAGAACGAGTATCGCAGCAAGCTGTCCGCCGCAGGATTCGAGCAGATTGCGATCGAGCCGACGCGGATTTATCGGGCTGCGGATGCGCGGGAGTTTCTGGCAGGGCAGGGAATCGATGCGGATGCCATCGCTCCGCAGGTCGATGAGAAGTTCATGAGTGCTTTCGTTTGCGCGGTAAAGCCGTCCGCTGCCGAGAAGGCCGCCGGTGGAATGGGCGAAACGAAAGCCTGCTGCGGTCCCACGTGCTGCAACTAGGGGCATCCGGAAATAACGATGCACGAACACTACAACGTTCTGTTTCTGTGCACGGGAAATTCCGCGCGCTCTATCATGGCGGAGGCAATCCTGAACTTCAAAGGAAAGCCGCAGTTCAGCGCTTACAGCGCCGGAAGCCGTCCTTCGGGAGAAGTGCGCCCGGAAGCCCTCCGTCAACTCGAGAGTGCGCACCTGCCTGGCACGGGGCTGAGAAGCAAGAGCTGGGACGAGTTCGCTAAGCCGGGGTCTCCGAAACTGGACTTCGTGTTTACCGTTTGTGACAACGCGGCCAAAGAAGTGTGCCCAGTGTGGCCAGGGCAGCCGATATCCGCACACTGGGGCGTGCCCGATCCTGCAGCGGTTCAGGGGGCAGCGGCCGAAGTGGAGCGGGCCTTCCGCGAAGCATTTTTTATTCTCGACCGCAGAATCAGTTTGTTCCTCAGTCTTCCGCTAGGGAGCCTCGACAGCCTTGCGCTCAAGAAAGAAGTCGACGACATCGGCCGACACTAACAGCCTGTCGGACCACCAGACCTCGTCGGCGGAATCTTTCTAAAATCCCGGCTTCCAGCTTTGCCAACCAGCCCTCACCATTTACAATGCAACAGGTTTGGCCGAATACGGCACCTTAGTTGGAATGGGGCGCGCACCGCAGCAGGCTGAAACTATTCGGCAGCTGCGCGAATCTACAAGGTAGGAACCAAGGAAGCGGATGGCGACTACAAAAACCGACCCCAAGCTGGCCCTCGCGACCAATGGCGGGAAGAAGTCCAAGACTTATGAAGGACTTACCCGCGACCAGCTGATTCAGGCCTATTGCCACATGTACACCTCCCGGCGCATCGATGACCGGGAGATCCTCCTCAAGCGCCAGCAGAAAATCTATTTTCAGATGTCAGGAGCCGGGCACGAGGCGATTGGGGTCGCAGCTGGCCTAGCCCTGAAGCCAGGTTACGACTGGTTCTATCCTTACTATCGCGATCGAGCGCTGTGCCTGGCGCTTGGAATGAAGCCTTACGACATGTTCCTGCAGGCGGTGGGCGCGGCGGACGATCCGAGTTCGGGCGGGCGGCAGATGCCTTCTCACTGGAGCGATCCCAAACTGCATATCGTGACCCAGTCATCGCCGACCGGGTCGCAGATTCTGCAGGCTGTGGGATGCGCCGAGGCGGGAAGGTATCTGGCGCAACATCCCAAGGCGGCAGAGGTGCCAGACGCGAAAAACGCGGCGCCCGATTATCGCCAGTTCAAGGACGTCTCGTTTCAGGGCGACGAAGTGACTTACGTCTCGCTGGGAGATGGCACCACGAGCGAAGGCGAGTTCTGGGAGGCTATGAACGCTTGCGCACTCCGCAAGTTGCCGGTGATTTTCTGCGTCGAGGATAACGGCTATGCGATTTCCGTGCCCGTCGAGGTGCAGACCGCCGGGGGAAGCATTTCGCGGCTGGTCTCTGGATTCCCGAATTTTCACTTCGAAGAAGTCGACGGCACCGATCCGGTGGCGAGCTACGCGGCCATGCAGCGGGCGACGCAGTATTGCCGGGAGGGCCATGGGCCCGCGTTCGTGCATGCCCACGTGATCCGTCCGTATTCGCATTCGCTGTCGGATGACGAGCGGCTGTACCGGCCGGACTCCGAACGGGAGCGCGACGCGCAACGCGATCCGGTGACTCGCACGCAGATGTTTCTGCTGCGCGAGGGCATTCTCGACGACAAGGGCATCACTCAGTTGGAGAAGCAGGTCGAGGACGAACTGCAGGCTGTGGTCGATCGCGCGCTGGAAGCGTTGCCGCCGGCTCCCGAGACGATCATGGACTATGTATATTCGCCCGACATCGACCCCACCTCGTGGGCGTTCGAGACGCAGCCTGCTGTGGCAGCAGACTCGGCTGACGGCAAGAAACCGTCCGCGAAGACGATGGCTGACCTGATCAACGCCACGCTACGAGACGAGATGAAGCGCGACGAGCGCATCGTGATCTTCGGCGAAGACGTAGCCGATTGCAGCCGCGAAGAATACTTGAAGCGCAAGCTGGTGAAAGGGAAGGGCGGCGTCTTCAAGCTCACCTTCGGTTTGCAGTGCGAATTCGGCAATGACCGCGTATTCAACGCTCCGCTGGCAGAGGCTGCGATCGTGGGCCGCGCGACCGGAATGGCGACGCGCGGGCTGAAGCCGGTAGTCGAAATCCAGTTCTTCGATTACATCTGGCCCGCGATGATGCAACTGCGCGACGAGCTGCCCGTAATCCGATGGCGCTCGAACAATGGATTCTCGTCGCCCTGCGTGATTCGCGTGGCCATCGGCGGATATCTGACGGGCGGCGCGATCTATCACTCGCAGTGCGGCGAGAGCATCTTCACGCATATTCCGGGCCTGCGGGTGGTGTTTCCGTCGAATGCGCTGGATGCCGCAGGTTTGCTGCGCACCGCAATCCGGTGCGACGATCCGGTGCTCTTCCTCGAGCACAAGCGCCTGTATCGCGAGACTTACGGACGTTCACCCTATCCCGGGCCCGATTACATGATTCCGTTCGGCAAGGCGAAAGTAGTGCATCCCGGAACGGACTTGACCGTGATCACCTATGGCGCTGTCGTCCCGCGCGCGCTGCAGGCAGCGCAGAAGCTCGAGCGTGAGAATGGCGTTAAGGTCGAACTGATCGACTTGCGCTGCTTGAATCCGTTTGACTGGGATGCGATCGCGGCCTCGGTTCAAAAGACGAACCGAGTGCTTGTCGCCTACGAAGACTCACTGAGTTGGGGCTACGGCGCCGAGATCGCAGCGCGCATCGCCGATCAACTCTTCGACCATCTTGATGCTCCCGTCCGCCGCGTCGCTGCCGCTGATACCTACGTCGCGTATCAGCCGATTCTCGAAGACGCCATCCTGCCGCAGACCAATGATCTGTTCCGAGCCATGAAGGAACTGGCGGAGTACTGAAAACTGTGAAGTGTTAGGTTTA
>Ga0137389_10002926_pt1 | contig 10459 bp, 14 predicted proteins | sample 15con2h14BmetaG_FD_104645 | JGI IMG/M metagenome (GOLD analysis project Ga0137389, IMG submission 104645) | Vadose zone soil microbial communities from Angelo Coast Range Reserve, California, USA - 15con2h1.4B metaG | ecosystem: Environmental > Terrestrial > Soil > Vadose zone > Saprolite...
CCCAGCAGCATGAGCTTGGGGGGCGTAACACTGATCAGCGCGAGCCCTGACGGTACGTCTATCGGAACAATAACCCGCCCGCGCACCGGTGGTATTTTCGGCGTCACCGTCGGCAACGCCGCTTTTGGCGCAACCTTCAGCCTAGGCCCCCTGGGTGACCGGACCGGCAGGGGTGGGGATGCTAATTCGAACGGCAACCCCGGCTACGTATTGCTCACCTGGTGAGCGGAGATGGAGATGACCATGCCTGTTCCTGGGCGTAAATGCGAGTTATTGGCCGGTGACCCACGCAAGCCCTCTGTTGCCTTGAGTGGGTCACTCTCGCACAAACTCAGCTCCGGCGCGCTGCTGGGCAACTTTAATGTCGGTGTTCATCCCCTACGAATTGCCGTTTGACGGGGCCAACATCTGGGTGGCCAACTCGTCGCCTCCGACCGCCAGGGAGTGGCCTTTGACGGGGCGGCAGAATCTAGAAAAAGCCAACAAGCGGGTCTACGGCAAGGGCAAAGTATTACGTTTTTATGGCGTTCCGCCCCCCGCCGAAGATCAGCAAGGAGCGGTTGTCTCTAAGTGAATGATAGAGAAGGAATAGGTGGTGCGCCCGGGGGGACTCGAACTCCCGACCTTCTGGTTCGTAGGTACGCGGTGCAAACTTCTAAGTGCCGCTTTTGGTGTCGCTTACAGAAAAAACGCATCACTTATCTCGCCCTTGAATTGGACCGAAGTTGGACCGAAAACCAGACACGAGAAGAATCATCATTTATTTTGTACGGGAATCGGAGGAAAAGCCACCTTGCGGGGTATATGTATATAGCACCGCAGCACAATTAGGAAGGGTAATGGCTCGTCACAAGATCAGACATTTTGGGGGTGTTCCCTTCGTCTATTTTGAAGGCGAGCTACTCCCCTTTCTAAGACCGGGGTCGTACCGAACGGATGGCGACGGATATTGGGTGTCGAGACGGCACCTCGAACTCAAAAGGAAGGAGCAGGCAGCCCAAGCGCGAGAGGAGAAAAAGGCCAAGAGATTGATTGAGGGGATACGGTTTGGGAAGGGCTCCGGTAGAGCAGGAGGCGGTAGAGGAGCAGCCCATAAAGCTCACCATCTCAAGTACGTCAATAACGACACCGCACCACTAGACTGCCCGATCTGCTACTACCGGAGGATGTGGGCTTTGTGGCTGGCCTCTGATTATGGCCGATGGTCAAACATGTGGGAGGGATGGGCAGAGACACAGCTTGTCCGGAGAGAGCTTCTGAAGATGACCCCTAGGGAGAGGAGGCTTGTGAGACGAGATCCTCTGAAAATGCAACTCCTTAAAGACGATCTCGTGAAGAAGCACCCCGTAGAAATGGAGGATTTGAAGGACGATCTTAGGTCTGCCGACGTATTCTTCGATACCTACATGAGAAAGCACCGTTTTGAGCACAAAGAGGATTTTTGCCCATTCATGTCCTTCGGTATTGCTTTCGTGTACGAGAGAGCCTCAACGCATGAGAGTGGAATCCCTACAGAATTTTGTAGCGATCAGAAACGAGCCGCGACGCATGAGGAGAATTCTCTGCCGATTTCTGTAGAACTATAATGCACTAAATAGTTGACAAGTTGTTATAAATAGTGTTATATTAGGCATGCAATGTATCACCGACCATGCCTACAGCAATGCTGCTCAGATTGAGCTTACCCGCGATTCTGCCCTCCTAGAAGAACGTCTCAAACCACCCACCGCTGAATTGAACGAGCAGTCCCTTAGGGTTAACCACGACACCTGGACTAGGAACTGCTTCGCCGCAGAAGAGAACGCTTCTTTCCTCATCGACTATTGCATCCAATTGGCGAATGAAGAGTTTCGCCCCAATTCACCAGCCGATTGCAGGCGAGTGCTAGGCGTAGATTCCAGCGACAAAGACTCACTCTCGCAGCTCTTTAACGAAGGCAATCTATTAGCCGGCGCCATCCTCGACGCTAGATCTGCCATAAGCCGTTGGAGCCAACTTAAGGCCTGGGGAAAGTTCGCCCGTTTCGGCAGGGTTCAGCCGGTGTGGGATTCTCTCGGGACACCACACGGCAGATACACTTCTGCCGGTCCTTGTCTCAACAATCGAATCGAGTCAATCCGCGAAACTATCGAACCCGATCCAGGCTATAGCTTTCTGAGTCTGGACCTGAACCAAGCCGAGTACGTCACCTGGGCTTCTTTGTCCGGCGACAAGGTCTTAGGCCAAGCTTTCCTCGAAGGTCGCGACTTCCACGTTGAGATGGTTACGGCAATCCGAGAGAGAGTTCCTGTCTGGGACTTACGTGGCCAAGACCCAAGAGCAGCCGGAAAGACAATCAATTTCGCAATTTTGTATCAGATACAACCTCACACCCTCGCACGAATGCTCGGATGTTCCGTAGCCATAGCCAATAAAATAATCGAAGCCTACTACTCACGTGTTCCCACCGCTGCATTTTTCATTAGCAGCGTATTAGCCGCCGCGAAGACGAGAGGTTACGTCGAAACCCATTACGGCAGGCGCCGCTACTGTTCCGAACTAGCTCTGAAAAGCACTCAACGAGAGATTCATGAAATCGAGAAGACCTGCTGGAACCATGTGAATGCCGGTACTGCCGCAGAGTACTTGAAGTGGAAACAAGTTCTTCTGTGGGAGTCTCTCCGCCGAGAAGGCCTCAAACCTGACCACGTCAAGCTCTCAGTCCAGATGTTCGACGAACTGATACTCCAAGTTCGTGACGACGTGCTCTGTCCAGTCCAACAAATCGCAGAGCCAATTATGCAAGCGCAGGTCAAGGGTTTCTTCCCTTTCCGAGTAACAGTGAAGGTGGGGAAGACATGGAGGGAGTGTTCAAAATGAAACCAGAAGATATGACGGAGCAGGTTATCGACCAGATGTTGGAAGGCATCAACGACTTCAAACTAGAAGACGATTGGGAGAAGGATTTCCTCAACTCTATTCGTGAGTGGTGGAAGAAGAAACGAAAGCTCAGCGACAAACAGAAGCGCCGTCTTTTTGAGATTTGGGAGGGCCAGAATGATTCCGAATCTAAGTGACTTGCAAAAGCAGGTTAAGGCCTTAGGCCTGGACGTTCAGCGCTCTGGAAAGCGGGAGGCGAAGGAAGATTACCTCAAGGTGTTGCGCGTCTATCACCTAAACCAAGATCATCCCAATGGCCTACCCTACGACGAAATTCTGCCCATGCTTTGCTTCGATTACAACACCCTCCACCCGAAGGAACAAAAGACCCTCTGGACGAATCACGATTGGATTACGCAAAAAAAGCTCAACGGCTGCCGCATGATTCTCCACTTTGTGGAGAAGTCGGGAGTATTTGCGCACTCACGCGCCATCTCCGCATCCACTTTTCGACGCACACAATATCAAGACCGTCTCCTTTTTCGTGACTTTGTTCCGTCATTCTCAGCAACGATCGACGCTGAAGTTTTGTGCGATAGGTTTATAGATACCCGACCCTTCACGAAGAAAGGCGAAGTCACCAAATCAACGCTGCAATCCACCACCGCCCTACTACAGCTTGAGCCAGAAGCTTCGAGGCGTTTACAGCAGGAACAGAATGCGCCTTTAGTCTTCCATACGTTCGACATTCTGAATTGGCTAGGCAATGACCTAAAGGAAAAGAGGCTCTGTGAGCGGGCTGTCAATCTTGAGGAATTCAAGGCCGAGATCAAGAAGACGGACGCGGGAAAGTACTTCGAGTTTGTCCCCAACTGCATCAGAGACAAGAAAGCCTTTTATGAGCAAGTCTTGAAAGCGGGCGGAGAGGGAATCATATTCAAGAATCTAAACTCTAAATACGAGGCCTCGACTTCACGCAACCGCTACGGCTGGGTCAAACTGAAAAGGCAATTAGAGCTTGATGGCTATTGCAGCGGGTTTGAGCAAGGCAGACCTTCCAGCGAGCTGAGCAACCACGTCGCGACGTTGCTCTTTTCGGTTGTCACTGAGAAGGGACCGCGGTTGATAGCCAAAGTCTCCAATATTCCGTGGGAGCTGAGAAAGAATATTTCCATCTATGATCGACTAAACGGCAAGGTCTCAATGAGTGTCGAAGTGTACGGGCGGTGTGCCCGTATCATTGGGACCGAGTTCTCCCAGCGCGCTTTCCGGCTGGTTAATCCCCGCATCAGCCATTGGCGCACCGATCTGAAACAGGAACAATGCGTTTACGCTTTGGAGGATCTCTTGAAGGTTCGCATGGGTGACTCCGTGATTCCTATGAGGGTTATCAAATAACGCGACGTCAGCGTATTTATACATGGCAGCCATTCTAGCTGCTCTCCTTGAAACGTTCACCGAAGCGCCAGCGAGCTCGTCACTCACCTGGCGCTTTTTCTTTATGTGAAAAATTAGTTGGTCGTGTCTTTGTGTATGAACGTGCCACTAGTAATACGGAGACCGCCAAGAGTACGACCCGAAGTGTACCAAGGCAAAGCTGTGTGTGCTCTCGGCGCCTCGCATGCGCGTTGGCACGTTAAGAGGGGGATTCCAAATCCTCTGTGTCCGTTGTGTATTCAGGATGAGGAGCAAGGTAAGGATAAGCAGGAAGCTGTAAAGCAGTAGCGGCCGGGTAGGGGGCTGGATGGGTTTGGGTGACTCCCAGACTTGTATCACCAGCTAAACCGCAGACTCGTTTTAAGGAGAAGTTATGGAAAGCACCCAGGATAATAGGATAAACAAAACGGAAACGTGTTCCGTTTTACTTGTAGATGCTCGCGAAACAAATGCTCAACAGTTTGCAGAGTGTTTGTCTCGTATGGCTGTTGATATTGAAGTAGCTACTCCTTTTGCCAGAAAGTTGTTTTTTGATTTTGCTCATCTTCGCAAGGGTGAGTCTATTATGGGCTGTTTTTCCCAGGATGAGTGGGCTAGGAAGTACGCCCATCGTACAGCACGGGCTCTTCGTTATTGGTTTACGGATGACGAAGAGAAGGAGCAGCGCCGTGTGACTGAGCGAGATCGCCGCGAGAATAAGCGTCTACTAGTCCCGCCTCCAGAAGCCTCGCCAGCTGTGATGGCTAAAGAGTCTGACGTGATTGCTCTTGAGCCGACCGTTACGCTGCAAATTGCCCCTACTATTCAGTCAGCTTTCGCGAAGGAAGAGCTTATTGGACTTGAACCCTTTAAGCCGTTAGAGGAGATTCAGGCCGAGATACCCAAACCTCAGGAGCCAAAACCATCGGGGCCATCTGTAAACGAAAACCGCCTACAGAAGCTCCAGTCCGATCTAGGAGCCGAGCGTGCAAAGATACAAGAGTTTAAACGTCTTGTGACGCTTGTCTTGGATGGCGCCGATAATCTCCGCTTTCTCCCAAATGAAGGCAAAGAACTGTATGACAAGCTCATGAGGTGAGTTGTGGACTCGGAGATAGAACGCCGTTTCTTACTGCTAGAGAATGAAGTGAAGCGTTTGAGGTCCGCTCTGAAAAGAAAAGCGGTTAAGGGAAAAGTGGACCTACCTGAAGCAGTCCCTTTCGAGTGTAACGATGAACGGTGCGATGGGTTGGGCCACGACAAAACTTGTCTAGGTTTTACCCTTCCGTGCTATCAAGAGCACGTCCGTGAGAGAGCCCGACAAATTGAAGCCGCTCGCATAGAAGAGGAAGTTGCAGAGCGCGTCAGGAAGAAGAAGATTCGCCAAGGGGTTAGTCAATCGAAGTGAGCCGATTTTCTGGCATAGAAGAATAATCTCCAGTTTTTCATAGATAAATCCCCGCCTTAATTCAGCAAAAGAGACGACTAGTACTCCAGTACTATTTACTTAATATTACCAATATAGTAAACTAGTACATCGGCAGGGAGGCCGACATCATGGCGATGACAATCTATGTGAAAAGAATGCCTAGCACCGAGAAGGAGAAGCCCTGTTTCAAGATTTACGAAGGGAGTAGTCTTACTCACACCGAAGTTATCGACGGCAGGGCTGATGTTAATCCGGCATATTTGCGTGTGGTTGCTTTCTGCAAGAAGCGCTGGAATGTTGAGCTTTATCCAGCGAAAGACCGTAGAGACAACAACAGGCGTCTCACGTGGGTTTCGGACATCTCGAAGTCGAAGGACGCCCCGAAGGCCACTAAGCCGATCACTCAGCCAGAAACTCCGAATGCTGCTCCCATGGCGAAGGAGCAGATTGCGGAGAAGTTGCAACAGAATCGCGTGCTTCCTATCGCAGCGCGGTCCTCAGCGACTACTCCAGATCCCAAGAACGCAGCATAAGGGGAAGATAGGCGGGACGGTTTGGTGCTAGAACGCCACACCGTCCTCTCACCGCCTTTGGGTATTGGACACGGGTTTCACATGTCCGGTAACCTGACTCATCGGGAGTTATAAAGGATTGCTGACCTTCCCCTGGGCACCGAATCTTGGAAGGTGTGGGACGCGGCAATCAAAAACATTGAACTAAAAGGGGCGGTTGATACGTTCGGATTGGGCTTCCCAATGGTTCGCCTGATGGCCTTACCGTGCTCAATCAACTCATGGTCGGTCACGCCGCGCAAGTTCCGAATGCGGATGCCGGACTTTAGATAACCATTTCTCTTGTCCTTGCGTCTTGCAGATGTCTTAGAATCAGGGTAGCCCCTGCGCCCGTAGCTCAGTTGGATAGAGCGTCGGCCTTCTAAGCAGATCGTCAAAATCGGGCAGCCGCCAGAAATTTTCGCTGGGGAAATGAATGTCGGAGACTACTGCAACGATCCTAAGTGCAATAATTGGCGCACTCATCGGAGGCGTTTTCGTTTTGGTGGGTGTGTGGGTTGGCTACTATTTTAGCAAGCGTGCAAGTGAGGGCGACCGCCATGCCGAGTTGCAGTACACAATCTACAAAAAAGTTGAGAGCCTCAAGACCCTCTTGATGGCTTTCAAAAAGAAGATGATTTCCCAAGAGACGCTCCACGAAAAATGGACGCGAGCCACGGAGGAAATCTTGGTTGCCCTTATTCGTTCGGGATTGAGTAAGGATGAAAAGAAAAAGCTACTTCATGCTATCAACCTCAGGTGGGAGAATCCAGAGAGCATCAAAAAGCTACAGCAGTCAGCAGATGACCTGCTCAAGAAGTTAGACCCGGAATTTGCTGATGCTTCCCGCGAACTACTCAACGAATTAGGCGTAAAACCAGAGGACATCGACCCGATCATACTGGTTAGCAAGTCCACAATGAAGTGAGAGTCGCCCAGCCGCCATTTTTTGGTAGAATCGAAAGTCAGACCCCGTAGCTCAGTTCGATCAGAGCGACGGACTTCTAATCGGTAGGTCGTGGGTTCAAGTCCTACCGGGGTCGCCATTACTTCTACGGAAGGGATTCCAGCCATGGCGATAAGCGTCAAGCTCCCGAAAAGCGGAGAGGGATTCGAGGCACCACTTACAGTCGGTGATGTTCAACTGGTGCTCAGGGCCTATCTGACGGGCGTCGGCCCTGTCTGGGGCGTCCAAAATGTCAAAACGGGGGAGTTGGTGCAGGAGCCTGATTATGCCGGAGACATCGACAGTGCCAAGGAGAAAGCCGAAGCAGCAGCCAAGGCAATCGCCCGCCATTTGCTCAAGCGTGCAGACAGCAAGGAAGAGGTTCCCCAGATAGTTTGGCAGCCGTGCTGACGCCCTACATCGCCGACACTTTCTCTAGCTGATAGTCATAGATGTCGTGCTGCGTGCCGATGCCCGGACTGTCAAACCGTACCCACACCTGCTCAGCCCGAGGGTTCGGATTGTATTTGCTCTTCGCTGCCATCATACCGGAAGCAAGAACTTCGCCTTCCGCCCCTATCCACGCTCCTTGGATCATGCGCACACGATCACCGGGGTGGAGTTCACTCCATTTAGCCATGACTTCGCCCCCTTCCGACGAATCCCACCGGGGTCGCCATTTCTCTCCCTACCGTGCCGATTACTGGAATTTCTGTTTGTTGGCTAGCCACCAACTAAACGCGTTGGAATCCAAGCATTGAAACGTCTGCGCCGTCCAATTATTAAATGCGCGAAAGGCTGCACATCGAACGTCGATAGAAGGATCGGCTATCATCATTTCAACAACCCTCGGTAGCAGCGAGAGATTCTTTTTCGATGTAAGGGCGTCCAATGCCGCTTGCCTACTAAAGGGATCAACATTGGTCAAGTGCGCTACCAATTGGCTATCGGTTTGTGGGGAGCTAAACTGGTGACCCTGAAACATCCCCGAATTGTGAGCCGCATATACACTTCTCAGCGCCGCAATAGCCACGCTCTGTCGCGACGGGTCTGTAGAAGGAGGAAGATGCGCAAGTCTGTCAAAGGCTTGAGCATCATCAGCATCCATGCGTGTGATGAGTAGCTGGAAATCGCCATCGTCCTTTATCTTCCTAATGACAGGATCGACTTCCGTCGAGACTTTTGTATCGACCGATTTTTTGGCAATTGATTCTATTTCTGACTCCATCTGTTTGACCGCCGCTTGCGTCTGCTGAGCGACGGCAGCCGCGATTGCTGGCTTTTGGGCGTCAACCCCTGACTTGACTTGTGCAGCGACTTCGCTCTTGATGAGAGGTTCGGCACTCTTTTCCGTTACTTCTTTCGCCGCGTCTTTGATCAACTTTTGTAATGCAGGGGTTTGAAATTGGTCGTCCAAACGTTTGCGGATTTCGCCCTGCATTCGAGTGATTTCCGATTGTGTCTCACGACCTGCTTCGGTGCGGATAGCATCCTTGACATCGCTAATGCTCTTAAGTCCGAAAAATGCAGCAACTAGGACAATGAGTGAGATAGCAACCGAGGCGATTTTGATAGTGTCCAAAAGGAGCTTGCGATTCTTTTCGGCGTCGTCCCGCACAGCGGTGCGGTTCGCCTCGTTCTCCTCTCGAAGGAATTGCAGCAGATCGCGAGTTTGGTCAGGATTCGGCGGCGCTGGCTGCCCCTGTGAGGGCTGCCCTTGCGGTGGCTGGTCAGTTGTTGACATGGTGAATTATCACAGAGTTTGACATACGTACCGAAACGACTCAAGCCGCGCAATCGGTCGGCTCGATTGTCTGTGGATTTCACGGCTGCTACTGCTTGGGGCAGCGGAACAGATATTTGATGAACGCCAGCGTCCCGACGCACCATTCTTCTCTCCGGAGTCGCCACCTGATCTTGCTTCCACGATGCGATACCTGCGTAGTGGTATTCCATATTAGGTTCTGTTAATCTTTCAGCGCTTCCCCGACACCCTTGTTTTGCCGCTGTTTTGGCGGATTTTTGCGTCACGGAGTCGAGTATGGCTGAGGCGAAAATCGAGATAAAAGTAGGGACGTTTTCGTTTGCAGCCGAGGGCACCGAGAAATGGCTGTCCGGCGAACTGGACAAGCTGCTTGCCAAACTTCCCGAACTTGTTGAGATTGCCCCGCCACCAGAAAGCGGAGGCGATGATGCCGGAGCAGCCGGAGCGAAGGGAAAGAAAAACGGCAAGCTCGGCAGTCTTGCAAACTTCCTCAGAGACAACAACGCAACGGATAATCAGATCAAAAAGTTCCTTGCGACGGCAGTGTGGCTGCATGACACCATGGGGAAGGACAGGCTCAAAACGGGTGATGTGAAGAAAGCTTTGCAGCAGGCGAACCAGCCGAAGCTTAGTAACGCGTCCGCCGCTCTCAACCAGAATGTCGGCAAGGGCCATGCCGAGAAAGACGGTGGAGGCTTCTTCGTCACCGATCCCGGTCGCACATCGCTCGGACTCTAAATGATCGCAGCATCGGCGGCTCTGTCCGCGATACCATCCGGCTTACGTGATCCGCTGCTCAAGGAGTACGGCACCATCGTGCAGAACTTTCTTGAGCAGCGCTGGCTTCCATCCGAACTGCACGGCGGTCGATTCAGCGAGACCATCTACACCATCCTCGACGGGCAAGCCAAGAAGTCCTACGCCGCCGCACCCGCGAAACCATCCAATTTCGTTTCAGCGTGTCGAGCGCTGGAGAACAACGCACTAGCGCATGTTCCGCACAGTTTCCAAATCTTAATTCCACGAATGCTTCCGGCCCTCTACGATGTGCGCAACAACCGGAACGTGGGGCATGTTGGCGGCGATGTCGATTCTAATCACATGGATGCGGTAGCTATATTGTCGATGTCGAACTGGATCATGGGTGAGCTTGTCCGTGTGTACCACAACCTGACCACAACACAGGCTCAGCAATTGGTGGATGCGCTCGTTGAGGTACGGCTTCCGGCAGTCTGGACGGGGGACGACGGTGTGAAGCGCGTGTTGGAGACCAGCCTCAAGCTGCACGAAGAGATTCTGCTTCTCGCTGCGGTTAGTATACCCGATGTCACAGTGCCGCAGCTTATCGAGTGGATTGAATACGGCGATGACAAGTACGTCATGCGCACCATCCGCGCTCTTCACAGGAAACGACTGATCGAGTTCACAGAAAAGACAGGCAAGGTGCGCATCCTACCTCCGGGTACAAAAGCCGTCGAAGAATTGATCCGCAA
>Ga0137389_10002927_pt1 | contig 10459 bp, 9 predicted proteins | sample 15con2h14BmetaG_FD_104645 | JGI IMG/M metagenome (GOLD analysis project Ga0137389, IMG submission 104645) | Vadose zone soil microbial communities from Angelo Coast Range Reserve, California, USA - 15con2h1.4B metaG | ecosystem: Environmental > Terrestrial > Soil > Vadose zone > Saprolite...
CAGGGCTTCGGTGGGAAGCTGTTCAAGATGCTGTCGCAGAATGATATTGCGCACGAACTCCATGTACTGTTGCGCATCATCCAACACCGTGAGAGCGGGTTCGAGCGAAGTCTGTACATCCTCAAAGCCCGCGCGGCGCAGCGTCTCGGCGGCACTCTGCGCGTCCTCAAAAAGCCACGGCTCACGAAAACCGGCGAAGAAGTCGGAGAACCTGGAAGTGGCGGCGAGTTCGTCGGCCCGTGTTCGCAGCGAGATCAGGTTGGGCCCGCCGCCGCATTGGGCTTCGAGCCATCCTCCCGGAACGAGCGCGTTGCACAATCCGAGAAACAGACGGTCGTGATCAAGCACCCAATGAAATGCCGCCGTGCTCACGATGCCATCGAAAGCATGTACAAATGGAAGATCAAGCAAGTCTGTGGCGACAAGACTGACTCGCGACCCGCACTGCGCCAGCAAATGCGCCCGCGCCGACTGCAGCATGTTTTGCGAAAGGTCAATTCCAATTACGTGTCCGCGCGGCAGGGCCTCGAGCAGATCCGCCGTCAGGCGGCCCGTGCCGCATCCAGCATCGAGCACAATTTCGTCGCCACGCAGGCGCAGCCGCGACAGGACCTTCTTGCCCCAACTTACCTGTGGACCCGAAAGCCGGTGGTAGATGGCCGAATTCCACTCGCGGGACGTCGATTTCATTGGCCTTGTCAACGGGAAGCCATCATCGCAATCTGCGGCTTAGATCGCGTCCAGCGCCTGGTCGAGGTCGTCGATAATGTCTTCGACATCTTCGATTCCTACCGAGATGCGCACCATGCCGTCGGTGATGCCGATGGCCTTGCGGCCCTTCTCGCCGAGAGCCGCATGTGTCATGGTTGCGGGATGCGAGATCAGCGTTTCGACTCCGCCGAGTGATTCGCCGAGCGAGCAGACGCGCACTCTCTTGAGCATCTTGTTCGCGTTCTTGAGCGAGCCAGTTTCAAACGTGATCATCGATCCGAAGCCGCTCATCTGCTGTTTGGCCAAGGCGTGCTGCGGATGGCTCTTCAATCCAGGATAGAAAACTTGCTTCACCTTCTTGTGTGACGACAGAAAATCCGCGACAATCCTTCCACTGCGATCATGAATTTCCATGCGCGCGGCGAGCGTCTTGACTCCGCGCAACACCAGCCAGCACTCGAAAGGAGAGAGAATCGCTCCCGCAGCTTTCTGCAGGAAGGCCAGCTTTTCGGCTTGCTCAGGCTTGGTGCAAACAACGACGCCGCCCAGTCCATCGCTGTGGCCGTTCAGGAATTTCGTGGTCGAGTGGATCACCATGTCCGCACCCAGCGCGATGGGCTGCTGGAAATAGGGCGACATGAAGGTGTTGTCAACTACGACTTCCACTTTTCTGCGGTGGCAAATGCGGCTGATGGCAGCAATGTCGCTCAGTCGCATCAACGGATTCGTCGGCGTCTCGATATACACCAGCCGCGTGTTCTTGCGAATCGCGCGCTCGACGTTCCCGGCCTCCGAGGTGTCGACGTAGGAGAACTCGACTCCGAATCCCGCTAGCACTTGATTGAACAGGCGCGGCGTCCCTCCATAGAGATCGTTGCCGCAGACTACGTGATCGCCGGACTTCAGCATGCTCGCAACCGCGTTGATTGCCGCCATGCCGCTGGCAAAAACTGGCGCCGCCATGCCCCCTTCGAGCGACGCTAAGTTCTGTTCGAGGCGCGCGCGCGTGGGATTCGAGACGCGAGAATATTCGTAGCCTTTGTGTTCGCCAATTCCCTGCTGGACGTACGTTGAGGTGGGATAGATCGGGACGGTCACGGCACCGGTGAGGGGATCAGGTTCCTGGCCGGCGTGGATGGCACGAGTCGCGAAACCGGGTTGTTTGTTCTTCTTCATCTGCGAAACCGGTGGTCAGAGGTCAGTGGTCAGAGGTCAGTGGCCGGTACTCTCGATAGTGTTTCAGTTCTTACTGACCACTGATCACTGGCCACCGACCACTGGTTCATCCTAAATCCCGCCTTCAAAGATCTTCTTCGACAAGTACCGCTCCGCCGAGTCCGGAATTACGGTGACTACACGCTTGCCTGAGCCCAACCGCTGAGCAACTTGCAAAGCTCCAAAGACCGCGGCGCCTCCGCTCGATCCGGAGAGCACGCCTTCCCGCGCGGCAAGTTGTTTGACCATTTCGAAGGCATCGTGATCACTCACCATGATCACTCCATCGCACACCGAGCGGTCGAATGTCTTGGGCATGAAGCTGGCGCCGATTCCTTCCACCTTGTGCGGACCGGGCTTTCCGCCTCCCAGCACCGAGCCTTGCGTCTCGACAGCGAACGCCAGCACCGGTGAGATGTTGTCTTTCATGAAGCGGCCCACACCCGTGAAGGTTCCCGATGTGCCGCATCCGAGGACGACGGCGTCGATCTTTCCGTCCATCTGTTCGAAGATTTCCCGGGCGGTAGTTTCGTAATGGTAGTCGGGGTTGGCGGGATTCTCGAATTGTCCCGCCATGAAGGCGGTGGGATCAGCGGCGACAAGCTCGTTGGCGCGTCGGATGGCGCCCTGCATGCCCTCGGCGTCAGGGGTGCGGATCACCTCGGCGCCGAGGGCCCGCATGATCGTGACCTTTTCTTCCGAAAAGCGCCCGGGGACAAAGAGCTTCACTTTGTATCCGCGATTCACGCCGATCAGCGCGAGTCCGATGCCGGTGTTGCCGGCGGTGGCCTCGACGATGGTTCCACCGGGCGCGAGTTTCCCATCCTGTTCGGCGCGGCGGATGATTCCGATAGCGGCGCGGTCTTTCACGCTGCCGCCTGGATTCAGGTATTCGAGCTTGGCGAACACGTCAGCGGAACCAGGCGGGACCAGGCGCTTCAGCTGCAACATCGGAGTCTCGCCGACCAGTTGGGTAATGTCATCGGCGACGCGCAGGCGGGAGACCTCGGAAGTTTTTGAGCGCACGTTACAGGGTACGAGGTGACCTCTGAATCGTCAATTACCCAAAGACCGAGGTCGCGGGCGAGGCGCTCGCGCCGCAGACATCTACGCGAATTTCCAGCGGGTGGTCTTGCCGATGAACTCCTTTTCCCAGAGACCGAACACAGTCCGCGGCCGCACGGCAAAAACCGGTTCTTTCATCGCCAGAATGTCATCCTTCATCGAGGACATGTCGAACTTGTATTTCCCTTCGTACTTTGCCAGGAGCTTTCGCCGCGCCGGGACGTCCGCAACTTCCGCGATGCCCTCGACGATCACAGCCTCATGCGCATGTTCGGTACACACCACGCAGTTCGGATTTCGAGCCAGATTTTTCGCCTTGCGCGACTTGCTACCGGTGCTGAAGAGCAAGCGGCCATCCAGCCACAGTCCCCAGACGACCATGGTGTGCGGAGAGCCATCGGGCTTCACGGTAGTGATCCAGTAGTTGTGCGATTTTTTTAGCCGCTGTTCCGCCCAGGTCCAGGGAAGCAGGCCCTTATTGCCGGAGGGCAATCCGTATCCCGGCATGTGCGGGCGACCGGCCTTCGGGCTCTTGGATTTGACTCGAGTATTGCGATTCGCCATTAGTAATGATCCGACGGTTCTCTCTGCGGCCTCTGCGGAATTTCTCCGCGAACTCTGCGATCAAGGTTTACCAACCAAAAAACTTGCACGTAGCGGCGGACGCCTTCGTCGCCACGCGGAGCGAAGCGAGCGGCCCTCGGACGAATGCGTCTGGGGCTACGCGATTGTCCTGGTCCAGTGGTCGATCCGTTCCAGGGCCCCCTGCAGATTCTCCAGGGAATTGGCCACGCTGAAGCGCAGATAGCCTTCTCCGAACTCACCGAATGATGTCCCGGAGAGCGCCGCCACGCCCGCCTGTTCCAGCAAAGCATCGGCCAGCGGCTTGGACTTCCATCTCGTCGCTGTCACATTGGGAAACACGTAGAACGCACCTTTCGGCATGCGGCACGAGAAGCCCTTGATCTTGTTCAGGCCAGCCACGAACACGTCCCGCCGGCGCTGGAACTCGTCACGCATACGATCCACAGAGCTCTGGTCGCCGCGGATGGCTTCAATCCCCGCAACTTGCGTGAAGCTCGCTGTGCACGAGTTCGAATTGGTCATCAGACGCGTCAAATGCGCCGCCAGCTCCGGACGCATCACACCATAGCCCAAGCGCCATCCCGTCATGGCGTACGTCTTCGAGAATCCGTCGAGCAGGATAGTGCGTTCCTGCATCCCCGGCACCGACATAATGGAGAAGTGCTGGCCGCCGTCAAAGAGCAGACGGCTGTAAATCTCGTCTGACAACACCAGGATATTGCGATCACCGATGGCATCCGCGATCCGCTCAATGTCGCGGCGATCCAGCACCCCACCGGTAGGATTCTGAGGTGAATTCAAGATGATCAACTTGGTCCGATCGCTGATGAGAGCGGCCAACTCCGTCACATCCAGTGAAAAATCACGCTCCTCCCGCAGTTGGATGGGGACTGCTCTCCCGCCCACGTACTTGATCATCGACTCATAAATCGGAAAGCCGGGATTCGGATAGATGACCTCGTCGCCTTCATCAATCAACGAAAGAATCGTGAAGAAGATGATGGGCTTGCCGCCCGGCACGACCACGACTTCGTCACTCGTGACCTTCACTCCGCGCGTACGGCCGACATATTCGGCCAGCGCCTGCCGCAACTCCGGGAGACCCGCCGAGGGCCCGTAATGCGTCCAACCCTTGCGCAAGGCGTCCACGCCAGCCTCGACCACGTTCGATGGAGTGTCGAAATCCGGTTCGCCAATCTCCAGGTGGATGATGCTCTTTCCCTGACGTTCCAGCGCGCGCGCTTTGTTCAGCACCTCAAAAGCGGTCTCGGTTCCCAGCCGCGACATGCGCTTCGCCAGGCGCAACTCGTACTGAGTGGCTTTTTCCATCACAGGAACTCCTCATACGGCAAACCGCACATTATACGCCCCAACCCGCGGGCAATCCGTGAGTCAGGTTCTCTACACCCCAGAGAAAACCATAAACCACGAAGGACACGAAGTTGCACGAAGGTTTTATGTTCTTCCTTTGTGTACCCTTGTGTCCTTGGTGGTTTCGTGCCTTTGGTGGTTAATCGCGGCAATTATCGGGGCGTACACTGCAAACCACGAATCTTTCCCCCCCGCTTGATGCGCCTTGGAGGAAATTATGAACTCATACCTTGACGAACTCTATCAGCACCAGGAATGGGCCGACGCGAAACACTGGTGCGCCTTCGAAGCACACTCCGCGGCTCTGGCCGACAAAGCGATCCGGGAGCGGGTGCTTCACATCCATCTGGTGCAGCGGGCGTTTCTGTGGGTGGTCGGTCCGCGGACAGCCCAATTCGAGATGCTGAAACTGGAAGACTTCGCCACCATGGCCGACCTGAAAACCAACGCCCAGCAATACCACCTCGAAATTGCCGAGATACTGAAAGGGATGTCTGCAGCACGGATGGAGGAACTCGTCGAAGTGCCCTGGTTCAAAACGCTGAAGATCAGCGTTCGCCACGCCCTGACGCAGTGCGCGATGCACAGCCACTATCATCGCGGACAGAATGCGACCCGCCTGCGGGAACTAGGAGGCACCCCGCCCATGACAGATTTCATCGTGTGGCTACGCGACGGGCAACCCCCAGCACGGTGGAGCTAGTTGTACACATCAACCCGGGTCTCGACGATCGAGACGTAAAAATCCCTTTGCGGTTCGATTTGGGGAGCGGGAAGATTGCGCTAACTCATCTTCTATGTTTCTCGTCTATATGTTTCTCGTCTACCTGATTGCCTCTTTCTCGTCCCGCGGATGCCTCTGGTTTTTCCCAAATTTGCAGCTTGTTGTTTAGCATGGAAGTGATCACTCCCAACAACGGGCGCCAGCCCCTGGGCTATCCAGGGTAGCCAACTGAAGCGCCCTGATCAGATGTCCCACTGTCCCACACTCGCATGGGGTGGTTGCGGGGGCCGGGGGTTTCCTAGGACCGCGCGGCGTTACATCCGGCACCTACAGTTTCAGAGTGAGGGAGGCAGGCTGTGGACGAAAAGGATAGATGTCACAATTCGGGAAAATAGCTGTGGAAAACTACTCAGAGACGCTGTGCTCTTCGTTCTGCGAACGAAGCACACGGTCAATGGAGTACGGAGCCCGTCGGCTGGGCTCGTGGTAGTGGCGAACTTGCATCTCACCCAGCAGTCCGATTGCCAGCAGGTTCAAACCGCCGAGCAGCAGGCCGAGAGCGGTCATCATCAGCGGCCCATGCGACGCCATCACGGGAACGCCCCGCAGGAATTTCTCCACTCCCAGCCAGAGCACGATGCCACTCCCGCCGAAAATGCTGACCATGCCGAACGTCCCGAAAAAGTGGAGGGGCCGCGAGAGATAGCGCAGCAGGAAGCGAATAGTGAGCAGATCAAAGAACACGCGGAAGGTGCGGGTAATGCCGTAATGCGAGACCCCGCGCTCCCGATTCACATTGCGGATGGGCACTTCGCAAATCGTGGCACCGTGCCACGAAGCGAGAGCGGGAATGAAGCGGTGCAACTCGCCATACAACGGCACTTGATCCAGAATGTCGCGCCGGTAGGCCTTGAAGGTGGTTCCGAAGTCGTGGATATCCACGCCGCTCAGCCGGGCCATCATCCAGTTGGCGATGCGTGAAGGAATGCGGCGCATCCAGAAGTTGTCGACGCGCACCTTGCGCCATCCACTCACAATGTCATACCCCGCGGCGATCTTCTCGAGGAACATTGGAATGTCAGCGGGATCATGCTGCAGGTCGCCATCCATGGCGATGATGTATTCCCCGCGAGCATGGTCGAAACCCGCGGCCAGGCCAGCGGTCTGCCCGAAATTGCGGCGCAGCTTCACGACCGTCACACGGCTGTCCACGGCAGCGATTTCGCGCAGCATGGCGAAGGTATGGTCACTGGAACCGTCGTCGACCAGCACAATCTCAAAGCTCTCACCGTGCGCCTCCATCACCACTTTCAGACGGTCGTAGAGGTCGGTGACGTTCTCCTGCTCGTTGTGCAGCGGGACGACAATAGAGTACTTGGGCACGGTATTTTTATTATAGCGTCAAAACCAGTTCTCAGCTCTCAGTTCTCGGTTGCCAGTTGTTTCGGAAGTAACCTCGAATAAGAGCCGCGCGGTTGCCCTTTCAGACCTGTGGCGATACACGCAAGATGCCTCGCTCCGCCTGAAAAAACGGCTGTTCTCAGCATGACGCCCGTGCTGGGTTTGACTAACTGAAAACTGTTTCTTTCTATTCCTTCAGCTTGAGCTTGGACTTGTTCTCTTCCATGAAAGTCTTCAAATCCTCCGCTGCTCCCAGCAGCCGGTTCCATTGTTCGTAATACAGAGTGACGGGAAAGCGGCCCAGCCCGTACACGCTGACGCCACCTTTCTCGCCAATCTTGAAGGCCAGGTCGCCGCTGCGTTTCTTGGTGTCCACTTCCTTTTCCAGTTGTGACAGGCGTGCCTTGAGTTCCTCGTAAGTCGGTTCAGCCATGCGTTACCTCTCCTATGAAAGTTTTTCGTGTCGACCAACTCCACCTTGTCTGGTCGGTCTTGCTGCCCGATTCTATAGTAACTTGCCGGTTATGGCCGTGGGCACACAACCGTGCGTGTGCTGGATGTCGTCATCGAGTAACCGCTGTATTCCCCATCCCTGGGTCGCGTCCTACGCTTAGAGGATATTCGGAACAATCCATACTGAAACATTAAGGAGAACGCGCATGAACTGGGAACAGATTCTGGGCCAATGGAAACAACTGAAAGGCAAGCTCAAGATGAAATGGGGCAAGTTGACTGACGATGATCTGGATTTCATTGCAGGACAGAAAGACGTGCTGGTCGGCAAAATTCAGGAACGCTATGGATTAAAGAGGGAAGAAGCCATGCGCCAGGTAGAAGAATGGAATTCGACGCTGGGCCAGGAAGGCGTTGGCGAAACTGCAGCTGAGCGGGATCGCAAGCTGCGGCAGGCCAGCTGACGAACAGAACTTGTGGTAGGAGCCAGCCTCCTACCACACCCATGGCACCAGCCGAAAACGAGTGCGCTCACCGTACTCCAGATAACGCGCGGCGGATCCTGGACAAGAGTTCGCTCTTCAGTAGGATGAGTATGAATCAGCTGAAATACCGGCGGAATGTTGCTGGCGGCGCTCACTGTCCGAACACATACGCCGCCCCCTGCAGCGAACTGGCGCCGGGTGCGCCCACCACGAGCATGTTTCCGGCGATGGACACCGCCCACCCGAACTCGTCATCCTTCGCCCCATCTGACGCCTTTACCTTTGCATCAAAGTGCGAGGTTGTCTTCCAGCCGGTCGACGGTTTCATAAACGTATAGGCCGCACCCTGGCGCGTGGCGTTGGAACCAATGGCGGCAAAGGGTGCCCCTGTCGCAATTCGGTCGCCGCTGATCGCGACAGCATAGCCCAACCAATCTCCTGCGGCGCCGTCGGACGCCGTCAGCGTCGCCGTCGGGATCATGTTGGTCCAGCCAGTTGTGGGCTTGACGAATATATACGCTGCGCCCTGCGCATACTTGGAGTTGATGGTTTCGTACGGGCTCCCGATCACTACAGTGTCGCCGCTAATGCCGAGTGCGGAACCACCGGTTCCCGGGACTAGCCAGGCGGTTTGGGTCATGTCGGCCCAGCCACCCGACGGCTCAACGAACACATAGGTCTTCCCCCGGCCGTTAGCCCCGACCACCACCGTATTGCCGCTGATGACGACAGCGGATCCGAATTGATCGTACCCTTGACCATCGGAGGGCGTTAGCTTGGCGGTTTGAGACATATTGGTCCAGCCCGTCTGAGGCTTCACGAATACATAGGCCGCACCGACCGAGGGGCTGCTGAAGGGATCTGTGGCGCCCACCACTACAGTGTCGCCGCTGATGGTCACGGAGACACCCAGGGCGGAGTACTGGTCGGAGGGGGTCAGCTTTGCCGTCTCAGTCATGTTTGTCCAACCGTTCACGGGCTTGGCAAACACATACGCCCCACCCAGGGAAGTGTGGGCGTTCGGCGCGCCAGCCACTATCGTGTCGCCGTTAATGACCATGGAAGAGCCCAGATCGTCATTTACTGCCCCATCCGAGGCGTGCAGCTTGGCGGTTTGAGTCATGTCGGTCCAGCCGGTCGCTGGTTTTACGAATACGTAGATCCTACCCGGGTGACTAGTGGAGCCCATGCCAACTGCCACCGTATTGCCATCGCCGCTGATCCCCACGGACACGCCAACGAAGCCCAGCCTCACTCCATCGGATGGGGTCAACTTGGCCAGCTGCACGAACGGGTCTAATGCAATCGGATAGCGGGCGCCGGCGTCTTCCACCTTCAGCAACAACTGCCCGCCCTGAATTTCCATCCATGTCCGCAATTGCTTGCCCGAGGCATCGGAGGCCGAGAGTCCCCCATAGCGTAGCTCCGGCTGACCTTGATCGCCCGTCAGGGTTAAACCCATGCCGCTTGGATCGACCGAGGCGGTCAAATCACCGGAGAGAGCCAGGGCGAGGATCACGGGTTTCATCTTCAACCCAGCTTGCAAGCCACGCGTGCCATCGGCATCGCTGGGTCGCTGCCTGAGGGTGAATCCCTGTTCGAGGCCGAGCGGTCCGTTCACGTACCACTCCGTGAGCGGTCCGCGCTGGTATTCCACCCGGTTACCTCTGGCTTGGGGAGCGGCCTTATCCTTATCCATATCCACCGGTTGCACGTCGCTACCACGACCATAGCCGCGCAACGCCATTTTCCAGGTCGTGTTCGAGGTGTGAACCGCAACCCCTGTTGAGGTGAAATCGGCAGTCAGTCTCTGCTGGGCATTCTCAGCCTCTAATCGCGCTCCACGCGCCCGCACGCGGTAACCGGGAAGATCACGTCCCAACGCCGCAGAGATACTGGATTGCGCATCCGCGGGCAGGCTTGCCAGACTGTTACGATTTTGGTCCGCCGCGGTGGCGCGCAAAGATAACGCGAGAAAAAACGAAGAAACAGCAACGACAATCTTTGGCATGGCGAGATCTCCTCCCAGTTGTGATGTTGCTGGAGGGCGGGGTCAAAAATACTGCACTACTCGCCCGGCAGTGTGGCAGTCAATACTCATCGAGCCGCTAGACAGGGTCAAGATTGAAAGAAACTGCATACATCCTAGGTAGTCTCCCTGCGCATCATTACGGCCCAGAAGGCTGAAGAGCGATGTCCGATAGTTTACGTAAAATCGCCAGAGCACTCATCCTATGAGAGAGGATGTCAAGCGAAAACACTTCTCCACTCCTCTCCGTGAGACCTCGATCGGTGCTTGCATCCAGGCCCCTTCTTCTTCGTGGAGAGGATTTTGGTTTTAACGCCTGGAGCGCCACAGAGCACGACAGGGATACGGATCGCAGTTGCTGGTCTCCCTTGAGTGGTTTCATGCAGCGGTCCCGACACCATTCGATGCGAAGCTGCGCAA
>Ga0137389_10002930_pt1 | contig 10458 bp, 7 predicted proteins | sample 15con2h14BmetaG_FD_104645 | JGI IMG/M metagenome (GOLD analysis project Ga0137389, IMG submission 104645) | Vadose zone soil microbial communities from Angelo Coast Range Reserve, California, USA - 15con2h1.4B metaG | ecosystem: Environmental > Terrestrial > Soil > Vadose zone > Saprolite...
CAAGCGTTCTCACCGTCGATGGCGGATCGGTCGTCCATCGCGCTCGTCATCGGCCCCGAAGGCGGGTTCGAGCGGCGGGAGATCGAGTCGCTGGCCGGGCTCGGCGCGGTTCCGGTAACGCTCGGCGAGAAGAAGCTCAGGACGGAAACCGCGTCGATCGCGGCACTTGCGGTGATTCTTCACCTGGACGGCCAGATCGGATAGTGCACCTCTTGCGCCTCTTTCTTGATCTCTGGCCCAAGTCGTCCCCTAGATTGTCTCCTTGCGGAGGGCTTTTCCGTGTCCAAGTGCATCAAGTGCGGTGCCCCGTTGCCCGAGGTTGGAGAGTGCCTGCGTTGCGCAGGTACTGGAATCGCAATCCCCGCCAAAACACCATCGCTTCTGGATAAGGAGTTGCACCTCGACCGTCGGTCGGGAAACGCATTCCCGGCGTCGCCGCCCCCATTGCCGCACCGCTCCCAGCCCGCCACTCCCGCTTCCGAAGGCCCCGCGCCTGCTTCTGGGCCTGGACCCGCAAGCCCCTCCGCCGCGCGGCCTCCTCAGCCCGTCCCAGGATCGGCTCCTCCAGCAACGCGGTCGATTCAATCCAGCGTTGCGCCGGGTCCAGCTGCGGTGCTCACTTCGCAACCCACCTCGGCGACCCCTTCCGGCGCCCTTCCTGCGCAACCGAGCGCGCCGTCCTCTCCTCCCGCGGCGACCGCCCCGCTGCCAAGCGCTCCAGTCACCTATCCCACCGCTCGTAGTCCTCTGCCGAGCGTTCCGACGGGCCCTGCCGCGGCGACCGCCCCGCTGCCAAGCGCTCCAATCACCTATCCCACTGCCCGGAGTTCTCTGCCGAGCGTTCCGACCGCTCCTGCCGCGTCGAGTCCCCCTCCTCAGGGCGCTCCCGTCTCCTCTCCCACCGCCCGCGCTCCTGTGCCGAGCGCCCCGGCCAGCCCAGCCGCAGCGAGTACTCCTCTCCCGAGCGCTCCCGTCACCTCTCCCACTGCCCGTAGTCCTCTGCTGAGCGCTCCGACCAGCTCTCCCGCGGCGAGTACTTCTCTACCGAGCGCTCCAGTCACCTCTCCCACTGCCCGGAGTCCTCTGCTGAGCGCTCCGACCAGCTCTCCCGCGGCGAGTACTCATCTGCCGAACGCTCCAGTCACCTCTCCCACTGCCCGTAGTTCTCCGCTCAGCGCTCCGACCGGCTCTCCGGCGGCGAGTACTCCTCTGCCGCACGCTCCAGTAACCTCTCCCAGCGCCCGCAGTCCTCTGCTGAGCGCTCCGACCAGCCCTGCCGCCGCGCGACCTGCGCAAACGAGCGAGCCGTCTCGTCCCGCGGCGAGTGCTCCTTCGCCGGGCGCTCCGGTTACCTCTCCCGCCGCCCGCGCTCCTCTTGTGAGCGCTCCTGCCGCGCGTCCTCCGCAAGCTCCTCCCGCCGCAGCGCGAGCTCCACAACCGAGCCCGTCCAATCCTCCCGGCGCGCCCCCTCTGCAACCAAACGCGGCGCCCGGTCCTGCGGCGGCGCGCCCCTCAGGATCTCGTCCACCAGCGGGCCCCACGACGGCCGGCGGGCCATCCGGCCCACATTCCACTGACCCCTGGAAGTCTCTTCAGCAGTCGAGCTCAGTTCCGGAGTCCTCACGGGGGCAAGCTCCCGAACCGAGAACCCCGACCGCGTCCCGGTTGCCGGGGATTCCGGCGAGTGATCCGCCGCCCCCTCCTCATCCACCGCCATTCAAGGCCGCGCCGAAACCGCCGGCCCCATCTGCGCCGCCGGTTCGCACATCGACGGATGAGAGGCCCGGTGCCCGCGCCGTGCCGCCCGCCGAGCCAATTTCCGCCGCGTCATCACCGAAGTTCGAGTCTGCGCGCACGAACACCTTCCCCCAGTTTCCAGTCAGCGCGCCTCCGACCGCAGCTCACGCCAAAGTCCGCGGGCAGCCGGAGCAGATCACCCATGCGGCGTCTTCCCCGGAAGGGGAACTGCGAGAAATTCATGCATCGGTGGCGCCGCTGTGGCGCAGGGCTCTTGCCTTCGCAGTGGACGGAGCGACGATTTCTGGCATTGCCGCGATGTACCTTTGGGTCGCGTCAACGGTCGCCGGGGCATCCGGGTCCGTGGCCCGGCTTAGCGGTCTCGACCGTTGGGCAGCACGAGCGCAGGCGCTCCAGCCGATCATCATTCCAGGCATCCTTCTCGGCGTGGTCATCGCACTGGCCTATTCGGCAGCGTTCGCCGTCTTGATGAACGGACGTACGTTTGGCCGGCTGATGGCGGGCATCCGCCTCGTGGACCGGACCGGTCTCCCACCTTCTCCCACGCGGGCCGTCATCCGCGCCTTGCTCGCCGGGGTATCATTTGCCCTCTTTCTGGGGGGATTCTGGCTCGCCTTGTTCGACCGACGAGGGCAGACCTTGCACGACAAGTTGACCTCGACCTTCGTCGTGCGCCCGATCTGACCTCTTCGTGGTGCAAAGGTCGGGCATCGTAAAATGAGCTCGATGCCCTCCCGGCTGACCGAGCACTTGATTTCCCGCGGCCTGCTTTTCGCCGAGCAGGCTGCCAGCGCGCTCGAAACGCATCGCCGCAACGGCGGCGCACTGGATACGCGGCTTCTGGAGTCGAGCTCGCTCACCGAATCGGAGCTGCTTCGGGCCGTCGCGGCGGTCTCGGGCCAACGAGCGATCGACCTTTGGGACCTGGAGGTGAATCATCACCTGGCATCCGTGATTCCGTTCAAGATTGCGAGCCGGTTTGGCCTGGTCCCGCTCTCGGTCGAAGGTGACGCGCTGCACGTTGCCTGCTCCTACCCGGTTCCGGTTCGCGAGTTGCACGAGATTGGTTTCCTGCTCAAAAAGCGCCTCGAGCTGTGGGTTGGCCTCGAGGTGCGCATTCGCGACTGGATGCAGACCCTCTATGGAGAGCCGCTCCACGAACACCTCGCCTCTCTGCTCTCGCGTCTGAATTCCCGGCGCGGCGAACCGCAGCAGGAAACGATGAGTGCCGCGGTCGCCGAGGTCAGCCCCCAGAAGGAATCGCGCCCGCTCGATCTGATCGATCGACTCGCGCGCGCAATCGTGGACGAGCCCCTCCCGCTCGTCGATTGGATCGGCGCACCACCGGCCTTGAAAAACGGCGAATCCGCGCGTGAGGAGATTCCTGACTGGACGCTCGCCCAGGCGCGCGATGCTTTGAAGCAGGCGACCTCAGATCGAGACCAGATCATCGACGTCACGCTTCGGTTCGCGCGGCGAGCCTTCGAATTCACGGCGATCTTCGCGGTGATCCGCGGCGCGGCTGTCCTTTGGGAGGCCCGGGCGGAGCGGCACTTCCCCCAACGACCTCAGCGGCCGGAGATACCCATCGACGTGCACTCGGTCTTTCGCACCGTCTGCAACCTGCGCAAAAGCTACATCGGTCCATTGCCGTCCGACCCGTTGACCCGGGAGTTTCTCGCGCGCTTAGGTCGCTCACCGAGAACGATCTTCCTTTTCCCCGTCGAAGTCAGCGGCAGAACCGTGGCCATTGTCTACGGGGACTGCGCTCACCGGCCGATGAGCCACCGCCGACTCTCCGATTTCGTCCTCTTCTGCCAGGATCTTTCGGCCGAGTTTGAGGCCCTGCTGCTGGACCGACGGCGTCCCCACGGCAAGCCCGGTCATTTAGCCGAGGTGCGACGGGACGAGGGACATCAAACCATTCGTCGATGGGAACTGCGGCTCGCCGAACCCCCCCCGGGCCCACCGGTCGATCTCTAGCCCAGGCGTTAGCGCAACCCCAACTCTTCGAGCTGGGCGGCGAGCTCCTCCACGTTCCGAAAAACATAGGCGCGTAGCCCCACTTTCTTCGCGGCCTCGACGAACTCCGGGACGTCATCAAAGAACGCGGTACGCGAGGCAACCGAACCCGCCCGGCGCAGGGCTTCCTCGAAGATCGCCGGATCGGGTTTCATCTTCTTCACTTCGTGCGACAAGACGAGATCATCGAAGCGTTGCAGGATAGGAAGCTCCTCGATCAGATAAGCCATGTGGATCGCGTTGGTGTTCGAGAGCAACAGGACCTTGACCTGTCCGATCAGAGACTCGACCAGAGGGAGGATCTCCCGGTTGACCTTGAAGTGGGAGTTCCAGTCCCGGCGGAATTGTTCCTCGCTCAAATCGACACCGAGGACGCGGCAAATCTCTCGACGTATTCCTTCGCCGTCGAGCTGGCCGGAGTGGATCGCGCCCCACAGAGAGGCGGGAACCAACCGCGAAAAATCGTCGCCGGCTATCCCGGCGTGCAGCCCAAAAGTATGAAAGAGCTGCGCGTTGTCATGAAACACGAGAACGTTGCCCAGATCGAAGATGACCGCGTCCACCTGTTTCTTTCCACTGAAGCTCACCGGTTCTCCGAATCCTATGGAATCGGTTTGACTCGCGAAGGCCTTCTCCATTATCGCCGATCACCCCTGATTTCGGAGGATGAATGAGCGGCTGTTCGACGACGGTCGATTGTGTGTTTTATGCAGCGGTGGTGTTGCTCGCAGCGGCCGGTGCCGGTTGTGTCGGGACGCAAGGAGCCGGTGCAGGCCTGGAAGCGGAAGGCGGGCTGCCGAGATCGAAGGTGCGGCCGATCGCGCTGGCCTCTCGCGGCGCAACCGAGATTGTCCGCAGCCTGACCGATGAGGTGGGGCCTCGGCCGGCAGGTTCCGCCGGTTACCAGGCGGCCGTCGAATGGGCTTTGCGGACGCTGCGTGAGCGGGGCTTTTCCAACGTGCACGCGGAGCCGGTCACCGTGCCGCACTGGGAGCGGGGCGAAGAGAGCGCCGCCGTCGTTTCGCCGGTCTCGCAGCCGCTCCAGCTGGCGGCGCTCGGCGGCAGCATCGGAACTCCACCCGGAGGAATCAACGCCGAGGTGATCGAGGTCGAGTCGCTGGATGCAGTGGACAAGCTGGGCAAGGCCGCGGTGGCAGGAAAAATCGTCTACTACAACGTCCCCACTGCCCGCGCCCGCGATGGCTCCGGATATGGAAAAGCCGTGGCGGTTCGAGCGGCGGGGGCGCAGCGGGCGGCCGCGCTGGGGGCGGTGGGAGTGGTGATCCGCTCGATCGGAACCGATCACAATCGACTGCCACACACCGGCATGATGAGGCGGGAGCCGAACGAGCTCACCGTTCCGGCGGCTGCGCTCTCCGTGCCCGATGCGGAGCTCCTTCACCGGCTCCTCGAGGCACACCAATCGGTCGCGCTTCACCTCCAGCTTGGCTGCCGCTGGTTGCCGGACGTCGAATCAGCGAACGTGATCGGAGAAATACCCGGTGCGGCGAGGCCGGACGAGATCGTTCTTCTCGGCGCGCACCTGGACTCCTGGGATCTGGGCACCGGGGCGCTCGACGATGGGGCCGGAGTGGGGATCGTGGTGCACGCCGCCCAGCTCGTCGGGTCGCTGCCGCGACGGCCGCAAAGAACTGTCCGAGTCGTTCTCTTCGCGAACGAAGAACACGGCCTGTCCGGTGGGCGTGCCTACGCACTGGCGCACCGTGCCGAAGCGGCAAAGCACATCGCCGCGCTCGAAGCGGACGCCGGCACCGAGGGCGGCTACGCGCTGCGGTTCCTCGGAAGCCCGGAAACGAGGGGGCGATTGGCGGAGATCGCCGCCGAGCTCCAGCCGCTGGGAATCGAATTCGTCGGCGATGACGCGCACGGCGGGGCAGATTTGGGTCCCCTCCGGGCGCTCGGCGTTCCGATGGTCGACGTCGCCCAGGATGCCACCACCTATTTCGACTATCACCACACCGCGAACGACACCTTCGACAAGATCAATCCCGAAGGACTGGCGCAGGTGACGGCTGCCTTTGCGGTGATCGCCGAGGGGATTGCGAATCTGAACGGCGACTTAGGTCGGGTCCCTGAGGAAAAGCGGGAGGGCAATCGGCGCGGTCCACTCCGGATGAGCTTCTAGGAGCTCGGCGCCGAGTTGACACATTTTCCGGTTAATGGTGCAACCCCAGCCCATGGATCAAGATATCGAAGTGAGAACGTACTCGCCCGCCCAGAGCATGGGCCAGGCACGAAGGCGCGCGGCAATCATGTTGGTCGTCGCCACCAGCATCGCCGCTCTGGTGGGGGCGGTGATCTTCGTCGCGGTTCTAAAAAGCGAATGGATGACCGGCGGATTCACGAGCATCGCCGACTTCATGTTCAAGAAGCCGGTCTGGGCAATCGTCGCCGCAACCTCGCCGCTGGCGGCAGCGCTTCTGGTGGGCTACGGCTACATGCAACGCGCGATTCGCGGCCGCGCAGCTCGGCGCGAAGGAGCGCCCAGCGCGCGGGCGAGCGCGGAAACGCATTCGTAGATGCTCGCACCGCTTCTGGCGAGCCTGCTCGGAGCGATCGCGCTCCCCCGGGCGCCGGCTGAGGCAGATCTAATAGTCCACATCCCGCGTCTGGATCAGCTCGCGGGGCTGGTCGCCTTCTTCGACGCGGCGGGAAAGCACTCGCCCCTGCTGCGACCCTCGACCTGGCGCTCCGAATTCCATCCGATCATCGAGGTGGACATTGCCCGCGCCGAGTCGATTGTCGGCTCGGGGATCGACCCCACCGCCTCGGCGACGTTGAGCTTCCTCGGCGGCGATCGCCTGACCTGCACGACTCTGGCCGATGTGAAGTCCTTCGAAGCCCGTGTTTCAGAGAAGCTGGGCTCGCTGGGGGAGGGGTGGGCCTCCCGGGCAAATGGGGCCGTGCTCCACGGAGCCACCTCCGGAGGGCGGGTGACGGCGGGTTATGCCATCCGGGGCCGCGGCGTGTGCGCGGTGAGCAGCGCGGCCGACGGCGAAACGATGCTCAAGGACGCGGCGAAGCTTCTCGATACCCCTCCCGACAGCAAGCGTTGGACAGCGCTTCAATCGGTTCCCGGGAGCCTGTACCTCGTCCTGCGCCACTTCACCATCGGCCTCAGTGGGGGCCGATCGAAGCTCTCGCTCTCGGGTCGAGCGACCGGGGTCACCTTCCCGCGCTTCGAGCCCGCCCGCGCGAGCCCCTACGCGGACTTGACCTCGTCGGGCCTTCTTTTCGTGCGCGCCCATCTGGAAAGGGGCTCACGTGCCGAGCTCGCGTCCTCCGTTCTGTCGGACGGGAAGGTGATTTGCCCGCAGTGCGATGCGCGCGAGCTTCATCAATTCATCGACGCGGTGGTGGAGGGTCTGACGGGAAACGTGGCCCTCCGGGTGGACGCGGCGCAACTGACAGGGTCGTTCAAAACGCCGCTGACGCGCTACTTTGCGTTCAAGCACGCCTATCTGGCGGAGGTGGACAAGCCGGACAAAATTCAGCGGGCGCTGGATCGCGCGGCCAGCTGGTGGGGCGCGAAAAGGACGGCCGAGGGAATCGCCTTGTCCACGGACGCAGGAGAGGTTCAGATCGGACTTCGCGGGTCGCAACTCTACGTCGCCAATCATGCCACTGCACTCGGGCAGGTCTGGCAAGCGCTCGCGGCGCGACCGGCAAGGCTCGAGCACGGCGCCGAGCTCTCCGTCGATGCCCATCAGATTGCCCTGGCACTGTCCCAGATATCCCTTTTCGATGCGGTCTCCTCGCGCGAGCTTGCAACCCTGCTCGCAATCAGCTCCGAAATCGGCCCTCTGCTGGACGCCAGCCGTCCGATCCAAGGATGGGCGGACAGCGCCTCGGACGGAACGCAGCGTTTCGCCCTGACCTGGACGCTCCTTCCGTAGTAGATGAGCCTCGCATGGACTTGCCCGAGAAGGATCTGCTGCGCCAGCGATTGAAGGAGATGGAGGAACAGGCCCGGCTCGGGGGCGGCGAGGCCCGAGTCCAGAAACAGCACGAGGCGGGAAAGCTCACCGCGCGCGAACGAATCGATCTGCTGCTCGATCCCGGGAGCTTCACCGAGTTGGACAAATTCGTCACTCACCGGGCCTCCGACTTCGGAATGGCGGAGAAGAGGATCCTCGGCGACGGCGTGGTCACCGGATACGGAACGATAGATGGCCGGCAGGTATTCGTCTTCGCGCAGGACTTCACCGTCTTCGGCGGTTCTCTGTCCGGCGCCTACGCGCAAAAGATCTGCAAGGTGATGGACCTCGCCACCCGGGTGGGCGCGCCGATCATCGGTTTGAACGATTCGGGCGGGGCTCGAATCCAGGAGGGAGTGGAGAGCCTGGCCGGCTATGCCGACATTTTCTTGCGCAACACCCTCGCCTCGGGAGTGGTGCCGCAAGTTTCATTGATCCTCGGCCCCTGCGCGGGCGGCGCGGTCTACTCTCCGGCAATCACCGACTTCATCGTGATGGTCAGGGACACCTCGTTCATGTTCGTGACCGGGCCGGACGTGATCAAGACCGTCACCCACGAAGAGGTGACGAAGGAAAGCCTCGGAGGTGCGCTCGCCCACAATCAGAAGTCCGGGGTAGCCCATTTCGCCGCGGACAACGAGCAGGCCGGCCTGCTTCTCACCCGCGAGCTTTTGTCCTACCTTCCTTCCAACAACGCGGAGGATCCGCCGACCACATCTTGCGATGACGATCCCGCGCGCGCCGACGAGGCGCTGAAATCCGTCGTTCCCGCCAATCCGAACAAGCCGTACGACATGAAGGAGATCATCCGCGCGGCGGTCGACTCGCGGCGCTTCTTCGAGGTCCAAGAGCTCTACGCGCAGAACATCGTGGTCGGCTTCGCTCGCCTCAACGGTCGCTCGGTGGGAATCGTCGCCAATCAGCCGGCGATGCTCGCCGGATGTCTGGACATCGATGCTTCGGCGAAGGCCGCGCGCTTCGTCCGCTTCTGCGACTGCTTCAACATTCCGCTGATCACCTTCGTCGACGTTCCCGGATTCCTTCCCGGGACCGCCCAGGAGTGGGGCGGGATCATCAAGCACGGCGCCAAGCTGCTCTACGCCTTCGCCGAGGCGACGGTGCCGAAGATCACCGTGATCACGCGCAAGGCGTACGGCGGCGCCTACGACGTGATGGCGTCGAAGCACATTCGCGCCGACGTGAATTACGCCTACCCGACCGCGGAGATCGCGGTGATGGGCCCGGAAGGGGCGGTGAACATCATCTTCCGGAACGAGATCGGCAGCGCGAAAGACCCCAACGAAGAGCGGGCGCGGCTGGTGGCCGAGTACCGCGAGAAGTTCGCCAATCCCTTCAAGGCGGCGGAGCTCGGTTACATCGACGAAGTGATCCGGCCCGAGGAGACGCGGGCCAAGCTGATTCGGGCACTGGAGATGCTCAAGGACAAGCGGCAGGAGAACCCCGTCCGAAAGCACGGGAACATCCCGCTTTGACCTAAGTCCCCAAGGCCCCCCTCACCTCTTCTCGTCCGCCGGCTGCCTCACCACCTCGCCGCCCTTCATCACGAAGTCGACTTTTTCCAGGACCGTCACGTCTTTCAGCGGATCCCCGGAGACGGCAATCAGGTCGGCGAGTGCGCCCGGCGCGATCACCCCAACCTTGCCTTGCCATCCCAGCATCTCCGCAGCGACCGTCGTCGCGCTGCGGATCGCTTCGAGCGGCGTCATTCCCAGCCGTACCTCGTGCCGGAATTCCTGGGCCTGGTTGATCTCCGCCCAGGGAAAGCCACCAGCATCAGTGCCGAAGACGATCTTCACCCCCGCCTTGCGGCTGTTCTGGATCGACTTGGCGACCACCTTGGGCATCTCCAGCCAGATGGCGCGTCCCTCTCTCGCGCGCGGCTCCGCGACGTATGCGCCCACGGTCAGCGTGGGACAGAAATAGATCCCTTTCTTCGCCATTAGCTGCGCCATTTCCGGTCGAATCGACGTGCCGTGCTCGATCGAATCGACCCCCGCCTCGACCGCAAGCTTGAGCCCGGTGTCGGACGTCGCGTGCGCGGCGACCTTGTGCCCCCTGGCGTGGGCTTCGTTCACCACCGCGCCGATCTCCTCGCGCGTCCAGTTCGGCGGAGAATCCACGTAACCATCCGCGGTCAGGTGAAGGCCCGAGGTATTGGCGTAGATCTTCACCCAGTCCGTGCCATAGGACAGCTGCTCCCGAACTGCCTTGCGACATCCGTCAGCGCCGTCGCAGACCTGCACTCCGCTGGGAAAGCTCCAATCCGGCCGGAAGTGGAGGATCGGGTACGAACCGCTGGTCGAAAGCGCCGGTCCGACGACTTGCAGGCGGGGACCGTCGATTACTTTCTCGTTCACCGCATCGCGAAGGCCAACGTCCCCGTACCCCGCCCCTTCGGTCTCCAGATCCCGCATCGTGGTGAAGCCGTGCTCGAGCGCGATTCGCATCGCCCGCACTGCCCGCGCCACCCGGTGCGACGGGTACTCGCGCAGGATCTGGAACTGGTACTCGGCTTCGGTGGCGTCCCCCTGCAAAAGGATGTGCGTGTGCGTGTCGATCAGCCCGGGGAGCAGGATTCGATTCTCGAGATCGATCACCCGCGCGCCGGGCGGAAGCTCCCCGCCGAGCCGCTCGATCTTGTCGCCTCGAACGATGATCA
>Ga0137389_10002934_pt1 | contig 10455 bp, 15 predicted proteins | sample 15con2h14BmetaG_FD_104645 | JGI IMG/M metagenome (GOLD analysis project Ga0137389, IMG submission 104645) | Vadose zone soil microbial communities from Angelo Coast Range Reserve, California, USA - 15con2h1.4B metaG | ecosystem: Environmental > Terrestrial > Soil > Vadose zone > Saprolite...
TCAGCGCGGCGCACATACTCGCGGCGTACGAGGCATCCACGGCTCAGGAGAAGGCACAAGGCATGCGCTGGTACGCCGACGTGCACCTGCTGGCCGCCAAGATGGCCGACGGGGATGCCCGCGAGGGCGCGATCCTGCTGGCCGCCTACAGCCCGCAGGCCAGCTGGCCGGTCAACATGCTCAACTCGGCGCGGGCAGCCGAGGAGCACCGGGCACTCGGGCCGAAGGACGGGCTGATCAGCGGGGACATGCAGGCCAACGCCCAGGAAGCCCTCGACGGGGCCAGCGTCGATGAGGCCCTTCAGGCCCCCAAGACGCTGGCGTTCGCGCGGCTGATCGAGCACGGCGGCGATGCCCCGGATGACGCTAAAGGACAGGTGGTGATCGACCGGCACGCCCTGTCAGTGGCCACGGGAGTGCGGTTGCCGGACAACACCCCGATCCCGATCGGCAAGACCCGCTACCATGAGTACGTCGCCGACCAGTACCGGGAGGCTGCCCGCCAGCTCAACACGGCGGGCACGGTGATCGCGCCGCACCAGCTCCAGGCGATCACCTGGCTGCACCAGCAGGCCGCCAACCAGGCCGTCAACGTCCTCCAGGCCGCCGACGTGACCAATGCGGAGAATGCCCGCGCCAAGGGCCGCAAGACCATGCTGAAGAATGCCTGGGCCAGGTGGACGGCGTACGCCGGGGCCGAGGGCCTGCCGCTGGAGCCCGGCACCACCAGCCTGGCTAACCTGGTCAGCGACTGGTTCGAGGCCGTCGAGCTGGCTGTCTGGGAGCACGAGCTGAGGGACAGTCACGGACGCTGGACGCGAGACAGCTGGGGGTCCAGGGCCGACCCGCTGGCACCAGCCGCCCAGCACGGGCCTGGAACCAGGAGCAAGCGGATCAGGCCCGTGATCACGGCAGCCGAGGCACGCGGCAACTCCCGGCCGGTCAGCTTCGAGGAGTTCCAGCACCTGGCCGCCATCGGCAACCGCCAGATCGACCAGATGAAGCGGGACAGCTCCCCGGCCACCGGGCTGGACGAGCACTGGGGCGAGATCAAGGCCGCCACCTTCGCCAGGGCGCAGCTGCCGTGGGGCGGCGCGACGATCGACTCCCATACCGGCGAGGCGCTGCCGGACGGGGCCGACAAATACGCACTATCCGTCAAGCCAGCTCATATGCACACGGTGAGCGTTCCCGAGGACGCCGGGTTCGATGAGTTCTCCGATGCGATGAACCACGCCAAATCACTGTTCCGGCCCGCCCTGGAGAGGCGCTCGTTCTATCTGGGCGTCTTCCATGATGATGAGAACAACCGGATCGACATCGACCCGGTGGTGGTGGTCGATACGCCTGATGAGGTCGAGACGATCGGCAGCTACACCAGGGCGATCGGCGGTGCCTATCACTTCAAGACCGGCGATGGCTACTGGCCGCCGCACGTGGCCGGGGGAGCTGACATGGCCAGCCAGGAGCCGTGGCACTGGAAGGGGCCGGGCCAGTGGCGGACCAACGCTGATGAGGTGCAGGACCCCGAGCCCGAGGAAGAGCCCGAGGAGCCCGGCACCGTCACCCAGCAGATCCAGATGGCCTGGCACTTCGACCCGCGCGAAATGCGGGACAGGACCGGCAGGTGGGCCAGGAGCGAAGGGTTCTCGGACAACACGGTCAGCCAGGGCCGCCTGTACGTGCGGCTCCAAGGTGAATCCGCCGCCGCAGCGGACAGCGGCCAGCAAGTCATCGCGAAGCAGCTGGACAACGCCGCCCAGGAGATACGGCGCGGGGAAGCCAGCGGATTCGCGATGGCTGCCGGGTACGTCGGCAATGCTGCGGCCGAGGCTGCCCGCAATGGCCGCCAGGGACAGGCCGAGAAGTACCTGAAGTTGCAGCATCAGCTGCTGATGGTCAGCCGGGACACCCCGCAGGCCGGGTCCGCCCAGGGCGCTGTCCTGGACCTGGTGAAGAAGGCGGCTCCTGTGGTGCCGGGCCTGCTCGGTGGCGGGCACGAGACGTGGAACGGGCAGGTCAGCGTCTTCCCGGCCTATGACAACCCTGGCGTGATCGGTGAGCTGGACTGGAACGCCCGGATGAGTATCGAGGAGAAGACGGCCGGGAACATCCAGGATGCGGTGGAGCACCCGGACAAGCTGGTCTCCGATCCGGCCGCGTTCGAGGTGATCCTGCACGAGCTGGTGCATGGCATAGTTCCCGAAGGAGAGAACTATGCGGGCAGCAAGCCTGGCTACAAGGAGAACTACCGGGCCTACCAGGAACTGACCGTGGCCCAGATCGAGGAGGGCTTCACCGAGCTGGGCAGCATCCACCACGCCCCGGAGTTCTTCGCCAAGATCGGCGTCGGGAAGCGGAAGCTGGGCTTCATGGGCATACCGACCCCGCAGACGATGAATGACCGTGCCCTGGCGCTCCAGGACCCGGTACGGATCGCAAACGGCGAAGCCTGGGGCCACTACGGCTGGCAGACCCGGATGGCCCAGGACTGGGTGCAGCAGGTGGCCATGGACGAGGGGCACGCTGACCTGCGGAGGGGCACGCCCGGTTATGATCGGACCCGCGAGCTGGCCGACGAGGTGAACCGCGAAGGTCCGGCGGGCAAGGTCCAGGTGCTGGCCACGCAGGTGGTCCGGGCCGCGCTGAAGGACACGCCCGATGCCGCGCTGCTGGATGACAGGGCCGCGCTGGACAAGGTGCTGGCCAGCACCCGGAAGGCCATCAATGATGCCTGGGCTGGCGAGCAGGCCGCGAGGGATGCGCACCGCGCGGCGGTCAAGATCGCGAGGACCGAGGCACATACTGTTGCCGTGGCCAGGCTGGCGGCAGAGCGGAGAGTTGCATGACGGGCGCACGAGCAGGCGGCGACACCCTTCAGGGACGGCAGGCGTACGGCGTGCTGACCTGGGTGTACGAGGACCCGGAGACACGCGCGGCCGAGGGCCAGGCCAGGGTGGCCGAGCTGGCCGGGCAGGCCACAGGTGCCGCCCTGCGCGAGATCCAGGACGTGGGCACCATGCTGGCCAGGCTGGCTGGCTCGGTGCAGTTCGCCGGGATCGCTGACCAGGTGCTCGACCTGGCCAGGACACCGGCCTGGGTGAACGAGCAGCGCAACGTCCGTGGAGAGTGGTCCAGGGGCGGTGGCACGATCTCCGGCCAGGTCAACGTGGGCGCGAGGCACCGGGCAGCCCAGCAGCGGGTGTCCGCCAGCAGGGCGCAGGCCCGCATCGCCGCCGTGATGCCGCCGGGGCCGCTGGATATCGAGCGGATCGCCGAGCAGCGTGCTCATCAGGTCGTGGCTGAGACCACCACTGAGCTGAAGGCCGAGCAGAAGCAGGTGGTCGATGAGATGGTGGCCAGGGTGCAGGCGGTGAACGACAAGCTGGAAGCCGCGAAGGAACTGGCCGAGTCCGATGCCAAGCACAAGCACAGGCTCAAGCTCGCCGTGGAGGGCGTGCTGGCTATCGGCAGCGGGATTGCCGCGCTGATCGCGGCAAAGATGGGTGCCCCGGAGATCGTTGCCGTGATGGCCCCGGTTGTCCCGCTGGTCATCCAGTCCTTCATCGAGTTCCTGAAGAGGCTGTGATGGACCTCAGCAGTGAAGACAGGCAGAAGGCCATCGGCGTGCTGACCCAGCTGATGACGGATAACGGCATGGATCAGGAGGACGCGGAAACGATGGCTGGCGAGGTTATTGATGAGGCAATCCGGCAAGGTTTAGGGTGAGGCGGCATGCCAGATCCCAGATCTTGTGCCTACGATGGCCTTTCAGGACAGGTTGAGACTTTGGAGGCCCGATGGCCGGACGCCTGGCAACGGGAACGCTAGCTGCGCGAGGTGCCGGGAATCCCGCCGCTCTCGCCGCCTTCATCGCCAGCCGGGCTCGCGGCGGCCAGACTATCGGCCAGCAGGTGACCACTCTGGCTAGCCCGGACACCTGCCCGCTGTGCGGGTCCAGCTCACCTGGGCTGGCCAGGCAGCAGCCCGCCCTGGAGTTCGCCGCCCCGAGATATCCGGTCGCCAGCCCGAATGACGTGCTGGTCAGCCGTACTCCGCAGGGCACCGCGTCAATCCGGCACCGCCGGGGCGGCACGCTAATCGGGGAGATCAGGCAGGGCGAGCAGGGCTGGCAGGCCGTCTACGAGGGCAGGGACCTACAGCCCCACAGTCACCAGCGCGGTGCGCTGGCAGAGCTGCTGGGCACCTGGAACAAGGGCACTGGCAATCTGGCCAGGCCAGCTGAGTCCCCTGGACTCCAGCCGCCGCCGGTCCAGACCCAGCTGATGGAGCGGTTCGGCATCCCGGCCGTGCACACGTTCGCCTTCCCGAACACCAGCTCATCGAGCGGGCCGCGCACCACGTCATCCAGCTCGGATGGCAACGACGAGGACGACAACGGCCTCGGCCCCAAGGGCAAGAGCGTCTACGCCAAGCTGAAGGCCAAGGGCTGGGACGACGCCAAGGCCATGGCCTTCGCCAAGCGGGCAGACAACTTCGGGAAGAGCTAGGCAGTGGACACCGCAGCGGTCCTGACCCCGTTCGACCGGGGCAATGTCATCAGCCTCGGCAACCGGCTCTGGAAGAAGCGAGTGCTGCCCGTCGGCGATGTCGAGTACCAAGGAAGGACCCTCCACTTCACCAGGGACTACCTGGCCAGCCTGGAGGCCGCGTTCCGTGACCGGGCATATGACCAGGTGAGCTTCCAGCTGGCCGACGCCAAGAACACCCACACGAACGACCCGGAGCGGCACCGGGGCACGATCACCGACATGCGGGTGGAGACGGACGGGCTGTGGGTGACGCTCAACCCCACCGAGGCTGGCGAGCAGGTCCTGAAGACCAACCCCTACCTGGGCGTCAGCGCGCGGATTGTAGAGAATTACCCCAGGTCAGACGGCAAGTTCTACCCGGCGGCGGTCCAGCACGTGCTCGGCACGCTCGATCCCCGCATACCGGGCCTGGGTGCGTGGCAGGCCATCGAGAACGCCAACATGCCAGCCATCGTCATCGATCTCACCGGAGCCAGCTTTGCTGGGGAGGAATACGACATGCCCGAACTGAACGCCCAGCAGCAGGCCAACCTGAGCAGGCTGCTCAACCTGGACCAGGCTGCGCTGGACAAGCTGCTCGGCGCACCGCCTGCTCCCCCGGTACCGGCTGGCGGGGCCAACGGCAACGGCACCCAGCCGGACAACGAGCTGACTGACCAGGAGCTGGCCGACCTCATCGAGGCGATGAGCGACGAGGACCTGGAGGCCATGCAGCAGGACTTCCTGGCCGAGACCGGGGCCAGCGCAATCAGCACCGGGCTGTCGAACGAGGCCCAGATGCAGATCGACCTGGCCAACAGCCGGGCCGACGAGACCGAGCGGCAGCTGGGCGTCTTCCAGATGCAGTTCGAGGCCCAGCACTTCGAGAACGAGAAGCGCAGCCTGGCCGACCTGGGTGTGCCGCTCTACATCACCGAGCTGGCCCGGCCGCTGCTCCAGGGCTCCGGGCACACCATCGACCTGGCCAACGGACAGCGGGTGGACGCCGGGCAGGTCATGCGCAAGGTGCTGTCCGAGTACGCCAAGATGGCCCAGATGCTGGACCTCGGCGTCGAGCTGGGCTCGGCTATGGACGAGCCGCCCGGCGCGACCGCCAGCGCTGCGGAAACCCAGCGTGCCGACGTGATCGCGCGGGCCAAGCAGCAGATGGGCCTGTAGATGGCCCGTTACGTCGTCATCGTGCAGGTCAACATCGCGGCGACCGACTACCAGCACCCGGCCAGGGTGCACTTCGTCAAGCAGGTGGTGGAGCTGAGCGCCGCCGAGGTGACGGCGATCGGGGCTGGCAACCTCCGGGCGGTAGCCACCAACACCATGCATGACACGCTCGGACTCTCGTACGCCGTATCGAACGGCAGCTAGGAAACCCTGAAAGGAGAGTAGTCGGATGAGTGCAGTCCTTCCGCACTACAAGCTGGGTCCTGCGAACTTCCAGGTCAGCACGCTGATCTACGGCGGACAGGTCGTTGAGTTCACCACGGTGACCAACCCCACCACGGACCTCACGGTCAAGCCAGCCGGTGCTGCGTCGAAGTTCACGCTCGGCATCGCCGGGAACGACGCCAATGTCATCGCCACCCAGACCGGCGCGGCGAACACCTACGGCCAGCCGCTGATCGACATCAGCGTGCTGACCGACTACGTGTCCGTCTACTACGGCCACACGGACATCTGGGCCTGGTACTCCGGTGCGGTACCCCAGGGCCAGCTGGTCATCGCGGGCGCTAACGGCACGCTCGTGACCGGCGGCGTGGCCCCGGCCACGGACCAGATCGTCGGCAAGTGCACGCACCCCGGTGGCGTGGCTGCGGCCATGCTCACTCAGCAGATCGGCGGCCAGGGCGCGGCATCCTTCTTCCTGGGCCGCGTCCGACTCACCGTCTGACCTGAACAACAAAGGAGTGACCGATGCCGGTAGGGACTCGCGGCTACAGCGATGCACCGCGCATTACCGTCAATGAGCTGCTGAAGGACCCCCTGGTCATTCCTGCTCTCATCCTCGACATGACGCAGAACGAGTTTGTCATGGACTCGGTGCTGCGGATGGGCGGCGCGGCCCCGAGCGGCGCGGTCAGGTATTCCGAGAGCACGCCGCTGTACGCGGACGACTACCCGGAGATCCGGCCAGAGTTCGGCGAGGTCCCGGTCGTGCCGACCTCGATCGGCATCCCCAGGGTGGTCTTCACGCACGAGCGCGCGATGGCCATCATGCTCTCGGACGAGATGCGCCGCCGCCAGTCGGTAGACCCGGTGACCCGCCAGCTCATGCAAGTCAAGAACACCATGGTCTACAGCTGGAATACCGCCTTCTACTCGGCGGTAGTGGCCAACGCCAGCATCCAGACCCTGGCCGTGTCGAACACCTGGGCGTCAGCTGGCGCGACCATCCGGGCTGACCTGGCCCAGTCGTGCTTCCTGGTCGAGAACGCCAACATCGTGTCTCCGTCCGGAGTCACGCAGTGGCTCGGCTTCGAGGCGGACACGCTGATCATCAACCACGGCACCAAGAACACGCTGCTCCAGAGCAGCACGTTCGCCGCGCCGTACATCGGTGACATCGCCAGCGAGAACCTGCTCTACACCGGCAAGCTCCCGCAGAAGATCTTCAACCTGGACGTGCTGGTCAGCCGCCAGGTCCCGGCGGGCAACGCGATCGTGATGCAGCGCCAGCGTGCCGGGTTCTTCGCCGACGAGCTGCCCTACGTCGCCGGTCCCCTCTACCGTGATGAGCCCAGGAAGACCTGGCGCTCCGACACCCAGCGGGCTTCCGCCATCGGCCTGGACCAGCCGCTGGCGATCGTCCTGCTCTCTGGAGTCTGATGGATTTCAGCCAGGCGCTTCTTGCCTGCAAGGGCGGGAGCAGGATCACCCGTACCGGGTGGAACGGCCCCGGACAGTACGTCGTGCACCAGAAGGGGTACCCGGACGGGATTGCCATCAATGCCAACACGGCGCAGGCCACAGGTATCCCGGAGGGCACAGTCTGCAAGTTCGCCCCGTACCTGATGATGCGCAACGCGCAGGACGTGTTTGTGCCCTGGCTAGCCAGCCAGGGCGACGTGCTCGCAGACGACTGGAAGGTGGTCTGATGGCAACCGCACCCAAGACCGCCGAGACCCCCCGGCCGCTGACCGCGACCGAGCAGGAGCAGCTGAACGACCTGCTCGCGCGGGCCAGCGCGGGCCAGGCCCCGGCCGTCCGCATCGGTGACCCGTACATCGCCCTGATCAACCTGTCCGTGCCGCGCCGGGGTGACCCGGAGAAGAACACGGACCTGGTGGTGGCGGGCGAGACCGTGCACCTGACACCGGACGAGGCCGCGACGTTCATGCGCAAGACCGACCGGGACGGACGCCGCATCTCCGTCATCCGCCCGGCGAGCGGCCCGCAGTCCACCAGCGAGCCGCTGAGGCGCGTTCCGCCCAGGGCCGTATCCGGCCGCCTGCACGCGCCGCCGCCGCCGCAGCCGGGAACGGACTTCGCCCGGCCGGACCCGCCAGGCAGCTCTACTGTCGAGTACCGCGACGTGCCCGAGAGCGCCGAGCCGCAGCCCGGCACGGAGAACTGGGACGGTGATCCGGGGGCTGGCGGCCATGAGGTAAGCGCCGAGGACATCATCCCCTCGCGCGTGCGCCAGCGCCAGCAGGCAGCGAGGTAGCCCATGGTCGCCACGATCCCCGCCGCAGCCCTCGTCCTGTGTCCCCGGTGCATCAGGCTGCGCCCGTTCGTCAACGTGAGCGCGGGCGGCGTCCAGTACCGGTGCGGCGGCTGCGAGTGGACGTTCACCTTCGCCACCCAGGCCCCGACCGGCGTGACCAACGCATCCCGCGCGGCCGGTGCGGCCACGATCCCGGTGGCCTCGGGCGGCGCGAGCTTCACCGCCAGCATGTACATCCTGATGGACACGGGCGTCAACGCCGAGGTCGTGACAGCTACCGCCACCGGCTCGGCTACCTCTGTCCCGGTCACGCCGTACGCCAAGGCGCACAGCTCCGCTGCCACGTTCGGCCAGCTGTTGATCAGCTCCACCTATGCCGGGGTAGGCGAGGAAGCGGTACCGGCCGCGCCTGGCTGGGGGTTCTGATGGCGATGGCTAGGTTTGTCCTCACCGCGAGCGTGACGGTGCCCGCTGACGCCGCCGCTGCCGTGGTAGCAGGCGAGCCCGGCACGGGCGGCGCTGCCGGGTTCGGCAACATGGCCGGGACCGACGCAGCCGGGCACTGGGGCAGCTGCGGAGCTACCTGGCCAGCTGGCACGGTGATCATGATGGACACGGCCACCACGGCAGGCGCGGCGCTCCAGGCCGCGATCGGGGCTGGCAACCTGCGGGCCTACGTACAAGGCCAGGACGATGTTGGACATGCAGCCCTCGCAAACTAGGAGGCCCGGATGACGCTCGTGACACCGGCAGTACCCGCCACTACCGTTGCCCAGCTCAACGCGACCGGGCAGAACGTCGATGTGGCAGTGACCGGCGGCACGGTCACCGGCATCCTGGTCACGCCCCCGGTCCTGCCCCCGGTCACCACGCCAGCTATCCCGGCCAGCACCGTGGCCGCCGCCAACACCAACCCGTTCCCCGTCGCGGTCGTCGTGACCGGCGGCACGGTCACGGTCATCTCGGTGGGCGGCGTCTCCTCGGGCCTGACCTCTGGCACCGTCGTGGTGCCCGCCGGAAGCACGATCGCCATCACCTACTCGGTGGTTCCCACCTCCTGGGTGTGGAGCGCGCTGGCGGACGGGCGCAGCGGCACCGCGATCCCGTCGCCCACCTCGCTGATGCTGCCGCCCGGTGCCTCGATCACGCTGATCTACTCCGTCGCGCCGACCTGGGCCTGGACCAACCCGTCGGCCAGCATCTACCCTCCGGGCTATGCCACGTACAACACGCTGGCCGAGCTTCCCGGCTACAACCCGGACACGATCCTGCCCTACGCCCAGCACGACGGCGGCGGTGCTCCCAAGCTGATGACGGGAGTGAGCAACTGATGGCCGCCAACCCGCGCCTGGTAAACAAGAACATCACCGTCGTCTGGGACGGCGGCAGCTTCGGCGTGACCAGGGGCACCGTCGTGGACATCCCGGCCGGAAGCTCGCTGGAGACCGCCTACGGGGCTGGCAACCTGTCAGCCATCGGGACCGCCGACACCACGGAGCCACTGGGAACGGGGACCGGATGACACAGCCTCCGCAGCCCGCACGATCGCCGTTCGCCTGGCGGCTGCTGCTCGTCGTGTCCACCGTGTGTTTCTTCCTCGCCGCGATCACCGTGGCGGGCTCTGACATCTTCCACGGGCCTGCGTGGGCCTGGGGCTTCGGCGGGTTCAGCGCCTGGGTGCTGGCGGGGGCGGTGCCGTGACGACGCTGTACGCCACGGTCGCCGACCTGCGCGAGGTGCTGTCCGGCACGGACAGCGGAGTCGGCACGCCAGCCCAGCTGTCTGATGCCCAGCTCACCCAGGCGCTGACCTCGGCCAGCAGCCGGATCAGCGTCTACGCGGGCAGCGTCTACGACAGCAGCACCCCGCAGGCCGTCCCGCCGGACATCTTCCATGACCTGTGCCTGGACCTGGCCGCCTTCTGGGCCTGGAAGAACTACCTCAAGGGCAAGGTCATCCCGGCTGCGCACCCGGCGTTCATCGCCTACACCAGCGCGCAGAAGATGCTCGATTCGGTGCGCTCGGGCGAGATCCGGCTGGACCCGGCCGTGGTAGGCGCTGGCGTAGGCGCGGAGATGGCTCACGTCGTCAACCGCATCCCGCCCATCTTCAACGGCGACGACAGCAACACCAGGGTGGGGCAGAGCGGGTTCCTGGAGGCCGACGTGCCCGCAGGCATGTGGGCTCCGCACGGGCTGGACTGGTCCGGGCAGAGCTGGATTCCCTGATGGACACCTTCAGCGA
>Ga0137389_10002935_pt1 | contig 10454 bp, 5 predicted proteins | sample 15con2h14BmetaG_FD_104645 | JGI IMG/M metagenome (GOLD analysis project Ga0137389, IMG submission 104645) | Vadose zone soil microbial communities from Angelo Coast Range Reserve, California, USA - 15con2h1.4B metaG | ecosystem: Environmental > Terrestrial > Soil > Vadose zone > Saprolite...
AAAGCGGTCCATGTCTAAGGGTTCCATCCTGGTCGTTGACGACGAATCAGAAATCCGCGAGGGCCTCGAACTCCTGCTGAGAGGTGAAGGCTACGGAGTCTCCAGCGCGGAAACGGGGGAATCCGGCCTTGAGAAGCTGGAACAGCATCCTTACGACCTCCTTCTCTTGGACGTCAGCTTGCCGGACCGCAACGGTCTCGACATGCTCAAGGAGATTCACCGTCGCGACCCACAGCTTTCCGTTGTCCTGATCACTGCCTACGGTTCAATCGAAATGGCGCGCGCCGCGTTCAAGAATGGCGCTATGGATTACATTACTAAGCCGTGGTCCAACGACGAATTGCTGGCTCAGGTGGCGCAAGCTGTGGAATCGCGCCGGCTGCGCGACGAAAACGTCCAGCTGAAGCGCGCTCTGAAGCAGCGGTTCAATTTCCCGAACATCGTCGGCAAGAGCGACAAGATGCAGGTGCTTCTCAACCTCGTCACCCAGGTCGCGCCTTCACGCTCGACAATTCTTATCAGCGGCGAGAGCGGCACTGGTAAGGAACTCATTGCCAAGGCGATTCACTCGGCTTCCACCCGCGCGGACAAAGCTTTTGTGCCCGTAAACACAGGATCGATTCCCGTTGATCTGCTGGAGTCCCAGCTCTTCGGCCATGTGAAGGGCGCCTTCACCAGCGCGGTTGCTTCCAAGAAGGGTCTCTTCGAAATCGCGGACCAAGGCACCATTTTCTTCGATGAAATCGCTACCATCAGTCCTGAAACGCAGGCCAAGCTTCTGCGCGTGATTCAGGAGCGTGAGTTCATGCGCCTCGGCGGCACTGAGCAGCTCAAAGTCGACGTGCGCATCGTGGCCGCTTCCAACGTCGAACTGCTTACTCTGGTACGCGAAGGCCGCTTCCGTGAGGATTTGTACCACCGCCTGAACGTCATCCACTTGCAGATTCCGCCTCTGCGCGACCGCCGTGAAGACGTGCCGCTTTTGCTGGCTCATTTCCTGGAGCGGTACTGCCACGAAAACGCTAAGCCGCTGCGCCAATTTACGCCGGCGGCGATGAAGCTGATGATGGATTATGACTGGCCTGGCAACGTGCGCGAACTGGAAAACGTGGTCGAACGCGCGGTCGTTCTCTCCACGCAGGAGCGTGTTGACGCGGACCTGCTCCCGGAAAGTATTCGCAGCAAGGAAATCGTTCGCGGCGTGCGGCTCCAGCTTTCTGAATTCCTGCCACCGCTTACCGGTGAACCCGGTTCACGGGCTTCCGCCGATAATTCGCAGCCTTCCTTGTTCCAGATCATGGACGAGATCGAGCGCCGCATCATCGTTGATATGCTGGAGCGTACCGGGTGGAACCAGACCGAAGCCGCTGAGCGTTTTCTCATTCCACTTTCAACGCTCAATCAGAAAATCAAGCGGCTCGGAATTGATGTTCGCCGCCGTGGCCGCGGCGATGACATGTTGTCCGCGTCGAGCGGAAAATAGCTGACGGCAGCTCGCCTCGATTTCTTCTTCAGCATCTCCCGCGAAAAAGTCTGTCCCATCGTCTACACTAACCTGCATCGCCATGGCCGAGCCGATGTCCTCTTCGTCCATTTCCGGTAATGCTTCATTTAGCAGCGAGTGGTCCGCGCTGCTCGAGTGTGCTTCTCCTGCACACGATCTTCAGAAGCTCGCAAGCTTGCTAAGGTCCACGGATGGGGATCGTTTGCTCGTCCTCGCCGAGGAACACGGTGTGATCGGCCAACTGGCGGGATGTCTGCGCAAGCTCCATGAGGATTTCGTCTCTCCGGACATCAGGCAGGCACTCGCAGATCGCCAGCGCGCACAGATTTTTTTTACGTTACGGCTGACGGCGGAGCTGTTTGGGCTATTAGAGCTGTTCAGTTCGCAGGGTATTGAGGCCCTTGTGGTAAAGGGACCTGTTCTCGCGGTGCAGGCCTATGGCGACCCTGCGATGCGCAGCTATGGCGACCTGGACATGCTGGTTCGGCAGCGTAACATTCGCCGAGCCACGGAACTGATGAGCGCTGCAGGTTACGTGCCGGCAGTCTCGCTCAGCGCCATTGACGCCGGTAGGATTCCCGGCCAATATCTTTTCTCCAAGCCGGATTCTAAACTCATCGTCGAGCTGCACAACGACTGCACGCTGCGCTATTTTCCCCGCCGCCTTCCTCTTGAGGAATTTTTCGCGCGGCAAATCCGCGTGCGCGTCGATAGTCACGACGTCTCCGCCCTCTCTCTGGAAGACCAACTTGTGCTGATTTGCATTCACGGGGCAAAACACTTCTGGGAGCGATTAATGTGGATTGCCGACGTTGCCGCTTTGATCTCCCGCCAAACGGCTATCAATTGGGAGCGGGTCGCAGATTCTGCGAAAGCAGTAGGAGCGGAGCGTATGCTGCACACCGGGCTGCGGCTTGCTTCAGACTTGCTGAAAGCGCAATTGCCCCGCAAAGTGCAAGCAGCGGTGCAAGCCGATACGGCAGCAACTCGTCTCGCGGCACAAACTCGCAAGTGGCTCCCCGCCGCGGGCTTCAGTCCTCCCGGTCTCTTCGAACGAGCCTTTTTTCGCATGCGCATGCGCGGTAATTTAATTTCGGGTTCGGCATATCTTTTGCGCCTCGCCCTTTCTTCGACGGAAGAAGACTGGCAGAGTGATGCGCAGGGCAACCGTCACCCGATTCTCGAGGTTTTACGCCGGCCTATTCGCCTGGCCCGGAAATATAGCCGCGCTGGAAGATCATAAGATTCCCGGGTCATTAATCCGTGAATCATCATAGATTGTGCAAACAGTTCGCTATGAAACAAGACGGCACGCTGAACTTCAACACGCCGTCCTATTCAGGTGAGAAGTCTCGGCTACTTAATTTACAGTCAGAACCACTGGAGCCGTCTTGCTCAAGCCGCCGGATGACGCGGTGATCGTTAGATTGGTAGTTGTAACCTTCCTGGATCCGCTGCAACCAGCAAGAGCCAGCAGGATGGCGATCGCGGTTACCATTCTCAGCCGTGTGCGCAGCCGGCGGGTAATGAAGAGGCAAAACAACAAGGATAGAGCTAGCAGCAGTGGCACGATTTGCCGGATCGACATCGGTGGCATTGGCATGCTCGGAGGCACCAACGTCAAACCAGTCGTCGAGACCGTCACCACTGATGTCACCGGGGTGACTCCATCGGCCGGCGTCACGGGAGTCGTCGGCAGGCACGTTACCGGCATTACTGCGCCAGTGCACGTAAGCGCCACTGCCTGGTTGAAGCCGCCCAGCGGCGTGATAGTTACATTGAAGTTGGCCGTCTTCCCCCTTTGCACGGTAAAAGTTGCCGGCGCGGTTAGAGTGAAATCCCAACCGGTTCCTGTCAATGGGACGGTTTGTGTGCCTGTCCCGGCGTTGTCGGTAACGGTCAGTGATCCCGTGCGCGCCCCCAGCGCCGTCGGCGCAAACGTCACGCTAATGACGCAGTTTGCCCCCGATGCCAGGGTTGCCGGGCTAATCGGGCACGCAGTACCGCCGGTGCTCGTTTCGGCAAAATCGCCAGAAGCAGCGATCGAGTTGATGGTCAACGCTCCGGTCCCGGTATTTGTGAGCGTCACCATCTTCGCCGCGCTGGTGGTCGTCAGTAACTGGCCGCCGAAGCTCAGGCTCGTTGGCGCAAGCCCCACGCCAGGTGCCGTGGCCGATCCTGTTCCGCTCAGGTTTACGACCTGTGGACTCGAAGAATCGCTGTCCGTGAAAGTGAGTGTGCCCGTTCGCGAGGCCGCCGCCCCGGGCTTGAACGTCACCGCCACCGTGCATTGAGCGCCCGGCGCCACGCTGGGACTGCACGAGTCCGTCGCCACCGCAAAATCGGTATTGGCTGCTGGCGACACTCCAGCCGTGGCAATGCTCGTGAGCGTCACCGCCACATTCGTATTGTTCGTCAGCGTAAATATCTGCGGAGTACTCGTGGCTCCAACCGGCTGGGCTCCGAAATCGAACGGCGAAGGTGTCACAACTACCGTGGGTATTAGCGTCAGTTTAGCTACAAACGCGGCCGAAACGTCCCCGCTCGGCTGGCTTGTCTGGAACGCTCCGGGATTCGGGAACACCGGCAAATTCGTCGAAAACGTAGTTCCCGAAACATAGGCATCATTCGACGCATCGATGGCGATCCCGTTCAATCCATCGAGCCCAGCTGTACTTCCGCTGCCGCCGAAGAAAGTGGAGTAGACCAAGTCCGCCGATCCATTGCCCCCTGGGTTCAGTTTTGATAGAAAACCCTCACCCCCTGCACCCGTCGCAAAAACCGGCTGAAAGGCGCCTGGAATGATGGGAAAGGCGCTGGAATTGGTGCCGCCCACGATATAGTTGTTGCCTGCCCCATCGACCTTAATGCCAAAGCCGATGGTGCCTCCGGATCCCAGATACGTGGAATAGATCAGGGAGGCCGGTCCAATTTTTCCCGTATCGATCAAGCTAACGAACGCCGACCCTGAAGCCGAGCCCGTGGTCTGATAGGCTACCCCTCCTGTAGGCGCGACAATGGGATACGTTAGCGAGTCCGTTGACCCCGTGACCGAAGCGACATTGTTTGGCCCAAGCGCGATAGCGGTGCCGAATTCGCTGGTCTCTCCACCCAAATAGGTGGAGTAGACCAATTGTGGATTTGCCCCCGGTGTCGTATCAATTCGGGACACGAAGTTAGTTCCCTTTGCAACCGCTGCGGGAGGTGCCAGGATCGTTTGAAATCCGTTCGTGGTCGTCGGGAAATCGTTGGAAGTCGTTGTTCCCACAAGGTACGCGTTACTCGAGGAGTCCACCGCGACTCCCAGTGCTTCCTCGGCGAAACCCAAACCAGAAGTAGAGGCAAATGCGCCGCTTCCTCCCAGATACGTGGAGTACACCAAGGAAGCAGCTCCCGTCGCTTGCGTGGTATCAATTCTCGTCAGGAAAGCATTTCCGGCAGTGCTATTCAAAGTGTTCTGGAAGGCGCCTGCCGTAACCGGGAAATTGCCCGGGGCAGTCCCTGGGGAGGATAGAGTCTCGCCCACGATGTACGCGTTTCCGGTTGCGTCAACAGCAATGCCATTTCCGAAATCTCCACTTGTTCCACCAATATAGGAGGAATAGACAAGCTGGTTTGCCTGGCTCGCGGTTGGGTCCAGTTTGGTCAAGAAACTTGATCCCGAAGGGTTGCTCGTTAGCGGGCCGGGCTTCAGGGCGTTACCGGAGGTCGACGTCGGGAAATCCGTCGAAAATGTCATCCCTGTCACATAAATTTTCCCCGTCCCGTCCACGGCGATCCCGAATCCGAAATCACCGAGATCCCCCGTCCCTGCCAGATACGTGGAGTAGAGTTCCTGAGTTCCTGTCGGATTGAGTTCCGTCACAAATACAGCCCCGTTCGCGTTGGTGGTCAGCGGGCCCGGATGAAAGCTCCCCGTCGTCGTAGGAAAATTCACCGAAAACGTTGCACCCGTAACGAACGCATCCCCCTTCGAGTCAATGGCGATCCCTCCTCCAAAATCCCCCGCGACGCTTCCCCCAAGGTACGTCGAATAATTCAGCACCGGATCGATGATCAGGGGCTCGCTGCGGTCGTATTTTCCAACAACAAAACGGATCCGTTGCTTCCTGCTCAGGGAATAACGAGCCGCGATCTCCTCCCGCACTCCTCTCACGGTCTGATACACCACGGGCTTTTGAAACGTCACCGTCCCCTCCGGAACGTGGAGGACCAAATCGCCGCCGGCTCCAATTTGTATTTTTTCTGCTCCCTGCAAAGCCAACTGGATTGCTCCCGGATCCCCTCCCGGAGCCACTACAAAGTCATATTCCAGATGACGCTGATTCCCGTAAAAAATAAGATCCACTCTAGGATAGACCCCGGTGTATTTCACTTGGGCATACGAAGGCACGTCGGTCCGCCAGTTTCGCGGATCGTTTCCCACGAAATAGTTCACCCTTTTGTGCAGGGGGTCTGCGCCCGCGATCCGCGATGAGGGATTCGCCCCTTCAAGGTTCATCTGCAGGACCGTCATGGTTCCAGCCCGGTGCGCTTCGCGCAAGGCGCGGAGATAAGTCGCGCGGTGGTTTGCGGAGAGGTTATGCGCCATCGAATGATGCAGCGTCAATACCGCACCCTGAGAGGTCAAGAACAGCCCATATCCAGCACCGTGGGACATAAATCGAACATTCCTAGCAGTTTGTCCCACGTTCTCATCAAAACTCAATGGAACTTTGCCGTACGCCTCCATTAGCTTGGTATCCCGCTCTAAAGTTAAAGTCTTGTTCGCGGATGTCTTGGCGATTCGCCTGCTTCCCTCACGTTTCTCAATCGATTGCTCCCCTCTACCACGAAATCCCGCAAAGAGCAGGAGAGCGCTTCCAAGCAAAGCTGCGGCCGCCGCCCCCAAGACCTTTTTCCAAGAACTCCACATGATGACGATCCTCCTTGAGTCTTTGCGTCTTTCTATTTCCATTTCCACAAGAAATTCTTGTCTGGACATGCTCCCGCCCTCGCCGTCAGTCCCCTGAGTTCCAATTTGGAGCGAGGCGGCGCTCTTCTAAACGAATCTTCGTGGCAAGTTTTTGGAGGGAGAGAGGACATTCTCACACCGATGATTTCATCCAGCAATTTTGCAGGGCGAATCCCAAATCGGGAAACGCAATTGTAGCTTATTGAGAGTCAATTTACTAAGAATAGCTTTCGGACAAGAATATTCGCTGTCTCAGGGAAGCAGCCATCGGTCCAGTGAATCAAAATCCTCTTGGATCACCTGACAAAGCTGTGCGAGCCGGGCAGGGTCAGGATGAGGTTGTACTCGGCGCACGGGAACTGAAGTCACCAGCCGGCCTAGAACTTCAAATTCGCGCGCACGCATGCCGCGGTCGAGAATCTTGTTGGCATAGGTTTCCGCGACCAGGGACAGTAAGGCGCTTTGGGGGCGCACGCCTTCCACACGCGGATTGCCATCGGCACAACGTTCCCCAAGCAGATAAATTGCTCCAAGTCGAAGAAGACGGTTCTCAAACCGGGTTCCTTGATCTCCCAGTGCCAGCCTGCGCTTCTCCCATTCCGGAATGAAACGTGGTAACGCTTCGCTGGATCCAAATAGGGCGTTCACTGAGTCGGGCCAGAGACAAAGATGTGGATAAGCGGGCCTCACCCGGAATGCCCCTTCCTGTTCTACCAAGGCCACGACATCATCGGAAATCACTCCGTGTCCTTGCCGGGCGAAAGCCGCGGCCGTCGTGGATTTTCCTGAGCCCGCCGTTCCGACAAACGCCACGCAAGAGTTATCGAACGCTACCGCGCTCGCATGCAGACAGGTGACTCCGCGTAAGCGCAGCAAGTATCCCAATACCGGCCCTAATAGATAGGAACAGGTGTCTTCCAACGACGACGTCTCAGGCCAATCCGCCCAAAGGACCTCACGTTTTCGATCAAGCCAGAATTGGGGCCCTCCCGTGTAGTCAACGCGCAGGAAGGCACCTGCTGCAACGTCCCATACTCTTAGAATCGGTTCTCCAGATGGGAGGGAATAGGAGCTTCTATAGATTTGTTTTTCATCCTCGGGCAAAAGCCTCATGGTTCGGTAGGGCGAGGCTCCAAGAAGAAGTTCGATGTCGGTATGATTCGTGAGGGAATCGGCCGGCACTACCCCATGCAGGGGAACATTGGAGCGGAGCAATAACCCGAAGACAGAATATCTAAAGCCCAATGTGGAAGTGCAATCCAAAATCGCTTCCGAACAGCTTCTCGTGTTTGTTTCTGTACTTCCTGATTCCTCTTGATGGCTTGCCGCTTCCTTAAATTTCGCGACGCGGACAATGATTGCGCGTGCCGGGCTTGACTAAAAGGCCGTCTTTTTATGTCCCGGCTGTACTCCACCGTCCTGTTTGCCGTGATTGCCCACCCTCTGCGTGAGTTCCCGCACCGTCCCGTAAACGGTCAACGTGGGTTTCGAATATGGTTTTTTCGTCTCCCGTTTAGCGGGCTTACCCATTCTTCGCCTCCGCATGCATGTTATATCGAATTCTTCGCGCCGACTGCAACCAAATGTTAAGACAGTAGGGCCGCAGACTGTTGCTTAATTGTTCGGGATTCATCTTACCATGCGGCGGTATCAGGGCCGAGCGATCGATATACTTATCTATATCTTTGCTCCAATGCATTTGCTTAAGCCGTTCGATGCCGGTTCGCCGGAATTGCTCGGAGAGAGTGTCGCTTTGCACCGGTGTCTTCGGCCGCATCCGAACCGTTTCGGGCAGTCGTCCGGTCATCGCCTCGCGCAGCAGCATCTTCTGGAAAAACCACGGAAACGGCGGCAGCGCGAGCAGATAATTCACGATCCTCAGGTCAAGAAAAGGGTAGCGAGTTTCCACTGGGAAACGCGTCACCCCTGCGTTTTCTTGTTCAAACATGTGCGTCCACTGGGGCAGGGAAAGCGAGGCGTACGCTCTCGGGTGGATGGGATGCTCAAGCGGGAGATTGGGATGCATGCCCCATTCCTTCCACCGCTCCTTTAGCTTCATGTCCTTTGCGAAGTCGCGCGATATCCATTCTGGGAACACCGGCATTCCCAGTTCTTTGCCGAACAATCTCAGGAAACGCGCACGAATCCCGCGCCATGGAAAGGGCCGAACCCAAATATAATTTGCCAACTCTATCAAAAGGCGCCGCCACTCTCCCCTTCGCCGCAAGTCACCCGCGTACGGCCACATCTGAAAATCCATGAGGTTGTCGCTGCCCTCCCCAGACAATAGAACACGGCAATCAGCCGAAATATTGCGGCAGGATTCAAGAAATCCGCCAAGTAGCGGATTGTCGAGCGGTTCAGGAAAACTCAATTCTGGATCGTCCCAGCCCTCAAATAGTTCCACCCGATCCAAAGCCTGGAACTGGATGGGAATTTCCAGAAACTTTCCAACTCCTCGAGCGTAGCGACCTTCCTCGTCAGGAATCAAACTTTCGAAAACAGACGTGTACCCGCGAATTTCCGTCTTTTGACCGCACTTTCCCGACACTTCCTTTGTCACCGCGGCCACCGAGGACGAGTCTAGTCCCCCGCTCAAGAGGATCCCGACTCGGTCCGTGCGGAGGCGATCTTCCACAGCGGCTTGCAGCAGCGACTGAAAATTCTCGACATACTCTTCGGGCTTCGAGTACCGAATCCGCCCGTCTGTCGGCGGCGCCCAATAGCGTTTAATATTTATTCCTTCTGGCGAGATACTTAGGGAATGCGCGGGAGGCAAGCGCTGAATGTCGCGAAAGCTCGTAGTGGCAGTATTGTAGTTCAGCCCAAACAGCAGAAAATCCCCAATCGCCGCATCATTTAGTTCGCCCGATACGTCCGGGTGCATTCGCATGCAATTCAGCGTATTGCTGAATACAAAAAGACCCTGGCGTTGAGTGTAATAAAACGGCTTGATACCGAAATGATCGCGGGCGCAAAACAGTTGTTTGTTGCGGGTATCCCAGACACCGAAAGAAAAATCGCCTCGCAGGTGTTCCACGCACGGCGTGCCCCAAATCGCATAAGCATGCAGAATGAGTTCAGAGTCAGGAGCGTTTGGCCGGACCGCGCCACCGGAGCGCTGCAACTCCGCGGTCAATTCCGCCCGGCTGTCCAGCCGCGCGTCTGCAGTAATCCAAAATCGCCCTTCGAGATTCGATGGTTGTCGTTCGCCCAGCGATTCGCGCGTAGTCCGCAGCATCGCGTGACCGAGCCCGATCGAACGATCCATCCAGCAATCGCGGGAATCTGGGCCACGGTAAGACAGAGAATCTACGAGAGACTGCAAGAGCGTCCGCTCTATCGGCGCACCGTTGCGGTGGTAGATGCCGACAATGCCGCTCAATCAACTCACCTCTCTATCCCAAGTGCTGGCAGTGTGGTTCGCAGTAATATCTGGCCCGATCGAATGGCAATCACATGGACACCTGGACCTGCTTAGTGAAGCGGGATTCTCCCCACAACGTGAATGCGATTCTCTAACCCCTGCTTGGCTGGATTTCCATTGTACGGTCAGCGCTCACCCCACACCATCGCCTTTTTGTCTTGCAACTCCGAAACGGTCTAGGCACAGTACCGGAGAATGATTCTACGTCTCTCCAGCAACGCGCAGCGCGCTGTGGTTGTCGCCGTTTCTTTCTCTGTGGCTTTGGTCCTCTCTTACTTCAGCATCCGAAATGCGCTGGCCGACCATTACGTTGGTTTGCAAACTGGCCAAGGCTTTGAGCGCGCCGTGCAACTGGAACCCACTGATCCGCAAAATTGGTATCTCCTTGGCCGCTATTGGCAGTACAACCTCGAGGATCCCGACGCCACGCGCGCCATTCACTCTTATCTTACCGCCCTGTCGTTGAATCCGGCTTCGTGGGAAATCTGGCTGGACCTTGCCACCGTCTACGAAACCGAAAGCAATCCAGCTGCTGCGCGCGACGCTTTTTTGCGCGCCAAAAAGATCTA